>Ga0209533_1000173_pt1 | contig 59358 bp, 34 predicted proteins | sample COG_04_FD_184748 | JGI IMG/M metagenome (GOLD analysis project Ga0209533, IMG submission 184748) | Pelagic Microbial community sample from North Sea - COGITO 998_met_04 (SPAdes) (version 2) | ecosystem: Environmental > Aquatic > Marine > Neritic zone/Coastal water | place: Helgoland, sampling...
AGACATCCACATCAACAAGTCCGTGGAGATAACGCCTGCCAACGACGTCAAATCGTCCTGGACACCGTTGCACGAGGCTTGCTCTAACCCACGGAGATTAGAATTGGTTAAATTACTACTGTCGGACAGCAGGATTGACGTCGATATAAGAACGTCGACTGGAAACACGGCTCTGCACATGGCTGTCTTGTGCAATAGTTATCGCATCGTCCGGGTTCTCATCGGCCATTTTAAAAATAATGACATACATAAAAAGAGAGGCCGAATAAATCAAGCAAACAATAGAGGAGACAATGCGATAGACTTGGCTGTTCAAAAGCACTTTACTAATATCGGTGTACTTCTTGTGGAAAACGGAGGAATGCAAAGTCTACCACAGGCCATGCAACAACAACTTAAAAAACACAGCCGATATGAACAATACATCGGCAAAATCGTGAGCAATAAAACTCAAAGAGGTGTCGATGGGGACAGTCGAATTGCAAGAAAAATCATCGATTATATTCCCCACGAGAACTCTCGAAAAAGCTCCCTCATATTTTAATTCAAATATATTTTACTAAATTCCACTACCATAGTACCCTCTTGTATTTTATTATTCATCAATACTAAAATGCGACTATCGCAATCAACCCACCAATGGCCCCAAAATATTGGGACGCATGGAAGTCGAAACTGTAATATTTTGCAACTATAAAAGCACCTCTGGATTCGTTCAACAATATGGGCAATAGTGACAGTGTTGACAAAGACATCACCATTAGCTGCGACAGAGACTTTATTGCTACTAGACTCTATGGCAAACAGTACGACGAGTTGAAAGCAATGCAAAGGAGCAAAGTCGACTCCTACCAAGAAACAATGGAAGCAAACAAAAAGATGTACAGTGGTGTCTTGGAGTTAACAGAACAACAACGAGAAAGACTGTACCGATTGGCCGAGGTGACCTACAAGATGGACGATTCCCATGAGTCAGAGAGGTTCAACTTACTGTTCGAACTGGGGGAGCGCGTCTCAGCCGTGAAAGAGAAATTGTCCAATTTAAAAGAACTACCGTACGGCAGATTGATGAAGGAACGTCAACGTAAAATGCGCCAAAGAGATGTAAAGATACAGGCACTTGAAAAAGAGTTGGAGACGCTGAAAAGCCAACAAAAAAAAGCAGAAGGAGAACTGTCAAAAAAGAACAAGAAGCTTTACAAAGAGTACCAAGAAATGGATGTAATACACTTTTGACTGGAACAATGCAGTTGCATCGTCGCCTCCTTTACTAAGCTAGCTCGCCCGTTCAACAATGTTACCGAAAATGTGACTGACGATGCGGTGGACGGGGCCAAATCGACGAAACACAGTACTCAACGTGAGAGAAAGAGTGTTGTAGCACCATCAAAAAAATCACATATTCCATTCATATTAAATTTTTAGAATTCATCTCTTTCATTCTTTACCAAAAAAACATGAACATATTTGCGCAGAGATAACATCAAAGAAAGAAAATGCCTTCACATATAACATCACCGAGAGCATCCACACTAAATACTACACGTATGACCTCATTAAGGGTTCTATCCCGTGGGAAATTGTTTTTACACATGAAAGAGAACAGTTCTGGGCACTGGGAAACACTTTATAAATGCAACGATAAAAAAAAATCAAAGAAAAAAGCTAGGAAAGGAAAAGGTCTTCTATCGAAAATGTGGAAGAAGCACCAACAACAGTTGAATCGATGACTGTATATATTAGAACCTTATTCACAAATAATGTGTTACCCTCTCGATATTGGATTAATGTTTGGCGAACACCACAATATTTTTTGTATGAACCTGCTGATTATTGGATTCTTAACGATATCGATATTCATCCTCTTCCTCATATGTTGTTGTCCATGCACATCATACAAAATATGTTCCCAAATATGTAGCAACAAAGCACTTGCCGAGATAGTGGCAGAAAAAATGAAGAAAGAAGAAGAAAAAAAACGTCAAAAGGAGATGAAGGAGTCAATATCGAGAATCCAAAAACTTAAGAATAAAAAGAGATATGAAAAAATACAACTTTTATTATAATAATAATTATTGACTGATAAACTGTAAAACAGCATCTGGTGTCATACATTCCCACTCGTAATACCCCATAGCATACTCAAATACTTTTGGGAATCTCTCCAACCCAGTTTGATGCGAATATTTCCCCCTCATAGTTTTATCATCTGTCGCCATTTTATATAATTGAATGGCAGCAGCATCATCCTTGGACTTTCTCCTTAACATCTCCGCACTTTGTTTTTCATATCTATCCATCAACGGTTGATAAACATTATAATGAAAATCATCTGGCAATATTGGTCCAAGTGTCCTTAAAAAAATACAGACATCTATCGACTGATTCTGACAATACATTTTTCTTGTGGTATCGTACAAATATCTTGGCACTGATAAATGTCCATACTTTAATCTTACACACGACCAATCAAAATCAATCAATTGTGCCTTCCTATTTGCAACGTCGTAATACACGTTGGACACGTGACAATCACGATGTGTGAATCGTGCCTTTTGTTGCATTGCTTTCAACATGAGACAGACATCCTTGACCAAATATTCCAGGAGTGCCGTACTGTCAGACATGACATGCTGCACAACTTTAGCGACAGGAAGCGATGTCAATTGTTCCGAACACACAACAAGACGACCACCAGCAGCAAATCCTACAAAATGAAGTCTTGGCAAATAATTTGGACAAATACGAAAGACATGATTATGAATGACTGCATCTAAAATATATTTAAGTTGTGTCGAATGGTCAGTGGTAGTCTTTAACACAACAACCCGTGACAAATGTCGAGCATTCATCCATACAACATTTTTCTCCGAATGTCGTTTTTGATGCCGCGCCTTTCTCATATCAAGATACTTAAAACCAGACGATTCAGAATCTCTCATATGAACAGACTCCATTGCCATTAACCTTTTTCTTATATGAGCAGCGACAGCATATAATGACACAGTATGATTATTATGAAGTTCCGAAATCGGCTTCTTCCCTTCGCTCTTGCCCAAATATGCATATAATCCAAGAGTAGAGACAACGGACAATGCCCGACCATTTTCTTTAAAAACAGGCTGACCATTCTCAAATCCCACGATAGAATTAGAAATATGATGAGTTCTTCGACCCAATTTATAATCATCCTTAATAATACGAAGATACACCCCCAAATCAAAACCAAATGGGTCAAAATCAGTCATCTCATCACGACAACGTTTGCGACTTTTGTTACTCTCTACACTTGCCATTTCTGATATTTTTTGAATAGAAATAATATTCTTTAAGAATAAGATATTTTTTAAATACATTCCATTAATAAAATCACATATTACTAACATGTCTGAAAGTGAGCACTCTACTGAAACAATTGGCGAATTCCGTGCCAGAAATGGTGCCATTGTGTCTAATAATGTGTTCAGATTGACATCCAATAGTTTAAAGTGTCGAAAACGCAATTCTAACCTTTCTCAGTTTGGGAAGGGTCATATTGTCAAAATTGGTGATGTTGATATTAATAAGAGAACATCGTTAGCAATGATTCAGGAGTTGTTTCGAAAGATGCCTGACACAACAACCATTGTTGAAAGATATCCAACTCGTTTCTGTTCTAACTGTGGTCGTTCTTCATGGCAATTCATTGAATTTGAAAGGAGAGGTCATTCTACTTGTCAAGGTTGTGGCACGGTTCAGAAATCCAAAAGGTCTCATATGGGTTCGCTTCATTTAGGAGATGATGAAAAAGCAAATAAATCTCAATGGAACATAACACCAGGTATGGACCATACCGATACTTCTTTAGTATTTCCAAGAAAAAAAGCTGCAAATCAAACAGGTGACGGTGCGCGCGCACCTTCACATTTGCGTAATTATTGGCGAATTAGAAAAAAAATCGATGGAATTGGTGGCTTCTGGCATTTTCAAGGAATTGACGGCATTATTCTTTCCGCAAAATCAAAACTGAAAACATTTTATTATTCCATTCATCGTGAAGCAAAAGACGACAATAATATGAAAATGCCTCATGGGGGTGCTGCATTAGCTTCTGCTTGTTTTTATTGTGCTGTGTTAGAGTTTGAACACCGTATAAAACAAAAAAGCCAGTGTTCTTTACCATCCATCCAAGAAGGTGCGCAAATGGAAGTTGACCGCAATAAATATAGAAAGACTCGAGATGTGACCGATTTGATTATTTTAAAGTATTCCAAAATGTTGAAAAAACGTGGATTGTGTCAAGTATTGGTTCCGCAAATCGGTGCAGAAACATTAAAGTTTACACCCACATCTGCTGCCCTCGAACATGCTAGAATGGCCAAGTTTTCAGATTGTCGCCCTGTGAAATTCCATTTGCCAATTAAAGGTGCGTGGGGTCTGCAAGTGGGTGATACGAAACAGGGTGTGCTTTATTGCAATGCTGTGGATTCGGGTGGTATTGCTTTCCAAACTGGTTTGCGTGAGGGTGATTATATTTTTCAATTTGAGGGTCAGACGATTGGTATTGAAGAGACGCCTGCCAAATTTTTAAAGCGTGTGGTGGATGTCAAACAAAAAGAGTTTGAGGTCAGTCGACCTCAAGTCGAACTGTGTATCATGCGTAAAAAAAAATAAGTATTTAATGACTTTTGATATTCAAGTAAATGTTTGGTAGTGTTCTATTCTTTGTCGTTTTTGTTATTGTAGATGCATATCGAGAAGAAGTGGTTCATAGTAACGTTTCAGATGTTCGTCAATTGGCAGTTTCTTCGGGGTGTAGTGTGTATAGTGCTGTAGATAGTGGTACCAAATTGATTATGCATAGTGCTGCTACAAGCGGGGCAACACGTGATTATTACAGTGTAATGTCATCTGACGTTGTGGTCGTTAATGATAACTGTGATGTTGTTCTTTTTGGATATCCAAAAAAGAATAGAGTATCAATGTGGAAACCATTGTTAGACATTGTTGTTCATTTTGTCCCACAGAATATTGTTACTTTGCCAGAAAGTGGTGCGAGTCAAGCTCTCTTTATGAAAAATTATTCGGTCGATAATTTGGTGAATGTTACGAGGGTACCCATCTCAAACACTGTTGATAGATTTGGCTTTTCTCTCGATATTCAGGGTCAGACATGGGTGGTTGGCGCGCCGGGGACGCCGAATGGTATTTTGGGTAATGGCGGGACACCAGGTTATGCATTTGTATTTCAAGAGAACGAGTTACATTCATGTCGTTCCATATATGAAATGAGCTGTTATCCGGAATCAACTGGGTGTGTTTCGGGGTTGGAGAATTGGTTGAAATATTATGGTAAATTGAAAAGTGATTGGGCGTCTTATTTTATTCCTTCATATAAAAAGGTGGCATGGCAGAAGTCATGGGGAGATGGTCCAAACGAAACAAAAGTTCTTCATATTTCAGATGTGCGGCAAGTGCAAAAATTATGTTTGCCGATTGAAAAACCTTACTACAAGGGAACAGGGCCGATGTCAAATAAAATATATAATGAGCATAGAGAAAGATATCAACAATTTGGTTACAGTGTTTCTCTTACAGGAGCAATGGGTACGAACGGTTCCACGTTGTTTATCTCAGCACCGGGTGATACAACGCGTTTTATGGAAAATGGGGCAGGTGTCAATTATGGTAGAGTCTATATCTGGGACAATATCGTGTGGCCAGATGGACAGGAAAGCAACACTACTTTATCTTGGTGGCAGCCGTCGGTGCGTACGCCATTGACTATCTCTTTGGAGTTAGCTACATATCAAGCATTTGGACGTGATATCTCTGCATCTCGGGATTTCTTGGCTGTGTCGGCTTATCCTTTGTATGAGCAAACAAATAAGCCGTTTGTTATTCTGTTTCGATGTAAAGAGAGTTTAAATGATGTGGAGTTGGCGACGGGTGGTCGTCAGGAAGTGGATGCGGTGTCATCTTGTGTCGAAGTTGGTGGTATTTCGATTGATAATATACCGGGGAATCCACTCGAATATTTGGGAGTCAATGATATCACATATCTGGATGGGAAAACTCTTTGGGAATATGTGCCAGTGCCTGCTAATGATTTTCAAAATAAATTCATTGGTGATAATATTGGTGTCGTTGGTAGTAATGTCATTATTGCAGACCCCAAAAATGGTAAAGTATATCGTTTTGATATTGAGGGTGATTTTAGAGAACAGCATTCGTCTGGGAATGGTCATACACTACCGAAAACGGCGTTTTCTACAAATTCACAACATTGGATAGTTGAAAATGGAGTGAATTCAGTGGTACATTATTGGGATTGTCCACATGGGTATGTTGGAGCAAAAAAACAATGTCAAGCGGTGGCAAGTGGTTATTATTCGAGTGATGGTTGGGAGTTGTATAGTTCACCGTGTCCAAGAAACTATACAACAACAAATGAGGCCAGTACTCGTTGCATTCCATGGTCAGCACCAATAATACCAGGACTCACCTTAACAACGATGTTCGTTTATATGGCCATCATTGTCGTCTCCACTTTTACTTGTTGTGGAGTTCTCGCAGCTTGGCAATATTTATGTGTGCAAAAGGATAAGAAAAAAAGTAGATATGCATCGGTGTCACTAAATGAACGGGATGAACAGGAGAATTCGGGATTTTATACACAAAAGAATATTGTATTTTAATTTTTTTTAATATTTTTTAAACATATGTGTTTTTTAAAATATAATTCTATAAGAACGAATACTGCAATTACTATAACAAGATGTCAAAAGCACTGACCTTCCAACACATTTCAACTGCTCGCCACAGAGGTGCACGTAATTGTATCGATGTCATGCTGTATGGTCGTCAAGCCGATGGCACATCTACCGCGATTCGTGTTCGTAATATCCCGGCCTATGGTTATACCACTAATGTGGTTCATCCTGAAACTGTCCGCAAATGGGTGAGATGGATATTAGCCATGCAGATGGTAGAAAACAAGTGCAAACGATACAAGGAAGAGAATAACGAAACGATGCCGGATAGCAAAAGATGTAGTTTTTTTGGATGGTGTTGGGATTTGGTAGAACTAAAAACGCACGACATTGTATGGTCGCGCTGTAATGGTTACAACATTCGTCACGTGAAGGAAGCTGCACCTCCTGCTGTACATAAATTTGTCGTGGGGCGCTATGATGTGTGGCGTGCGATGTTGACCATTCTCAAAAACGATGTCAATATTTACGAAAAAATTAAAAACTTTAGAAGAAATATGAACTCGTATTTCGACCATTCAGATGGCCATACACAACTTCGCGATAAAGAGCTCTCCATCCCCAGTATGCCATGTCGTCTAAATCTGGGCACTGTGGAGTTGTACGAAACCATGTTTCAACCCGAAATCGTATGGATGGTCGACCACCAGTTACCAGCATGTTCGTGGATGAATGTTGCCAATTATTTACTGGTAAATGAAAAGACGACTTCGTGTACTGTCGAGTACAACTGTTCTTCAATCGACGTCACGCCATGTGAAGAACCGCCTATTCCTATGGCACCGTTCCGTGTTTCGTCGTACGATATTGAAGCGATGCCATACGTAAATCCTGAAACGGGTGAATGTGAATTCCCGGACCCCAAGCGTGATTGCATTACTACTATTGGAGTAACATCTTTCAATATGGTTGAGATGGCAATGATTCAAACTGTCTTTATGTTTGAAATAAAAGGTCAAGAGCAATGTTCCAAATTACCAGTGTTGACGGCTGAAATGCAGACAGATGCGTATGACCCTGCTGTAACGGACGTCCGTTCATATGTGGATGAATTCGAAATGTTGCAGGAGTTTGCCAAATTTATCCGCGAATATGACCCAGATATAATTACCGGATACAATGTTCTAAATTTTGACAATGTCTATTTGCTACAACGCATTGAAGCACTGTGCCCCCACCACACCGGTCCGTTTTGCAAAAAGTGCCAACAAGCTCGCACCTTTTCAAGGATTGACCGTCCCACTACATTAAAAAAAAAATACACACATACTAATCAACGCGGCGGTCAAGAATCGTGGGAAGCATGGATTGAAGGTCGTGATTGGATGGATGTATATCGCGTAGTGATGACGGACCACAAATTACGTTCGTACAAATTGGACAATGTTTGTTCGGAGTTATTAGGTACTAAGAAAATCCATATGGCATACGAGGATATTCCTAAACATCAGAAAAGCCCGGGTGGTCGCGTTTTATTGGCACAATATTGTGTGAAAGACGCATGGTTACCGTGTCAAATCATTATCAAACGATGTAAGTTGGTGAACGCGATTCAGATGTCACAGGTGACCGGTGTTCCGTTGACTAGTATTTTACATCGTGGACAACAGATTCGAACATTATTGCTTATGCTGCGACAAGTCAAAAGACGCTGTCGATTAGATTCGTCACACCATCGTTGGTTTTTACCAGATGAATTCAAAAAAAAAAAAGTAATAGGAGGATTTGAAGGGGCTGTAGTCATTACACCAAAGCCGGGATATTATCAAACACCTGTTGTCACATTGGATTTTGCATCTCTGTATCCATCCATTATGAGAGCTTATAATATGTGCTTTTCGACTTTGATTCCATCTTATACAGAAGCAGAAAAATTAAAACTAAAATGGTCTAAAGAGACTCATCTCGTTAAAGATGTCAATGATGAATTGTACCCAGAGGTTAGACCTGTGCGCTCTTTTGATTATCCAGAGGGTGGGGAGTTCGAATATGTTCTCAAAAAAACTGATGTTTGTTTTGTGACGACCAAAAAAAGGGTGGGCATTTTACCAGAGATTTTGGAACAATTATTGAATGAACGACGCAGAGTCAAAAAAATGAGGAAACGGTATGGGGAAAAATCGATGGATTATGCAGTTCTGGATGGTCGTCAATTGGCTCTTAAAGTATGTGCCAATTCAGTCTATGGTTTTACTGGTGCTGCTACGGGATATTTGGGTGATAAAAGGATTGCATCGTCGGTAACACGTGTCGGGCGTGGGATGGCAAATCATACCAAATTCATGTGTGAAGATAAATATAAAGAACATGGACTTGAAATTGTTTATGGGGATACGGATTCCGTCTTCGCTAATATACCACATTCTATGTGTGATACCTCGTGTTCAAAGGAAGAATTGATTCAAAAAGTCGATGCTATAGGCAAAGAAATGGGAGAATTCTGTACGAAAGCTTTTCTACCACCGAATGATTTAGAATATGAAAAGTTTTATTATCCTATACTGCTGAAAGGGAAAAAAAGGTATGCTGGACATAAATTTGAACCAGGATTGGCGCCGAAATTAGATGTGAAAGGGTTTGAATGTGTACGGAGAGATTTTGCACCTATCGTTAGTAAAAGTCAGAAACAGATATTGGTACTCCTGTGTAAAGAAAATGATGTGCAGGGGGCTATAGAATATGCAAGGGGTATCGTATTGAAGTTATTGGCTAATCAAATACCGATTGAAGATTTGACTATGTCAAAACAGCTGACTAGAAGACCAGAAGATTATTCAAATCCAGCGCCTCATACAGAACTTGCAAAAAAATTGATAGCTACTCAACCATCGCATATTGCTCCAAAACCGGGTGATAGGATAGAATACTTGATAAGAGCGGGGTATAGAGGGGAAAAAACTTGTAAAAGAGCTGTCACGCCGGAAGAGGTGAAAAATGGGAGAGTGGTAGTTGATACGCGGTGGTATCTGTCAAATCAATTGCAAAAACCGTTGCAGAGAATTTTTTCAATGGTTATGGATAATTCAAGTGAGATTTTTGAAGTTACAGCTGTTAGACAATCGCAAATTGCTGCTAGTTCCATGATGAGTAATTTTGTGCAAAGGTCTGAGAGATTGGTGGGAAAAAGAGGTCGGAAAATAGAGCTTATGCCCAAGAGAAAGAAAGTGAAACAGATGAAGTCCATGGATATCAAAGCTTTTTTTATGTGAATGAATGAATAAATTACTTTTTATTTAGATTTGGACCCTTTATATTGTCAATATATTGTCAACTCTGTTGGACCTTTTCTTAGCCGAATACTTTTTACCTTTTCCTTGTTTTTACTCTTTTATCACCCAGGCGTTTTTTTACTCGTTTTTTAACTAGGTGATTTGGTGTAACATGTTTTAATTCCACTGTTTCTCCTTTTTTATTTTGAAATTGTATTGTAACCTTTCCTTGGTTGGCAGGATTCATGTGTACATACACGACTTCACCTTTGATGACTTTGCCTTTGTAGTCACCCTGTGTTGTGAAGCCCTTGATTATAGCACCTACCGCTGGACCATCTTCTTCTTTCTCCTTCTCTTCTTCTTTCTCCTTCTCTTCTGCTCTTTCGACCCTAATGCCAGGCTTGTCTTCAATCGTCGGCAACTGTTTGTAGTCTTGGAGTTTCAATATCTTCCAAATTTCTTCTTCCTTTATATTGTCAACAATGTATTCGGCTAAGTCATCTGTATCCATTTCCATGATGTTTTCAAGTGCGCAGATTGCTTCTATACTATCCTTAGTGACAGTTGATTTTCTTAGTAACAGATGAGCTTCTGTGTATAATTCATATTCATCCAACCGTTCTTTAGTTGGCTCATTACTCAAATCTCGAAAAATTTCAACAGCGGCTCCCAAGAGTCTAAGGGATGCCATCATAATATTGATTCGGTAACAATCGAATTTTTGAGAATTGGCTGTAAAATTTTCAAATTTTTTTTTCATTTCAAGTGGAAGTTTTCCAACAAAATCTTCATTTAATAATTTCAAAGATTTGTCAATTGTCGACCATGAAGTGTTCATCATCTGTAAAGGTGTCATATCTGATTTCGGTTTCAACAGCTGTATCTTTTTTCCGATGCCAAGTTTTTCAGCTCCACCCCTAGGTGTCATTTTCCATTTTAAATTCCAATTTGCTTTTAAATCCTCTCCATCGTCTAACTCTTGTATCCGGTCGTCCAATTCTTGAACTACGGCTACCCACGATTGCACCGTATTTATGTGTAGCTCGGTGCATTTGATGAAAGCTTCTCCTAGCGCCCGCGTTTTATCGTAATTGTCGCTGTAATCTTCCAAAATGTCGTGTTTCTTATTATTCGACCCAAGACCCGCATTCATTAACTTTCTTACCATTTTTCTACGCCCCGATTTTGTTGTCAATTCAAACTCGATTTTGATTTGCCATATCTTTTGATAGTTGTTAAAATCTTGACTTAATTTGCGTACATCCTCGTTCGTTGCTTTGTAGATACTCTTTTTGTGTGCGGTTGCTACCATTGCTTTCAAAAAGGCGACATTATTTTGTAATTCTATTCCGACGGCAGTTTCTAATTTACCGCCCTTTCCCACTTGAATGTCATTTTTCAAATTTTTATCACTGGCCATATCTTTATAAGATTTCATAGCTTTTTTTCTTAAGTTTTGTACGGAAATGGCCCTGTCGTATTCAAGTTCAATGAGTTGGCATGGTGGTCTGCCAGTTAGCCACATACAGCGTTCTTTTTCCAATTTGGCGATTTGTTTTTTTAAATTATCGTCACTCAACTTGTTGTAATTTGTAAATTGTATGTATCTTATAAAATAACTGTCGTAGGCTTTAAGAAGTGCAATCAAAGAGACGGAGAAACCAATGACGACTGCAAATACTTTGGATGCCAAAAGCACTGTATTTTGGACCCACTCGATAATTTTCCATCCTAAGTAACCACCGATGCCCGTGAGAAGCGCATATCCAGTAATTTTTTCGTTTCTTTTCTTTCTCTTTTTTTCGTTTCTTTTCTTTCTCTTTTTTTTGCCGTGATTATCAGGGGCGTAATCCTCGTCGCCTGAATCCTCGTCGCCTGAATCCTCTTCGCCTGAAGACTCTTCGCCTGAATCCTCTTCGCCCGAATCCTCTTCGCCTGAAGACTCTTCGCCTGAAGACTCATTGGACGACTCTTCCGAAGCAGAGCCTGAATTCATTAGTAATAATGCATTATTATGTTTCTCATACATCGCAGATAATTGTGCCATGGTCAAACGTTTTCCTGCGTGTTTTGTCTGAAATTCATTCCAAGGATTGGACTTCTTAGGTTCCGCACTCAAAAAAGTAGTAGTTTTTCTGACACCACGATTCGTCGGCGATTTGTTCCAAGAACTTTCTGTCAATGTTGCAGTCGTAGTTTTTGCAGTTGTAGCTTTGATAGGAGAAATGCTTGTAGTTTTTGATAACGTTTCGAAATTTGAGAAGACTGACATATTAACTGAATATTAAGTTTGTTTTATAGTGTAAAATATTAGAATTCTATTCATAAGAATTCTATTCATATATATTCATCTTCACTTGTTACTTTCTCTTCGTCGTAAGGAACATTCATCTTTTGTTCTTGCGGTTGGTATTCTTCATACCCAACAATGTTATTAACATTGCTCATTTCTATATTATTATACCCTGCCAATTCTGGTAATGTTGCCCGCTTTCTACAATTTACAAACAAACATAATAATAGAAGAACTACAATTAAAACAATTTGAGCAACATCAGGAGTTTCGGAATATTTGGCAGACGGACTTGTAGTATTCTCCCAAAAAAGCTCAGACTGATTATGCACAGAGAATGAAGCTGATGGAGAGAAAGCTACTGTATGCGATGCTACTGCAGGCGATGGTGGGTTAGAATCGATGTCATTTGAAGCGGATGGAGAGTAAGGTGATGGAGATGTTATAGGTGATGGAGATGTCGTAGGTGATGGCGATGATATTATTGCCGAATGATTTGTATCATTGTTAAATGGTGATGGTGAGATTCTCGTTATAGAGGATGGAGATGTTATAGGCGATGGAGATGTTGTAGACGATGGAGATGTTGTAGGCGATGGAGATGTTGTAGGCGATGGTGCATTTTCATTTGAATTCGGGATTATAAATGGTGACGGCGATAGAGCAGGCACCGAATTATTAGAATAGACCGTATCGTTATTGAATGGCGATGGCGAATATATGAACGATGATGGCGATAGAGCAGGCACAGAATCATTAGAATAGACCGTATCGTTATTGAATGGCGACGGCGAATATACGGACGATGAATTCGACGAATTACTGAGACTAGAAGAATGACTGATATTCGACGAATTACTCATACTAGAAGAATGACTGATATTAGACGAATTACTCATAAGATTTTCCTTTTACAAAAACTAGATTTATAGTATTCAAATAAAATATGTGGTATATAATCTAATTCTTCTTTGTTCTTTTCTTAGGACGTGCTTCTTTTTGTCCTTTTTGCTCTGTCGATTTACTATTTAATTGTTGTTGATAATTTTTTTCAACTTCTCTCAAATCATTGAGCCATATTTGTTGAACAGCTAGCTTGCGCAAGCTTTGTATGTAGCTCTGGCACTCGTCTCTCTGAGCACAAAGTTCTGCTATTTTGTCATCTGTCATATTCCACATGGACATCGATAGTAAGTGTTCGGCATCACCAAGGGAATGTTTTTGTAATTGTTCAGTCAATTGTTTTTTATTGCAACCTTTAAAGATAAATTGTCCATCAACTACCAATTGCAGGAATTGTATTTTCTGAACAAGTCTGTGATGACGCATGCCCGAACATTTTAGAATATATTCCTTTCTCTTTGCATACATCTCAATTCTTTGTTGAAAATATTCATCTAAAATATCGTCAGCATTGTTATACTTTTTCAAATGACCATTCGAATCAAACGCATGCATATTATTAAGTGTCAAACTCGTTTGCAATTTAAAGAGTTTGACAAGTTTGGCCTCATCTTTCTGCAGAGATGCAGCCAATTCCGGGCGAACTTTAATATCAAATGACACTTTTTTGTCAGTGTGTTGTGATTCTACAGATTTAATATCGTCGCTTTTAAAGCCATTTTTACCTTCCATTGCATTTTCCAAAAATTCTTTGTATGGTGATGTCCAGGTCCCAACTGGCAATTCGCTGACATGCAATGTTTTAGCATTTTTCCATGACCAACATCCAGTCATGAGAAAGGAATCACCATTGCGTACGACAGTACCTAAGAATCCTCGATACCACGGTACTAATTCCGGAGGCGCATGCCCCTTCAACCGCATTCGAATATTTTGAATAATATCGATAGGATTATATTGATGAATAGTGGTACTCCAACCCGTACCAATCCCATTACTCCCATTGACCAAAAGCATTGGTAATACTGGCATATAATGAGAGGGTTCAATCATCTGACCATCTTCTTCCATGTATTCATACAGAGCATTATCGTCGGGATGAAAGATGTGACCAGTAATCTCGTTTAATTGTGTGAAAACGTATCTCGGACTTGCAGCATCTTTCCCCCCAGTCAAACGCGTACCAAACTGACCATTCGGTTTCAACAAATTGATATTATTGGAACCAATATAATTTTGTGCCATATTAATAATAGTGGAATTCAAAGAGGCTTCACCATGATGATATGCAGCATGTTCAGACGTATATCCAGCGAGTTGAGCCACTTTTATTTCGTCTTTTAAATTTCTTTTCAAACATGAGAATAAAATTTTACGTTGAGAAGTTTTCAAACCATCCATAGCAGATGGAATGGCTCTCAAATTCGATTGAACAGCCATGACAATATATTCTTTATTAACAAAATCATCATATGACATTTCCGTCACATTAAAATCGACATGTGTACCTTTTTCATAAGATGAAATCCATTTTTTTCTTTCCTTCGACTTTGTTTTTGAAAAGCACATGTCAATCAATCTCTCCCCTGATGGTGTCATACATTGAAATGGAATGCGATTGCGATGAAGTGAGCTAAAATATTCTCGGGCTTCTTTAGCACTGGATGTTCCCAAACCTTTGTAATATTTCACTTTCCATTTTTTAATCTCGTTCTGTGCTGCAAATGCTTCGTATTCCGGTGTCGTGTAGAATCGTAATGCACGATTACCGTGTGTGCATTTGACAATGGGGGTAATGAACACCTGTAAAAAGTCACGAATTTGTAGTAATGAAGGCCAAAAATGTTGAATCAAATTAACGATTAAGCCTTTAATATGAGAACCATCGTGGTCTTGGTCGGTCATAATCATAATATGTCCATACCTTAAAGAAGAGACATCATCATAAGAACGTCCAATGTTAAGCCCCATAATTTTCATAATATTTTGGACTTCTTTATTATCCATTACTTTTTTATTAGTAGCATCGCGAACATTGAGAAGTTTGCCCTTTAATGGGAATACACCAAAATTATCACGACCTATAACAGAAAGTCCTGCAATAGCCAATGACTTTGCAGAATCACCCTCCGTCAAAATCAAAGTACATTCGGCCGATTGACGAGTACCCGCTTTGCGAGCATCATCCAACTTTGGTATAGTAATTTTGGAGATTTTTCTTGTAGCCGTTTTCTTCTCCAACAATCTTTGTGATTTTGCACGAGCATAGAACAGCACTTCCGCCACAATACCAGAATTACGAATGATTGAACCAGCAAATTTTTCGGAAATAATGGGCTTAAAGTTCTCTGGGCCAAACTTACTAGAACGCGTGGTCAACTTTTCCTTTGTTTGAGAATCAAAAGACGGATTCGTTATCAATGCATTCACAAAAACAAATGTCGATAGTTTCACCAAGGAAGGTCGCACATTCAAATCTTTCAGACTGCGATGCGGTAGAACACGTCGAGCTATTTCATCCAAAATAAATCGAACATGTTCACCACCACTGGTTGTACAAATAGCATTACAAAAGGAGACTTGCTGCGCCTGTTGGTCTTGAGAGACAGTCACACAAACTTCCCATCTATCATTGATTTTTTCATAAACCATTTTCGTTTCATCTTGAAAATATAACGAACAATATTGTTTGAAATTTCGGACAGGTAAACGTTCACCATTTAAATATACAATGACATCATGGGGTGTTGTGCCAGCTATATCATAAACACGTTTACGAAAAAGTGATAAGATGTCGCTCGTCATACCTACCAACCCAAATTTGGCATAATCAGGATTGAATGTAATGCGCGTGAAATCCTTACGCTTACCGGAAGATTTAATCACTGGTGGCTCGACTTTAGACATATTTCGATGCCAACTTTGAGAGTATTTCTTACCAGCTTTAGAGTCAATCGTCTCCACACAAAAAATACTTGAAAAAATATTGGCCAATTTTGCGCCGTAACCGTTGCGACCACCAACTACCCGGTCCGACGAATCATCATAATTGTCCCCGGAAAGCAATTCACCAAAAACCATTTGAGGGACATACATCTTTTCAGTCTCATGCATCACGACAGGTATACCTTGGCCATCATTTTCAACACTAATGCGGTCATTGCAAATAGTCACTTTGATGGATTTCATAGAAGAATCGCGGCGCTTATTGTCAGCCGCATTCACCAGAATCTCGTCAAAAATTTTTAAAAAACCAGGCACAAATGTCACATCACGATGGACCATTTTATTATTATCCATGACCCATAATGATTCGGTGCGCTCTTCACATGAACCAATGTAAGTGTCGGGACGTTCTTGTATGTGTTGCAAATGACTTTTTTTTTGATATTTTTTAGAAATGACACTTTTGCGGCTCATTTCAAGTCTAGATGTACTCTGGTAATTAGGGCACTTATCTTTTTATTCACATATGCGGTAATTATTACTAAATGTCATTCTATAATAAGATTTTCATAATTTGGAGCGCGTCTCTTCGAACTCCTTTTCGACACCTTTTCAGTGTGTGTGAATTTGTATATTGTCTTATTTGGACATCAAAGATTTCTGCTGGCCTAATAAAGTTCCGACACGTTCGAGAAAATGGGCAGTGTTCAGTGTTCGACGGTCACGCGCAAAAGCTCTTCATGGGTTATTTACATTTGCGACAATGTAAGGCTGAAAATCACCCTTTTACAAACTTTCTTTTTGTTTTTTGTGATTTTTTGTATGTTCTGGACACGCCACTGGCTTTGGAATCGTATTTCATTGATTTTGGCATGGTTTTGAAGGTCAAAAGTTTGAAATAAAATGTGTGCAGAATAATTGACTCGCAACTGAGAGAGGTAATATCTAAATAAAAAGAATAAAAAAATTAAAAATGTGATTGAAAAATCGCATTATATAAAGACCTGTATATTTAAGGAAATGTTATTTGATTCGGAATCGCACAAATTTCAAGTCGCAATGCATGCATTGCTACCCGCTGAAAGTAAAAAAAGTAAAAAAAGTAAAAAAATAAAAGAGGAACAAATAAAAGAGGAGAGTAGTCAAGAGAAACAAGAGAAACAATGGTCGAAAGCTGTCTCCCACTTACAAAAAGACAAACTTCAGGTTAAATTTGATTTGCGGAACATCTTGAAAAAATCTCCAATTGGCTCGGCAGAGCAATTGGAAGCGGCTGCAGAGATGGGCTCTTCTTTCATTGGACCGGTTTCTAATCTACAGGAGTCAACCGCTTCATTCGCACAAGCATTGAAAAGGAACAAAATCACACGTAAAAAGTCCATCGACCCACAACTATTCTACAACATAGTGTTGAATACAGTAAAAAGTGAGAATGACGAGTTGTATAAAGAACTGCTCTCCGACAAAGAGTCTGCTACGGAGATGATGCAAACTATAGATACATTGATGTCTGCCCATGATGAATATATACACCGCAGTTGGACCTCCAGGGCCAAAGGATTTTTCAGTAATGTATTTAATTGGACAGCATGGGCATTCAAATCACTGCGTACTGTATTAAGAAACCCAACAAAGGTGGTCTTGCTACTTGCTATTGTCGCAATCGTTATATATATGCTAGCATGTGCGTTTGCACATTGGAGCGGTCTCCAGACATTTAACGGGTATCCTATTGGCCAATTAGGCTCCGAGACAGAACCCTTGGGAGGTGCGACGTCGAACCAAGGTATATTTAATAAGGTGGACAAGACAGTGACTGGTGGATGGCTATCAGACCAAATAAATATGGAATGGATTGGCGAGGGTGCGTGTGCAATCGCATATAGCACATGGCTCACTGTGAGGAATATACTTTTGAGCGGGGTGGGAATGAACGATGAGTATATAATGGGAAGGGCGTCGCCTTACTACATCCCAGCCGCTCAGAAAGAGGTAATACAAGGGGCTATGGGGATGCTACAATCCGTGGCAGTTGGGACTCTAGGCTATGCTTGCTTAGGAGCGGCTGCCACGGTTACTGCTCTATCAGGCGGTGCATCAGCACCTCTTGCGTTGACACTTGGGCCATGGGTGTGTGGGGGGCTGACGTTGTCAGGGCAAGCGGGGTTAGCCGTGTCAACGTTAGCCGATATGAACCTTATACACATTGACGCAATGCACGCTGAAAGGAAAATATTTTGGTCAGCAGGTGGTGGATTAATGTTGCTTTTGTGGGGGGTGGACCAATGTATCCAACACGCGTTCAATGTGAAAGATGTAACTCAAGGTTTGCAAAGCACTCTTAAAAAAATGGAACCATACCGAAGAAAAATAAGCAATGGGATTTATAGATTGAAGAGGTTGCAAAGTGAATTCAAGCAATCTATTGGAAATATGTTGCATCAAAATGGTATATTAACTTTACACAATCTCACGACAGATAAAATCGGAACCTTCGCACAGATATTGCAAAGAGAAGTTAATGAAGAAAAGGCGAAATACGAAGATGCAAAGTTGCAGTATGGAGCAAAAGCGTCTCCCGTGAGTTTCGTTGCAATTGACAGCTTGAATTCTACATTTTTAACGCTGAAAAGCAACGAAGAAAAACTGGACTTTATGAAATCTTTCGTCAACAATCCAGCAGCGGTTGAGAAAGCGACCTCTTTGCCACAGACTCAGATAAAACAGTTTGTGTTAAAAACGCGTTAACAAAAAAAATACAGAATAATGATTCGCCCGATATCTTTTCCTCAGTATTTTTATTTTTACTTTCTGTCCCTACGGCAGAGTCGTTTACAAAAACAATGTTTAAAATCGATTTGGAAAATATTATGACCTCCTGGGTCGGAATCATTTTTACACTATTTAACGCACTTGAATATTGTATACATTGTACCAACCAAAAATGAGTTATTTTGTAAAACAAGAGAACACGGCAGAAGTTCTTCATCAACGACAACAACAAATTATTCAACAACAACAAAAAATTAGTCAAAAGCAACAACTTACCATTCAAAAAAACAACAAAATCATGAAACTCTTCGACGATTTGTTATTGAATTTTCAGGTTCTATCTGAACGTTTAGGTGCGATAGAAAATCATTCCAAAAAGCAGGATGCCCAAATAACAGAGTTATATAATCAGGATGATGCGTTAAACGCCAACTTGGCGACTTTTCACCACCAGTTGGATGCTGTAGTAGCTATGACCCATGACCCGGACACAACTCTATGGCCGAACGACCACGAGCATTGAAATAAATGTTATTATTTATTATGAATCTTGGTTGTGGCGTCATAGATGTCTAAATATGTTAAAAAACATCCGTAAGACGTGTTTTCGCGATGGACGTTGACTCCGATTCTTTGAAGTTTGTTGTAGATGATATCGCAATTTTTGATTCCAAATAATGTGGTTTGTTCTTTTGGTACATAATATGGAACTGCTCCAATGTGTTCTTTGATGTGTGGCATTTGTATTTTGGAATTACATGACCTTATAGTATTTTATTGATAATGTGTGTGTAAATATTCGCTTTCAATTTTGTTTTGATATTTCTTATAGAGTTGTCATTTCTAAAAATCAAAAATTCTATTCTAAAAAATTGTAAATAAATCTAGAATACATTATAAAACAATTGATAACAATAATCATAAAGCATGACCAAAATTTCAAACCGTGAAATGCGCACACTTAAAAGAGAAGTGTTACAATTGCGTAAAAATGCATTGGAAAGTGAACGAAATCGTATACAGATGAATAAAAAGATAAAAACAATACAAAACGCGCACATTTGTCAAAGCTCGAAATTCAAAAAGCATACAGAAATGTTAGAAATGAATGTGCGCGAATTGAGAAAAAAGTTTTTGAAACAGGAAAGAGTCATTCGCCAGCACCAAAGCGATATATTAGAAAATTGTAAAAGGAACCCACATTTGTCTTCAAGTGATAGCAACTTGGATTGTGCCAAAGCCATGATTGCCATGAGCCAACAAGTTTGTCGAGAATGTTTGGGTGCGCGCACAATTTTAAAAAGCAAAAGAAATATTCGATATAATGTAGAGTGTAAGAGATGTAAATAAGTACCGTCAATATTCAAATCTCTTTACAGTGAACCATGACTTTATACAAAATACATTTGAATTCTTTATCTTAAAAAAGAATATTTATGAGTCTATTTCTATACATTTCATCTTGCTCTGCCCTGTTCAGATTTTCTACAATTGTTTCAAGAGCTTTTCGAACATCCTCCCACACAATACCTTTTTTCTCGACACCGTCCACATCTTTATAAAACACCTGCCCTTCTCGCATCTCCATAGGATAGTACAACTGTTCACCATTATATGTCTCCACTAATGTCAGACGCGCAACCCGAAACATTTGCATATACAAGAGACATTGAACCTGTTCATATCCCCTCAACTGTCGAAACAACCTCGACTGCCGATGTTTCAACTCATAAATGACACCATTCACCGCATCAATACCATCAATTCTCCCAATGACAAAAGCTTTATATGGCCGACCACTAACCGCCAAAAACTTTGCCTGTGTATTACCAGCGACAACATTCGGATACCTTTTTTGCACCATTTCCAGGTCCGTGGCTTCTTTCCGAATCCCTCTGGTTGTATTCATTTCCTTGACTGCTGTTTTTTGAATATGTTTAGCCACACAAGAGCTTTTCTTGACATTTTGATTAGCAATGACCACCACTTTTTGTGCGACTTGAATCTCTTTCCGAGCATCTTCAACTTTTTTCCACCCATCACTTTCTGCTTGTTGCAAAGTGGACAACTGTGCACATTTCCTAGAAATCTTTTTATATATTTTATTAGAGACAGAGAAATACCCACCAATTTTCGTAGGAGATAAAGCGGACTTAATTTTGCTATAATTCTTCAACACACGACAAGACTTGGCCCTTTTCACTTCCACAGCAGCCTCCGAAGCCTTCTTACGAGCACGACCAACCATTTCATCCGCAGTTCTCTTCATTTGTTTCACAGCATCACCCTGTTTAACTGTTCTATTCACACCAGCACTAACCAAGGAGCTTAAAGTAACCGACGACTTTATTTCCTGCTGAACAATTTGTTCCACCGTCGGTTTGACAGGCATATACGATGGCACCACGCCAAATCTTGGCATGCGTTTCATATTCAAAAGCCATGTATCAGCAATGGCCTTCGTCTGACGTTCATTTCCAAAGTATCCCATTAATTTACCTACAGACGAAGCATTTATTTGCCATTTGAAAGGCATCTTGTACTAAGATACTCTTGTATATAATAAATAAAAAATATATTCTCAGAATATATGCACAATCTATTCTCGTTCTATGTTGTTCAATAGTGTGTCTCACCCTCCTTCATTTGCTCTTTAAAACAGTATGGAGCCATTCTCTTGAAACCATTGTAGTTTTGTATTGCCAAGGTAAAAAATCTCTGATGTGATACACTAATTCAAATGGTAGCAATTTTGTTTTCGACAGCATTTTTGTGTATATCTTTCAAGCATCTATTGAAAACATCTTTCTCTTCTTCTGATTATATGCAAAAGTAGTTCTAAAAATATACTGTATATAATTCTGACATTGTACAATATAAAGATGTCAATTGCACCACCGAATACTCCCGAGCAATACTTCAAACAAGATGACGATATACCAGTACTCAATTTGGAACGAATGTCATTTAAAAACGTTGAAGTGACTCATAACAATGACTCCGCACATCAAATGATAGAAAAGAGAACAGTAAAACCCTACTCCAAACAGTACTCACAAAAAAAACAATACAATACATGTTGTTTTGTAGAATATTCTATTCCACAAAATACGTATTCATGAATAAGCAGGCCCTCTGCATATTGTAATCGGTGAGAAGTATTGTTATAGGAGGAGCATTGCTTTTGCTTTTGCGAATTCTTCTTTGGTTAGGTAGCATTCTCTGTGGAGTATGGCTAGACGATTGAGTTGGTCGACTATACTGCCGCCGAACATTTTTGGACTTGGTGGGTTGAAATCTTTCTTAATCTGTTGTACTCTTTCTTGGGCATTGATGTGGAACATGCGCTGAATGCATTCTTGTTGTGACCATTCTTCTATGCTTACATGGGGGTGAGAACCCGTTACAAATGATGCACATCTGTCACACATTTGAATTTGGACGTGTTGAATAGTTTTGTGCTCTATTTCGTAGGCAATGCAGAAGTCATTCTCTTCCGATTTTGTTGGTGTGTCGAGTAATAATTGCTTTGTACTCTCTTGGGTTAAGATGAAAATGGGATGACCATATGGCTCTTCGCATAGAGTAAATCCCGAGATTTCAAACTTGGCTCCCTTTTCCAAACGATGTGGATGGCGAACATCGTAGATTCCTTGTGGTGTAACTTCCTTTTGATTTGGTGAATCGTCCAAATATTGTAGTTTGACAGTTACTTTGGCCGCAATATTTAGTCGAATGAGTTCTGTAAAAACGTCCATAATTTTAGACACACGAAGAAATTGTTCCGGATAGATGCTAGTTTGAAATTGCTCTACTTTTCTGAAGGAATGTACCAATATATTGCTTTGAGGGTACAAAGTGAATGATGTCATGGCTTTTGGTTCGGACTTTGGTTCAAATAGGTGGTATTATATACTATATTCACAACACATTCTAAAAAAACAACATATTCACAACATATTCTAAATAATAACGACACAACAACTTCTAAAAAATCACATTATCAAATGTCAAACGAGTCCTCTCCAACAACCTTAAATATGGCAATGGGGTCGCCAAATATTCTCTCAAACGTTGCTGAATACGATTCTGATTCCGATTCAGAGTGCAATGACATGTTATTTGGACTTTTAGATACTGTTAACATCTCTACTACTACTCCTCTCGATTCTTTCAAGTTTCGAGAGGAGTTGTCTGAAAAATTACAACTGCGCGATTTTCAATTGAATGGTAATGGTCATTGTAACTTTCGTGATGGTACTGTTCTTGGTAAACCTCCAGGCATTATTATTCCTTCCGAATTAATTCATTTTGATACTATTTTAATAAGCATTTACTTAGCTATAGATTATGACAATAATGATGCAGCGATACGAACTTCGTGTGGAGTCAGCGCGCCTGTATTTTGCTTGGACAGTTACAAAGCAATCCACAGTGAATTACAACATCGCAAACCAGTTGGTACCAACCAACTGTGGATAAAAAGCAGTAATTTGTCTCACGACCTGACAGTGCAATTCAAGAAAAGGTGTTGGAACTTGAGCAGAGATTTCCGCAAAGTATCCAAGCAACAATGGCCATCATTTACTATTGTAGCAACACCAGCGGTGGATGGAGTGTTGCAATACAAAAAATCAATTCGCACTCCAACATTTGAAGTCCGCAGTAAGGAACAAAAGAACAAGACAAATGCATCTCGTGGTTTATCAACTTTAACCAACTCCAAAAAAAGGCGCACACCACAAACAGAAGCAGCTTTACTCGAATTACAAAAAATGCAAACGAATATCATTCAAATACGCCGCGAGATTGAAAAAACAATACAATTGAACAAAGAGTACGAAACTCGATGCGCATTTATGATATCCATTTCTAGCACAGATGCGTCTTTTGCACATATAAATCACAATCTACAACTCTCCCTATCTAAAATTCGCGAATTATCAGAGAAGAGAAGTGTACAGTAGAGTAAATATAAGTTAAACATATAATACTTTATTTACATTGACCATTTTTTGTAAACATCTCCGAATTATGCAATTAGACACAATCGTTGGAAAAATCGTTCAAGCGTACTACCGCTCGGAATCGTGTTCTAAAGGAACAATGACAATGTCCAGGCGAAAATTACCATGCACTCGTTGTGGCAGGCATCTTTCGAGTACATGGAGGCCGGGTCCATGTGGAACATCATCTCTTTGCAATGCGTGTGGTGTCATGTATATGGTAAGAGGAGGAAGGCCGAGAATGATAGAGCTTGTACTTGTAGAAGGTAGATGTGTCTGGACTGGGCGCCGGCAAGATACTTACCAATGGGAGGAATACAAAGAGGCAGACTTAAAAGATAAAAGAGTTGAGTTATGGATACAACAAGAGAAGGAGAGACAGGGATATGTAGAAAGTAAAAAACGAAAATTTATTTCTCTTTAAATCACATTTATAGTCTACAACCCTGCGATTTACTTACCCACTCTTCATGATTATGGGTAGTACTTGGGAGCACCAGTGGTGACTGTGTACAGACAAGAGGACCAACCTCTTTGGTTTCTTGTCCATGTGCCAAATGGACATTGTTTGCATTTTGAAGCACCTGCTTTTGAATACCAGCCCGAAGGGCAGAACCACCAATCGGGGGCCCGCGCCGACTTCCTGTATGTTCCTTTTTTGCATTTTTTGCACGATGTTGAACCGGTGTCGTCTCTTGTGTCGTATCCTTTCGGACACCATTTACAGTCATCCGACCCCTCCCCGTCCTCGTATTCCTGTTTTTTGCACTTTTGACAGTCAGCCTGCGTTGTAAAACCGTCGTTGGCAGAAGGAGCAATTCCCTCCCACCCCTGTGGACATATCACGCACTTATCGTGATTGGGCGCTAAAACTACATATGTGAATTTGTAACCGAGAGGACACGTTTTGCATGGTCCTTTCGGGTTTCTTTCGGAAGCCTGTCCCAAAGGACATTGGTCACAGTCTTGTGCGCCTAAAGAGTTCCTTATCCAACCCTTTGGACAGCCAATACAGGCACCCATCCCAGGAGCATTCGAAAACATTCCTTTGTCGCATTGTTTACAATGAGTATTGTGGCTCTTCCCGTTAAAATAACGGCCTGGTTCACATATTCCACCCCCACCCAATACATTGCACACGTGTCCCACGAGACATGTTTTGCATTTATCAGCATTGACGTGTTCACCGGATTTTATTTCACTCATCCAAGCACCTGGACAATGTTTGCATTCGTTATGGTTCGTTCCTTCTTGAAAGCGACCTCTTTGACACTTCATGCATGACGTTTGACTATCTTGCTCTTGGTATTGACCACTGGCACAGTCCTTGCATTCGGTTGTGTCTGAATACCTCCCCCTACTACACGTAGCACATCTGTGGGGGACACTGTTTTTGTCTGGAACCTTTCCCAACGGACAAGATTTGCAATCGCTTATCGAAGGAGCACCTCTGCCTTCACCGTACTGACCACTGGGACAGTCCTTGCAGTCTTTTTCATCCGGCATTCCGTTCATGTCATTAAACTTGGAGTACCCACATGCGATACATGTAACCGTTGTTGACGTATAATACCCTTTCGGACAATCTAAGCAGGAGGCTTGTCGTATTTTATTCTGATACTGTCCTGGAGAACAACTACTACAAACGAGTGTTTTTGCTAATGAAAAGCGCCCGACTTCGCAATTTCGACAGGATGAGGCCTCACCAGTTGACACCTCATTACTATCGATAGACTGATAGCCCGCCGGGCAACTGATACATTTTCTTGAGAGTGCATCTCGATATTCCCCGGATACACATGTGTTACACAGTGGATATTCCGACGCCCACTCCTTCTCACCACCGATTCTGTACACGCCCCGAGTCAGTTGGACGTTTCCCGTATTGTCCCACGTTTCATTATTGCCACCACCCAGCAAACATTTGAAACGCAGAGCCTCTGAATCCTGTTGAATAAATTTCCACCTTGGCAAAGCAACATTACAATATAATATTGCGTCAGCAACTGTTGCCACTTCATCCACTACTACTTCAATCGACACTGAACCACCCCAATTATACTCCCTACCAACAACCAATTCTGCAATTTGAATATTTTTATACACGTCTTGTGCATAACGAATCTCCTTCCCTAAGATACAAGCTCTTTGTTTCCCATCATCATTATAATTGCATTCTTGACCATCGAGTCCCGTCATGCATGCAACAACTGTTTCATTGACTGGTATACCATCGTGTGTTTCCGAAATAAGTAGTTCACATTTATTCAGATACACTGTATTTCCAGCACCCCAAGTTTCCCAGACGCCGATGTCCTTATCGTAAGAGGTGGGTAATCGTCGAAGTTTTTTTCCAATCTCACATGCACTCTCTTCTTCAACCGATAGTCCAGATTCCGAACAGCTCCACTGTAAATTTGTAACTGTTTTTCCAATCTCGCATGCGTTTGTGAGAGTTAAATCGCCATTGGCGAGAGTTAAATCGCCACATCTCTTGATTACACCCGACTGGATTACACCCGAATGATAATTCGTAATTCCAAATCTTTTTAAATCGATGTATGACTGCTCCGTCAACTTCCGAACCACACTTTTCATAGCAGAATTCAATTGGTCTCCAAAACATGTAGTGCACGACATCGTAGCTGGTCCAGTCATCGATGAACCCGGACAATGAAAGCAATATTCCGTCACTAATTTTTTCTGCAAATTAGGAGCGAATTGTGAATCGAAAGAACCAAAAGGTGCACGAATCACGGATGATTGCGAACTCAATACAGTCACCAGTTCCTCGTGTCCTTGAATGACATAAGTACCGGGTCTCGACGAATATCCAAATGGACACGATACTGCCGAAATAAAAGGATATATCTCATTCGACATATATTTGTCGGCTCCCGGGACATGAATAATTCCGTTTGGAACAAGTGCACAATCCGAACTCTCCTGACCAGTTTCGTCAGATATGTAATACCACGGCATAGCACCGGAGCTATCTTTTGGTATGTTGTACATTTGTATATTTTCGTATTGCACATTACCAGATAATTTTTTAATACGTCCTGCTGGACATGCATGACAGACCGATGCTCCCTCTGGTGAGTATTCATTTCTTTCACATCTTTGACAACTATTATCGACATAATCATTGCTTGTATTTGTACCAAGATTCTCTTGACAACTATCTTTCTTTTCATTTTCTACACTGCATTGTACATTTTGATTTTGACGTGTGATTCCGAAAAACGGTTGAAAATATCCTGGAGGACAAGATTCCTTAAATCCCACTATATTATCTCCAGTCCCCGTTTGTGTACAGAAATGACCCTTTGGACACAATTCACCAAGAAATGGGTCTTGTCCGTTTTTGTATTTTTGTGTCACAAAATTGCCAATTTTCGTTTTGAATGTGCCGTCGTCAAATGTGAAACAAGTGTCAAGACGATTAAATGTGGAGCTCTGTAGCCTGTCACTGCCCTGTCCAGTCCTATCCAATCGATACAAGTTAAAACGTGCATTGTTAACAATCTCTGTTTCGGTACACAATGCATCGAAAAGAACGCACTCCCCCTCTGACCACGGGTGGTATATCATATCTCCATTCGAGTCTGGTGTGGGCCATGTTTCGCCATCTTTTGCGGTGAGAGAATAGTATTTGTCATCTTTCTCAACATAACCATATGAACCTATCTGTTGACCAGTCTCTTCTGGTTTTATTGTGAAAGATGTGGTAAAATCGACTCTGGTTTTATCACTGAAAATATAAAAGGACGAGTGTGCAAATGATTTGACATTTTCTGAAGAGGCATTATTGATGCAATTTTCTACTGTGATTGTGTTAAGGACTTTGTACGCTTTTCTGTTACATGTCGAAAATGTTTGATGAATCTTATATTTGATGTTTGACGATGTTTTTCTGTGTTCACCCATAAAGAGTACATTTTTCTCATTTTTCTGACCATAGAAATCACAGACGCCTAAGTTATTACATTTCCTTCCTGCTGCCGAACTGTCCCACCAGTATTGTTCCGCTTCATTTTCTGTTGTTATCTTAGTCGAACGCGAAACTACTCCTTTACCAAAAAGTCCCGGACACGCACGACACAACTCTTTTTCCGTACCATAAAAATGATGTTTATTATAAGGACCATACTTTTTGTAATCCACTGAGATAACTCCTATATTATCAACATCTTGATATCGTCTATTGGTATTGGAGACGTCGATTTGCCCACCAGTTGGTTCTTTGTATTCTGGGAACTTATTTTGCAGCCACAAATCGTCGTCTAACCAATACTCGCGGACATTGTCATTCACTTCTGTAATAAACGGCAATGCACTGTATTCGAAATATGGTACCACATCACGCTTGCCGTAATAGAGATATGGTTCAAAGCCATGTGGACAACACATTGCATCAGCATCGAATAATGTAGCGGAACAGACGCATTGTGTTGTTGGGATAAAGACTGGGTTGTATCGCTGTGGTCTGACAGACAAGTATTCATAACTATAATAAAATGGATGTGGCGTGTTTACGCAGTGGCCGTTGTTCAGACATGCTGCGCATTCATATTGACAGTTTTCACCATGAAAGCCGTTTTTCACTTGTAAGTCGACGTTAAACAGTTTGTATTCCTTTTCGGAGTCGAAATATCCTACACGTGTATATTCTGTCGAATCATATCGTCCAGCGCAGGATGAACAGACATTTTCATAAATGTTTTGTGGAGAATATCTTTGAAACCACATGTGACCACGGAATGGCGTGTATTGATTTAGCTGTAATACAAACACCGAGTATTGTCGATATGAAAGCAAATAGTAAAATGGTTTGTATTGAGTTTGCTTGAGAATCTCCGCACCGTAACCCGGACATTTTCGCCCTGCTGGGCATGTCTTCACATCCACAACTATATCTTGACTGGATGCATCCAAGATATTCTTGCCACCACACAAACACTCACCAGAGCCATATTTGCCATACCAACATTTGCCCAGTCCACCACACATCGTTGAATCGTGAATGCCGTCATAACCGGGACATTTAATCAAACACTTTCCTACTCGCCCCCCTGCAAAGCCACGGCGACATTCACCACAGACAGGACCATCCCAGTAGCCATTTCGTGCGTCGTTGTTACAAGTACAGCTGGGGCAATACAACACCATATTTGGGCGGATTTCACATCTGTTTTCGTGCTCCTGTGCTTCTTTACTGTCGTCCTCCATGTCAAAGACATACGTCACCAAACCAGAGCCATCAAAACATTGCTCTGGAGAGGTCGACTGTGGTGGTGATAAAGGCGAGCCCGTTGTATTGCAAGTGATGCAGACTGTTTCTCCTCTCGACGCTTGCCAAGTGCCCTCCGGACATGGAGCACAGGTGCCGTCATCTATTCCCATCCAACCCTTTGGACATTCCTTGCAATTTTCAGAGCTATTTGTACGAATGCTGCTTGTGTATCTACCATGCTTGCATGTGCGACATTCAACCTGTCCTTTCAATTCAGTATATTTGCCAGTATCACAGTCTAAACAGGCACCCTGCAATGGTATGTGTTGGTATTGCCCTTGCGTACATGTGCGACACATTTGATTTGCACCTTTTTGAGAATATTTGCCAGGTAGGCAATTTTTGCACATTTTTTGTCCAATCTTGTCTTGGAATCTACCAATGGAACACATTGTGCACTCTTTTTGGTATCCTCCCAATGAAATGTATCCTGTGGGACATTCTTTGCATGGTGTACCAGCGATTTTGTACTGGCCTTCTGGACACGAATCACTGCAGAATGCCCCTGAGCAGCGTACACAATATCTTGCGCCAATGGTAGTGGTTGAGAACCCGTGTGGGCATGATTTGCACTGTCCTGTCAAGTCACTGTATTCGTTTTTAGAACATTTTCGACATGTTGTTGTGGTCGATGATTCCCATCCGGCTGGACACAATTTGCAATTTTCTAATACATGGCTTGCGTCGGTCGTGTCATAATAGTGTCCAAACGGGCACACGTCGCAGGAACCATCCGTGACAATGACATATCTTGAATCACATTCTTCGCAAAATGACTCCAAAATGGTCGCCGTCGAGGCAGTGCTTTTGAATGTGGAACACGACTCACAATGCGGACTACCAATTACATTTTGATAGTATCCCCTTGGACACGTGATGCATGTGTCGTCTTGTTCAAAATATCCCATTGGACAGGCCTTGCAAGAGTCGCCGTCCACAACAAAACCAGATATACATTGCACACAATGCGTCCTGCCAATAGTGCTTCTATAGCCAATTGGGCAAAGTTGGCAAGAGCTTGCACCACCCTCACCAAAACGTCCAACCAAGCAATCACTGCAAATATTTTGGAACTCGGAAAAGAACTTGCCTCGGTCGCAGGTTGCACAGTCCGATGAGGTGCAACATTCCGTACTGCCCAATCCAGTGGCGGAGGGACAGGCTTTGCAAGTTTGCAACCCACTTTCGTCGGAATATTTCCCAACTGCGCACCATTGACATCTATCATATTCTGTGCCGTTTCGCGATTTACCCTCCTGACATGGCTCACAGATACCAAGGATTTCTTCTGTACCGTGTGGACATTCTGCACATCGCTTACCACAGATGTGACAACGCACCACACCTTTGCCACCTACGCATTGTGTGCATGCGGAACTACCCTGGACACTGACACTGCTATCCGAACAAGTGTTGCAACTACTGAGGCCTTTACTTCCAGCGAATGTACCAGACAAACATGTTTTGCATTGGAGTGACCCCATTTCGTCTTGATACTGACCCTGTTCGCACGATTTGCACAGCATTGTATTTGGTTGTTGACTGTACTTGCCAGTTTGGCACATTGTGCACCCCAATACAGCAGCTTGTGCAACATCTTTGGGCGCAAACAAACCAACTGGACATGAAAGACACGACGTCCTGTTTTGTGGCACACTACCAAAATCGCACGCAACACAGTGGGTCAAATTTGAATTGTTGACATAGCCCTGAGGACATCGTTGACAGATTGGACTCTCCATTTTTACATATCCAGAAGGACACTGTGTACAAACGCCAAAAGTGTATTGGTGACCAGGTTGACATGTCTCACACACTGTTGAAATGGTTGGACTGACGAACGAGCTTACTGGACAGGATGTCGTACAGTATGGTTGACCAATGTGTGACATTTTCCCACTGGGACATTCCATGCACTGAATCGAACCATTGCGACAGATGTGACAGCTATCATCATTGACCACCAAATAGTTTGCCCATCCCTTTGGACAGTATGAACAGCCTTGTTGACCAGAACTGTTCTTGTAAAAGCCACTTGGACATTGTTTGCACCGAACCATGCCACGAGTGGCACTAAATGTACCGGCTTCACAGTCCTTACAGAAGCCCTGTGTTCCATATCTGCCTGGTACACATGAAGCACAGACCGATTCCAATTCAAACGTATCTGACAAATCAGTTGCAGGTTCTTTTCCAACGCCGCACTGGACACAAGAGTCATACCCATGTGATGTTTTAAGACGTGCAGAGCGAAAGCCAATTGGACAGTCGACACAAAGAGTCCCGGTTGAATATTGAGGAATCGGACACTCTGTCCAGTTTGAAGAAGAATTTACCAGACCCCACCCAATACAAATGTTTCCATCAGAAGGAGTTGTTGGACACTTACGACAGTCAAAACTCTGCTCGTCATCGTTAGAATAACCGGATGGACATTTGGAACAGATAGAATACCCTTTCTCTTCTTGATAGTATCCCTGTGGACAATTTTGACAAACAACATTAGAATTTACCACTGACCAAAAAGTGCCTATTCTACATTCCGTACACAACGCCGAGCCAAGCGACATCTGGTTCCAGCCTTTAGGACACTGTGAACATTCGCGTGCTCCGGACGATGCATGATAGTATCCACGAGGACATGAGGTGCAAGAGCTTGACGACAATTCCGACGTGTACTGTCCCGGTAAACATTCCAAGCACAAAGTAGAGGAGGCTTTAGCCTGGTATTTGCCCGCCTGACACCGCGTACATGTTTCTGCACCAATTGTACTGTAACGACCTATGGGGCAGTCTACACATTCACTGGCACCTTCAATCGGGTTATACTTGCCTGCTGTACAATCTTCACACGTTGAATGGATATTATTTGTTGAATATTTCCCAACTGTACAATTTTGACAACTATTGCCAATGTAGGATTGACCCTCTTCACACTGACTAGAAATTTGCCAAGTTTGTCCGTGAGTTCGGATGATTATGGAGTATAGAATCGTAGAAAATAAAAAGATATTTGCATACATATAATAATAATGTATTTTTTAATATATAATACATACTTAAATACAAATATTTGATAACATATTATTATCATAAGTGTCAAATAAAATTACAACAATCGCGATAATATATCTATCATCGATTCCTCCTGCGCATGGACGTGAGTAGTTGTCACTCCTTTAAAAGTTCTGTCCTGTCTTGCATCCACAACATTATCTAAAGTTGCTAATTTTTTACACAATGATGGATGGACATATGTGTCAATGGTCTCTGTTCCTAAAAGGTATTTGATATCAACCCTGTTTTCTTGAGATATGCGATGAACCCGGTCTTCGGCTTGTATCATCACACCCGGTACCCAGTACAACTCACCAAAAACACACTCGGAGACACGAGTCAGTGTGACGCCAGTGCCCGCGGCCATTAACGATAGAATGGCGATGCGTATACTCGAGTCGTTTTGGAAATTCTCTACATTTGCTTGGCGAATGTGCGCTGGTGTTGAACCGTCGATGCGCATGAAAGGTATATCTGCATTTGAGACTGCTTTTTCGACTGCGTCCAGGACAACACGATGATAGGCAAAAAATATGAACGAACGACCTTCTGAGAGAGCACCCATTACCCAGTTTGTTATAGCTTTGCATTTGGCTACAGCAGTCTTTCGAAAGAGTTGAGAAATTACTTTTTTTCTTTCAAATATGAGTAATCGTTGCTTTTCTGAACCAGAAGGTTCCTTGTAAATGGTATTATTCAAGTCGCGCCAAATTTCAAAATCCGCATTGACATCCACTAAATCGCGTTGAGTTATCTCTAACCAAACGGTGTGGCGAGTTTTAGAGGGAAGTTGTGTCAGTACGTCTCTTTTTAAACGTCTTACCATAAATCCACGCTTTAGAACCCAGTTTAGTTCGTGGTCGTTGGAAGAACCACGGTCATCGTATCCAAATGGTGTGCTTTTGCCGTTACAATAGCGCTTTGCGTAGGAGCTGTAGTTTTTAATGTATATCGGACGCAACATTAATAGTTGCGAAAAGAGTTCGATTGGTCGATTTAACGCTGGTGTCCCCGTCATTAGTAACACTTTTTGGGCGGAGCGTACCAATGGTGTCAGGGCTTTTGTTCTTTTCGTTTTGCGAGATTTGACGTAATGTGATTCGTCGCAGATAATCATTTTGAACAGGTTGGGTTCGATGTTTAATGCGTGTAACATGTCGTAGGATACTATGCAAATCTCTTCCGTTAATGTTTCTTTGCCCTTTTTGACTAATTGTGAGTCGCTGTCAAGCCATTCCTTTAAAGCATGTTGCCAATGAAAACGTAAGTAGGATGGACAGACTATAAGGGTTGTCATGGGGAGATAATGGCCAATAAAAGAGAGTGCTTGGCGTGTCTTGCCTAGTCCCATGTCATCTGCTAGTAGACATCGACCACCCATTCTGTTTATGGCCATTTCAACCCCTTTCTTTTGGTATGGGAAAAGTGAGGACCATAACTTCGGAGGGACGGAAGTATGGTCAAATGTTGCGGCGTGGCTTTTGTGATAAAGTCGTTGGACGTAACTGGGAATGTGTTCAAATGTATATTTGTTCTCAAAGCTTTTTAGAATTTGGAATTCATTTTTGGGAATGTGGAACGATTTACGTTTATCGGCGATGCCACATTTTTTTTTGATGAAATTTAAATCAGTGCTTGACATCTTATTTGTCTTGATGTGAAGAGTATTGTCATCGATAATACTGACAACAAAATTTTTTTTGGGGGGAGCTTTGCGGAAACGCATCGGGGGAGATGTCATTGAAAATAACATGCTGAAATATATTTATAATATATGAGCTGCATATGCGTCTCTTTTGTATCGATTTAATTGTAAGATTTATTTATCAAAATCATTTTATCTACATTCCTTTACTTTTCTTTTCACCCAGTTCATTCAAGTTAATATCATCTAATTCTATGACAAGCATTCCGAACCAAGTGAATTACTCGTCCGTTCTGCGTTTTCGTTTAAGCGGTGGCTTAGACGTCGAAATGGACGACTTTCCTTTTGCAAGACGTTGGTTGTCAGTTTGAATAGAAGCATTTTTATCCATCTTTTGAATATAATTTTTAATAGCCTTACCGGACTTGTCTTTTGGAGACCAGTTCTCAAACTCGTGGACTGCTCGATGGGTTTCTTCTACCCATTCAGCATCAGTTTCATTTAATTGAGATGTGTCAGCAAATTCAAATTGTTCACCTTCGTCATCGGGAATCACAAAACCATCCGACTCATAGCCATACATGGCAGGATTGGCAGATGGAATGCCATCCTCCTCTTCGGAATCGTTTTCATAGGCCATGACTGGCATGGTAGTGGAATCTTCATCTTCTGCGCGACAGAATGTCATGCCGTCGCCTCCTGCGAGAAAGCCTAACGATTTCCAAGCTTTTGAAACGACATTGCCAGTTGAACCGGTCGGAATCTCGATGTGTTTAGTAATGAAATTGCTGTCAATTGCGGACCATTTGTCGTCGTCCACAAATTCCCAAATGCGACCCTCTTGTTTTGTTGTTTTTTTTAGGCGAGAGACTTCCACTTTATTATCATCGGATATTCCAACTATCTCACCGTAAAATTCCTTGTCTGCAATCTTAAAAATTATTAAATCGCCTGGTGTGTACATTTTTTGGTATTTGGCTTATTTTCGATTTTTATATTCAAATATGATTAAATAATGTGATTTTTTAGAGGTGACTATTATTCGTAAGTGGTCCCAACAATGATGTATTACTTTTGCCGTATAAATTGTAATGCAATTTATAAGCAAATGTCTTTTGATGATTTTATACTCTACAAAGGTCTGTCCATAAAACAAGCCTCTCGCCTTGAAGCCTATCATTTTATCATTAAATATGGAGAGCGTTCGACGTGGAAAGATTATGTTTGGCTCTCATACGCTAGAGATGCTTTTTGGCGTGCCATGTACCATACAAAAATGACAGAAGAACTTGAATTAACTCTGCACGCGCGTTGTTCATCTGTGCGCGCCGCTCGCGCCGAGTGGGCGCGTTTCTTGAAAGAGGTCGAACCGATAGCACCCATGGTGCCACCTTTGCCCGACTAATCAGTGTACTCCTTACTGTTGCAACATGACGTTTTTCTTTCTTGCATTTTGTCCAGTTGTCATTTTGCTGGAGGTATTCGTAAGTGGTCCCAACGTGGAATCTCGAATTCACATCTGCACGAGTCGTGGCATGCGGTGTATTGCTGTAGATGTGAAGAAATCCATGCAAAAAGAAGACGATGGCTTTCTTCTAGATAACAGACTTGTTACAGTCTGTAATGAGAGTTGTATATACATATATGATTTGACTTAATCGTTGCAGTAACAATTTTACAGGCATGAAAAAGACACTATCAATTTTTATTTGCATGTATTTTAGAGGCTATTTGTAATATTTCTTTGAGCGATTGTACTAAGAGTGGTTCGATACTATTGGAACGAACAATTTTATCAGCGCCAAAGACATCTTGACCATTCACCTTTCGAACTTTACACTGATATAATTTCCACAAATTGTCATCATTTGGGTGGAGACGCACAGGCGGTGAATAGGACCATTCCATTTTCTGGCGCTTCACAAATTGGTTCATCGTTTCTACCATGCGCAGATAATCATGTGTTTGACTGGCATGTCTCGCGGACCGAGCGATTAATGAATCGTTCTCAACTATTTTTTTACGAACATCTTCACTTAAAAACTGAATGTCGTGTGATAATTTTCTTTTCTCGCCGATTAATTTCTTTTTCTCGCCGATTAATTTCTTGTTTTCTTTCAACAATTTTTTCACTTCATTTTTGTACAAATTCTTGCTCGTGCGCAACTCGTTATGAGAAGTGCGCACATTTTTCACTTCTTTTTTTAACTCATTTGTCACCGTCAAATGTGCTTTCTTCATGTTGCTCATCTTTTTGTCCTTTTCCTTCACTTCTCTTTCTTTCTTTTCAATCATGTTTGATACTCTGTCGTCGGACACGTTTTGAGCCTTTTTAAGTTCCTTACATTTTTTCATCCATTCGTTTGTACGATTTATTGAAATTTGAAGCGCCGCACTTTTATCAAAGATTGTTTCCTTTAATGTCGATACATTTGAAGTCCGACAAGAATCACACTCCCAAGCGTTGTCAGTGTCAATATGATGTGGACAATCTTGGTGAAACCATTGTCCACAAGTTTCACAGCCAATAACTTGGCTATCATCTGGAACAGAGCCACAATGTTGACATTCCCAATCTTCTTCGTCCCAACATGAAATGCAAAAAAATGTCGCCGTTCCATTTTCCATACAAAGAACTGCGTTTTTGTCAGGTTTTTTCGAAGTACAATTTTTATCACACGAATCGCATTTAAACATGTTCATAGTGTTTATAATCCGCGTGGAGGCAGATTTAGGGCATCGTTGCCACGATTTGATTGATTTTAAAGACATTGTGTTTGTTTTTGTTTGATATTGTTATTCGTTTTGTTAGAATAGAATTATATTTTTTTTTAGAAGAGAATAGAACTGCACAAATACGTTTTTTCTTTTTTTGTAAGGTTTTCGGTTTCACAAATTTTCGCATATTGCCAAAATCTGGATTTAATAATATATGTTTGACATTTGTTATTTATCGAATATAAATGTGTATATATTATGCTCAACATGGAAGAAAAAACAATTGTGCGTTTTATTGATTTATGTTGTGGTATAGGCGGCTTTCGTGTCGGTATCAACGCATACAATAGTTGTTTTGAGTGTGTGTTGTCCGCCGACATTAAACCGGGAGCGATTAAAACGTACAATGTAAATTTCGGAGAAAAGATGTTGCGGACAGATTTAACTACATTAAAAGATGTGCCCGATTTTGACGTTCTCTGTTGTGGCTTTCCGTGCCAACCATTCAGTTCGGCGGGCGCTAAAAATGGCTTTAGTGACCGACGCGGCGGCATTATATTTTCTATACGTTCTTTATGTGAAAAGTACCGGCCGAGTCATTTTATTTTGGAAAACGTCTCCAATTTGATGACGCTACGTGATAGGAAAAGCAACCGTTTGTGTATTGACATTATCCGGGAAATGTTTGAAGTGTTGGGTTACCACGTCGGAGCAAAAGAGCTGAATTCCAAAGATTTCGGAGTGCCACAGAATAGAAAACGTGTGTTCATCGTTGGCTCACTGGTCTGTCCAGTCAATCTGGACACCATTGAGACGAAACCCGCCCGTCTCCTCAGAGACATTATTGAATTTGATAAAAAATATACCGATATCGACGAAACGTTTGCTGCAAAATTGCGACAACGAAGTTTAACACAAAATGTGTTGGGATGCAGAATGAACGACAAGCGCGGTGGCCCTTACAACATACATTCGTGGGAACTGAACGGTGACTTGTCCGAAGAGCAAATTGAACTGATGAATCATCTGTTTCGAGAGCGGCGTAAAAAACATTGGGCAAAAAAGAAAGGCATAGTATGGACGGATGGGATGCCATTAACACTGGACGAAATACGAACTTTTTACACCCACGAAAATCTACAGGGTATGTTGGACGACATTCTTTCCAAAGGATACTTGAAATTTGAGCCGCCAAAAGAGTTGGTGGGGCACAAACGCAAGTTTCAGACCGACAAACCCAAAGGTTATAATTTGTCCAAGGGGAAGCTGTCGCACAAAATTAGCACGATTCTAGACCCCAGCGCTATTTGCCCCACTTTGACAGCGACGGATGCTTCAAAGCTCGTGGTCTTCTTGGATGGACAACATTTGAGACGGTTGACAGCGACAGAGTTGAAGCGCATTTGTGGCTTTCCGGACGACTACATCGTGCCTGAAGGCGTCAATAGATTTGATTTGTTTGGAAACATGTGCCCTCCCCCGTTTATTACAGCTATTCTTAAATGTATCAAATTATGATTTTCTATTTATTATGCTTTATCAAATTATGATTTTCTATTTATTATGATTAAAGCCTGTGTTATGTACAATACCATTTGTCTCAAAGGAGTCGCGGATGGTGCGCACAAATAATCCACGACGCTGTAACTCCAACACTTGTGTAACAATCGACGCGTGCCATTTCCACAGACAATCTTCTATTTTTTTACCCTTTTCTTTAATGGAAATCTTTTTTCGAATATGTTGGCAGCGTGGATGCGCCGAAAACAATGTTTCCAACACAATTTCGATAAAGCCAGCACGCGTTCGGTCTGCTCCAATCTCTTTGTACGTATTGATTGTACATCCTGTAGGACGAAGATTCACGCTTGTTCCTCCAATAGACATCATTCCAAATGTTTGGTTAATTCTTGTCCGTGAACGAGCGGTCAATTCATGAATATATTTGAGCACGGACGGTTCAGGTTTCACTTGGCCTGTATTTTCGTCAAAACGATAAAAGGTGATGATGTACATTGTTTGGAAAAGTTTTTTGTACACGCCACCGGGTTTAGCCATGTCTTTGAAAAGCAATTCGAGCCGACTCAGGTCAAAACATCCGTTTTTGCCACATTTTAAGTCGACATGTGTAATGACGTGCTGCCCGTCCGCCGATTTAAAGTTGCTGAAAAAATCGGGAAATGTCTCTGATTCGGGATTGACGCGGAATATGCCATTGAAAAAATGCGCGTTTGCGAGTACGTATTGGTTCAATTTTGCTTCCAATGCGATGCCAACGCCTTTGGGACAACGAACAATAACTTCCTGATGCAATGCGCGAAGTATTTGTACACAGGGCGTTGCTAGATTGGCCACTATTTTAGCAAATATCGCCGATATGAAAGTTTGAAACGAGAGCGGCGCATTTGAAAAAAGTTTGAATTTTTTGTTTGGTGGTTTCACATTTTGAACGATTTTTCCGACCAAAAATTCTTCTTTTTCATCCTGTGCAAGCTCATCATTTGATTCTTGTTCAGCCAACCAAGCATCCGTTTCAGCCTGCAGTTTTGCTGTTCGTTCTTCGTTTCTTCGAGTCTCAGCCGCAGCCGTAGTCTCAGCAATTGAATAAGGTTTGAATTTTTTGTTTGGTGGCTGTCCACTTGGCCCCCACGCCCAGTCAGCTTTTGGTTTCTTATTTCGTTTTCGTTTCTTATTTGTGACATCGCAATTTGTCTCATCTTTGTCAGGACACGGTTTCTGAGCGAATGGACCACTTTGTAGTGCATTTGGTTGACTTTTCAGCGAAATCGGCGGTGTGTCGCCGGTTGTATTGCTGTCGTTTTCCATGCTTTATCAGTAGTATCGACAATGACCGCGATTGAATCATTGTTCTTGCCTTTTCTATTTGTCCCCGTGCTCTTGTTAAATATCAAGCCATGACGTTTTGGGAGTGTTGGGATTTGAAGCATCGCAAGGATTGTAGACAGTTTTGGAATCAGTGGAGTAGAGCGAATCTGTATATTTATTGAGTTTAATATTGTTTTTGTTAATTCTATAACAAAGACAAGTATTCGTCACATTTGACCATGCGAATCCGTGCCAACTTTTGGAGCGACATGTTTCATAACAATCTTTGATATTGATTACAGCATCCTGTTTTTCCCAACAATTGGTCCAAATTCCATTTCCAATTTCGACAGCTTTCGTTTGGCTTTCGACCACGGATGTAAAATTAATATCAGTGACTGGTATATTGTAACTAGTTGTGTAATTAACCATTGGATAGTAAGTTTGTCGGGCTTGAACAACTGAACACGTTGCTGTTAATTCGGCTGCATCTTTACCTTTATAAAACAATGACATTTTATGCAAATATATAAAATCAGTTTGCTTCTCTATTTCGTCACTGATTGGATATAATATGCGTGAACCGATGACATTTTTGAGTGTATATAAAGAAAAGAATGTTCCTCTTGTCATTGACGTCCATTGTATGATACCAGAACAATCTTCTTCTATATCACAGGCATACTCCGCTTCTCCCAAAACAAATATCTGTGCATCTATCCCGGTATCCTCTGATGGCACATTAAAAGAGTATCCGACATTGACTTTGTCCGATATTCTATATTTCTCACCATAAATAGGTGCCAACCAACTTTCCGCCAGTGAGTTCTCATATTCCATCATTTTATATAATTTAATTCGGACTGAATTTCCATCTATCAGTAGAACAAATCTCCTATAAGAGCCACTGGTTTCAAGCACTGGATGTTTGGTGAGAGTATATTCTTCAACAAGTTCTAATTTAATCCTTTTTAAATCCCACTCGATGACCAAACTAATTTTTTGTGCATTAATTGAGAAAATCATAGTTCCCGAAGAAAAGCCGTGCTTATACATACCATGAAATTCAAACTTAGGAGGGTCCAAATAAAAATCAACATTGGACATTGTTTTTTTATCATCGACATGTCGAGTGAGTTCACAATCTGAAAACGTGCACGCAAATAACTTAGCAAGGTTGCTAGTATCGCTTGGTTGGTAGTAGACACGATTCATTTGATATTCCATTGGCTGATACTGAGCTCCCGATTTCTTAATACCAATACATTTGTGCCGAGGTAGTAGATGTGTCTCATAATTGGTCAAATCTGGTTGATAATTACCATTGATGTTGTCACAAAAATATTTCGCTTGTTTTAAATCGCCAAACATTTGAAACAAGCCACTTGGGTGTTTGAAAGGTGCAACATCTAGCATGTCACCGTGGACTGGGTAATAGTTCAACTCTTGACAGGGAGTATAATGCTTAGAAAGAGCCGATATGTAACTGTTGCGATTAAGAGCAGAGAGACGGTTGTTATATGTATCCCTTGTAAAAACGGTCGAATTCATTTCAATAGATGTTGTACCACATCCACCATTCCCTGAACAGGTCACCTGTTGGCCGTCTATTGTAACAGAAGGACATCGAAATTGACACGCATCGCCTGTTTCGCCCGGGTCGCAGGCACATTTGCCATCTCGGCCGCATTTAGTAGGATTGCCAGAACAAATGGTATTAATGTCATACCCATCAAAACCGGGACATGTTGTTTCACATCCATCCCCTCTATATGGTGAATTTTGCCAGTGGGAATGTTCTTGATATGCATTAGCATTGTTCTGCAATATAGATGGTGCCAATTCACATTCACAATAACAGACCGAATTACATCGACCATGACCAGAACATGCCATGTGTGTGTTTGTCAATATCCCGGGACAATGTTGGTCAGATGTGGCCGAGCAATGCGAACCATAATACTGTAAAAAACTATTTGTTTGTATTTTCATGCTGGCTGTTGCTTCTGAATGAGCCGATGCAAATAAATTGAATAATGCTTGCCAATCTGAGTATCCAGGCGCTATATCGTTGACTGTGAAATCAATGTTCGCAGCACTGTTATACATCCACTCTTCTATGTGTACCACTATATGGAAAGTGTTGATGTTTGCGTTTTCTACCCATTTAATTTCGGCCGTTTCCTCTCCCTGACGCCTTAATTCTAATACGAATGCGTTGTTTGACCAGGACACGACCACTATTTCGATGACACCGTTCTGAAATAATAGCTCCTCGGTATATGGATATTGAATAGCTGCTTGGATAAATTCACGCCGATGCCCCATGATGATGATGTCCTTTGAATAATTGGGACCTTCGACATTGACACTAATCACTGTTTGACCCATGCTGTTCGTCGGTAATGCAGATACAAATGAAGTTGTATCTAAAAGTAATGATGCATCATTTTTTTTGATGATATCGAGAAATGCTTCACTAGGTATTATTCCAATGGATGGATTGACAAAGCGCACGTCGTTTCTAGATAATCCCTTGTACATTTCAGAAGTACGAAATAACATCGATGATAATTTCCATCTTCCTTGTTGCATGTATATCTTTTCTACCATATCGACGGCTTTTGGAAGTTGTATTAGTTGTATGATATCTTGTGATGTCATTTCTTTGGAAACTCGCCATTCTATGGATTGTAGAAACTGTTTGTATAAATTGCGAGATATTTTCGTATCTAAATTTAACCATTCTTCCAAATAGAGAAATACATTTAATGGTTCTTTTGAATGTCTGACTAACGTGTTTTGTCCAAATTCCAAGCTGTATACATTTGAATTGTTTTTGATTTCAAATCTGCATTTTAACTCTTCCTCGCCCAAAAATCCAGCGTTTTGTATGGAGAGTGACTTTTTTGGTGGGTATGACTTGCTTGTCATGAATCCCAATTCTTTTGAAAAAAGTAGAACAATCTCGTCAATGTAAATATATATTCTATTCCCTTGTGTGCGACTGTTGTCCGGTGCTATTGTGGTTGCATTCCCTTGAATTGGAACTTTTCCATATTGTGTCCATGTTGCAGCAGAACCATCCAATGTAAAGGCCAATACATATATTGATGGGTCATTATTTACAGTTGACAATAGATATAATTCATTGTACATATATACAATATCAGCATTTTTTTGTTTGGCTGGTATTGTACCAGCAATTGAAACAATATCCCAATGAGCCAATACAACAAAACGATTTTCCCATTGGCGTTTTCGTAAAGTTATTTTGTATAAAGTGTTTGACAAAGCTTCGGAATTTGAACTCGAATAACTGCTACTGCCACCAAATGCGTAAACAGTATTGGCAGATGCCTTAACAAATGTCATCGCTGTTAATGGTATATTTTCATATTGACCCGTCGAAAAAAGTACCATTGCTTGACCATTGCTTGCCATAGCATGTAAATGACCGTTTTCAAAGCAAATAAACCATTCGTCATTCATGTCTGTCCGCAGACATGGTCCCCACGATTTAATTTTAAACGTTGATATATCATAAGATTGTCCCGGAACCATACTTAAACCACTATTCTGAATTTCCTTATCATTTGACAGATATTTAGTACTACCTTCCCACGCAAATTCCGGTGCCTCTAACCAAACACCATTGCGCGTACATAATCGAGGAAAGATGTCCAGAATATCGTCAATCGTTTGTTGGTGTTGGAATCCCAACTGACCTTCAGTAACACTCTCAATTCCATAAGATAAGCCTTGATAATCATATACATCCAACATGGATGAATCCAATAAGACACTATCCTCTTCATACAGAAAATCCTCCGGATTAGACCACTGCATACCATCAAAATTAGTCGAGTTATATGACATGACCACATCGCTCTGTTTTTTAACATTCAACCTCATGAATGGCGGTAATGAACGACAAAGACCATAATACGCATCACAAATACCATACTGAGAAGACATTCCAATCCCATACGTCCCATTATTACAATTATCACACGGAATGGAACAACTGTCACCACTACCCAAAGTACATTGACAGATACCAGTTGCACTCGGATTGGGCCCCGCCAACCACAACGGCTTATAATTATCTTTAATTGTCTGTTGCATTGTACGGTTCGTTTCTGGTCTGAATTCTTTTTGTGCAGTTTGTTTCGCAGTATCGGATGAGATTTGATTATAATCGGCAGCAAAACAATGGCCATTTCTGCCTGAACAAGCGACTTCTTGTCCATTCTCTGTACCCGAAGGACATGTCAATTCACATAATTCACCCGCAACACCAATATTTTCAGCTACATCGCACGCACACGATGTTCTGGAACAAGTTCCTTGAATCGTACCACTGGATAATTGATAACACCAGTTTCTCCATTGTGTACGATTTAATTCGTTTGTCAGCATGTTTGTACAATCTTGGCTGCACGGCGGGTTTAAAGCAGGCAGAAGTAATTTGCCTTTATCATGATATGTATTTTGAAGTTGGCAGAAGTCTGTTACAATTAAATCTTCTAATTTTTCAGAGCAAAATTGGTCTTTCTCTGCATTTCCCGAAATGTTTAATTGTAGATATTCCTCGCGTTTTTCGCAAATGCTTTTATTTTGTGCTCCATCGGATGATAATGCGTCTTGTATAAATGTGAGACAAGTTTCATCGCAATATTCTTCATATGATTGCCATTTCCCGAGACATTGTTTGAACCAATTTTCTGTTGTAGCACTGCATATATTTTCAGTTGCATTCTTGAATTGATATGATTCTTGACATATATCGGTCAATTGTTCGTACGAAGATGTTGTACCCAGTATGGGGAAATAATTCTTATTGTCATCCAAATTTCTAGCATGAAATGAATTTTCATAATGACAATATGCAGTCCAATTTAAATTTTTGAGAGCATTGCAATCTCGGTGTTCTTTTGGATATTGATTTTCCAAAAATTGTCCACACATAAACATGCTCTTTTCATTATAACCATTGCTGCAAGTTGGGCCATTACAAACATAAGTTGAATATCCCGGCATGCTATGAAATGTTGTTGCTAGGTCATTGCAGACGGTTGTTGTGTCCGGTGCATATCGACGATATTGATAATTACTAATTGTTGTATTGATAATCTCGGTGTATGAATCATAAAATGTGAGTGGAGATTCGTGAACAATTTGGTCGTGGTGTATATTCCCCCATGTTATTGGCACTAAGGAATCTGTATCAATGACAAAAGAATGAATTGGATGGCTGTGAGAAGAATGTAGTGTATGAGTACCATGCATGCACATGTTGTCTTCATGACATCTTTTGTCATACATATAGCAATGTTTATCATGTTCTGTCCACGACCACTGAACACATTGAGAATGAGAAAGACATTTTTGGTGGCAATCTTCCTTTTTATGCGATGTAAATGTGTTAAAAGATGGTGCTATGCGATTCGGCACTTTCATTATCCGCGAGTTGCTTAAATGATTAATATGATTTTGCACGATACATTTTTGTCCGGAACGACTATCTTTCAAATAAAGTGACACGTGCCAAACTATACGATGTTGTGTTGTATCATTTTTTATAATCGTTTCGTTCACTTCTTTGCTTTCCATATACCATCGATTCCATTTATCACTCATTGGTATGCTACAAAATGGACCGTTATTAAGAGTGATTGTTGTGCTTTCACCATCTGTTGAAATTGACATCTCTACTATTGACTTTTTTTCGGATGACATTAATTTCATTGATGCCTCGGCATTGGTAGAAGGTAGCCATATCCATCCGGATACACGAACATTTTGTAGTCTCTCGCCTTCTTTTGCTAATGTCCATTCAACACCTGCCAAATCATCCGCAGCACTGACATCATATGAATTTTTCTTATTGAATGTTATTGTGTTGATGTCGTTAAATTCGACGTAATTTTTCAAAGAGAGTGGGAAGACAGTCACAGCCTCCTCAAATTCAAACAAGTCATGTGATATTGTTTCAACATTATCAACTAAAATGGAATTGACTACAATCTTTCCAAATGCCACGAGTGTGCATGTACCAATTGGTATATGAATAGTTATCTGTCCAGGGTTAAAGACTGATATCTCATCTCCATTACATATCATACTTATCAAAGCATCGTTCTCCGAATTTTGCACATCTGCATTCACTTGAACAGTTGCAACGAGCAATCTATCGATAGTTGCTTGTTTGAAAAGATACTTGCCAGAACTAACAAAAAATACCTCCGACCCCCTAACCCAAATATTATTCAATGCACTTTTTCTATTCAATGGCATAGGAACAGATGTCACATCTGAACAATATTTCAACCAATTGATTTCACGATACCTTTGGTGTACTTGAACGATTGGAGCAATGGCATTATTGAATTGTGGCAAATTCGAATACTTACATTTGTACACACCTTTATTTGTATCCATTGACAAACAAGTACCATCATTCCCACAAGTCACATCACTATCGGTACACACTGGTTGCAATTTCGTTTGATGTTTACACTCAACATAATCACACTGGACACCAGTACACCCCACACATTCATGTATGCCACATGGATTCATTGTCGCACAAAAATCAGGCACATCTGGCACAGTTGGAATAACCTTTGATTGTGATGCTTTCAAACAAGTCTCTTGGTACACACTTTCAATTTCATGGTGTGCCCATTGTGTTTGACCCCACCTAGCATCCATTACATTTTCCTTCAATGTGCAACCTGCATTTGCATATGGAAGAGGAAATGTCCGTGAACCAATGGAATACATTTGCAATTCCTCATCTTCTAAACATTGCAACGACCATTGTTTTGGACGAACCGCAATATCACCGGCATTATTAATAGTACATTGAATCGAAGCACTTTGCATAAAGTTGGTCATGTGTACTCGAGCTAACGTTTCCGAAGGCCACAGAGTAGTGTACTGACCACATTTCAAACGCCATGGCAAAAACCAAAGGGGCGATTCTTTCTTGTACCATTTCGAATCTATCGGAAGAGATGAAAGATGTTTTTCACAGAACGAACGATGATTAAATTCGACATTACCACAGGACGACACTGAAGAACGACTTTGAATAAATGCATTTCTATATTCTTGCACTGGAACAGTTCTTCCCAAATTTGTCAAAATGCCATTAATATCAATATCTCCAGGCACATTCCCATGAATTGTTGTTGGAGAATGACTGTTTTGAAACATGGAACAAACAAAAAATAACTGGACACTGCTAATATTTAAATCTGCTGAATTTGACGAATTCCTAATACTATTCAATCCAATCGAACATTGTTCAGTCATACTTTTCAATTGCATTGGACAAATATTATCATATTCAAGACACATCGATTCTAAAGATTTCTCTGAAATAGCATCTGCACAATTTTTAGCACGACAATATGTCTTTGTCTTGCATACTTGATTAGAATCCAATACGCAATAACCATTACAATTCAACGCATTTCTAGCGGCACAACTATTATCAACTTGCAAGATATAATCAACGCTCTGGTCATACACACATTTCGTTTCCTTTTGACACGAATTTTGCAGAGTATAACTCTGACATATCACCTCATCATTCTCAAACTGAACTTTATTTGGATAAGAGAAACGATTACAAACATTTTTATCCACAGGCGTCAATTCTTTCAATGCATGTTCACAAAAAGTGAGAGATTCCTTATATTCATTCATAAAAAAATCTTCCACTTTGACACGATAATCATTATCAAACGCACAATTAACAGTATTCAATTGATTTGGATACCATCCGTTCAACATTTGCACGCAATAACCCCCCCAATCAACACTGTAAATAGTATCCACACACGAAGTACCCGAGACTGATGTACATGTTTTATATCCCAATGAGTCCGCTCCTATAGAAAAGAACCGAGGCACGACAGAGTCCCATGGTGTAGACAACACCTCACAAAACGTATCATCAAGTCCATCCACTTCTCTACATTGTGCATCATTTGTACATTCCTGAACCGAACCTTGACTATTCAAAGCAATTTCAGTATCACACGTACCTCTTCCTGCACAAACTTGAGAATTATATGTCGGACAATGATAGTCACAATACTTTCCATAATAATTTGGCGCCGGAGGTAATTCGACCGCCACTCCGATTTTGACTAAATTTAATCTTGCCTCGGAAGTGTAAGGGTCATATGGCAAACACTCACATCTAAAATTATTAGTATCTGGAAAGAACCACATTTCTAATTCATCGCGCACACACCGTCCATGACCAGAGCAAGCTTCATTTCCATTACCACAATCTATTTCACAGTAGGTTCCCGTCGTACCTTCATTACACGTACAGGAACCCTCTGGATTACATTTACCATTCCCCGAACATACGTGACAAACAGGTGAGACTTTATAACCACCAGGAATCTTTGTACAAATTTGTTTTGCGAAGATGTCATTCTGCAAATTTAAATCTGTACCAAATCTAATTATTTTTTCAGACGTATCTAAAGTGCCACTGTCTGCACAGTAATTCGTACATCTTGTAATAGGATTCGTCAAATCTTTCGGATACCAATTTGGTTGGCATGCAGAACAACCTACATCCGGGTCCAATGTATTCAAAGAGCCATCTTTACCATTTCCATCACAAATACAAATGTCATTACTTGTGTCATAATCTGGATTGCATTTCCCTTTGGAATGACATTCGTTTTCCCCAGAACACGATATCGAGCAATGTTCTGCAGTATTTGGAATGAGCAATGGCATTCGACCGCCATTGCCGTCATGTTTAAACACTTTTGGGAAATACATCTCTTTGCATTCAGCGCATTGTTTTTTATTTTCGTAATTTGACTGACATTCACACTCTATTGTCTCATCTTCACCAACGTTATTAATCACACATGAACCATGCCCATTACAACCAACTTTTTTCCCAATAGCATCGACCGAATACGAACCGGCATGTCTATCACAAAACAAATGACAACGACTGCCCCACCAATTTTCCTGACATTTTTCACAATTTTGTCCACCATATCTCCTTTCTTCCATTTCTGCTCTTTCGTCAGCATCAACCGACAAACAATTGCAAAGAGCATTTGTCCCATCATACAATGTATTACAAGTACCATGACCATTACATGTATATTCATCAACACAACCACAATCGAATGTTTTCCAAGGAGTAGAACATTGACACACTGGCGAATTGGAACTATCAAAAAGACAAGTACCATGACCATTACACGGTTCAGCAACGACATCACGACCCGGACATTTCGCAGAACAATCGTCGCCAATATACATAGGATTACAGACACATTCCAAACCCCGCTGAACACTAAACTGACAAACACCATGACCAGAACAAACCATCTCATTCGCTGACTTACAACTTTGTTCACAATTTTTACCAAAATAATTCGCTTTACAAATACACTGCAATTGACCACCAATAGATGTACAGAGACCGCGGTCGGAAGGACACGATTCACAACTCAGACTACATTGCTCACCATTCCGAGATGTAAAATAGCCAGCATCGCATTGACACTCGCCATTTCCGCTACATGTACCGTGTCCATTACATATATTACATTTCCCCCCAGATGCCTGCACTTCTGAACAAACCGAACGTTCTGCATTGGAAGGCACACCTGGTATGCAATGTGTGTTACAATTTTCACCATAATGATTTTCAATACAACGACCTTTGCATTGGTCAGAAGTATTATGCTTCGCATAACATTTGTTGCACGTAATACCTACCCATTTTTGATGACTTGGACAACGACAACTCCAACGTGTATCGACGGCACCTTCCGAACTCATACGACAAATACCAAGATGTTCACATTGACACACTTCACAAAATTCACCACCAAAAATGCCTTTTGTATTGTCACAAACACAACGGCCATCCTGCCAGACAGAATCGTGCTGACACGGTATGATTATATTATTGATATATCCTATAAAATGGTCGACTGAGATTGCTAACAAACCCACAAGGCCCGCAGAAATCAACAGACAGAAACCATAAAAAGAAAAACGCTGTGTTTCGATGTTCATATTTAGTGAGAATTTAGAGTGATTTATACTTTGTTTTTGAAATGTATGTTGTCATAAGTCTATTATATGTTAATTCTTAATTCAAAATTTCTTGTTGATATCACTAGCGCTTTTCTTGTTGTTGTTTTAACATTTGCTCTTGAATTTTGTCGTTTTTTAATAGTTGGTCGATGGCTCTTCGTTCCCATGTCAGAACCTTTTTTTCCAGTTTTTGAACTTTTCTCTTCATTTCGTTATGTTTTCTTTGTAATGTTTTTATTTTTTTATGTTTGCGACTGAGTTCATCCAGTGCTCTGTTGCGCTCAAGTGTTAATTGCTCTTTATTTGACATTTCATTTCTATCGTCTCTTTCAGTTTCTTCTTCGTCGTTTATTATTCGCCATTTCCCACCAACTTCTTTCCATATCTTGCCGTCCTCTTGTAAGAAACCGTCATTGTAATCATAGTCGCCATTACTAGAATTAGAAGAATCGTCCGATGATTGTGAATCGTCCGATGATTGTGAATCGTCTGACGATTCGGAAGCCTCGTCCTCTATAAATCTTAAAGCTGGGTTCTTTCTTTTCTTTTCGTACACTTTCTGTTCTAAATGACCATGCTGTTCTGAATGACCGGACTCTTTTGTTTTTTTGTTACCTTTTTTTGCGGCACTACCCTTTTTGTTATTGACTGTTCCTTTTTTAACAATGGGTTGTTGAATGCGATGACACCGTGGACCACTACAACCACGTTTACTAAAACGACATTTGGAACAACCTGTTTTTTTTTTCACAATACTGGTCACGAATGACATTTTATAAATGAAACAATATGACTATAGTGTATTTTTTCTGTTTCGCGCGCGCGCTCTTGCCAGTTGGAAAGCACGATTTAGGAAATATACCTGTATCTTTTTAGAACTGTTTAGAACACTGACTAATAAAACTTAGTATAAATAACGATTTATTAGTATAAATAACGATTTATTAGTCTAAAGAAATGGCTCGACCAGACACACAAATTCCACCAGTAACACTCTACTCATCACAGAACGAGATAAAATCATCTTTTGACATAGCATCCAAATCTTGGATTTGTAGAACATGTGGCTGTGAATTCAATCTCCTCGAATCAATGGGTTGTCTCGACTGCTATCAACACCCTGGATACGTCCAAACAGACGGGCGATGGTCTTGCTGTGGTCAGAAAATATACCCAATGAGATATGTGGCATCCAGAGATATCCAACGGATGTATGCCAGCAACGCTCCACTCCCAAAGCCAATGTCAGTCCGAGGTTGTCAAAAATGCGACCACAACACATCTACAAAAGCATTTTCACACAAAGACCAACAAAGCATAGCATCACTCAGTGCAATACTTCCATTTATGAACGACAAATTTCCGTTTACATTACGCAAAGGTTTTGACCAAGGGATATTGCGAAGGTGTGAAGTACGGAAGATACATTTACCCGTCCAGCACACTGGCGCAACTGTGTACTATCAGGACGACGATGGCGTTGAGAAAGAATTAGTAGTTGTAAATCCACCACAACACTTGAATGGGATGGAGTTAGAGGCAGTGGCAATCGATGGGCAGTCCATAGATAAATGGTGGTAATACAAATTCGGAATCTCATACATTTGTAGAGAATATGTTAATAACATTTTAGTTGTATTTAAAGTCGTAAAAAGTCCTCGATATGAAGTGGGAATTCACATGGGGTGGCGTTTGGATAAAATGCCAACAAAAAAACAACATACATTTGAACAGACGTTTGCACGAACCATCTTTAGAAGCTCTTTACCTGACAAATGATTTAGGTGAATTGTGGGGAAATCTTGAAGAAAGTCAGGATATGAAATTTCGGCTGCATGGTGATGACATGACATATCAGACAAGTGTTCGGCCATGTATAGACGACGACGAATTGCCCATTCATATGTTAGACAATAGTTTGTACACTATTCTTTTGCCACCACACTCGTGTCGAATGATAACATTTTGGTGTGCCGATGAAAAAGGAACATCGTCTGCAGTTGAAGAACTGACCGTAGGGACAGAACTCATTCAGGTCAAAAAGGGTCAAGTATATCAAGAATTATTGGGTAAAATGATTCCTTGTAAGATAAAGGGTGTGAATATTTCGAATAAACAATATGAAAATATAACAAGGACTCGGTTTCATTGGGAGTTTAATCCGCCATTTCGTCGGGAGAAAATGAGAATGGCGGTCAGCAAGCTCTGTAAGGATTCGATACCAAGTGAAAGAAGGTGTTTAAATCGAATGTTTCTACAGTTTAAAGAATCTGAAGATAGTATTGAGTCCGAGTATGGTTCGTATCAATTTGATGATTTTTTAGTTGCTCATGATAAAAATGAATTGGCATGTAAAGTGATGGATAATTATCATTCTATTCCATCGTCGGGGTGGCAGAAAATAGAGCCAATGACGAATTTTCGTATTGAACAACGTAGAAAAGAGGGTCACTCTTCGGCATATATTATGTCACGCGGGGAAAAATACATGTTAATTTTTGATAGCGGTGGTGGGGCTTCTGGCCAGCCGGCAGTTGTCATTCGACCAGAAAGATATAATAAGATTTTGAATAGTATTGAAGAACAATTTCGAAACAGCTCCATGAGAGCCCTGATTGATGCTCTGGGCGAAATTGGAGTTGATGTCAGTGATTTTATTCATACCGATGACTCCCAATCGTTGTTGCCAGAATTTCACCGAGAACAAATTATGGACATGTATCATCGTGTGACTCATCCATCGCATTATATGTTGACAAGGATTCAACAATTTTTACCTGCTTTATTGGAAAAATATAAGGAATGTGAAGTGAGGATGTCTAACGAAGAACAATTGTTGCCAAAGAGACTGTGCCGAAGTATCGCAGAAACAATTGAGACTGGGTTGGACATTCCTTTGTCACAAAGGCGGGTGTGTTCGACTTTTAAACAGTTGATACATTTTATTCATGACAATCAATCGTGGGATGTTGGTGAGTCGTTGGAGAGAAATGCTTGTAATATTTGTCTGTCGCCGGATTGTATTACATTGAAGCATTGTGGTTCTGCAAAAGCGTGTCTGAAGTGTTGGGTCGATACTTTGGTTGAGACGTCCATGAAGTGTCCATTTTGTAGATTAGAAGTGAGGGGTGGGCAGCTCAAGTGTAGTGCTCCTAGTTCGTCGCCAAAAAATAAAGTGGAAACTCAATCACATAAAAAAAGAAAGCGTTTCTGTAGTGCAGGTGATGTGTTGGATGTGATTCAAAATGAATATTCGGATATCACATTGGATACCGTCAATTCTACACGGAAATGGTACACTATTTTAGTCCGGTCTGGTATTCTTGATATCTCTGATATGCCGGAGTGTGGTACTCGTGAACATAATTTAATGGATGCATTAGGTGAATTTAAAGTTTTGTAATATTTTTAGCCAATATGTATATTGTAGACTATTTCTCATTTCTGTAAAGAAAACTATTTCTCATCTCTGTAATTCTTTCTTCGGTCAATTCGCCTTGGGAGCTTTTTAAAGGCCAATAATGTGCAGTGTTGTATAATAAATATGTGTTGTCATAGGGCCATCCATCGCTAGTGGACTTGCCTGGATACTCTTCTACTCTCAGGCTGTAGTTGTTTGTATTGTGAGCACGAGCGAAGACTATAATTCGACTATTGCTTTTCTTTGCTAAAACAGGTAACCAATATCTTCCTAAATTACTTACATTGCCAGACAAATCTGTTTGAAAGAATGCTGGTTCGTTGTTTTTATTCTTTTCCTCATCTAACTCTGGTGCCCATTCCTGGAGCTGTGCTTTTGTAATATTCTGGTTGCTTAGCGCGTTCATTGCATTTAACATGCAATATCCATCCCCTTTGACGTCTTTAGTCACTAAATTGTGGAATACATTCTTTATTATTGAGTTGTAGATGACGTTTCTTTCCATAGTATTCCCACTATTATCCTGTTCGTTGCCAGTGAATTCTGTAATTGCGTCTTTCCAACCGTCGGAGTCGTCATCATTCTTTTTTTCTTTAATAATCGTGATATCTTTTCGAGGGATGTGACCAAAATGTTGCTTCTTCTCATCCTCCCACACAGTGATTTTGTATTTGTTGGCCTTCTTGTATTTCGCTTTTATAAAGCCAACGTAATTGTTATCAGTGTATTTATATCTTTTATTTTCTCCATAGCTTTTTTTTTCATATGTGTAAAATTGAACAGCTGTTCCTTTTTTAATTTTTGTTTCAAGCTCCTTTCCTTTCTTTTTTGTTGTTCTTTGACATGTTGGACACTCTTTATATCCATTGTCGTTGATACTTCGACATTCCTTGCAGAGCCATTCGTCATCTCCTTTTTTGCCATAATCGTCCAAAAAATCTTTTTTCACCCAATTGCGCTTCATCATTCTGTCCCAAACCCATTTTTCTTTTTTTTCATTTGTGTTTTCAGTCGCTGGAATTCGTTTAAAATTCCCCCTTTCTTCCATTTCCTCTAACTCTGCCAAAACTTGTTTCACCCTTTTTCGTTTTTCTTGAAGTCGTGTATTGTAAGTTATCGAATACAGTTCGTGATTAATTGATGATTGTTCTTGACTTACTAACGGCACTAAATTTTGATAGTGACTTCCATTGAAGTTCATAAAACAGACTGGTTCTTCTCGCAGAGTATCTCGATTCTTTTGTTCGTCTTGGTCGTAATTAAATAGATGTGCATAGAATGGAGTCCAAGTTTGTGCGCGAACTGACCAAACCATTATATTTATTTTTAGAACCAGTGCTGCGACAGCTACTTGTCCAAAATTTACCCAACCTCCCGTCTGCTTGTATTTTTTGGCATCAAAGAAGCCCTCCATTATCTCAGACGATTCTTCACTACCAAAGAAGCCTTTGTCTTTCATAATACCGATATACTTTTTTTTAACATCGTTTTCATCGACGCTCATTTTCTTTTTTTCAACGTACTCAACATATTTCTTTTTTCTCAAAATTGATTGTAATATTTTTTTCCTCAGGTACAGTATTGGTGGGTCATACTTTTTTTTACCTTCTTTGCCATTTTTTAAAATATTCGGACGCACGGAGTCCCTATCTGGGATTCCTTCCTGTTGGCCTTTTTCGTAGCTCCTCTGACGCTCTGTCTCATACAACTTATTTTCAAGTAAAAATCTATGTAAAGCATTATAAAAGCAATGGCCATCACCCTTTGAATCGTAAAGTTTCCAATCTTTTTTTGTCACTGCTTTCAAGTCATCCACTGTTAATAAATGGTCGCCATTCATATCTCCCCACCATTGCCATTTACGTAATTTATCAGCATGATTAGGTATATCTTTTTTATATTCACTACTTTGAAATTTCTGCTGAACAAATTGTTTAACAGACATACAAAAGAGAACTACTTTGATATTGAAACAGATACTTTTATACAGAAATAATTTACTTCAAACACAACAACCTTGGAGGGATTTGATACATCTCCACAGCTTCTCTATACGCTTTCAAAATATTATTTTTACACGCAGTGAATGACGGTTTATTGACCCCATACGCATCCAGTGTATTGGCCTCTGGCAAAACAGACAGCAGATAATTATCACCCGGTATTACTTGCACACCACCCACACAAAGACCATTTTTCATAATATACAAAATACTGACGACAAACATTTTAATAGGAAAAATAGCAGGAGTCGTTTGCCCCAAAGGAAATCGCCCAATCACCAAAGACCAATACCGACAAGTCAATCGTGCATATTTATCAATGATATTATCCACGGTATCATCTTTTGGCAACAAATTCCGAAAGATATGCCTTCGATTCATTTGATTAATATATAATTGAATAAGATGTGTATAATTGACCGTTTGTTTTTTTTTCTCACAAGTTTTAATATATTTTTGCACCACTTTTTCAGCTTCAATCTTCATATCTACATACTTGCGCTGTTCCATAAACAACCGGTCATTCGAAAATAGAATAGCAGAAACTTTTTGTTTACAAATAAAAGTATGCTGCTGCTGACGAATAGTATCTGACGAATCGGCATTCACTTGAAAGTCAGTGTTTCGTACCAATTTCAGAGGGTCTTTATTTTCTTGATGAGTAGCGGTTACACGATGATTCGTAAACCATGTATCTGAATTGACGGAATCATACCGTATACCTGATATCCTACAAACATGACCACCATCCGAATGGTCCACATCGGTACATGAACATTGTTCATTACAAAGATGGTGCTGACCAGTTGAACGACACATATATAAATTCCGAATTTGTTTTTTAAGCTTGCCACGGTTTGCCCACTTGGGGTGATTTTTACACAAGACTCTCACGCACACATGTTCCTCAGCACCATTTGACCATAGTCCACCGATAATATGTTGTAGATTACATCGTTCCATCGAACATACATGTTCGGTTTCTACAGGAGTATAAGAATTGTGTTTGCGCCATTCATTCGCTAATCTTTCGGCTATGGCCTGGTTATTATTGTGCATTTTAGTAACAGTGACCGATAACATGTTGTAATATATAGTAGTTTTAGAATGTGTTCTACATATGAGATAGATTGTGTATATATATATCTCATATCTTTTACTGCACATGTCAAAAAGACCTACCTTTTGGTATAATGGTCAACCGGTTCGAGCTGCTGGTATTCTAATCTGGACCCGACACAATGGTCGCATTCTGCGCCTGATGAATCATTGTAGAGGTCGGTTTGAGGATATGGGTGGCAAAACAGATAGCTCCGATAGAAATGAATTGGATACTGCTGTTCGTGAATGCGCCGAAGAAACAAATGGAAGGTTGTTTTCACAGAGTCATTCTATTGGTGAATGTAAAAGATGGTTGTATCAGCATGTCGGAGAGTGCTCTGATGTGCAATACAATTCTCGGTCCAAATATCTCTTGTTTCGAGTGTATGTGAATTCCACTATTTTGAATCTGAATATGAAAAGATTTGCTCTTTGTGAGAGAACGGAATGGGGAGTACTGGAACATTATTTTCAATGGCTCTCTCAAATTCCAAGTCCAATACATCCGAGGTTGCATGCTCTGTGTCTGTGAGATGAAAGATTTGAACACACGCGTTTTTTCGAAAAAAAATAAAAGAAGATATTTCAATCTCATTCAAGTTAATAGATAAATATTGTGCAAAGGTATTAACAGTGGAAAAACACGAGGCAATTCTTGAAGAACATAAAATTCAAGTATATAAGTTTAGTAGTAGATTGTAATAATGCCAGGCCTTTTTCTTGTATTCTTTTTAACGATACTCTCTGTTTCTGACCAATCTAACACTGCAAATGCTATATCTCCTTCAACCACGGGACCAGTGGTGGAGATTGCGTTTGGATTCTCACAAGTTGTTGCTTGTACAGGCACGCCGGTGAATGTCGTATGGAATGGACAACATAATATACAAGAAGTGAATGGAGCTGCATGCAACAGTGGAGAGGTTGGGACAGAGATTGTTGCTTTCAAGAATGCCGGATATGAACAACTATTTACAAATCTGAGTGCTCAATCTGGCAAGACAAGATACTACAAATGTGATACTCATTGCAGTGCATCCTCGTCGCGTTTTGAAATATCTTGTCCAGGGACAAGCTCGGCGAACAACACCGTAACTGGCACAGTGCCTTCGCTCGGTTGTCCCCGTGGTCGTTATTTCAATCCCGGTCACTTGGCGGATATCTGTGACATTTGTGGTGGAACGAGCTGTCTCGCCTGTCCGAGTGGTCAGTATCAGGAACATTCTAATTTTACAGGAACGCAGTGTCGGAGCTGCTCGGTTGGAATGTTTGTCAAGAATGCTACCGCCAGCAAATGTGAGGGATGCAAGAGTGGTCGCTATTTCAATATCGACACAAATGAGAATGTATCTACATGCGACATTTGCAAGAGAACGAGCTGTCTCGCCTGTCCAAGTGGTCGGTATCAAGAGAATTCCAATTTTACGGGCACGATGTGTTGGAACTGTTCAATTGGAATGTTTGCAAGAAACGCCACTGCGTCCAGTTGCACCGACTGTGCCAATGGCAAATATCAAGGCAAAATGGTCAATGACGAATACGATTGCAATGACTGTTCGGTTGGAATGTTTGCAAGAAACGCCACTGCGTCCAGTTGCAACGACTGTGCCAATGGCAAATATCAAGGCAAAATGGTCAATAGTGAATACGATTGCAAGAGTTGTTCGGTTGGGATGTTTGCAAAGAATGCCACCGTCTGCATTGGTTGCTCCGTCGGTCGTCATTTCAATCTTGACGCAAATGAGAATTTGGAAGTATGTCATATTTGCAACGACGTTTGTCTCTCCTGTAAAAATGGCCAGTACCAAGGGCATTCCAATTTCACAGGAACAGTGTGTCAGAGCTGTTCGGTTGGAATGTTTGCAAAGAATGCCAAAGTTGGCCATTGCAGTGTCTGTCCCAGTGGAAAAATTCAAACGTTCATCCAAAACATGGAATATCTGTGTCAAGATTGTCCACAAGGGAAAACGACGTTGGGTGACATCCGTACTTCTTGTGATGTCACTGTCTGTGAGTCTGGTAATTTAGGCATTAAAAGTTCCAAACAATGTAAATGTGGAACCAATACCACTTGTGAAAAAAACGAATACTGTGTGGAGAGCAACGACATCGCGGCATCGACCACCGAATACTTTTGTTCCACTGGCAATCACCTCGGGCTGACCTACCACTATCCGGACTGTGCTCACAATGAAAGAAATAATCAGACTTGCCAATGTTGGACAAAAACTGGACAAGTTGACGAGGAGACTTTTGACACCAACAGTATTTGTTCTGACCAATTCAATCTCTGTGACAAAACTTTCGCACATTGTCTGGAATTCAACTACTGCACCAACCAAAACGGCGCAATGCCCAACCAAAACGACGCAGTGTCCAACCAAAAATGCACTTGTCAAATTCCAAACATTGAAAATTCAAATGTCCCTCCGGTAAGTGTCTGTAACGACAACACATACTGTGCAGCCCCCAGGGACTGCGCGGGCGATTGTTCAAATCGTTGTTCAACAACAAAAACACCGTCATGCACCAAAACAACTGGTTTGGAAGCAAATGAACTCGACTCAACGATTAATAAATTTTGTAGTTGTGGATTCTTTGGGTTGTGTGATTTTTCAATGCCGTTCTGTGTATCTGACATTGGCGAATGTTCGGCATCGTCCAATTATGCTTGTCATAATCGAGACAACACCGTGTTAAATACACTTGCGTGCGCCTGTGGCAATGGGTTGGGCATTATTGATAATTGTGCTGCAAACATGTATTGTAATGTGGATTCCAATGACGATGGTACTTGTTCCGGTCTCACATGTGCAATGGCAGGAATTGACTGCACTGATAAAACGGTGACAATCAGTGATAATGAACAGTATCATTACTATGGGTTGAAATCTGGTTCACATTTATGTGCTAGTAAACAATGCAACACAGATTTAGATACGAAATCCTGTTGTAATGAATGTCCGGTCGAAAATTGGAATGGTGGTTCTTGTAGCGTTCAATGTCCAAATTCATTTAATTGTACAGAATTTTCGAATGGATTGTACATAAAACCGTCGCAAACTTATGTTTCGGAACCAAAAGTTGAAAATTGGGAAAATAGTCGAATAAATAATGGTCTTTTTACTGGTCAATGTCGGTATCCAGATTGTGACCAGGGTCAGTATTTGTTAAACGAGAGGACGGCGTTATCGTGTTGTATTGAAGCAGATAAATGTCTGAAAAGTCGATATGGTAATTCTTTATGTGAGAATAGTCTGGGATATTATGATAGAGAGATTTGGGACGAGAGATTGTGTATCG
>Ga0209533_1000176_pt1 | contig 58884 bp, 55 predicted proteins | sample COG_04_FD_184748 | JGI IMG/M metagenome (GOLD analysis project Ga0209533, IMG submission 184748) | Pelagic Microbial community sample from North Sea - COGITO 998_met_04 (SPAdes) (version 2) | ecosystem: Environmental > Aquatic > Marine > Neritic zone/Coastal water | place: Helgoland, sampling...
AACAGAAAGAACCATTCCTATAATTCCCCATATGCTTCCCCATACACTCAATGAAAGAATTACAATCAAAGAGCTAATATTTAAAGAATTCCCCATCATTTTTGGTTCTAAAAAATTCCCTACAAATACTTGAATCATTCCAACAAAAATCAGAACTAGTATAAAAGGTGTGTAATCTGTTCCTCCATATTGAATCAATGCCATTAGTGCAGGAAAAAGAGTGGCAATAAGAGATCCTATTGAAGGGATAAAATTTAGAATAAAAATGAAGAATGCCCAGAATAATGCAAAGTCTATTCCAATTAAATAGAGAGCAAAATAACTTAAAACGGAAGTTGTTAAACTCAATAATGTTTTGATTGATATATACTTCCCCAACGAATAATCTATCTCATGAAGAATTGTGTTAATTCTATTATAGTCTTCTTTATCGGTGTATATCGCTTTTATTTTGCGTAAAAAAGTACTCTCCTCCATAAGTATGAATAGGAGATATATTAGTATGAGGAAGGTGTTGGAAAACAAGTCGCTAATGGAGTTTAAGAAATCACTTGCCAAAGATTGAAATTCAAACTCTTGATTGAAATTGCTGATTTTTTCTGAAATATTAAATCCAAAACTTTTTTCTATGTTGGCAGAAACTATGTTTAGGTTGTCGGAGTAGTTAGGAATTGCTTGGGTTAATTTTTGAACATTTGAAATAAGTAGATTTGCTACCAATCCTAGGATTAAAGTAAGGACTAATGAAGCTACCAATGTTTTTATCCATCTAGGAATTTTAGTTTTTATCCAATTGGATTTGTCCATAAACTCTCTGAATTCTTTGATAAGAAACCAAAGAAAAATTGCTAAAATAAGAGGTATTATTATGTTTTTTGCTAGAATCAAAGTAGTGACTACTAGAAAAATAATAAACATTATTCCCGCAATTTTTTGTAATTTCATAGTGTTGTTGAAAGTATTCTTAAATGTACTAAGAATTCTTGATTTTACTCACTAAATATAGTCTAACGAATTGAAAAGATTTGATATTCCCGCTCAATATAAATCAGGTATTATTGGCGAAATAAAAGAAAAAAGAAGGCTTGCAGATAGGATGAAAAAAGATTTTTCACCCTCTGTATTAGAGTTCGATAAAGTAGATTTTGTACTTGCTCGTCATTTTGGTTTTTGTTTTGGTGTAGAGAATGCTGTAGAAAAAGTATATGCAGTTTTAGATCAGTATCCAGAGAAAAATATTTATCTATTAAGTCAAATGATTCATAATCCAAATGTAAATGCCGACTTGCAAGAAAGAGGTATTAAATTTATTATGGACACTAATGGAACTCAGTTAATTACTTGGGATACAATTACTAGTGATGATATTGTATTAATTCCTGCATTTGGTACAACTCTCGAAATAGAAGCTATCCTGAAATCGAAAAATATTACAGGAAAAGCATTCGATACTACTTGTCCTTTTGTGGAAAAAGTTTGGAATCGCTCCGAGAAATTAGGAGAAGATGATTACACAATTATTGTACATGGAAAAGCTAGTCACGAAGAAACTAGAGCTACATTTTCGCACAGTAGTGCAAACGGAAAAACTATTATTGTAAAGAATATGGATGAAGCTAAACTCTTAGCGAAGTTCATTGATAAGCAATTACCTGAAAAAGATTTTTATACATTTTTTGAAGGGAAATACTCTGAAGGATTTAATCCATTTGAGGATTTACAAAAAGTGGGTGTTGTAAATCAGACAACCATGTTGGCTTCAGAAACGCATGCTATTTCTCAGTATTTTAAAGATAAGATGACTGAAATACATGGGGAGGAAAATATTAAAAATCATTTTGCAGATACAAGAGATACCTTATGTTATGCAACTAACGACAACCAATCTGCCACTCTGGAGTTAATGAAAGAAGAAGGAGATTTTGCTGTTATTGTTGGTGGTTATAATAGTTCTAATACCATGCATTTAGTAGAGTTGTTGGAGCAAAAATTTGATTCATTTTTTGTACAGAATGCCACTAGAATAGAAAGTAAGACTTGTATAAATCACTTTGATATTCATGAGAATGTGGAGAAAACTACCGATTTTATTTCTAAATTCGAAGATAAGAAGCTTCGTGTAATAATAACCTGTGGTGCATCTTGTCCTGATAGTGTGCTGAACGAAGTAATAGAAAAAATTGTAACGCTTACCAATGACTAAAAAGTTTAAAATAACTGCCCTAATATTGTTTTCATTAATTTCTATCAAAGGAATTTCTGGAGTCCAAGCTATATTCAATTACAAGCAGTTTATGGCGCCAAGTAAAGAGATTTATATCGAGAGTTATTTGTCTTTTGTATCATCCTCATTAAAATATAAAAATCCTGAGAACTCAGTTCTTCAGGCAAGATTACTTGTTACACAGTATATTAAGCAAGGAGGTGAAATACTTGATTTTAAAAAATACAAAGTACTTGGGCCTGAATTGGAAGATAGTATTGCTGTTGATTTTAAAGATCAACAAAGATTTGTTTTAACTCCAGGTTATTATCAAGTTGAGATTGAAGTAATAGATTTAAATGACAGTTTAAAGACACCAACAATAACTTCTCGAACTATTAATATAGAGGGTTATAAGAATAAGATTAATGTTTCGGATTTAGAACTGATTGACTATTTTAAAAAATCAGATAAGAATAATAAAAATGAGTTTTCTAAATCGGGGTTTGATATTTATCCAATGATATCTAACTATCTGCCAACTGATGTAGAAAAGTTAGCTTATTATTTTGAAGTTTATAATAATCAAGCCTCAAAGCCTAAAGTACTCGTTAAACAATATGTAGAAACCTATTATGGTAACAAAATATTGCCTAGTTACTTGAAACGTTCGGTTAAAATATTAGACCAAATAACCCCAGTGATGGGAGTTTTTAATATTAGTAAACTACCTACAGGTAATTATAATTTGGTTATTGAAATAAGAGATTCTTCCAATAAAGTCATAGCAAAGGACAAGGTTTTTATACAAAGAGTAAACACGAATGTTCAAATTCAAGTAGCTTCTAAAATAATAAGTGAAGAACAACAAAATAGCTACTTAGTATTTGAGGATTCAATTGATTATTTCCTTGAATCTATGGCGATAATTGGAAATAGTTTTGAGTATAATGTGCTTAAGGGAGATAAGTCTAAGCTGACTTATGAAATGAAGCAAAACTACTTTGCAAGTTTTTGGCAATCGCGCTACGGGGTTGATGCTATAGCTCAATGGAATAAATACAGAGCATTAGTTTATGAAGCCGAACAAAAGTACGGGACTAAAATAAGAAGAGGTTACGAAACAGATATGGGACGTGTTTTTATTAAATACGGAAGGCCTAACGATATTGATGAACGATTAAATCAACAGGCAACTTATCCATATATCATTTGGCATTATTACAAAGCAAACAATCAATCTAACGTGATGTTTGTGTTTTATAATTCTACAGCTGTTAATCAAGATTTTGAATTAATCCACTCTACAATGCAAGGAGAAATTACCAATACCAATTGGAAAACCTATGTAAACAAAAGAGTAGGAGGTGGCGATTCTCGAATAGATCAAGATGAACGCAGAATGAGATAGAATTAATTTAATTCAGGATTAAATAATCTTATTTGTATTTCTCAATAAACACTTTCATTACTTTAACGAATGCTTCTGGCTCATTATTCATAGGTGAATGACCAGAACCTTCAAAAATATGTATTTCCTTAAATGGAGTGTTTACCAAATTAAAAGCTGAAACACCTAATGCTGGTGGTACAACTAAATCATATTTTCCCCATAAAAATTGACTAGGAATTGTAATTTCTCCTAATCTACTTGTTAAAGGATTTTGTTGAGAATCTTCATTAAGAATTGGGTTTACAAATGAGTTGGCTAACTTAACAGCTAATCCTAAATCAGGATTTGTTAATGAGCCGTGAGTACCAGATGAACCTGAAAGACTTGAACTTACCAGAGGAAGATGAGATTCAGCTGAAAAAGCTAACTTATCAATGTTTGGTGTAATTGCTGTAGAATCACCATAAGCTCCCAAGGTTGTTCTAAGATCATCAATAGAAATGAATAAAATATTTGGTTTAGTAATCTTCTTTTTAGTTTCGGTACAGCTAGATGTGGACAATAATATAAGCGTCAGAATTAAAAAAGGCGAGTAGCAGTTTATGCTTAATTTGAACTTTTTTAAACTGCTGTTGAGCTTTATCATAATTAGCTATATTATATTTATATAATGCTTTAATTTAATAAATAAATGCTAGAATGAGGCTTGTTTATAAATCAATGACACAAAATCCAATATGGATATTCCCTGTTTCTTTATCTATAAATAATTCTCTTTCCTTTACTGTGCCATGGCAAGTATTCTTCGAGCAAAATAATGATCCTCCAGCAATTCTTACTAGCTCACTGTTTTTATTTTGAGTAATATCCCATACATTACCTAGTATGTTTACTTTATCTATATCGGAAATAGGGTATTTATTATCTGAAACAACAATTCGAGTATCTTTTTTAACTAATTTCCAGTATTCCTCATAACTTGGTAGTCGTTTATTTGCCCAATTGCAATAGGCTATCGCATCATTGTAGCTTACTTGTGTAACAGGTAATCTTCCTGAAGTAACTTTGTTTACTCCATCTGGTTTTCTCCAGGTGGAGTTAGTTACTTCTTTAAAATTGTAAACATCTGTTTGTACAATAGACCAGCCATATTTTTCGGCATCCGTAACATAATTAGTTTCATTCACAAATAATTCAAATTGAGAATGTGATACTGGTTTAAGTATTACTTTGTTTTGATTACATGAACTAAAAATAATACTAGCTAGAATAATTAAATTCCAATTTCTTAAAGCTAACCACATATTATTTATTTTACTAAACGACTTTCAACCCAAGTTTATCACCAAGTGAAACCATGTACTCAAAAGCTTCGTCAAAATCGTTTTTAATTGTTCCTTCTAAGATAGCGTCTTTAATGTCGCTTTTGATTTTACCAACTTCATAACAAGGCTTTATTCCAAACGTCTTCATGATGATTTCACCAGAAATCGGAGGTTGCCAATTTCTAATTCGGTCGTTTTCTTCAATTTCAATTATTCGCTCTTCTACTTTATCAAATTTCTGGAGATACCTCTGAACTTTGTTTTCGTTTTTTGAAGTAATATCTGCTCTGCATAATTTCAGTAAATCATCAATATCCTCTCCAGCTTCAAATAGCATTCTGCGGTAAGCTGCATCTTTTGTGTTAGGATTGGTTAGTGCAATAGGTCTCAAGTGAAGGAAAACAAGTTTTCGTACATATTGCATGCTAGAATCAAGCGGTAGCTTCATTCTTTTAAAAACAGGTTTAACCATTTTTGAACCAACTACTTCATGGCTATGAAAAGTCCACCCTACTTTTTTATCAAAACGTTTAGTTGGAGGTTTAGCAATGTCATGCATAATTGCAGCCCATCTCAACCATAAGTTATCCGTATTTGGTGCAATGTTATCCAGTACTTCAAGCGTGTGATAAAAATTATCTTTATGTCCTTTCCCATCTATAAACTCTACTCCATAAAGAGCAACCATTTCTGGGAAAATAATATCTAATAAGCCTGTGTTGTACAGTAATTTAAATCCAATAGAAGGAACATTAGAAAGGATAATCTTATTAAGCTCAGAGGTAATTCGCTCTTGAGAAATTATCGAAATACGTTCTTTGTTTTCACGAATAGCACTAAGACTAGTGTGGTGAATGTTAAATCCTAATTGACTTGCAAATCGAATTGCTCTCATCATTCTTAATGGATCATCCGAATAAGTGACCTCAGGTTCAAGAGGAGTTTTTATTAATTTGTTTTTTAAATCAGTAACTCCGCCAAATGGATCAACAAGGTCTCCGTAAGTAGCTTTGTTTAAACTTATTGCCAAAGCATTAATTCTAAAGTCTCTACGTTTTTGGTCGTCTTCAATGGTTCCGTTTTCTACGGTTGGTTTACGGGAGTTTCTGTCGTATGATTCTTTTCTGGCGCCTACAAATTCAATTTCATAGCCGTCTTTAAGTTTTATCATAGCAGTCCCAAAATTCTTAAATACAGATACTTTGGTAGCATTTACTTTTTCAGCAATTTTTTCAGCCAGTTCAATTCCGCTTCCTTCAATTACAATATCAATGTCTTTACAAGGTCTTCCTAATAATAAGTCACGCACAAATCCGCCAATTACAAATACTCGCTCATTTTGAACCGCATCTCTAATTACCTCAAATATTGGGTGGCTAAGTTGGTTTGCTAATTGTGTTTCTTGCATCAAAAATAAATAAAGAAATTATTTTCTTATTAATGTAAAAGTCGCATCCATATCAATTTTCATAATGGTAGATGCTTTTGGTTTTAGTTTTACATTGGGTGGTAAATTTACAATATAATCTACTCCATCCAAAATTACATGGTCAATATCCTTAAAGCTAAGTGGAGTCGGTTTCGTGCTAATGTTTGCAGAGGTAGAGACTAATGGTTTTCCAAATTTTCTTATTAAATCATGACAAAAACCTTCTTTTACAATTCGTATTCCTACCGATTTATCTTCGGCCATTACATTATGAGCTAAATTATAACCTTCGGGATAAATGATGGTAGTAGGTTTGTCCGAAAATTCGACAATATCCCAAGCTATATCCGGAATTTGCTTAACATAACGGTTTAGCTTTACGTCTGAGTCTAACAAGGTTATCAGGCTTTTGGATGAAGCTCTTTGTTTGAGTTTAAAAATTTTCTCAACAGCCTCTGGATTAGTTGCATCACAGCCTATTCCCCAAATTGTATCGGATGGATAAAGGATAATCCCACCATTTCTTAGTATTTCTATTGCTTTGTCCAAGTTTTATTGCTTTAAAAAACAAAGATATACAAAGGAATTTTTAATTTTGTGAATATGGAAAACAAAACAAGAAATATCCGCTTGATATGGGATTTTAGAGGAGAAGATGCTGAAAAAACAGCCATTCACCATGAAATTCATCTAAAGCAATTTGCCCAAAAAGAGAATATTGAGGTAATAGAAACTGGAGTAGAACATGAAACTGAGTTGTTTTCTTTTGCATTTATTACCGTTCCTGAGCCACAAATGAAAATTGTGAGAGATGCTTTAATCCCCCATAGAGGTGAAATTGCCGAGTAATTTTTAGCAACTTATAAGGCAAATTAAATCCTATGATTATGAATACATTAAATACCTTTAAAATAAATAGGGGTAAAATTGTTTTATAACTATGGTTCTTTTATATTTGCACCCCTAAAAAAGTAAGTAAATTAAACAAAATAAACTATGCAAAATAGAAATATTATATGGGTGTTTACCATATTATTAACGTTAGCTTGTCTATACCAATTATCATTTTCTTGGGTAACTAGTGGTGTTGAAAACGAAGCTGATGCCTACGGAGAAAGTCAAGCTGCAATGTATCAAGATGGAGATACAAGTATTGTAGAAGTAGCAAATGGAAAATTTCCAGTTTCTTCAGCAATTGAAAGATCTGTATATGCTAAAGCTGTTACTGAAAACTTTTTGGTTGAAAAAGGAAATGAGTCTGTTTACCCATTATTAGGTCATTCTTACAAAGAATGTAAAGACAATGAATTAGCAAAAGGGCTTGACCTTGAAGGAGGGATGAGTGTAACCCTACAAGTTTCTATCCCAGATATGGTTAGAGAATTAGCAGGAAGATATTCTAAAAGAGCTGAGTTTTCTGAACCATTTAATGCTGCAAATGCAGTATTCAAATCTGAAGGAAATGAAAGAGAGTTTGTAGATATTTTTGAAGAAAAGTGTGTAGAAATGTCTCCTGATGAAAATTTGGCTTCAATCTTTAAGTTTAAAGATGAGAACGGAGATAAAATGATTGATATCTCTAACGAAGAAGTATTTGCTGTGTTAAGAGAAAAGTCACTTGGTGCATTGGATAAGACTGAAACTGTAATTAACTCAAGAGTTTCTGGTTTAGGATTATCTCAACCATCTATCCAAAAAAATGCTAGTAAAGGAACAATTACTGTTGAATTACCTGGTGTAAAGGACAAGGAAAGAGCAAGAAAATTATTACAGAGTACTGCAAAACTTGAATTTTGGCATACTTATAAGAATACTGATATAGGTAACGAAATTTTTGAAAAAGTAAATGATATCTTAAGTAGAACTATGTATCCTGGATTTTTGGATTCGATAGAAAAAGCTAACGATACCTCTAACTTATTAACTGATTCTACAAATGTTGCTGATGCTGCAGATGCAACTGGAGAAGCTAATGATGGTGATTCTTCTGCTGCTTCAATGAACGATTCTTTTGATTCTTTATCTGAAAATGATGAATTTGGAGATGATGAATTAACTGCAACTGAAGAGGAGCAATTAAATGCTTTTAGAAAGTCTAACCCTTTATCAGCTTATTTATTTCCTAATGCAAATGGAGAAAGCCAATGGAATGAAGGAGCAATATTAGGATACTCTAAATGGTCTGATACAGCTAAAGTAATTGAATATTTAAATAGAGATTACGTACAAAATGTATTGCCTACAAGAGACATTATGTTTATGTGGGATGCTAAGCCAATTGATAACACTCAAGAAGGATCTCCAGAATTATTTTACTTGTACTTAGTTAAAAAAACCAAAAGTGGAGTTGCTGATTTAGATGGTGAACAAGTTGAAACTGCTAGACAAGATTTTGACCCGGTTTCAAGACAACCTATGGTTTCTTTACAGTTTAAGAGTGCAGGAGCAATTGCTTGGGCAACTATGACTGAACAAAGTGCAAATGACGAGACAGGAATCGCAATTACTTTGGATAACAAAGTGTTTTCTGCACCAGGTGCATCAGGAAAAATTGAAGGAGGAAGAACTCAAATTACAGGAGGAAGTTTTGCTGGAACAAATGGAATAGCAGAAGCAGCCGATTTAGCAAACATATTAAAGGCAGGAGCTTTACCAGCACCATCTAAAATTGTAGATGAGTCAGTTGTAGGTCCAACTCTTGGAGCTGAAAACGTGCAGTCAGGACTTTGGTCTTTTGCAGCAGCTTTATTGTTAGTTCTTATTTACATGATATTTTATTATGCTAAGGCAGGAGCAATAGCTGATATTGCTTTGTTAGCAAACATATTTTTCATCTTTGGAACATTAGCTTCTTTAGGTGCAGCATTAACATTACCTGGTATTGCAGGTATCGTACTTACAATTGGTATGTCGGTAGATGCTAACGTACTTGTATTCGAAAGAATTAGAGAAGAACTTAGAAACGGTAAAGGAAAACGTCAGGCAATTGATGAAGGATATGCTAAAGCACTATCTGCAATTTTAGATGCAAACATTACTACGTTACTTACAGCTATCGTTCTTGGATATTTTGGAACTGGAGCAATTCAAGGATTCGCAGTAACATTGATCATTGGTATTTTCACTTCATTGTTCTCAGCATTAATCATTTCAAGATTAATATTCAGTTACATGAGCGATACAAAGAGAGAGATTTCATTCTCTACTTCAATTACTAAGAACTTGTTCTTGAACTTGAATATTCCTTTTATCAAAAAAAGAAAAATATTTTACTTAATCTCAGGATTAATAATTGCAGGAGGTATTGCTTCTCTTTCTATTAGATCTTTGGATTATGGAGTAGAATTTACTGGAGGAAGAACTTACAAAGTTCAATTTGATAAAGAAGTAAACTTCCAAGAAGTAAGAAATAACTTGAAAGTAGAATTTGGAGATAAAGAGCCAGAAGTAAAGATGATTGACAATAAGTTTAAGGCTTTAATCACAACTCAATATTTATTGGCTGATAAGACCCAAGATGGTTCTAAAAAAGTAGAAGATGCTTTAACTAGAGGTCTTACACCATTAAGTAGCTATATAACTTTAGAGTCTCGTCAAGTAGATTCTAACATCTCTGCAGGATTTAAAACATCTTCTCTTTATGCTATTGGATTCTCATTATTGATAATCTTCTTATATATCTTATTGAGATTTAAGAAATGGCAATTTGGATTAGGAGCATTAATAGCAATGGCACATGATGTATTAATCGTGTTATCATTATTCTCTATTGGTTGGGGTATCTTCCCATTTGCAATGGAAATAAACCAAGCGTTTATTGCTGCAATATTAACAGTTGTAGGTTACTCTATTAATGATACAGTGGTAGTGTTCGATAGAATAAGAGAATTCCTTTCTGAGAAAAGAAGAGGTGACTCAAGCGAAGTCATAAACAAAGCACTTAACTCTACTTTAAGTAGAACAGTGAATACTTCTGTAACTACATTCTTAGTGTTGTTAGTAATCTTCTTATTTGGAGGAGACTCAATTAAAGGGATGACATTTGCATTAATGATTGGTGTAGTAGTGGGAACTTATTCTTCACTATGTATCGCAACTCCTTCAGTTGTTGATTTCACTAAATCATTTGATTTTAAAAAGAAAGATAAAGCATAAGCCTTATTAAAATATACTTTAAAGTCCTTTCGGTTAATATCGAAAGGACTTTTTTTTGAAATAAATGTTCGTTTTCTGAAGTATAATATCTCGGATTAATTCTTCATTATTTCTTACCTTAGTATTCTAATTCGGGAAATAAATTCCTTTTTTATGATATCAGCAAATTTAACTTCTGTATTTCTGTTTTTGAACCTTAGTGGGGGAGAGGTAGCTATAATCTTTTTGTTTGTCCTTATTTTTTTTGGAGCAGAAAGCATTCCAACTATTGCTCGTTCGTTTGGTAAAATAATGTATCAGATAAAAAATGCTACGGATGATATTAAAAATGATATTCGAGTATCTACCGATAACATTAAAAAAGATATCATGGATCAAGCAGATGTTTCCAATCCAATTAAGGATATAAAAAATGAATTAACTGAAAATTCTGGTATTTCTAATCCTATTAAAGAACTTAAGTCTGACATTGATAATTCTGTTAAAGACATAAACATATAACTATGGGAATGGATGTTTTTTGGCTCGTACTTGGTTTAGCGATATTAGTATTCAGTGGTGATTTTCTTGTGAAAGGAGCCTTAGGAATTGCCGAAAAATTTAAAATTTCACCATTAGTAATTGGTATGACAGTAGTTTCTTTTGGAACCTCTGCACCAGAATTATTTGTAAGTATAAAGGCTGCATTGGGAGGTTCGCCAGATTTGGCTATTGGTAATGTAATAGGTTCTAATATTGCTAATATAGCGTTAGTGTTATCTATTACGGTATTGATATTCCCTATTGTTGTAGATAGAAACTCTAAAATAATAGACTGGCCAATGATGATGTTTTCCAGTATTCTGTTTTATGTTTTTTCAATGGATAATGTAATTAGCACGCTTGAAGGTGTAATTATGGTTTCTATACTACTTGTATTTACAGTGCTTTTAATCCGTAATTCAAGAAAGCTAAATATAAAGGAAGAAGATGATGCAGAACCAGTTTCAACTAACATGCCTTTAACTTTGGTTTTTTTAATTGGTGGGTTAATCGGGCTTAAGTTTGGAGCAGATTGGTTTGTTGAAGGAGCAAAAGGTGTTGCCTCTTCTTTCGGAATGTCCGAAGCAGTAATTGGAGTTACTATTGTAGCTTTTGGTACGTCAGTGCCCGAGTTAGTAGCATCTGGTGTTGCAGCTTTTAGAAAGCAAACAGATATTTCTTTAGGAAACTTAGTAGGGTCTAATATCTTTAACATCCTTATAGTACTTGGAATCACCTCAATAATAAAGCCTATTAAGGTTGCTGAGAGTGTTATGAGCTTTGATATGTATTGGATGCTTGGAATTGCTTTAGCGCTATTCCCTATGATGTTTATCGGTAAAAAAATGGGAAGGGTTCACGGGATAATATTGTTAACTGCATATATTACCTACATAACCCTTTGTTTACAATCAGTTGGATAAACGATTGATAAGTGAAATCACTTGAGGTATAACCATTTCTTCACCAGAATTATCTATAATGTAATCAGCTAATTCTTTTTTCTTTTCCTCACTCCATTGGCTATTCATTCTTGCTTCAATAGCTTCTTTAGTAGCTGAATCTCTCTTCATTACTCGATTAATTCGTTCCTCTTTGGGGCAAGTAACTAAAATTGTTTTATCCAATGATTTGTAGATACCAGTTTCAAAAAGTATAGCTGCTTCTTTTAAAACGAATGATGTATTCTGAGAATTTGCCCATTTGTCAAAATCTAATCCGACAGCTGGGTGAACAATGCTATTTAGTTTCTGTAATTTATCTGAATCACTAAAAACTATGCTAGCCATTTTTTTTCTATCAAGACCTTCAGAAGAATAGATGTCATCCCCAAATTCTTGCTTAATAGAATCAATAACATCAATATTTGAATTAATTAATTCCTTAGCTCTAGTGTCAGAATTGTACACAGGAAACCCCATAGAAATAAATACCTTGGCAATTGTTGATTTGCCTGAGCCTATTCCTCCAGTTATTCCAATGATTCTCATGGGTTAGTAGGAACGATTATTTTCGTCCGCTTTGTTGTTGATGAGCAGCAAAATCTGTGATTAATGCAGATTTTTCTACTTTAATCAAAGTTCCATCTTCAATTTTAATGTTCACAGTAGTTTCTTGAATAGAATGAACTTTACCGTGAATTCCACCAATTGTAACTATTTGAGCTCCTTTTTCTAAAGCTTCTCTAAAGCTTTTTAATTCTTTTTGCTTTTTCATTTGAGGTCTAATCATGAAAAAGTAAAATACTCCAAACATCAATGCCAGCATTATTATCATTTGATAACCTCCTCCTCCTGCAGCTTGTAATAAGATTGTATTCATAGTTTTATTTGTTTTAGTTTGTATCAGTAGGCCCTACTACTTTACCAATTAATTTTAATTTAGTTGTGTTTGGTTTTGTATTACCTACTACGGTTATTGTTTTATTAGTTTGTCCGGCTCTTCCTTCAGAGTTATAAACTACTTCAATATAAGAATATTCTCCTGGAGCAATTGGTGTTCTTGGCCAATTTTTAGCAATGGTACATCCACAACTTTTATTTACTGCAGAAAGTACCAGTGGTCCATTCCCAGTGTTTGTGAACTTGTATTTATGCGTTACTTGGTCTCCATCTATTATAGTTCCAAAGTCGAATGTTTCGTTTTCGAAAGTAATTATAGGTGGGTTTTTAAGTTCAATAAGGTCGGTATAATTTTCTTCTGTAATCACTTCATCACAAGAAGTAAATATGCAAATAGCTAAAAGAAAAATTATAGAAACTCTCATTGTTTTATTTTTGAATTGATTTATTTATTAATCCTCTTCCCATCTTATTTATTTTTTCATCACTTTTTAATTGATTGAAAATCTTATCTAAAATACCATTAATAAATCCTTTACTCTTAGGAGTGCTATAGAATTTTGATATTTCTATATACTCATTCATAGTAACTTTAACTGGTATAGAAGGGAAATCTAATGCTTCTACAATTGCCATATTCATTAATATAACATCAGTTTTAGCAAGCCTATCTACATCCCAGTTTTTGGTTTGAGCACCAATTAATTTCTGGCACTCTGCATCTTTAAGGATAGCATTTCTAAAAAGTAGTTTAGCATATGTTTCATCATCTTCATCCTTAAATAAAGGTGTAAGAGTTTCGAATCCAGAATCATTTTCGCTCAAGTTCTCTATCGTTTTGATAGTTGCAATTGCTACGATATCTAAATCATCATTCCAAAAGATGCTATTGTCTTCCAATACATCATGAAGCAATTCATTGTTCACAATGTTTTCTTTGAAAATAGAAATCAAAAAGTTTTTGTCTTCACCAAAAGAATCTGCACCAGAGTTCATGTATGCTTGGTATTCATCAGATTTTTTAATCTCTTGGTATATCTGGCTAATTACTGTAAAAGCACCATCAGTACTCCACATAACATTCATGTTGCTAATGTCTTTTTGCAACTGGCTGTTTTGATTAAGCAAAGCAAACGCTCTATTGTTTACAAACTTCAGGTTTGGGTTAAGATCATCTTCAGTTGGACGATTTTTAGTTTTAGCATTTTCGATTTTTTCTTCTGCTAATACTTTAATCTCATTAAAAGCTGATAAAAAAGTGATGTACAACTCATATACCTTTTTTAAACTAAAAAGTAACTCGCGTTCTCCTTTATCCAATTCTTTGTTATTAGAAAAAATATAGGCGTATAAAGCCAAGAATGTTTTAATACGTATGTGTCTTCTAGATAACATTAAAGGGATAGTTTTATTTTACCGATTTTTTCAATTCTTTCCTCAGCCATTTTATTAGCAGCTAAGTAAGTTGGGATATTTTCTTGTTCTGCTTTATCAAAGATAGCTAAAGTAGTGTTGTAAATGTCTTTAGTAAGATCCATTACTCTTTCTTTGTCGTATCCTGTAACTTCGAAAAAGCAATTAATTACACCTCCAGCATTTATTAAATAGTCTGGAGCATAGGTGATTCCCATATCCATACACATTTTACCATGCTTTACTTCGTCTTGTAATTGGTTGTTGGCAGCACCAGCAATTACTTTACATTTAAGTCTACTTAGTGTATCATCATTCACGGTTGCACCTAGTGCACAAGGTGAATAAATGTCTACATCTAAATCATAAATATCTTCTGGGCTTACAATTGTTACCTTGTAGTCTTTTTCAATTCTATCAAGAGTAGGTTTGTAAATGTCAGTAACAAATATTTCAGCTTCTTCTTTTTCAAGAAATTGAATTAGATATTCTCCTACATGACCTGCACCTTGAACAGATATCTTTTTTCCTTTTAATGATTCACTTCCAAAAGCTTTCATTGCTGCAGCTTTCATTCCCATGTATACTCCATAAGCAGTAACTGGCGAAGGGTCTCCACTTTTTCCTGGTAAACCACTTACGTGATTAGTTTCCATATTTACCCAAATCATTTCTTTTGGAGATACACCTACGTCTTCTGCAGTAATGTATTTTCCTCCTAAGCTATTTACAAACTTCCCGAATCTACGGAAAAGTGCTTCTGATTTATCATTATGAGGATCAGCAATAATTACTGCTTTTCCACCACCTAAGTTTAATCCAGAAATTGCAGATTTATAAGTCATCCCTCTTGAAAGTCTTAATACATCTTGCAATGCTACGGCTTCACTTGCGTAATTCCACATTCTAGTTCCACCTAGTGATGGCCCTAATGTTGTGTTGTGTATTGCAATAATTGCTTTTAATCCTGATTCTTTGTCGTTACAAAATACTACTTGTTCGTGACCCATCATTTCCATTCTGTTGAGCAAGAATCCGTTCTCTTTTGCTTTTTCAGCTATCGTAGTTTCCATATGATATTTAAATAAGTTAGATTTTAAATAAGAAAACAAAATTACGATTAATATTTAATTTTTATTCGTGTTTTGGTATTAAATAAAGTGGATTTATTAATGTTTCTAAACCCAGTTTATTGGATTCAACATTATGCCTTTTTAACTCTAAAAATAAATATCTTTGCATGAATGGAATCACTCTCGTATTTAAATAAATATCTAGTCAAATATAAATGGCGCCTTATTTTAGGGTCTATTTTTATTACGGCTTCTAACTATTTTGGTGTTGAAATGCCCTTTATTGTTAGAGATTCGATTAATTTATTTGCTGAAAAAGTTTTATCTCTAAAAGGAAAAGCATTATCAGAACTTGACAAAACCGAGGTTTTAGAGTCAGCTATTTATCTTGCGCTTTTCTATGTTGCCTTTTCTCTATTGAGAGGTTTCTTTGTTTTTCTTAATAGACAAACTATCATTATCATGTCGCGATTGATAGAATATGATTTGAAAAATGAAATTTATTCTCACTATCAAAAACTAACGCCTGCATTTTACAAGAAGAACAATACGGGTGATTTGATGAACAGGATTTCTGAAGATGTAAGCAAAGTACGAATGTATTTAGGGCCTGCAATTATGTATTCAATTAACCTATTCGTGTTAAGTATATTGGTTATTTATTACATGGTTTCTGTGAACTTAGAGTTAACTCTTTATGCATTAACCCCACTTCCATTTATGACTATCATGATCTACTACATAAGTAGATTGATGAATAAAAGAAGTGAAGAGGTACAAAATCAACAATCCGTAATCTCCACATTTGTACAAGAATCTTTTTCTGGAATTAGGGTTGTGAAGGCTTATAATATGCAAAAGTCTTTGAGTGCTAGCTTTATGAATGAAGCGAACGAATACAAATCGCGTTCAATGAAATTGGCAACAATTAATGCTTTGTTTTTCCCGGTTATAGTTTTGTTGATTGGTGTGAGTACTGTTTTAACAATTTATATTGGAGGAATTAAAGTGGATGAAGGTGTAATTACAAATGGGGATATTGCATTATTTGTTATTTATGTAAATATGCTTACATGGCCTTTTGCTTCTATTGGTTGGGTGACTTCAATGGTGCAAAGAGCAGCTGCATCTCAAAAGAGGATTAACGAATTTTTAGAACAAGAGCCAGATATTTATTCTAAAGAAGATGCTGTTCCTATGAAAGGTGGAGATATTGTTTTTGATGATGTTTCTTTTGTTTATCCTGATTCGGGAATTAAAGCTTTACAAAACATTTCATTTGTACTTCCAGAGGGAAAAACTTTAGGGATAATTGGTGAAACAGGTTCTGGTAAAACTACTATTGCTAATATGATAGCTAGGTTGTATGATGTGGATAATGGACAGATTAAAATTGGTGATTCGCCAATTGAAAATATAAATCTAAACGAGCTAAGAGCAGCCATAGGTTATGTGCCCCAAGATGCATTTTTGTTTTCGGATAGTATTTCAAATAATATCAAATTTGGATTAAGTGATATTGGAGAAAATAGCAATGAGTTGATGGAACAAGCAGCTAAAGATGCTCATATTTATGACAATATTGTTGAGTTCGATAAAGGTTTTGAAACCGTAGTAGGGGAAAGAGGGATTACTCTTTCTGGAGGGCAAAAACAAAGAGTTTCTATTGCTCGTGCAATTATTAAACAGCCTGATGTTTTGGTTTTTGATGATTGTCTTTCGGCTGTGGATACTGAGACTGAAGACATTATTCTTAGAAATTTAAAAAGAATAATGAAAGGTAAAACTAGTGTTATTATCAGTCACAGGATTTCTTCTCTTGAGCATGCCGATTTAATTATCGTAATGAACGAGGGTAAAATAATCGAACAAGGGAGCCATGACGAGCTAATGAATCAAAATGGTTATTACACTTCGCTTAATGAGAAGCAGAAGGGGTAGATTTAGCCTAATACTTCTTTTATTCTCAATTTCAAAACGGGCAATATGTTTTCGGGAAACCATTCATTTTTAGCCATCCAAATATTATTTCTAGGTGATGGATGTGGTAAAACAAAGTATTTAGGAAGGTACTCTTCGTAATTTTTAACAGTGTCGGTTAGGGTTCTTTTCTTGGTTTCTTTTAAGTAATAATTTTGAGCATAAGTTCCAATTAGGATTACTAATTCCAAATTTTTCATTGTATCAAAAACTTGATCGTGCCATAATGTAGCACATTCTTTTCGTGGGGGTAAGTCTCCTGACTTTCCTTTTCCGGGATAACAGAATCCCATAGGAATTAATGCTATTTTATGGGGGTTGTAAAATGTCTCATCAGAAATTCCGAGCCATTTCCTTAGGTTTTTTCCACTTTTGTCATCCCAAGGGATTCCTGATAGATGTACAGCTTTTCCTGGTGGCTTGTCCAATGATTGCAATTTTGCTTTTTTCATGAATACTTAAAACTGGCCTAGGTCCAAGTTGCAAGAAAGGTTTGCAAACTTCGCATTTCGATATTTCTTCAAGTAATTTCATTGTTGCTAAAAGTAAAGAAATCTACTTGATATAAAAAAAGCCTTACTGTTGAGCAAGGCTTTAAATTTTAGTTTTTCATCTGTTCTTCCAGTATCTTCTGGCTTGCTAATCTATCTTTCAAGATATTGACATATGCCAATGCCATTTTATTATTATGGGTTAAGTAGGATATATTTGCCCATTCAATTGCTTTTTCTAAATCTCCATTAATTTCGCTTATCAATGCTAAATTATAGGTAGCTTTTCCGGCAACTTTACTTTTTTCATTATTTACATCTTTCTCCCAAAGCTCAGCAGCTCCATCCCAATCGCCTACATTTATATATCGCTTAGCCGCTTTAAGGTTATCAGATCCTCTTACGTAAATACTTCTTGATACCGTGAATTGTTGTGGTAAAACTCTTTGAGCATATTCAGTTCCTAAATATCTGCTAATTTCAATTACATTTTCTTTTCTTTTGGCAACAGTCTCAAGTGCTTTAATAGGATTTATTCCTCTTCCTGTAGCTGAAGTGTTTTCTACCAAAACAATTTCATCACGAATAGTCTGAGTTCTGATGTCATAAATTCTCCAACCTGATTTTATTTTGGTATCAATTCTAGCAATATGCTCAGGAACCTGAACGCTCGCTCCAAATGGGTTAGGTATTGTTCTCATTTGAGTAGAGTAATTAATTTTAGAGTCCGTATCATAAAATGATAAAACAAATAGTACTTCAACATCATTCTGTTCTCCTATTGAATTAAGACTATCCCAAGGGATTGAAGAAGGAAATATGCCCATACCAGGAGTTGTAAGTCCCGAGCTATCAATTTTAGTGATGTAATCAAATCTATTATTCTTTAATAATTCGTCTTTCATTGCTGTAGTAGAAGCATCTGCAGCTTCTTTGTCAAAATTCTTTCCTTCGGCAGTTAAAACTTTATCTATCACATCAAGAGGTTTATTGTTTTCAGCAGTTTCAGTTCTGTCAATTACCCCAACCTTTGTGTAAGTGGAATCGAAGAATACTGGAGCTGGTTCTACAACTTTTATGGTATAAATACTAGTAGTGCTACACGAACTAAATAATAATAGACTAACTATTACGAGGGCGAAATAAGAATAATATTTTTTCATGATTTTTAATTGTTAGATAAGTCTTTATTCAATCTTTATGCCAAAATCTAAATCAAAGGTAATTAAATAGAAAAAGCTCCTACAAATTAATGCAGAAGCCTTTTCTAACCATCTATGAAAAAACTAATTACTCAATCGTGATTAGCTTGTTTTTCTTGATTTCTGCTTCCTTTTTAGGAATAATAACGGTCAAGAGGCCGTTTTCGTTTTTAGCTTCAATTTTTTCAATGTCTACTAGTTTTGGTAAATTAAAACTTCTTTTAAAACTGTGGTAAGAGAATTCTTTTCTCACGTTTTTGCTATTTTCTTTATTAGCTTCTTTCTTTACGTCAGCACTAATTGTTAGTCTATTTTCTTTAAGCTCAATTTTAATGTCTTCTTTTTTAAGTCCTGGAACTGCAAGTTCAATCGTATGACTTACATCACTTTCATTAATGTTTGCCAAAGGAACTTGGCTCATTAAATTTCTTTTTACTGTGTCCATTGTTTCTGATCCAAATACTTCGTCAATCAAATTTGTAAAGCCTGGTATAAAGTTGTTGTGTGTGATTTTCATAATTATTATTTTTAGTTATTTATAAAGTGTTTAATTATCGTTAATTTCAAATTCGATATTCTTAATACAAAACCAATTCCAAATGCAAAACCATTCATTTTTACAGACAAAAAGTCACAATCGATTGATTATAAGCGTCAAAAAGACAGTTTTAGGTGTTTTTTTACTGATATTTTGTCTTTTTAGTTGTTCAGAATCAATCAATCTAAATTCCGAACAAGAAATGAATTCCGTTAAAACTTATATGCAAGAACAAGAAAATGCCTGGAACGAAGGAGATTTAAATGGATTCATGAAACACTATTGGAAATCAGATTCTTTGAGATTTATTGGTAAAAGCGGATTGAATTATGGATGGCAAAAAACTTTAGATAATTATAAAAAATCATACAAGAATAAAGAAGAGATGGGAACCCTTAAATTCACCAACAAAAGCCTTGACATTGTTGGAGAACAGACTATCTTTGTAATAGGAGAATGGAACTTGATGAGGGCAGATAGTTTGGGAGATTTAGGAGGGATGTACAGCCTTATTTGGGAAAAGAAAAACGGAAAGTGGGTAATTACCACCGACCATTCTAGTTAACTAAAACAGACAAGATATTGAGAAATTCACTCAAACATTTAATAGCAGGACCTTGCAGTGCCGAAACACGAGAGCAGGTTTTGGAAACAGCTAAAGAGATCTCTCAAATTGATGCCCTAACTTATTTTAGAGCAGGGATTTGGAAGCCAAGAACAGCTCCAGGATCTTTTGAAGGAGTAGGAGAGGATGGACTAGCTTGGCTAAAGGAAGCCAAAGAAACTTACGGAGTAAAAACTACAACAGAAGTAGCAACACCAGAACACGTAGAAGCTTGTTTAAAACAAGGAGTAGATGCACTTTGGATTGGAGCAAGAACGACTGTAAATCCTTTTTATGTTCAGCAAATAGCTGATTCGCTTAAAGGAGTAAATATTCCTGTTTTTATAAAAAACCCAATAAGTCCAGATGTTGGATTGTGGATGGGAGCAATCGAAAGATTTAAATTATCAGGTATTACTGATGTATCGGTAATTCACAGAGGTTTCTTTTCGTATGCTAAAGGAGTTTTTAGAAATCCACCAATGTGGGAGATTCCAATAAAGCTTAAAACAGAATTCCCTGATTTACAAATTATTTGCGATCCTAGCCATATTACAGGAAACTCTGATTTGATTGAAGAAGTATCTAAGTTTGCTATGCAATTGGGTATGGATGGATTGATGATAGAAACCCACCCAACTCCAAAAGAGGCATGGAGTGATGCTAAACAACAAGTTACTCCGGATAGGTTGAAAGAAATAATGGAATCTATTCTTTTGAGTAAAACAAACTCGGACATTAGTCATGAGGAAGTTGAAAAAATGAGAAAGGAAGTAAACTTAGTTGATAGCGAAACTTTAGAAGATATTGCCAAAAGAATGCTGATTGTAAAGGAGATAGCTAAGTTTAAAAAAGAAAATTCTGCTACTGTTTTCCAGCATGCAAGATGGAAATTTGTATTAGAAGAATCAAAAAAGAAAGCTAAAGAATTAGGCTTAAACGAAGAGTTTGTGGAGGATTTAATGAATTTAATTCACAAAGAATCACTGAATATTCATCATACTATTTACAATTCTTAAGATTTAATTATCTTTAATTTTTAAAATATATTTTCAATGAAAAAAAGCTTAGTAATTGGAGCCAATGGACAAATTGGTTCAGATTTAGTATTAGGATTAGCTAATAGGCTAGGACAAGAAAACTTGATTGCTTCGGATGTAAGAGAAGGAAATCATGGGGAGGTACATTTCGAACTATTAGATATTTTGGATGCCGATAGACTAAAGCAAGTAATTGAGAAACATAATGTAGGAACTGTTTATTTATTAGCTGCATTACTATCTGCTACTGCCGAACAAAAACCAATGTTTGCTTGGAAGCTAAACATGGAAGGATTGTTTAATGTATTGGAGTTAGCCAAAGAAGGAACAATCGAAAAAATATTTTGGCCAAGTTCTATTGCAGTATTTGGACCAACAACACCAAGAGACAATACTCCACAAACTACCGTAATGGAACCAACTACGGTTTACGGAATTAGTAAACTAGCAGGAGAAAGATGGTGCGAATATTTTTGGAATAAATTTGGTGTAGATGTGCGTAGTATCCGTTACCCAGGTTTAATTAGCTACAAAGCTGAGCCAGGAGGAGGAACTACAGATTATGCTGTAGATATTTATTATAAAGCATTACAGCAAGGGAAATACGAATGTTATTTAGAGGACAACACGTATTTGCCAATGATGTATATGGAAGATGCAATTAAGGCTACAATCGACTTAATGCATACCGATAAAGAGAAAATTAAAATCCGTTCGAGTTATAACTTAGCAGGAATCAGTTTTTCTCCAGTTGAGATTGCAAAGGAAATTCAAAAACACATTCCTGATTTTACAATTAGTTATGCTCCAGATTTTAGACTAGCAATTGCAAACTCTTGGCCAAAAAGTATAAATGATACAAGAGCTCAAGAAGATTGGGGTTGGAAAAACTCTTATGAGTTAGATTCTATGACTGAAGAAATGTTGAAAGGGTTGAAGGAGAAGTTGGGATAGAAAACAATAATTAATAACTACCTTCATATATCAAAGAAATTTCGAATCCTCCCTGAAAGGCTGATGCTGGAATAAGTTTAGACACATTTACATCATAACTTGCTCCTAGTTGGATTCTTTGTTCCCAATCGAATTTAACGATTGCAACTACCGCATCATTGTATCGGTATATTGCTCCAAACTCCAAGAAAGAAGAAGTGTAATAACCAGTATAGCTAGATTGTAACCCTAAGTTTAATTTATAAGTTGCACCCACAGCAATTTCTGTACTAGCACTTTGGTTAGATACAAATAGAGTAGGAACTATATAGTCGTTTCTATATTCTAAAGGAATTTCAGATTTTGCATGAGCAATAAATCTAGTTCGCCTTTTATCTGAACTACTTGATAAAGTAGCTTGCCTTGTTTGAGTAAGATTGGCCATACTTACTCCAATATTGGTTTCATTCTTTTTTCTTCCAATAAATCGAGCTAGGAATCCCATGTTTAAATCAAAGTATGTGGAAGAGGTATTTAATACACTTTCTCCTGTTCCTAATGAACCATCATACTTTGTTCCGTTATATTGATTGTCCCATATAAGGTTGGTGTAATTGGCACTTACTTGTCCGTAAGAAAATCCTAGTCCTACAGCTAAATCTAAATCCCTACTAACCGTTACAGATTGAGACAAAGAAATTGTTCCTTCTGTTCTTCCGTAATTTGATTTTCCTGCTTTATCGTTATAAAAATGAACACCAACACCTGTTGTCTTCATGTCTTGCTTATTCTTTCTAATAGGCATGTCATAAGAAGCAAAAACAGTTTTAAATCCATTACCAACAGATGCCCATTGATTTCTGTAATTTATTGTAGCTCGGTAATCACCAAAATACGATCCAGCATTTGCAGGGTTTAATAGCAAAGGTGCTTCATACCATTGTGAGAAATGAATTCCTTGGCCAAAGGAAAATATTCCCAAAGCACAAACAAACAATAAGGATGTTATGATTTTTTTCATTTATCTGGTTAGGGTTATATCTCCCTTATCTACTATTTTTTCTCCGCTTACAAGTGTCATTTTCATCAAATAAAAGTAGACTCCAGCTTCTGCGGGTTTACCTTTAAAATTACCATCCCAACCATAATTTACATCATTGGATTCAAAAACAACTTTCCCCCATCTATCAAATATTAAAAACTCTACAGATTCTGCTTCACTACTTCTAACAAACATAATATCGTTTATTCCATCACCATTTGGTGAGAAAATATCAGCTATAAAGAATGTCTGTTCACTTACGCATATATTTTGTGTAAGAGTATCGAAACAAGCTCCACCATTTTGTACGAAAAAAGTTACGGTAAAGTTTCCTCCTGTTGTATAAGTATGTTGTTCACTTATGTTTGCAGGATTGTAAGGGATTGTAGTACCGTCACCAAAGTCCCAAAAACCTCCTGTTCCTCCAGTAGAAAGATCAGTAACTATTAATTTTTTGTCATTTGAACTCAAACATTTTGGATAAGTATCTGGTGAAAGACTAAAGTCTGCTATTAATTGTCCAAAACCTGGAACGATTAAAAATGTATCTATAAAACATCCAAAAGAATTGGAAACTCTTAAATCAAATCGAGTATTTCCTGGTCCAAATACGGTATCTGTTGTACTAACTGGATTTGTCCAGTTGAACGTATAAATAGCTTTTTGAGTTTGATCAAAAGTTGCAAAACCATCATCTCCGAAACAAACTGTAGGACTTGTGTAAATGTTTGGCGTAATAGAAAGTACAGTTACATTTATTGTATCAGTTGTAGGGTCTGAACAACCATCAGAAAGGGTTAAAATATAATTTCCTGAGCTAGTAGGAGCAAATGTTGAAGCATTAGATGTTGTTGGGTCATGCGACCAAGCATAAGTATAAGTTGGATTTGGATATCCACCCATTCCATTCCCAGTGAGGGTAACATTATCTCCTAAGCAAATAGTATCTGCTGAGGTTGTTAAGTTTACTGATAAAGAATCTCTTACATAAACAGTTTTTTCTGCAGAAGTAAAACAAACTCCAGAACCATAAGAATATATTATTTGTTGGTTTCCTTGTCCTGTAATTCTTGGATTAAATATCCCTAGAGTTTGATTGTAAATTCCAGTTCCACTCCATGTTCCAGAAGCTGGTGAACCTATAATGGTTGTGTTTTGGTTAGTGAAACAAAATGTATCTGCTAGTGTTATTACAGCACTTGCAAAGGAATATACTGTTATACTAATTGTTTTATCACAGATTCCTCCAATGGTTCCGTATGTAATCACATTAACTCCAATTGAAGCTAAAGATGGATCGAAAATTCCTTGAATACTATCTGTAATTCCTTGCCCTCTCCATATGGCACCCGGCATATTATTGATGCTATCTAATTTAAATGCTGCTTGAATTGAACAAACTGTAGAATCGGTATAAGAAAGTGTATCTGGATAAATAGCTATTATAACTGAATCTTGACAAGTGTTTTTATCATAATAAATGGAATGATATCCATTCCCTAATATCCTTGGGTATATGTAATAGTTGCCAGCATAATTTTGTGTTCCTGTTCCAGCCCAAACACCATATTGTGGTTCAACTGATAAGCCAGTTATACTAGATATTAAAATAGAATCTTGAGATGGGCAAATGTAGACTGTATCCTGAAATACGTTAGTTTGAACTACTTCTATTTCAAGTGTATCCGTACAACCATTAAAAGTATACACCAAACTACTATTCCAATTTCCTGGATTTGTATTTGGCGTAAAAGTTCCTACTGCATTAACTCCAATTCCACTCCAAACACCAAGTGCTGGAGAAAAACCTAAAAGATTTATGGATGCTTGTGATGGACAAGCATTTGTGTCAGGCCCTGCATTCACTAATACTACGTTCATATCAATAGAATCTTGACATCCTAAATAAGAATAGATGACTATATTACTTCCGTTATTTGCTGAAGCTGGATTAAAAGTTCCTAGTGCTCCAGATACAATTCCAGTTCCTGTCCAGTTACCTCCAGTAGGAGTATGTGGTATGTTAAATTGTGGTGCAGTACTACAGAATGTATTTGAACTGTATGAGAAAGCAATGGTATCAACAAAAACATTGATTGAATCTACACAGCCATTAACAGTATAGTATGCGGTAAAGTTTCCGTAAGTAATTGGATTAAATGTTCCTAAAGTTGAGTTCACATTTATCCCAGTCCATATTCCTCCTGTTGGTGAGCCCACATTTAAATTAATAGGAATTCCACTTCTACATAAAGTGATATCTATACCTGCATTTGGATCTGTTACTTCAATTAGAATAGTATCGAAACAAACATCAACATTATAAGTAATTAAATGTGTTCCAGAACCTGCAATTGAAGGGTCAAAAGTTCCTAATAAAGTACTTGTGATTCCAGTACCACTCCAAGTTCCACCTGGAGAATTTGATGTTAATGTAATAGGAGAATCGTAAATACATAATGGAGCTACAACATTTATAGTTGGATCTATTACATCAATTGTAATCGTATCATATAGGACCAAATTTGTAGAAATCTCAGTAACTTGTAAATAGAAAGTTGTATCATCAGTTGGACAGATTAAAAATGGACCAGCTGAATTAGGTAATCCGTTACTCCATAAGAAATTATATCCATCACATCCACTCGCAAACGCTCTTACAGATCTACATCCACTGCTACAAATAGTATCGTCATAATTTGTTGTAAGAGTAAATGGACAATCAGTTATTTGAAAAGTATCTCTGGCAATTATTGTAATAGGTCCTTCACAAGAATCTGTAAATGAAAGGTCTATCTCTAGAAAATAATCGCAGTTTTGTATAAATCTAGGGCTAATTTGTACTCTAATAGAATCCATAAATCCATTGGTACAGTTTAATGCCGTTTGGTTAGTAACAGTATAATTTCTTGATGGGCTAGTTATTGTAATAGCCATTGAATCTAATAAATAACAAGGTACAGGTCTATCTAATTTTACTCTAAACCATCTGTTGTTACAACTTGGGTTTTCAGCAGTATTATCTACCGTAATATTCAATTCTTTGTCAAGAGTATCTAAAACCTTAATTATAATAGTATCTGTTTTAGTTTGCCCAGAATTTGCTTCTGTAATTGTAACTATATAGGATGTTGTAACTAGTGGACACACATTATGAGGTCCAGCAGTATTTGGTAATCCATTATTCCAAGAAAAGGTTAAAGGGTTACAACTTGCAATATTTGTAATGTCTAGAGTTGCACAATCACCAAAGCATAATGAATCATTGGTTGAGCCCAAAGTTGCTAGGAGTTCACAATTTACAAAATCAAAAGTATCACGTATTGTAAAATTATAAACACTATCGCAAATATCTGGTATGTTGAGATTCATTGTAAGGAAATACTCACAATTACTCTCAAAAGGATTGTTTAGCCATATTCTGGCTTTGGTTGTACTATCATTATTACAGTTTAAACTAACAACATTTATTATTCCTGGAGCATTATATCCCAAAAGTCCCATTGTAGCGCTTTCAACAGAGTCACAATGTACATTTCTATCAAAGTCAACTTCAAAATAATTAGAATCACATTGGGGTAGTGCTGAAGGGCTTACATTTACTATTGGTGGTTCAATTAATGGAGCAGTTGAATTCCAATTAGCTATCCAGCCAGGGAATTCCAATACTGCGTCAGAAGTAAATTGAATTGTTAAACACCCAGAATTAGCTACAATTGTAGCTGGTAAAGCTCCATTTAGATTTCCAGAATATTGTCCAAGTCTTGGAGACAAAATATTTGGTCCATCAAAAAAAGTCAATGTATCTAAAAGAGACTCAGTATGGAATGAAGTGAAGGTGTAGTAAATAGTAGCTCCTTGTCCTGGACATATCGAAAATATATAATCTTCGTTCGCTAGATAATGTCCTGTTGGAAATGTTTTTAAATCAGAATCTGTATGGATACCGTCACATTCAGCAACAGTTGTATCCTTCATTGTAAAAGTCATTTGTCCTTTTATTCCAAAAGAAATAAAAGACAAGATTGCCAGTAATAATGAGGTTCTGAAAAACATGTGAGCTTATTATTTAGTAATAGTTATATTACTTGTTGTTATTTCGTTACTGAAATTTCCAGCTCTATCTTTTAATTTTACTTTAAAACTTGCTTTTTCACTAGTGTTAGAACCTAAAACAAAAAGCCCAGCTAATTTTATATTCAATTCACCTTCAATTTGAATCGTAGATTCAGGAGGAGAAAGTGGTTGTATGTGATATTCATCTGCTTGAGGAAGTCTGCTATCTTTAACATATAAAGAGTAAATGTCTGGATCTTCAGTTCCTATGTCTCCATCTCCATCTTTATATTTAATAGTTAGAATCACATTTTGAGAAAACTCAGGTGAAGAAGAAGGGGTTAAACTTACAAATTCAATTTCAGGGACAATGTCATATTTTTCCTCTTTTTTGCATCCATAAACTAGTACTAATGTTAAAAAAGTAAGGGCTATTATTTTTGCTTTCATTTATTATATTGTAAATAAAGTGAATAAATATATTGTTGGTCTTGAACTACCATCACTTGGGTTTTCAGCAGGCGCGGTATGATTTGCATCCTGAACATATACTCTTACAAATAGCAAAGTACCTGTTGGATATGCACTAGCATCAAAATCAAATTTATGTGTGAATGAAGTTGAGTTTCCGGAAAAATCATTTGCAGTAAATCCTCCAGAAACTGACATACTTGAAGCAGTTACAGCATCAAAATCAAACATTGCAGTATCAATTTTTATTTCATTTACTGTCATGCTTGTTGAAGAGGTTGCATCATCATCTACAGAAAACCATAAATCAATATTTGTTCTTGGGATTAGTATTGGAAGTATTCCTGCTCCAGATGCTCTTGAGTATGGAGATGAAGTTGAGTTATTTGCATAAGCATTAAAACCTGTAACTATTGGATTTGGATTCCCAACAACAGGAGCGTTACCATACATGTCTTTGGCTCCATTATTAATCCAGTCTTTTACATTTTTTATGTGTTTAGTTTTATTTGAAGCCCATTCGCTTCCAGATACAGCCGGCATTATTCCAGAAGTATTAGGTAAAGCGACTAAAAGTCTTTCGTGAAGTAATGATAATGCAGCATCACCTGGCTTTACTCTGTAAACAAAGTCTCCAGCAGGGTTATTTGTTAATACATTATGATACACAGAATTGTTGTAAGAACTAGTAATAGTTCTGAAATCTGGTTCAAAAGCACCATCATGACAACCAGAGTTTGCACAAGTAGGTTTAAAAATGGTAGCGTGTAAATAACCAAAATTTGAGGAAGGCAAAGACGCTAAAGTCGGTTCTTCATAAAGAATAGGAGTAGTGTAATTGTCATAAGGGTTTTCAATTTCGTTTTTCTTACAACCTTGAGCCATAAGTAACAAAATCACAATCCCAGAAATAACTATTGAAAATCTTTTATTAGTCATGTAATTATATTTTTCTGATTAATGATTGACTTTGACTATGTAAGAATCCAGAATTCAACATCTCTTGTTCTATTCCTAAGATATGTCCTGTAGTAATAGCAGCATCAGTATTTAAAGGAGAAGATGAAGAAATAGGTCCAGTAGCTTTGTCTACTTCATTTCCTATTGTTTTTCCAGCCATTAAAGTAAATACTCTTCTTGTATTAGCATCTGAATGATCAAAAGCTCTAAAGTTATTTTCTGTATCAAGAATTGGATTAGGATTTAAGTTTCTTCCACAGTCAGGAGTTGCTATAAATATAGTTTCACCAGCCATTGCAGGAATTTGTGTTTGAATATAGTTCCACATGTATCCCATTGCGTGATCGGCAGCATGTATTGCTCTTAAATATCCAGTAAAGTCTGAATGACAAACATCTGGCCCATCAATTTTAATAACGGTTACAGCAGGAGTAAATTCTTTCATTACTTCAAGTGCATAACCAACAGTTGCTGCATCATTTCCACCTTGTGGAGGTCTTATTACTGTTCCAGCAGCTTTCTTTTGGAACATTGTTTTCATAAAATTCTTAATCTGTTGTTTTTCAGTTTCAGTATTTCCAACTACATCCAATACATTGTTACTAGTTAAACTAGCATAAGAATTATCTAAGAAATATTTCATCTTATACATTGGCGATAATTCATTTTGAGGGTGATAGATTTTAGCATTTTTCAAAAACTGGTCACCTTGGTTTCCAAATGTAACATTTGGTATAAACATATTTGCACCATATTGTGCACCATAATCTTCGTGATTACTGTGGTTATAAAGTGGTACTGAGTTTTGTAATGAGTTTCCAATAAACCAAGCATCTGTTGCTTTGTATCCCCCATGTTTTCTTAAAAATTCGAAAACAGTTGGAGTTTTAGGTCTCTCTAATAAGGGTTGAGCTAAATTTGTATTTCCTTGTAATAAGGCAATAGAACCACCATAGTGTCCTGCGGCTACAGCATTTACTTCTTTAAATAAAACTCCTTGCGATTGTATTGGAGTAGACAAGATAGGTGCAATTGGTGTGTTACCACTTGTCCCAGTTCCGTACACTACTTTAGAAGCTGGAGCTGGTCCAGTTAATAAGTTAGGCATAATATTACCAGTTACATTAAGTGCTGGGATTGGATTCCAAGTGTGCTGACTTTGCGATAGATAAAGTTGGTCTACAGTTTCTTGATTCCTAATACCTCCTGCATACATTACAAGTACTACGTGAGGTGCAATTTGAGTTCCTGTTGGAGCAAATAATCTTCCACTTGGTAATATGTAAGGAGCAATTAGTGCTCCTGCTGAAGTTAAAGTCGCTTTTTTTATAAATTCTCTTCTTTTCATTTCAATAGGTATTACTGTGGTAGATTAATAAAATAAATATTCGTTAGATAATGCAAATGAGAAATAGACTATTTCAGCAGTTCTGAGTGGGTCATTCGTTATTTCATTTCTAAAATATTGTTTCTCGCCTTCAGTAGGTCTTCTAATTAAAAACCTTTCGTAAGTATCTTTTATAAATTTGTTTATATCAGCTCTCATGTCACCATTTGTTGGAATCTGAGGTATAGGTGAAGTACTATTCATAAAATTTGAAATGATAACTTCACGAGCAAGTTCTTTATCACCAATTGATGTGATACATTGCCCTGCTCTATAAATATCTCCTGCAGATAATGCTTGCTGAAATAAGTTGGTATATAAAACTGCTACCCATTGGCTTTCTGTCTTTTCTTTTATTTTAGATGATGCAGAAGGGTATAGTTTCACTTTATTTACTTGAAAGACTTTGTCTTCAAGTGTCTCTTTTTTACAATTAGATAACCCAAGTGCAAATAGAATAAGTAAAGAATAGGTTGTTATATTTTTCATTTTATAAAAGATTAAAAATTAGCATATTCATCCGTTTTCATTAGTTCACGGATAATAAAAGGTAAATCTGAATTTGATTGAAAATGAGTACTGTAATTGTAGATTTCAGAAGTTGTAGGAAACCTACTCATGTATGATCTGTAAACCCAAGTAACCATTCCATCATTAAATTCAGTAGAGTTTGCAGCTATTGTAGAAAAATCATATTTACTCGCGCCAGGTTGAGCAAATAAAATTCCTGCTATATCTGCATCCACCATATCATATGAAGCAGTAAATTCATCAGTTGTAGGAAACCTGTAGAACATATTATCAAACACAGCATTTACATAATTAAATGAATTCATATTTATTATGTCATAAAGACCATTGTAACACATTCTCCTACACATTTCATTGAAAGTAATACTTCCGTTTTTAAGTGCAGTATCAGAAGTTAGTATGTCTTCGTATATTTTACCTTGCTGAGTTCTCCAAAAATAACTTAATAAATTTCCATTTAAGCTATCTACTTGAGCTAGTGAATATTGAATACCCATTTCCTGTGCGATTGAAAAATCTGGAATCCCTTCTAAAAATCGAGCTTTTTGAAGTTCGTAAATATTTGAGTGGAATAATTGTTTAAAATTATCACCATTATTTTGAGGTGTTGTATCGGTTTGTAGGGATAGCACAATACTTTCTCTAGTAGCGAAATTTAAATTATTACTTTCTAGTAATATTACTAAAGAATCCATTTCTATATCAAGAGGTTCTCTACCGGTTAAATCAATAAAAATTCTATTTATATAGTTTTTTACTTTAATCGTAGGTACTCCGTAGTAACTAGGCGCATCATTATTAGCTATGAATTTATCATCTTTTTTACAAGAGGATATGATTAAGCTACTTAATATCAGCAGGTAGAGTAATTTTTTCATAAAAAGCGTATTGTTTAGTATCAAGTAACAAGTTAATAACATGAATTGAGCTATGTTATAAATGTGTTAATACTTTTCAACAGTACGTAGTTATCAATAGGAAAGTTGCGTGAATTAGAGACTAATTATGTCTTATTTTTATGAAGCCTGAATAACTTCTTTCTTTTTATTCAGTAATTTAAAGTAAAGCAAGTGTTTAGATGTTTTACCTTCAATTTTTATCCATTTTTTGTGTTTCAAAAACCATTTTATTTGTCTTGAAATGATTCCTTTTTTGAAATAAGCCTCAATAAATGGATGAACTTGTAAAACAAGACCTTTAGATTTATCAGCAGCTTTTATTGCGTTCTTAATTTGTTCAGTAATTAAAATTGCAGCTTGTACTTCACCAGTACCATGGCAGGTAGGACAAGTTTCCTTCGTATCAATAGATGTTTCAGGTCTAAGTCTTTGTCTAGTAATTTCAATTACACCAAATTTACTTGGTGGTATTAAATTATGCTTAGCTCTATCGGAGCTCATTTTTTCTTTAAGGAATTTGTACAACTTCATGTTGTTTTCCTTTTGATACATATCAATGAAATCAACAGCAATGATTCCACCCATATCTCTTAATCGAAGAACTCTTGCAACTTCTTCAGCAGCATCTAGGTTTACCTGAAGAGCATTAGCTTCAGAATCATTTTCTTTACCTTTTCTGTTCCCACTATTCACGTCAATAACGTGCATAGCTTCAGCATGGTCAATAATTAAATATCCACCATTTGCCATATTCACTTTTCTTCCAAAACTTGCTTTTATTTGTTTGTGGATTCCGTGAGTTTGAAAAATATCAACTTTACCTTTGTGAAGTTTGATGATTTTAGTTTTATCTGGTGCAATTTTCCCAATATATTCTTTCAATTGAACGAACATAAGTTGGTCATCAACTACAATACTATTAAAATTCTCATTTAATAAATCTCTTACAATTGCCGAAGCTTTGTTAATTTCTCCAAGAATTTTCTTAGGTGGTTTAACGTCTTTAGCATTTACATAGATAGATTCCCATTTATCTCGTAAATCTTGTAAGTCCTCATTAAGTTCAGCAACTTTCCTTGTTTGGGCAACTGTTCTAATTATTACTCCAAAGTTTTTAGGTCTAATACTTTCTATTAACCTAACCAATCTGTTTTTCTCTTCAGGGTCGTCAATCTTTTGGGAAACTGAAATCTTATTAGAGAATGGAATTAATACCAAATACCTTCCAGGAAGAGTAATTTCGGTAGTAACTTTAGGTCCTTTAGATGATATAGGTTCTTTAGTAATTTGAACTAATAGCTTCTGATTAGCAGAAATATGATCTTTTATTTTACCGTATTTCTCAATCTCTTTTTCAATTTTAAACTCAAAATCAGGTTTGCCATTGAAAGCTATTTTAGCTGCTTTTTCAAATGATTTGTAACCAGCCCCAAGATCGGAGTAGTGTAAAAAACCATCTTTTTCATATCCTACATTAACGAACGCAGAGTTAAGCCCAGGATTAGTTCTTTTAACTTTTCCTAGAAATATATCTCCAGCAGAAATGGTATTGTCGTCTTCATTAGATTCAGTATGAATCTCAATGAGGCTTTTATCCTTTAATAAGGCAATAACTACTTCTTCTGGTTTAGATGAAATGATTAAATCTAAACTCACAATTAGTTATGTAATTTGTTGAAATTGGGCAAATGCCCATATAAAATGAGTACAAACACAAAAAACAAGATAAAACTATCTTGTTTAAATGTGATGTAAAATATTGATTAAAAGAAATTTATTTCTTTTTCTTGTGACGATTCTTTCTCAATCTCTTTTTTCTCTTGTGAGTCGCCATCTTATGTCTTTTTCTCTTCTTACCGCTTGGCATAGTCTTTAATTTAGGTTAATTATATTAATTCGTTCTTGTATTTCTGCTTCTAATTTAGAATCCTTGTCTAGTGCTTTTGCTTTCAACAAAGTTTCTAATGCTTTTTGTCTTTTTTCATCAAAGAAGTAAGAGTCAGATAATTTTATTAATCCACTTACTTTTTCATCCCCCTCAGTTAAACTAACAAACTTCTCAAAACGTGCTATAGCTTTTGGATATTGTCCCGATTGTATCGATAAATCTCCAAGTTGCCAAATAACATCAATGTTGTTAGGGTCTTTTTCAAGTAATGCTCTCAGCATCATTATCCCTTTCATTGGTTCTTCTCCTTTTTCAATAACTAATAGAGCCTTTTTAAGGTCTACGTCATCTTGATCTACAGAGGGTACCCTAGAAACGAATTGCAAAGATACTAAAATAATAAGAGCTCCTAATAAAATTGGTATAAAAATTTTATAAAAGGAGCTCTTCATAGTTTAGGTTTTTTAATTGATTAAAAGTTATTTAACTTTTACTTTCTTTTTTACATCATTAGAAAAATCTCTAGCTGGTTTAAAAGCTGGGATATTGTGTGCTGGTATTACAACTGAAGTGTTTTTAGAAATGTTTCTTCCAGTTTTCTTAGCTCTCTTCTTGATGATGAAGCTACCAAAACCTCTTAAATAAACATTTTCTCCTTTAGTCATGTTACCTTTTACGGTATCCATAAAAGATTCAACAGTTTTTAATACTACTGCTTTTTCAATTCCTGTTTTTGCTGAAATTTGTTCAACTACGTCCGCTTTTGTCATTGTATTGTTTGTTATAGTTAGTTAATAAATTGTCAGAAACCTCATTGGTTCCTGTACTTTCTCAAAAGTAACAACAATATACAATTTTTTTAATATTAAATTGGGTATTTTTACAAAAAATATTTGTTTATTTTATTGATTATACATTGATTAAAGAAAAATTCCTTCCGCATTTACATTTTTGGTACAAAGAAAACAAGCGAGATTTACCTTTTAGGCATACTACTGATGCCTATAAAATATGGTTGTCTGAAATTATTTTACAACAAACTAGGGTAGAGCAAGGTCTTCCTTATTATATCAAGTTTTTAGAGTTGTTTCCTGAAGTTGAAGATTTGGCAAAAGCATCTGAAGAAGATGTGTTAAAAGCTTGGCAAGGTTTGGGTTATTATTCAAGAGCTAGAAATTTACATTTCACTGCTAACATGGTAGTTGATGAATTTGGTGGAGTTTTCCCAACTCAATATGAAGATTTAATTAAACTCAAAGGTATAGGTGATTATACTGCTTCAGCAATTTCATCTTTTTCTAGTAAAGAGGTTGTTCCTGTTCTTGATGGAAATGTTTATCGCTTTATGAGTAGATTAATTGGTATTGAGACTCCTATTAATACTCCTAAAGCTATAAAAGAGTTTAAGCAGGTTTTAGTTAAATTAATTGACGAGAAAAAACCTGATACCTTTAATCAAGCAATAATTGAATTTGGAGCTCTTCATTGCACACCAACTTCTCCTAGTTGTGATTCATGCCCATTTAGTGATAGTTGTTTTGCTTTTACTGAGAGTAGGATCAAAGATTTTCCGGTTAAATTAAAAAAGAAAAAACCAGTAGAAAGGTTCTTGAATTTTTATTTGGTAAAACATGAAGAATCAATTTTCATAACTAAAAGGAAAGAGAACAGTATCTGGAAAAATCTGTATGAGTTTCCTTTTGTTGAATCCAAAGAGGTATTTATGAAAGAAATGGTTAGTGATGATTTAAATGAAACTTTAAAACTTAATACAGTTAGCGGTCCTTTTAAGCATCTTTTATCTCATCAAAAAATAATGGCTAAATTAATGGTGTGTGAATTGAATTCAACTGATTTAATTCCAGATGATTGGATTAAAATTTCGAAACTTAAATTTGATGATTATCCAATCCACAGATTGATGGAAAAAATGGTGGAGTCGATTGATTTATAGAATTAACTCATTTTGCTTGTTTTTTATTTTTGTGATTTCTAAATACATTTAGTAAATTGAAGTATTAATTGTAAATTTGAAAAAATAAAATCCTATGGCTGGAGTAAACAAAGTAATATTGGTGGGTAATTTGGGTAAAGACCCAGAAGTACGTCATTTAGAGAGTGGGGCAGTAGTTGCTAACTTTCCTTTGGCAACATCTGATAGCTATAAGGATAGAAAAACTGGAGAACGAATTACTCAAACAGAATGGCACAATATTGTTATTTGGAGAGGTTTGGCAGAGGTTGCTGAAAAATACCTTAAAAAAGGTAGTTCAGTATACGTAGAAGGAAAACTGAGAACTAGATCTTGGGATGATAAGGAAGGTAACAAGAGATATACAACAGAAATTGTTGCAGATAATATGACAATGTTAGGTGGTAAAAATGATGGAGGTGCTCCACAAAACAATGCTCCTGGCGAAGAATCAAATTCAGCTCCTTTTGATAATGAAGCAGCTGGCGATTTACCTTTTTAATTTTAACTACTAACTAACTTAATTGCAATTGGAACCTGACAGTATCGAGCCCTTATCGGGGCTACTATTAATTTTTAATCCAATATCTATTCCTGTAATAATTGCGCTTGCCGTGATTGTTGTTTTACTAATTAGTTCTGCACTGGTTTCTGGTTCAGAGGTTGCTTTTTTCTCCATAGATGCTAAAGACAGAGAGTCTTTAAACTCGGAGAAAAATCCAAAAGCAACAAGGGTTTTGGACTTGCTTACTAAACCAAAAAAACTATTAGCAACTATACTTATTGCCAATAATTTTGTAAATATTGCTATTGTAATATTGTCCACTTTTATCATTACTAATTTATTAGATTTTCAAGGGAATAAAGTCTTGGAATTCACTATTACTGTTGTTGTTGCTACGTTTTTAATATTGATGGTAGGTGAAGTTATTCCTAAAGTTTACGCAACTAATAATGGAATAAAACTTGCCAAGTTTATGGCAACTCCAATTTTTATCATTCAAAAATTATTTTCTCCACTAAGTACTTTATTAGTAAAAAGCACCTCTTTTATTGATAAGAGAATTAAAAAATCAGCTACTGAAATTTCTGTTCATGATTTGGATCATGCTCTTGAAATTACTGAAATTGAGGGTGTAACAGATGAAGACAAAAAAATACTTGAAGGAATTGTAAAGTTTGGTGAAACTGATGTGAAGCAAATAATGAAATCGAGAGTAGATGTTATTTCATTTGACGAAAATACTCCTTTTGAAGAATTGATGCCTCAGATTATTGAAAATGGTTATTCAAGAATTCCAGTTTTTCAGGAGTCATTTGATAATGTTACTGGAGTACTTTATGTAAAGGATTTGTTGCCTTATTTAAACGAAAAGAATTTTGATTGGAAGATTTTACTTCGTGAACCATTTTTTGTTCCAGAGAGTAAAAAAATTGATGATTTATTAAGGCAGTTTCAGGAGTCTAAAATACATATTGCTATTGTTGCTGATGAATATGGAGGTACTTGTGGAATAGTAACTCTAGAGGATGTAATTGAAGAGATTATTGGAGAGATATCGGATGAGTTTGATGATGATGACTTGGTTTATTCTAAAATAGACGAAAACAACTATGTGTTCGAAGGAAAAATATCTTTGGTAGATATGTACAAAGTCTTGGACATTGAAGGCGATATTTTTGAAGAGGAGAAAGGAGAAGCCGATACTTTGGCTGGTTTCTTAATTGAGAAGTCGGGTAAAATAATGAAGAAGAATGAACGTATTAAGTTCGGAGACTTTTCATTTGAAGTAGAAGGTGCTGACAAGAGAAGAATAAAGCAAGTGAAAGTGACTCTTAAATCTGATGACAATGAATAGAATTGTAGTTTACATATTGGCTATCGTACTTTTATTTTCTTGTAAAGAAGATAACTATTATCCTAAGCCTTTAGGTAATTTCAGAATTGGTTTTCCAGAAAAAATTGAATATAAAGATTACGAAAGTGAGTGTAATTTTAGTTATCAATACCCAAGCTTTTCAGCTGTACTGGATAAAGGGAATTGCAACCAAAATATAGTGTTTCCTAAATACAATGCAATTTTACACTTAACCAGTATTAAGTTTGACGGAACCAAAATGAATAACTTGTTCTATCATTCTGAGTATTCGCGTAAATTAGCATACGAGCACAGAATAAAAGCTGATGCAATAAACCAAACTGTTTATGTAAATGACTCGGCAAGAGTGTATGGTGTTACATATGAAATACTAGGAAACGTAGCCAGTAACTATCAGTTTTATCTTACCGATAGCACAGACAACTTCTTTAGAGGTTCGCTTTACTTTAACGTAAAACCAAATATAGATTCTATAAAACCTGTATTGGATTTCCTAAAAGGAAATATCAATAACATGATAGAGACTTTTGATTGGAAATAAAAAAAGTGACTGAAGAAAACTCCAGTCACTTTTAATTCTAATTAATCTTTAGATTACTTATACCTAATCCACTTGAACAAATCCTTGTAAGTTACTTTCTTACCATACATAAGGATTCCTGTTTTGTAAATTCTTGCACCAATCCAGGTTGTTCCAATAAAGGTTAATACCAATAAAGTGATAGATAATAATACTTCCCAAACTTCGGCATTACCCATTGCAATACGAACTAGCATGGCAATTGGTGAAGTAAATGGAATCATAGATAGCCAAAACATAGCACTACCTGCAGGGTTTGTAAATACTGATAATTGAGTTACGTAGAGTCCTAACATTAACGGTAACATTACAGGAATCATAAATTGTTGTGTGTCTGTTTCGCTATCTACAGCAGCACCAATTGCTGCATACAATGCAGAGTACAAGAAGTAACCTCCTAAGAAGTAAACTAGGAAAGATGAAATTATTGCCAACCAAGGAAGGTTCAGTATAGCTAAAAGCGTTTCGTTTATTTCACTTCCTGCAGCTTCGTTAAGTTGAACAGAATTCATCTGAGAAACTGCTTCAGGAGATAAATTAACTCCTACAACAATGCTCATAACTATAATCAAGATTCCAGTTAAAACAATCCAGAATATAAACTGAGTTAAACCAACAAGTCCTATTCCTACAATCTTACCCATCATGATTTGGAAAGGTTTTACTGATGAAATGATGACTTCAATAATTCTACTTGTCTTTTCTTCTATTACACCTCTCATTACTTGCATACCAAATGTTAGGATGAACATTAGTATTAATATAGAAAAACCAAACCCTACACCAGCTGCAATTTTAAAATCAGCTTTGTTATCTAGTTTTTCTCCATTTTCTCCTAAATTGGAAGACTCTTCAGAGGTTAAACCTACTTTGGTATTTATTAGTGCATATTTTTTTGGATCAACTTCTTCTTTCTCCATAATAAGAGCTTCTCTAGCCTCATTAATTAAATTGGTGATCTTTATTTCTGTTTTGGAATTAGGGGCAGATTTATAAATTAGGTTTGCCTTTCCAGTTGATTGGCTAATTACACTAGAAGGTATGTGTAATAGATAATCGTATTTAGAGTCTTCTTTTTTAAACTCTTTCAATGCTGAAACATAGCTTAATGTAGTCTCTCTGAACTGATACGAACTATCTATAGGTGTTCTTTTTGCTTCTGGCAATGCATTGTTAGATTTGACTATTTTGTCCATTTCTTCGTTCAAAATAGTTCTCATCCCTTCATACATAATTGTTGTATCATCAACTATTAGTATGTTGTAATCCTTTTCCTTTGGCATTGCCAAAAATATAATTAGCGAAAAAAATCCTGCAAAAAGGAATGGAGCAAAGATTGTCATTAAGATAAATGACTTCTTTTTTACTCTTGTTAAGTATTCTCTTTTTATTATTAAACCTGTTTTCTTATTACTCATACTTAATAGTTTTAGCTTATCAATTTGTTGTTTTTCTCTACTACTTCAATGAAAATTTCGCTCATAGTAGGTATGATTTCGTTTACTTGTTTCAATTGAACATCTTCGTTAATTAAAGTAGAAAGTAATCCATTAAGCGTGTTGTTTTCTAATATCTTAACTGTAGCTCTGTGATTGTCTTTGTCAAACGATTGTTTGTCTATCAATTCAAAATTTGTCCAAAGTGCATTGGCAAAACCTACCATATTTCCTTTAAAATCAATTTCATAAACATTTTTACTAAACTCTTTTTTGATGTCTGTTACCTTACCATCCAATACTTTTTTAGATGAATTGATAAGAGCGATATTGTCGCAAATTTCTTCAACCGATCCCATGTTATGAGTAGAAAGAAAGATAGTTGCACCATCATCTTTCAATTTCATGATTTCCGATTTTATTAGGTTGGCATTAATCGGGTCAAATCCACTAAATGGTTCATCCAGAATCAAAATTTTAGGCTTATGAAGTACAGTAGTAATAAACTGAACTTTTTGAGCCATTCCTTTCGATAACTCTTCTACTTTTTTATTCCACCAATTTCCTATTTCAAATTTTTCGAACCACATTAATAGTTCTCTTTTTGCATCAGCCTTACTCATTCCTTTAAGTTGAGCTAAATACATGGCTTGTTCTCCAATTTTCATTTTTTTGTACAAACCTCTTTCTTCAGGTAAATATCCAATTTGAGAAATATGTTTAGGGCTTAGTTTTTCACCTTTAATTAAAATCTCTCCAGAGTCTTGTGCAGTAATCTGATTAATTATTCGAATCAAAGAAGTTTTACCGGCACCATTTGGTCCAAGCAATCCGAAAATAGTTTGGTCTGCTACACTTAAACTTACATCATTTAATGCTACATGGTTGTGGTAAGACTTATGGATGTTTTTAGCTTCGAAAATCATAGTTGGTTTTTTTGTTAAGTAAAAATAAGAAAAGGTTTTAGTTCTTCATTTAAAAAATGTTAAATGGTTTAGCAAATAGTTAAATGGCAATAAAAAAGCCCTTCCAATTATTGAAAGGGCTTTTACATTTTATTTAAGCTACCGACTAGTTATACTCAGGTAAGTATGCAAATCTGTTTGCGTACTCAAGCATTTGCTCATCAAAATTTTGATATTCAATTTTGAAATCTGTGATTTCTCCATCTTCATTCTTTATTGTACAAATTTTAGGATTTACAAAACCTCTGTATGGTTGAATGTTAAGTGGCTTAACTCTTGCAAGTACTTCTGCATGAATAGCTTGGTCCACTTTTACCCCGTAGTTTTCAACTAAGTCTCTTCCAGCTACATAATCACCTTCAGATTTTATTCTTTGGATTTCCATTAATAATTTCCCAAATAAATCTCTTAGTTTTTCATAATCATTTACTTCGAAATAAGTTTTTCCATCACGAACAACTTTAGAAATAACATTATCTTCAGCTCCTTTTTCAAAAGCCCAAGATGCAACCAGTTGTCTGTTTCTCATGTGAGCCTCTTCAATTTCAGCACCTAAATCCAATCTAGATAATTGCGTCATCATTCCGTTACGGATATAGCCATCATATTCAGATTTTCCAACATCTAGAGTTTCAATTAGTCCTAAATCAACTAATTTTTTATCCATTATGTAATACAGTCCAACTAAATCAGCTCTAGCTTCTTCTAGTGTAGAAGCATAGTTTTTTAATGTTTCTTTTGGTGTTCCAACTCCAGGATTTAATTGCCCTGATGCGTGCCCTACAACTTCATGAAGTGCAGTATGCATTTTCCCAGCAGTTTTACCGTGGGCTTTAGCTAGTTCTATTTCTTCTTTATCATGTGCAAATTCAGTTAGTATTCCACTACCACCAGCTTCATCATATGCGCTAATAATATTTCCTAAAGAAACTGATTTAGAACCATGTTGCGTTCTAATCCAGTTAGCATTTGGCAAGTTAACTCCTATTGGAGTAGAAGGTGATGCATCTCCAGCTTCTCCAGCTGCATCTACTACTTTATATGTTACTCCTTTAACTTCTTTCTTTTTATGATTTGCCATTAGTGGAGCGTTATCTTCAAACCATTGTACGTTTTCAGAAACAACAGACATAATATCAGTCATTTTAAAATCTTTCAATTCTACAACAGTTTCAAATGAACCAGAATAACCCAAAGGATCGTTATAAACCTCAATAAAACTATTGATGTAATCAATATCACCATCAGTTGCACTAACCCAAGCAATGTTGTATTCACTCCATATTTTAAGGTCGCCAGTTCTGTAATATTCAATCAATAACTCTAGCGCATGAGCTTGTTTTTCATTTTCAGCAGCAGTTACAGCTTTACTTAGCCAACCAACAATCTCAGTAATTGCTTTGTCGTACATCCCACCAACTTTGTAGGTGTTTTCATGAATTGTACCATCATCATGTTTTACTAGTTTAGAGTTCAATCCGTATTCTACAGGTGTTGGGTTGTTCTTATCAATGATAGATTTGTAGTAAGTTTCAACTTCTTTTTCGGTTAATTCTGGAGAATAAAAGTTTACAGCTGATGCTTTTACTAAATCAACATCTTTGGATAAGTTTACTTTTTTAACGTCAAATTCAGGATCAAAAATTGCTTTTTTTGCTTCGTCATTAAGTATAGTACCAACAGTTTTCATTGCTGTTTCTAAAAAATCTTGACTAAAGTTTGGTTTAAATTTTTCATTAGAATAATGGTGATGAATCCCATTAGCAAACCAAATTCTCTTTAGGTAAGTAGTCATGTTTTGAAAATCTTCATTTTCTCTATCTCCTTTGTAATCAGAATATACTTTTTCTAAAGCTCTTTTAATAGCAAGGTTGTGACGGTAATTTTGATCGTAAATAATTTCACGTCCCGAGTAACCAGCCATTGTTAAATAATAAGCATATTTCTTTTGTTTAAGAGTAAGATTCTCCCAAGAAGGTATTTTATATCTAATAACTTCAATATCTCCAAATTTATCAACCGGATAAGCGAATTCACCTGTGTTGTCAAATTTCTTTATGAAATCTGGCAAAGCAATTCCTGTTTCTTCTACTTCAGATGATTTAGCTTTTTCAACTGTTTCGCAAGAAAACATCATTCCCGAAGCCAATGAGGCTAAAAGTATTGTTTTGATTCTCATTTTTTGTGTTGTTTTTTCGTTTAAAACAAAGATAAAACAATAAGTGAATGATACAAGTTGCTGTTTTAAGATTTTGAGGGTAATAAAAGTGAAAAAAAATAGTTAATTTAGTACTATGTTATTTAACCGATTCTTTAAACAGCCCAAGCCAAACAATTTTGGATACACTCCCGTTTACTATAATGAGAGGAAGTTAGAACGCGAGAGAAAAATTGCCGAAGCTAGAAGAGAAAAAGGGGAGGAGGTAGAAATTAATACACTAAGAGAGAATATTAATTTTAGAGATAATAAGAGTAAAAGTACCTCTATGGTTAGGAATGATAGTTTGAATAAATTTAGAAACAAGCAAAATTCTAAATCTAACAGAATGACATTTTTTATTATCCTTGTGCTTGCTACTATTATCTACGCACAATTTACTATGTAAAAGTTTTTTAATTAAAAAAAACTGTGAATTTCATTTCTCGATTTTATCGAGAGCTTATTATATATCCTATTGATGTGAGTTTTAATTGTGCTCAAGCTAACAAATAGCTGATCTGCTATTTCCTTATTTGTCATTTTTTGGTTCATCAGTTCAAATACTTTTAACTCTTGAGCTGTAAGTACATCTTTATAATCAATGTTTTCTTCTTTAGTTTTCTTCTTTTTTCGGGAAGATAAAATGTAAATAGATGCTATTACTAATAATCCACCAAAAAGGTAAGTAAGTGATTTGTATATCGAAGTTCCTCTAGCAACTTTGAAATAATTGTCTTGTTTTAAATCAGTTCTGTACTGCATGGTGTATGGAGATGCTGGATATAAACTTTCTAATCGTGATAGTAATTCTCCAAAATAACTAGATTCTTTCAAGTCGTTTAAATAATGGTTTCTACTAAAAGATTTGTCGCCAGAATAAAGGCTATAGGCGAATAGTTCTATTAATGGGTCGTTACAGGTTTGGCTGAATTGTTTTAATTCAGTGAAGTAATTTCCATAAATTCTATTTCTCTGAGCATCATTTTTTGTAAGGTGTAATTTTGATAATAATGACTCTTGTAAGGAATCAATTTTGGATAAATTATTTTTTGATGAAGTAGTTGAAATTTGAATTTCGCATAACATTTGATCTAAATCATTCAGTGGAAAATAAAGAGTGTCAGAGTTTTTAGCCAAGAATAACTTAGAAATATAGGAGTCAAATTTATTAAGAAGATGTCTGGAATCATTGATGTTGTCATTGCAATTATCAATGTAAATATTGTAGAATTTATTGAAAGGAGATAGGGAGTTTCCAGAAAAAGTGAATTTACCTTTTGAATCAATAGAGGATTCAGAAACAATATTTTCTACAAGTAAAAGATCACTTTTTTTATAGTCATCAACAACTACCAAATATGCTTTGCTATTATAATAATTAACCGAAACCTCCCCAGAAAATGAATACTGAGAAAAGGAATCTATCCCAATATTAAAAACAAGTAGGGTTAAAATAAATTTAAGCATTTTTGATAGTGTTTCTGACAAACAAAATACATAGTTCTATTGATTACACATAAACTATTAACTATATATTAGGTTAATTTTTAGTTATTTAAGGGTATAGTAGATTCCGCTTTAATAACATTACCTTTTATCCTTACTATCTTAATTTCTTCAGAAGCATTGGAGTAAATTGTCACTGTTTTATTAAATGCACCAACACGATTTGTAGCATATTTAACTTTAATCTCCGCCTTTTCTCCTGGCATAATTGGAGCTTCTGGAGTAGAAGGAACTGTGCATGAACAGGATCCTTTTATTTTAGATATTGAAATTGGTTCTTCGCCTGTATTGGTGAAAACAAAGAATCGATTTCCATCTGAGTTTTGTTCGATTGTTCCGTAATCTAAGATTTCGGTTTCGAAACTGAACATTCCTTTTTTTACTAATTCAACTAAAGAACTAGATAAAGAGGTTTGAGAAAAAATGGCAGTTGCCATTAGTAACGTGATTAAAATTTTAATCTTTTTCATAATGTATAGGTTTTAATTAATAATGAGACAAATATCGATTATACAATGGCTCATAGCTTAAAACTAGGGTTTTAAAAAGGGACTAGACCTAGGTGGAAATGTTATTCTTATTAGATAAATCAGTATTTGTGTTTCATAAAAAGTGTTAATTAATTTAGTGCAATGCAATAATAGAATAGAGAAGAGGTTTCTTCTTTTCAAACTATTACACCAAAGTGAACAGAAGAAAATTTATAAAGAAATCAGCATATGGAATTCTCGGATTAGGAGTTATATCAGGAATTTATACTTGGCAAATTGAACCATTTTGGTTGGAGTTTGTAAAGATTAAAATGAAGATTCCTAATTTGCCTGATTCCTTAAAGGGAAAAACTCTAATGCAAATTAGTGACATTCATGTAGGAGCCAGATTCGATTGGAACTACTTAATCGATTCTTTTAAACAAGCTCAAAACCTAAATCCTGATATTGTTGTTTACACAGGAGATTTTGTTAGTTACGACAAGGAAAATAATTTTCAGGATTTAAAAACTGTAATGAGTGATGCCGTAAAGGGAAAACTAGCAACTATTGCAATCCTTGGGAATCACGATTACGGTAAAAATTGGGCAGAGCCAGAAGTAGCCAATTCAATTGTTAAGATTTTGGAAGATAGCGAAATCAAAGTATTAAGAAACGAAACAAAAGAAGTAGAAGGATTGTCTATAATAGGAATGGATGATTTTTGGGGAACAAACTTTAGTCCTGAAGAAGCTTTGGAGGATTTAAATAGCGAAACTGCCAATGTAGTTTTATGTCATAATCCTGATGTGTGTGATTTAGATGTTTGGGGAGATTATAATAGTTGGATTCTATCTGGTCATACTCACGGAGGACAAGTAAAACCTCCTTTTTTACCACCTCCCATGTTGCCTGTTAAGAATCTGAAATACAGTTCTGGTAAAATTGATTTGAGCGGAGGAAGAACACTTTACATAAATAGAGCGTTAGGTCATTTGTGGCAAGTAAGGTTCAATTGTAGGCCAGAGATTACTGTTTTTGAGATGGAGTAGGTTTTGAAAGTCTAAAAGTTAGTTATCAATTGTTATTACAGTGGATAGAAAGTTTAAAACTTGTCAGCAATCCACATCAAAAAATCTTGTTAAACGTAAAGGATAGGCGTATTTTTACAACTGTAAACACAAGAAATGTCAAACCTAATAAAACTCTTACCGGATTCGGTAGCGAATCAGATTGCTGCTGGAGAAGTGGTGCAAAGACCAGCTTCTGCAGTTAAGGAGTTGCTAGAGAATTCAATAGATTCTGGGGCAACAACTGTTCAGCTTATTGTAAAAGATGCGGGTAAGACATTAATTCAGGTAATTGATGATGGTTGTGGAATGAGCGAAACAGATGCACGAATGTGTTTTGAACGTCATGCGACTTCCAAAATAACGGAGACGAACGATTTATTTAGTATTCGTACCAAAGGATTTAGGGGAGAGGCAATGGCATCCATTGCAGCAGTGGCTCAGGTAGAAATGAAAACCAAACTTCATGAAGAAGAGCTTGGTACTAAAATAGAAATTGAAGGGAGTAAAATTCTTGTTCAAGAACCTGTTCAAACCAAAAGTGGGACAAGTATTGCAATTAAGAATTTGTTTTTTAATATTCCTGCAAGGCGTAATTTCTTGAAATCTAATCCTGTAGAAACTCGTCACATTATTGATGAGTTTGAGCGAGTAGCTCTTACCCATCCTGAGGTTTCTTTTAAAATGATTCATAACGGAGCCGAGACATTTAATTTGCCAACAGGAACTCTTCGCCAGAGGATTGTGAATGTTTTTGGTAAAAAATTCAATCAGTCTTTAGTTCCAATTGACGAAAAAACTTCGATAACAAACCTTACGGGGTTTATTGGTAAACCCGATTTTGCTAAGAAAACTCGTGGAGAACAGTTTTTCTTTGTGAACAAGAGATTTATAAAAAATGGGTATTTGCATTTTGCAGTAATGCAGGCATACCAGGATTTAATCCCAAATAAAAGTTATCCTTCTTATTTCATATACATGGAAATGGATCCTGCGAGTATCGATATCAACATTCATCCTACCAAAACGGAGATTAAGTTTGAGGACGAAAAAGCGATTTATGCTATTTTAAATTCGGCTGTAAAGCAATCGATAGGGAAATATCAAGTTGCTCCTTCACTAGATTTTGAGCAAGAAACAAGTTTTAATGTAGAGCCATTAACAGGAGATAGAGAGATAAAAATTCCTCAGATAAAAGTAAACCCAAGCTTCAATCCATTTGATGAAAAGCCAATTAAAGCTCCTAGTTTTAGTGGTTCGGCATCAATGCCAGAAAGACCAAAGCCACAGCAGGTAGATGCTCTTAACCAGTTTTATGCACAAAATAGAGAGTTGAGGTTAACAGAATTTGAATCGGAAATTGCAAGCACAGAAGAATTATTGGACGTAGATTCTGAAAAGAAAATATTCCAGATTCATAACCGATATATTTATTCTAGAATAAAATCGGGATATATATTAATAGACCAGCAAAAGGCTCACGAAAGAGTTCTATATGAAAAGTTCTTGAGTTCTTTGGAGAACACGACCAATGCTTCGCAAAAAGAGTTATTCCCAATTCAGATAGAATTTTCATCTTCTGATTTTGCGATTTTACGCGAAATTTGGGACGAAGTAGTTGCAATAGGTTTTGATATTGCTGAATTTGGTAAAAATACCATTTCGGTAAACGGAATACCTGCAGATGGAAAAGAGACTGATTATCAGTTGCTTTTTGAAAAAATTATTGAGCAGTTTAAGAATAACAAAGACCAATTAAATCTGGATACAAAAGAAAATGTAGCTCGAGCAATGGCAAGAAACATGAGTATTAAAAGAGGGAAAAAACTAGGAGGTCAAGAGATTAATCAATTGATAGATGAGCTATTTGCTTGCCAAAATGCGGAGTATGCTCCCAATGGGAAACGAACTTTTATTACTGTAACTTTAGACGAGTTGGACAAACAATTTAAATAAAAATATGATTAGTAATTTACTTAGAAACTTACCTGACGTAACTAAAAATTTATTGATAATTAATATTTTGATGTTTGCTGGGATCTATTTTCTACCTCAGTTTAGCGGAATGCTAGCGCTTCATAATATTGGGAGTGAGTTATTTAAGCCGCACCAGTTACTTACTCATATTTTTATGCATGGGAGTTTACCTCACTTGTTTTTTAATATGTTTGCACTAGTAATGTTTGGAGGGCAACTTGAGAAAGTATGGGGAGGAAAAAAGTTTTTGATTATTTATTTCGCATCTGCAGCTGGTGCTTTATTACTTCAATTAGGTATTAATTATTATAACTATGCTTCTGTTATGAATCAGTATAGTATTCAGGATCTTAGCGAGATTAAAGACATAGTGACAAACATAAGCTACAGTGCAAAATACCCTTCAGTCTTAATTTCGGGAATAGAAGCAGAGTTGGTTAACAATGTTGGTATGGTAGGTGCTTCTGGTGCAATTATGGGGCTTCTTGCTGGTTTTGGATATTTATTTCCTAATACTGAATTGTATTTATACATGCTCTTTCCTGTAAAGGCTAAAATCTTTATACCCATTCTAATATTGTTAGATTTATATTTAGGTGTAAGAAATTTTGAATTTGATAATGTAGCCCATTTTGCTCACCTAGGAGGAGCAATAGCAGGATTTTTATTGGTGTACTTTTGGAACAAAAAGCGAGATAATTTTTACTAAATATGATTGTACTCACCACAGAAAGATTAATATTACGTGAGTTTGAACTCACTGATGCTGAAGCTATGTTTAACTTAAATAGTGATGAAGAAGTATTGAGATACACTGGAGACAAACAATTTGAATCGATTGAAGATGCTAATAATTTCTTTAAAAACTATCCAGATTACGAGAAAAATGGATTTGGAAGATGGGCATTAGTTACCAAAGGAGATAAAGAGGTTATTGGTTGGTGTGGCTTAAAAAAGCATGAAGACAATACGGTAGATATTGGTTACCGAATTTTCAAAAACCAGTGGAATAAAGGCTATGCTACAGAAGCTTCAATAGCTTGTTTGGAGTATGGTTTTCAGGTTTTCGAACTAGATGAAATTATTGCGAATGCTGCAACTGAAAACAAAGCATCCATAAGAGTGATGGAGAAGATAGGCATGGAGTTTCAACAGAATATGGCCTGCGAAGGAATTGAAGATGCAGTGAGATATATAAAAAAGAATAACTTATTATAATCTAAAAAAAATATGGAAAATTTACCTTGGTATTTACCAGCTTTGTTTATCGTTTGCACACTTTATACGTTCATCCTGTTAGTGTTAGCGTCCAATAAAAAAAGAAATGTAATGATTATTTCTCTTGTTTGGATAGGACTACAAAGTATAGTTTCTTATTCTTTGTTTTATACTGATACTACTACAATTCCACCAAAGTTTATTTTAGCCATGATGCCGGCATTACTATTTATAGTGTTCTTGTTTATCTCCAATAAAGGAAGGAGTTACATTGATACATTAAACTTAAAAGTAATGTATTTGATTCATGTAGTTCGAATTCCTGTGGAATTTGGTTTATATGGGGTGGCAATATATAAAGCCATTCCAATGCTAATGACATTTGAGGGTGTGAACTTCGATATTTTTGCAGGAATTACTGCTCCGTTAATCATCATGGGATATTTTTACAAAGATTGGTTTTCTAACTCTTTTGTATTGCTCTGGAATTTATTGTCTACTGCCTTACTTGTAACAATTATTGTAAACGCAATTACTTCGGTACCTTATCCAATTCAAACACAAGCATTTGATCAGCCTAATGTGGCTATTTTGCACTTTCCTTATGTTTTATTGGCTAGTTACATAGTTCCAGTTGTTTTATTCTCTCACTTTGTTGCTATAAAACGTGCTTATACCGAATTTAAATAAAACTATCATTACCTCGTTTATCCTATTATGAAAGCATTTAAAATAATAATTATCGTTACTCTTTCTCTTTCGTTTGGAAGTCTAACTTCATTGAGCCAGTTTAAGAAATACGGAGGGAAGAAGAAGCTAGAAAAAATGAGGTCTTTTGTTCAATCAATGGATTATCAAGGATGGTATTTTTCTCCAGGAATTACGTTAACTCCAAAGATGAATATATTCAAATATGAACCAACATTAACAGCTAATGGTTTAACTGCAGTTAATTTACAGCAGCAGAGCAAAGTAGGATTATACTTAGAGGTAGGAAGGTATAACTTGTTAAGCACAACAAAGTTGATTAGTTATATTGATTACGGAATTGCTTACAAGATGCTTAGAGCTGGACAAACGTATGATTTAGAACAAAATGGAGTTTCTATCGGAACTAGTTACACTCAAAGTTTTCAGAGTCATGCTGGGTTAGCACATTTTAATGCAAATAATGTATTGGCAATTAATAAAAATATCTTTTTTCAGAATACGCTAGGAGCGAATGTAGATTATCAGTTTTCTCAGAAAATAGAATCAACTGATAACACTGGTTTTACAGAATCTTACCAAGAAAATCCTTCTAAATTGGTAGCTCAATTGCATTACAAATTTGGAATAGGAGTAAGGATAGGAAAGCAATTGTATGCTATTCCTTCGGTTGAAGTTCCTTTGTTAAATGGATGGCAATGGGAAAACGGGCGCTCAACTTTTGGGGCTTTTAATTCTCGTTACCGACCAGTTGTAATTTCTATACGATTTGCATGGCTTACAACACCAGATTGCCCAAGAGTATGGGATAATGATAGTTCAACCGAGAATGGTGGGGGAATGTAATCAATGAGTAATTCGTCTGACATATTAATCAATACTTTAGAACAATTTCTTACTGCTGAGTTTGAAACTTTACGAACTAAAGGTGTGAAATTAGATTTAAAGAATATAATTCCAAAAGCAATTATAGCTTTGAATAAGAATATGTTTGTGAAAGGAAAATTCTACAAAGGAGATTTATTAATGACTGTCTTGGTTATTGAAGAGGAATTCTGGAAAGAGAATCCCAATCATTGGAATACATTAATTGAAATTCTAAAAAACCAAAAAGACAAAATCAAAGACCAACAAGCTTCATTCGAGATGAAAGGTGATTGGTATGAGAAGATTGAGAGGTTTAATAAAATCATTTAAATAGGTCCTGTTTTTACCGTTTAAAAACTAAATTACACCCTCTGCTAATTAGTTTCTATTGTAATAGTGTTAGGTTTTAATTTTATGGAAAACATAATTTAAAACAAATTTCATGAAAAAAACACTACTCACATTTATTACACTTTTATTTATTGTTCATTCTTTTTCGCAAGGGATTGTGTATGTGGATATAGATGCCACTGGAACTAATAACGGAACAAACTGGGTAAATGCCTACAATGATCCCAAAGATGCATTCGATAATGCTATTATTGGAGATAAAATTTGGATTGCAGAAGGAACTTATGTTTGTCAGGATACTGCTCGATCAGCAACTTTTATTTGGTTGGTAGATTCTATATCTGTTTATGGAGGTTTTAACGGTACAGAAACGGTATTAACCCAAAGAGATTGGAGAAACAATCCTACTATTTTTTCTGGAGAAATTCAGGGTGATAATGATTTAACAAATAACTCATTCACTGTACTATCTGGACCAGATGGAACAACAGGTTTGCCAATTAATTATTCTTTAATTGACGGTATTACTATAAGTGATGGTTATGCAACAACAGTAAATGCTGCAGGAACTCAATTATATAGATGGGGAGGAGGATTTTTTCTTTCAGGAAACGTAAGAAAAATAGATATGAATAATTGTTCTTTTCTTAATAATCATGCTTTAGCAGGGGGAGCTATGAATGTTTCTCCATCTGGTGTAGCTGCTGAATTGAATATAACGAATACTAGGTTCGAAGGAAATGTTGCTAGTACCGCTTCAGTAATTTGGGTTGCGGCAAGACAATATAAAAAGCCAACAATTACAATCGAAAATTCTTTATTTATCAAAAATATAAATAAAGATTTGGGAGCTAATACGTCTGGAGGAGTATTTTACTTTAGTACTAACTATTCACATTCTACTGTACATATAAATAACAACACGATTACAGAAAATGCAGATAGTAATTCTTCTTCAACAAGATCAGTGTTTTTATTATCCCGATTTAGCTCTGCATCTATGACCGATTTAACAGTGAAAAACTCTATTATTTACTATAATCCATACTTTATTGCTACTGTACGTAATTTTTCTTCTTCTAATTTTTTCTTTGCTGCAGATTTTTATAATTGTATTTCAAACTTAAATAGTTATACTGTTACTACTACTTTAGATAAGGTATACACTCATAATCCATTATTTGTAAACATAGCAACTGGTGATTACACTTTGCAATCTACATCTCCTGCAATAGATTCTGGAACACAAGTTGGATTAACTGTTCCGTTATATGATTTTGGTGGTAAACAAAGAATATATGGGTCTCAAATAGATTTAGGTTGTTACGAATATTTTCAGACTTTCGCGAGTATTAGTGAGAATGTAAATGATTTGGAGGTTTCAGTTTATCCTAACCCTACTAGTAATTTATTGAACTTCACATCTAATCATGAAATAGATTTGATAGAAATCTATGATCTTTCGGGGAAAAGAATTAATTCGTTTGTCAATACTAAAAGTATCGACATCAGTAATTATAATTCGGGTGTTTATATTGTTAAAATATTTTCAGATGAAAATGTTGCAACCAAAAAAGTAATTAGAAACTAATAGGAATAGCTGTTTTTTTTAGGATTCCCGCTTTTAGTTTGTCTTTTGAGATAAATTGAAAGTGGGAATTTTTTATTGAATATGTTTTAAGTTGTAATAAGATGCTGCCCGATCTAACTACTTTGAAAATGTTACTTCAGCCCCAATATTTGAGGTAATTTTCTAATTAAAGCCATTTCTTTAAACTCTTCACGAGCTTCTTTTGCTGGACTTCCTAAATAGGTTTTTCCTTCTTCCATGTTCTTCAAAATCCCTGCTTGACCAAGAGCTGTTGAATTCTTATGTAGAGTTAAATTAGCTGGAATTCCTACTTGACCCCAAAGAGTAACATTGTCTTCAATAGTAACACAACCAGCTATTCCTACTTGTGCCGCAAATCGGCAATGTTTACCAATTACTGTATCGTGACCAATATGGACTTGTCCGTCAATTTTGGTTCCTTCTCCAATTTTTGTAATTCCGCTTACTCCTTTATCAATACTGCAAGAAGCACCAATTTCTACATGATTATCAATTTGTACCGAACCACAAGAATGTAGTTTATTGTGCGAACCCTCTTTGGTTTGGAAGTAAAATGCATCACCTCCAATAACAGTGTTTGCATGGATAATTACATTTTCGCCAATAACAGTATTGCTATAAATAACCACTCCAGGATAAATGATAGAATTCTTTCCGATTTTCACATTATCTCCTAAAGACACATTAGGAAATAACATAACCGATTCGCGAATTTCTTGGTTCTTTCCGCTCCATATTTCTACTGGGCTAAAATGCTCAGTCAACTTATTAAAATCTCTAAATGGATTCTCCGAAATGATTAATGCTTTTCCTTCTGGGCAATCTACTTCTCTGTCAATAAGGATTGTTGTAGCTGCCGAAGTAAGCGCTTTTTCGTAATACTTTTCGTTATCCACAAACACCAAATCACCTGCTTCCACTTGATGAATCTCATTTATCCCTGTTACCAAAAGGTCAGGATTACCAATGAATTTACAATCTATAAGGTTAGCTATCGCTTTTAGGTTATGGGAGTAAGGGAGTTTCATTAATTGGAGTATTTAAATTGACTTGATTTAAAGTTAGGAAATATTTTAGAAACCTTTTTAGCTTAAATATTCATCAAATGTTTTGAAAACATTTACTATTTCACTTTTATCATTTATTTCTATATAATGATTAGGTCTTTGAACCAATTCTTTAATCAAGTTAGAACTAATTTTATTCTCTTTTAATATATTTTCAATAATTAAACGATTTTCACTTTCAAGAGCCATAGTTATAGATACTTCACCATCATCATGACTGCTAAATTCTATGTTATCTTCTAATTTTATAACACAGTCATGAATAAAGTATTGAGGATTACTAATGAAAAAAGTATTAAAATCTTTAATTGTTTTAAAATTCTCAGCCTTTTTTACATCAATATAGGTATGGTTATTATCGTAGGCTAATACTTCAATCTCTATGATTTTTATTGAATCTTCTAAAAGACTTGTTGCTTGTAAAGTTTCTAGATAAGAAAAATAAAATTTCTCAATATTATCAAAAGGTTTGCTATAATGTAAAAGGTCAAATTTAGGGACTTGATTTTGATCAATAATATCTTTCATGAATCAAAATTTCTATCTCAAACTAGCTCCAAGTTTCGTTTCCAATTCCCCTTGAATTTTAGTCATTATCTTTTCAATTTGCTTATCTACCAAAGTTTTGTTTTCATCTTGAAACAAGAAACTCACTGCATATGATTTTTTATCTGAATCTATGTTTTTTCCTTCGTAGATATCAAATAACCCAATTTCTTTCAAAATTTTTCTGTCAACTCTTGAAGCAATTTCTTCTATTTCTTCAAACTTCACTTTCTTATCTATCAGTAAAGATAAATCTCTTCGAGAAGAAGGGAATTTAGCTAAATCCTTGTACTTAGTTTTGTTCATCATCATTAATTGCAACACACTGTCCCAATTAATTTCTGCATAATACACAGGTTGTTTAATTCCAAAATGAGCCAACACTTTTTTACTTACTCTTCCGTAATCAGCCACTGGCTTTTTATTGATAGAGATTGCTATACCTTCAGTCAATAAGGAGTTTTTAGTTGCATTCGTCTGAGAGTTTTTCAAAATCCCTAACCTATTCAAAGTATTAAGTACTTTTTTCTTAATAGAGAAAAAGTCAACATCCTTTTTAGCTGTATTGTCCCAGCTTTCTGAGTTTTCTTTACCAGTAACAAATAAACTTATTACTTGGTTTTCTTCGTAACCAGATTCGTATTTGAAATACGTTTTACCAAACTCATACAACTTCAAATCACTATTCTTACGATTGATGTTGTAAATGATAGATTCCATTCCATTAAATAGTAACGACTGACGCATTACATCCAATTCACTACTTAATGGGTTAAGCATACGCACAGCATACTCAGGATTTATCTTTTTCGATTCAAATTCGGCTAAATATCTTGATTTAGATAGCGAATTAGACATGATTTCTGCAAAACCAGTGTCACTTAACCTATCCGAAACTAAGTTGATTAAAACTCGTGAATCGTTCTTTTCTCTGTAAGTGATAGAAGTATTCAACTTCTCAGGAACAGGTACATTATTAAATCCGAAAATTCTCAGTACTTCTTCTGTAATATCAGCCTCTCTTATAACATCATTCCTAAATGCAGGAACTTCTAATACTAAATCATTTCCGTTTTTAGAAAGAGTTTTGATGTCTAAATTATTCAAAATAGAATCAATCGTTTCTGTAGGTATTTCAGTTCCAATTAATCTGTTGCAATTGTCGTAGTTGAATTCCACTTTGTGGTTTTCTATAGAAGTAGGGTAGGACTCTTGAATTTCAGATGAAATATTTCCTCCAGCAATTTCTTTAATCAATAAAGCTGCTCTTTTCAAAGCATAAACTACTGTCTCTGGGTCAATTCCTCTCTCAAATCGGAAAGAAGCATCCGTATTTAATCCATGTCTCTTGGCTGTTTTACGAACTGATACCGGATTGAAATAGGCACTTTCTAAAAAGATAGAAGTAGTTGATTCGCTCACACCAGATTTTAATCCTCCAAAAACCCCTGCAATACACATTGGTTCTTCTGCATTGCAAATCATTAAATCTTCCTTGTGCAGTTCTCTTTCTGCCTCATCTAGTGTAGTAAATTTTTGTTTGTCAATAGCTGTTTGCACAACTACTTTGTTGCCTTTAATCTTGGCAGCATCAAATGCGTGAAGTGGTTGTCCTAATTCGTGTAATACATAATTAGTAGCATCTACTACATTGTTGATAGGAGCTAGCCCAATCGATTGTAATCTTTTTTGTAACCATTCAGGCGAATCACTAATTGTAATCCCAGAAAGAGTTACTCCTGCATATCTTGGGCAGGCTTCAGTATTTTTAATGTCAATTGAAATTGGTAAATCTGTATTGTCAATTTTCCAATCTTGGATAGATGGAGAACAACAAACAGCTTCTTTTGGTAAAATCTCTTTGTGTTTTAACGCTACCATCAAGTCTCTTGCAACACCAAAGTGGCTCATTGCATCAGCTCTGTTTGGTGTTAGTCCAATTTCAAAAACTGTATCATTTTTTAAATCAAAGAAATCAGCAGCTGCAGTCCCAACTTTAGCATTGGAATCTAATTCCATTATTCCGCTTCCATCTTTCCCTAATCCAATTTCGTCTTCCCCACAAATCATCCCAAATGATTCTTCTCCTCTTATTTTAGATTTTTTAATTTTAAAAGTCTCCCCATCTTCTGTGTTCAAAATTGTTCCTACAGTTGCAACAACAACCTTTAGTCCTTCTCTTACATTGGGTGCGCCACAAACAATACTAAGCGTTTCTGAGCCAATATTTACCTTAGTTAATTTTAAAGTGTCAGCACCAGGATGCTTTACAGCTTCTAGTACTTCACCAATAACTAATCCTTGTAATCCACCTTTTATAGCTTCTACAGTTTCTACTTTTTCCACTTCCAAACCAATGTCGGTAAGTATCTCCGAAGTTTGCTCAGGAGAGGTAGTTAGGTTTAGGTAGTCATTTAGCCAGTTGTAAGAAATTTTCATTGGGTATAAAAGTCTTTGGTTTTATAGGATATAAAGATACGAGAGATTGAAGAATTTACGAGAGTTTAGAGCAAAAAAAAACCATCAGCTATCGGCTAATGGTTTTTCAAATAATTTAAAAACTAATTACAGTTTGTTCACTTTAATTGTCAAACTTGATTTCAAGTTAGCCGCTTTATTTTTGTGAATCACATTTCTTTTAACCAAGTTGTCAAGGATACTTACAACTTTAGGTAAGAAAGTAGTTGCCTCTTTCTTATCTTCCATTCCTCTCAATTTTTTGATTGCAGTTCTAGCAGATTTATGGTAATACTTATTTCTAAGTCTTCTTACCTCTGTTGATCTGATTCTTTTCTTAGTTGACTTGTGATTAGCCATAATTTGTTTATTTATTTAGTTAAAAACTATAGTAGCCCGTAGGGGAATCGAACCCCTCTTACAGGAATGAAAATCCTGGGTCCTAGCCGATAGACGAACGGGCCAAAATGTCTCCCAATTGTTGTTTTGGGATTGCAAATTTAGAACAATTTTTTAATTACAAAAAAATATTCGGGTTTTTTTTACTTTACTTTTACATCAGTAGTAAATTGGAAGCCCATTCTTTTACCAGTTTTAAGCTGAATAGAGTCTCCAGTTGTCTTTACTTGATGTACAGAAACTTCGCTAACTTGCTCGTATAAAGGAGCGTAAAGGTCGAAATCAAGAATATGTATCATTAGGTTTTCAATAATATCTTCCATGAATTCTGGATTGAAAATTAATTTTTCAAATTCAGTATATAGGAATCCCATTTTTCTTTTTCCTTCAGTAATAAAATGGTTCTCAGAATTGATAAAAATCCTACCAACTAAATATCCCGTATCATTTATTCGGTTAAACCTGAAAGAATCAGCAAGAAAGTTGTAGACATTAATAATTCCTGTAAAACCTCTTTTTTCATCTTCTCCCAAGTAAGGAGTCTTCCAAATAGAATGATTTTCATCAAACTTAAAGACATTAGAGTGTAAATTGAATATTAAAATATCTCCAGCTAAAGTAATGTGAAATTCGTATTTACTTTTTTCTAAATAGTCGATTACAATTCTATTGTCTTTGTCTTTTACCTTGTCTTTTAGTTTTTCTACCAAGTTAAAAGCAACTTTTTTCATTTCTTGAAACTGTTCAACAGTGTTCTTGAAAATATCTTGTTTAAGTGTTGCTTTACTACATAGAATTCCTGCAATTTGGTCTAATTCTGTTTTTTCCATGGTGTTATTTTAATATGCTTTTGCAAATATTACTCTTTCAGACGAAGGATTTCCGGTAACTATACATTTACCTTCTTCTTTATTATTGTCGAGTAAGATACATCTAATAGTAGCTTTGGTTTCGTCTTTTATTCTTTTTTCAGTTTCTTCTGTTCCATCCCAATGTGCCGAAATAAAACCACCTTTTTCTTCTAGAACTGATTTGAACTCTTCGTAAGAATTTACTTCTGTGATGTGTTCATCTCTATAATTTAGAGCTTTAGTATATATTGCTTCTTGAATTTCATCTAATAAAGAAGAAATATGTTTTGCGATCCCTTCTTGCGATACCGAAGATTTTTCTTGAATATCTCTTCTTGCAAGTTCAACCACATTATTTTCTACATCTCTAGGTCCGATAGCAATTCTCAATGGAACTCCTTTCATTTCGTATTCAGCAAATTTCCAACCTGGCTTTCTGTTGTCGTCATCATCAAGCTTCACAGTTACTCCTTCAGCTTTTAATTCTTCTTCTATTCTTTTAGCAACTTCCATTACTTTGACAAGTCCTTCGTCATCTCTGTATATCGGAACAATAACAACATGTATTGGAGCTAATTTTGGAGGTAGTACCAATCCAGCATCATCTGAGTGAGCCATTATAAGAGCTCCCATTAATCTAGTTGAAACTCCCCAAGAAGTTCCCCAAACTAATTCTTGTTTTCCCTCTTTAGTTGCAAATTTCACATCAAACGCTTCTGCAAAATTCTGTCCCAAAAAGTGAGATGTACCAGCTTGTAGTGCTTTTCCATCTTGCATAAGAGCTTCGATACAAAGGGTATCTTCTGCTCCAGCAAATCTTTCGCTATCAGTTTTTCTTCCTCTTAACACAGGAACAGCTAAATGCTCTTCGGAGAACTTAGCATAGACATGAAGCATTTGTTCTGTTTCTGCTATTGCTTCTTGTTTGGTTGCGTGAGCAGTATGTCCTTCTTGCCATAAAAATTCGGCAGTTCTTAGGAATAGTCTTGTTCTCATTTCCCATCTAACAACATTTGCCCATTGATTTATTTTAATTGGTAAATCACGGTATGATTGTATCCACTTTTTATAAGTGCTCCAAATTATTGCTTCAGAAGTTGGTCTAACAATGAGTTCTTCTTCTAATTTAGCATTAGGATCAACCATTAACTTTCCTGGTTTGTCAGGATCGTTTTTTAATCGGTAGTGAGTTACAATTGCAGCCTCTTTTGCAAAGCCTTCTGCATTTTTTTCTTCGGCTTCGAACATATGTTTAGGAACAAAAATTGGGAAATAAGCATTTTGGTGCCCAGTTTCCTTAAATTTTCTATCCAACTCATCTTTCATTTTTTCCCAAATTGCGTATCCATATGGTTTAATTACCATACACCCTCGCA
>Ga0209533_1000182_pt1 | contig 58653 bp, 58 predicted proteins | sample COG_04_FD_184748 | JGI IMG/M metagenome (GOLD analysis project Ga0209533, IMG submission 184748) | Pelagic Microbial community sample from North Sea - COGITO 998_met_04 (SPAdes) (version 2) | ecosystem: Environmental > Aquatic > Marine > Neritic zone/Coastal water | place: Helgoland, sampling...
TGCGTTTTAAATCCCTGTATTTTTGCCCACTTTGCAATGCGCAGATTGAACCCAGGATAATCTATAAAAATCAAACAATCAGGCTGGTACCCCTCAATATCTTTTTTGCAAAAGGATAAATTTTTGGTGATGGTTCTAAGGTTCATGACCACTTCAAAAAAGCCCATAAAGGCCAATGCTTTGTAATGCTTTACCAAAGTACCTCCTACATTTTGCATTAAGTCGCCACCCCAAAATCTGAACTCTGCTTTAGAATCTGTTTTTTTAAGGGCTTTCATAAGGTTTGCAGCGTGCAAATCTCCCGAGGCTTCTCCAGCAATAATGTAATACTTCATTTATAATTTAATTAAAAATGTTGTTATCGCAATCAAAATAGTTGCTGCCAAAACACCTCCTGCTTGAGCATCCTGTCGTTTTCGAATAAAATAAAAGAAACATATCAAATTTAAAATTGCTCCTAAACTGATGAGCTTTCCAATAAAACTTTCCGATTTGGCAGCCTCAAAAACATTAATAATGGTGTCCGATCGTCCCGACAATTTTCCCAAAAGCGTTGCTGCGGTAAATACTCCAATGCCATTGGCTATTAGGCCGATTATAAACCCTTGTAAAACCCCTTTTTTAGTCATTGAAATTCCATTTATTTAATTCTTGAATGTAGTGATGTGCCGTCAAATCATAGTGTACTGGCACCACAGAAACATAACCGTTTTCTAGCGCCCATTCGTCCGTATCTTCTCCTTTGTCTAAATTGTTAAACTCACCCGTTAGCCAATAATAATCGCGACCTAATGGTGTTTGACGTTTATCAAATTTTTCAATCCAATTTGCATTGGCTTGTCGACATATGCGGATGCCTTTTATCTCGTTTTCTAAAAGTTTTGGAAAGTTCACATTTAGAATAATACCTTTTTGTAAGCCTTGATTCAAAACCTGTAAAGAGACAGTTTCAATAAACGATTCAATCTGACTAAAATCGGCTTCCCATTTATAGTCTAAAAGCGAAAATCCAATAGCAGGAATACCCTCCATACCAGCTTCAATTGCGGCACTCATAGTCCCAGAATAAATCACATTTACTGAAGAGTTTGAACCATGATTTACACCTGAAACACATAAATCTGGTTTGCGATCCAACAGTTCATGAACGGCTAATTTTACACAATCTGCAGGTGTACCTGAAGTACTGTATTCCGTTTGTGGTCCCTGATCAATACGTTCTCGTTTACAATACAAAGTTTCGTTTATGGTGATCGCGTGTCCCATGGCACTTTGTGGACTGTCAGGTGCCACAACGATAACATCTCCAATCGTATTCATGACTTTTATTAAAGTACGAATTCCTGGTGCTGTGATACCATCATCATTAGTGACCAAAATCAAAGGTCTTTTTGTCATTTAGAAGTCATTTAAGTTCCCACAAAAGTAAGTAATTTGTAGCTTATTTGATGTTTTTCGACGCTTTAACAAAAAATTATTACCATTCAACAAGGTTGGCATAATTTTTTCTCATATTTTAGAATATTATTTAGTAGTCCCTAAAATAGTTTATTCACATGAAACGAAATATCAACATCTTTTTAGTATCCATACTTATTGCGTTTGCGTCCTGTAGTTTTACCTCCAAGTCGTTTGACAATCCAGACAAGGATAAACTTTTAATGCAACTGATTACCTATTTATTGGAACAAGGTCATTTTGAGCCTAAAGATATCAATGACGATTTTTCTGAAAGCTTGTATGTTAGTTTTTTGAATCAAATCGACCCCTTTAAAAATTATTTTTATCAATCTGATCTAAAAGATTTCGAACAGTTTAAAACAGATTTAGATGATCAAATTTTAGATCATGATCTTAGTTTTTTTAACCTTGTCTATGAACGATTACAGCTTAGAATCGAAGATTCAAAATCGATTTACAGTAAAGTTCTAGAACGCCCTTTTGATTATGATTTAGATGAAGAGTTTAATACTGATTATGAAATGAAACCCGCTGCAAATTCAAAATCTGAGATGAAAGATAATTGGCGAAAACAACTCAAGTTTTCAACACTTTCAACCTATCACAATTTGGTAGTTGAACAAGAAGAACTTAAGGAAAAAGATCCTGAATATATTAAAAAATCAGATGAGGTTTTAGAAATTGAAGCTAGAGAAGTGACACTAAAATCGCTAAAAGAAACCGCTAGTTACTTAGATGATTTGAGACGTGAAGATTGGCTATCAATTTATATCAATTCGATTGCCGACAAATTTGACCCTCATACGTTTTATTTTGCGCCTCAGGACAAAGATCGTTTTGACGCTCAAATGTCAGGAAAATATGAAGGTATTGGTGCACGTCTACAAAAACGTATGGATGTGATTAGTATAACAGAGCTTATTTCTGGAGGCTCTGCATGGCGTCAGAACAAACTTGAGGTTGGTGATGTTATACTGAAAGTCCGCCAAGAAGATGAAGAAGAAGCTGTGAATGTGGTGGGAATGCGATTGGACGATGCGGTCAAACTCATCAAAGGCCCAAAAGGAACGAATGTGATTTTGACACTTAAAAAAGTAGATGGCACGATAGAAGACTTGTCTATTCCTAGAGACGAAATCATCCTCGAAGAAACCTATGCAAAATCTACAGTAGTCAAAAAAGAAGGGACTACTTTTGGGGTAATCAATCTCCCAAAATTTTATATAGACTTTGACGATTACAACAATCGAAATGCTGCAAGCGACGTCAAAAAAGAAGTCGAACGATTGAAAGCAGAAGGCATGGAAGGTTTAGTGCTGGATTTAAGAAATAACGGCGGCGGTTCTTTGAAAACAGTCGTAGACGTTGGAGGTTTGTTTATAGAAGAAGGTCCCATTGTTCAAGTGCGATCTACAGGAGAAGACAAGGAGGTTTTAAAAGATACAGACCGCTCGATTGACTGGGATGGCCCTCTTGTCATTTTAGTGAATGAATTATCGGCTTCTGCATCCGAAATCTTAGCAGCAGCCATGCAAGATTATAAACGTGCGATTGTGATTGGAAGCAAACAAACCTATGGAAAAGGAACAGTGCAAAACATCGTCGATTTAAATCGTATGATTCGAAATAACACCAATGGTGATATGGGAGCATTCAAATTTACAACTCAAAAATATTACCGAATAAACGGTGGCTCCACCCAATTAGAAGGGGTTAAAAGTGATGTGGTCGTTCCAGATCGTTACAGTTATATTGATATCGGTGAAAAGGATCAAGACAATCCCTTAGCTTGGGATGAAATCGCTCCAGCAAATTATAAGGTATGGGAAAGTACTTTTGATTATGATATGACCATACAAAACAGTAAAAATCGTATGAATTCTAGCGCCGAAATTAAACTTATTGATGATAATGCGCGCTGGATAAAATCCATAAGAGATCAATCGGTATATCAACTTAATTTTGAGAAATACGCTTCAAATGTTCAAATGAAAGAATTAGAAGCCAAACGCTTTGATGCATTATCAGACTATCAAACCAACCTAGTATTTGAATCCTTGCCCTACGAAATTCCTTTGATGGCAAAAGATTCTATTTTTAAAATCAATAGATCTCGCTGGCATGAAAATCTAAGTAAAGATATTTATATAGAAGAGGCTATTAATGTGTTGAGTGATTTAAAAAGTTCTTATAAAATCAATAACTTAGCGCAGGTTAAAGATTAATCAAGAATGCAGAAACAGGGATTAACGACGTTAGCACTCCAGAAATTCAAAAAAAGTTTTTGGGGTGTTCTTAGTTTTTGGTTTATTCTCTTTTTGGCTTTTATCTCTGTGTTTGCTTATGTTCTAGCGCCAGATGATTCTCAATTTGCCAATCAAATGCATTTGTCGATTCACTCAAAACAACCCGGTTTTTCTGTTGACATGCTAGTCATTCCAAGCACATTAAAAACGGATCAGCACTTTTTTAATCGCCTTTTTTTTGGGGCTACCAATCCGCCCTCAGAAATTCCAATAGTTAGTTATGAACTTTCTACCAATCAAATTAAATATACCGAATATGCTTCTGAAGGGCTTCAAGGTTTAGAAAAAACTTTAGCTATTCCTTCTAATGAAGCGCCTTCAGTATTGCCTTTTGTGGTTCAAAAAACATTTTATTTCGGAACCGATAAGTACGGAAGAGACCTTCTTAGCCGAATACTAGTTGGTGCCCGAATTTCATTTTCGATTGGATTTGTAGCGGTTTTCATCTCTCTTTTTATTGGAATTTTATTAGGAAGTATAGCAGGCTACTGTGGTGGCAAATGGGATAAATTGATCATGTGGGTTATTAATGTGACCTGGTCAATTCCGACCCTACTTTTGGTTATCGCCATAACACTGGCTTTAGGAAAAGGATTCTGGCAGGTGTTTATTGCCGTTGGACTCACCATGTGGGTCGAAGTCGCAAGGATCGTTAGAGGACAAGTGATGGGGGTCAAGGAAATGCAATATGTTACTGCAGCACGTGCCTTGGGTTATACCGATTTTAGAATTATTTTAAAACATATTCTGCCAAATATTTTGGCACCTGTAATTGTGATATCGGCGGCCAATTTTGCGGCGGCTATCTTGATTGAAAGCGGGCTTAGTTTTTTAGGTATTGGTGCACAACCCCCCATGTCGAGTTGGGGTGCAATGATCAAAGATCATTATAACTATATCATTTTAGGAAAACCTTATTTAGCACTAATCCCTGGACTCTGCATTATGAGTTTAGTCATGGCTTTTATGTTGATTGGAAACTCTTTAAGAGATGCTTTAGATGTAAAAACTTAAGGCGTTATTTCTGGCGGATAGTTAGACAGAATAGAAGTTACAAACGAGTTGATCCGCTTGTCTTTATACTTTACGCTTGTTATTAGATTTCCGCTACCAATACCTTGCCAAATAAGTTCTTTTCGTTTGGTATCAACCAAATCAATATACAAAGTCCCTTGAGTGGAGTTTGTAACGGTATACTGATTCCCAAAAAATGGACCAAAACCAAATCCCCAACCATATCCAAAAGAATTAAAGTTGTTATTGTATACATTAACCTGTTGTTTTTCTTTGGTGAAAAAGTTGACAAGCAAATCTGGTGTATTAGATTTTGTTAAACCTTTCTCTAACAACGTAGTTTCAATAGCACGTAAAATACGACGTTTATCTAAGTCACTAACTTCTGCACGATCAACACCCTCTTTGTGAAACCCAAAGGTTTTATAGGTTTTAAAAGGGGCAACTTTATCATAATCGGTGACAACACGCACGGATTGGCAAGAGCTAAGAAGTAAAACAACGATTAAAAAAGGAAGTATTGTGATTTTCATAAGAGTTGTATTTATAAATTTTCTAAAAGCGTTTCATCTACAATATTAGGTAGTGTTACCTTAAGCAGTGGCTCAGATTCCATTGCCCGTTTGATGGCGAATGTTGCCCCTTCATTTCGAGCCCAATTACGCCGAGCAATGCCGTTATTCACATCCCAAAACAACATGGATTTTAACCGGCGTTCTGCTTCTGTAGTACCATCAATAACCATACCAAATCCTCCATTTATCACTTCGCCCCAGCCTACACCACCACCATTATGAATGCTTACCCATGTGGCACCTCTAAAACTATCTCCAATTACATTTTGAATGGCCATATCTGCCGTAAATTGAGACCCATCATAAATATTGCTCGTTTCTCTATAAGGCGAATCTGTGCCGGATACATCATGATGATCTCGTCCTAAAATTACAGTACCAATTTCTTTATTTGCAATGGCGGTATTAAAGGCTTGAGCAATTTTCATACGCCCTTCGGCATCAGCATATAAAATTCTTGCTTGTGACCCAACCACTAGTTTATGAGCTTGCGCCCCTTTTATCCATTGGATATTATCCGTCATTTGTTGCTGAATTTCTTCAGGAGCTTCTTTTTTAAGGGCTTCCAAAACGCGACAAGCTATAGCATCAGTTTTCGCGAGATCTTCTGGGTTTCCTGAGGCACATACCCAACGAAATGGCCCAAATCCATAATCAAAGCACATAGGCCCCATAATATCCTGAACATAACTAGGGTACTTAAAGTCAATGCCATTTTTAGCCATAATATCTGCACCTGCCCGAGAAGCTTCTAATAAAAAAGCATTTCCATAATCAAAGAAATAAGTCCCCTTATCAGTATGTTTCTGTACAATAGCCGCATGACGTCTCAAGGATGTTTTTACGTGGTCTTTAAATAGTTCGGGATCTGATCCCATTAATGTATTGGCCTCTTCATAGCCCATTCCAACAGGATAATATCCGCCAGCCCACGGGTTATGTAAAGATGTTTGATCACTGCCAATATCCACATAAATATTGGCCTTGTAAAAGCCTTCCCAAACCTCGATGACGTTTCCTAAATATGCAATAGACACAACGTCTTTATTAGCTTTTGCTTTTAGAACGCGTTGTACAAGCGGCTCTATATCGGTAAACACTTCATCAACCCAACCTTGTGAATGGCGCGTATAAAGTGCTTTTTCATTAACTTCAGCACAAACGGTAATACAGCCAGCAATATTCCCTGCTTTGGGTTGCGCTCCACTCATACCCCCTAATCCTGCTGTTAAAAAGAGGTTGCCAAGTGGTTGTTTTTTTATTTTTCTAAATGCATTCAGAACTGTAATAGTTGTGCCATGAACTATACCCTGTGGGCCTATATACATATAACTACCAGCGGTCATTTGACCGTATTGAGAAACGCCTAAGGCATTAAATTTCTCCCAATCATCTGGTTTAGAGTAATTTGGGATCGTCATACCATTAGTGACCACAACTCTTGGTGCTTCTTTATGAGAAGGAAATAGCCCCATTGGGTGGCCCGAGTACATGACTAAAGTTTGATCATCGGTCATTTGTGACAGATACTGCATGGTAAGGCGGTATTGTGCCCAATTTGAAAATACGCTCCCATTGCCTCCATAAGTAATCAACTCATGTGGGTGTTGTGCTATGGCATCATCCAAATTGTTTTGAATCATAAGCATGATCGCAGCAGCTTGTTTGCTTTTTGCGGGATAATCTTCTATGGATCGCGCGACGATTTTATGGATAGGGCGAAAGCGGTACATGTATATTCTTCCATAAGAATCCAATTCATTTTTGAATTCTTTAATAAGGACGTCGTGGTGTTTTTTGTCAAAATACCGCAGCGCATTTTGTAAAGCCAATTTAGTCTCTTCAGAACTTAAAATTGCTTTTCGTTTGGGCGCATGGTTATAGCTCTCGTCAAACGGCCGTAGAGTTGGGAGAATTGATGGTATTCCCTCTAAGATTTCTTGTTCGAATGTAAGTTTTATGGAATTCACTTTGAAGGAGTTTGTGTATTAGTTCGAGTATTATAACCATACGGACAATGCTTACATCCACTCTCACAACAGTAGCCGCGTTTGAGATGGTATTGTTCCGTAAAACAACGATACCCTTCTGAGGTAAGGTAGTAGTCGCCGTCTTCTATTGGAATGTGTTTTTTCATATCTAACAAATATAATGTAAATTTCACATAAGCAATTTCTTAAAGATTTTTGTGTTATTAGTTCTAACAGGAATACATTCACTAAAGTATTTAGTATTTTTACGTTTCAGACTTTACAGCAATGCTCTCTATTAAGACGTTAGAAAATATTCGATTGAATGCTCAGGTTTCATTGAAGCCAGAGTATTTGATTCATCCAACAGTGTCGGGCAATAAATATAGAAAACTGAAGTATAATTTACAAAAAGCACAATATGAAAATTACAACGGAATTCTTACATTTGGTGGTGCATTCTCAAATCATATTGCGGCTACGGCAGCGGCGGGTCAAGCCTTAAATATTCCAACTGTGGGGATTATTAGAGGCGAAGAATTAGCTTCAAATACTGCACTGAACTCAACGCTTAGTTATGCCAAATCTTGCGGTATGCATTTAGATTTTGTATCGCGATCTACCTATAATGACAAAACGGATTTAGCGTATTTAAAAACACTTTTGGAGACCTATGAAAATTTTTATGTTATCCCTGAAGGGGGAACCAATGCCTTAGCGGTCAAAGGGTGTCAGGAAATTCTTACTGAAAAAGATCAGGCTTTTGATGTTATTTGTTGTGCAGTTGGAACAGGTGGTACCATATCAGGGCTTATAAACGCAAGTCTTCCAACTCAAAAAATTATTGGATTTCCAGCGCTCAAAGGCGGTTTTTTAAACCAAGATATTCGTAAATTTGCAACACAATCTAATTGGGAACTCTGGGAAGCCTATCATTTTGGGGGCTATGCCAGGGTGGATTCTAAATTAATATCGTTTATGAACGATTTTAAATCCATTTACAATATTCCTTTGGACCCTGTGTATACTGCTAAAATGATGTACGGTATTTTTGATGCGATTCAATCGGGAGAACTATCAAAAAACATCAAAGTTTTAGCCATTCATACTGGAGGTTTACAAGGTATTGAAGGGATGAATTTAAGATTGAAACAAAAAAAATTAGATGTAATAGTATAGATATGAAACGCATAATAATTTTTATTTTTTTAGGATTTTTAGTCACAAGTTGTGGTTCGAGGAAAAAGGTTAAGCAACGTTCAGCTCCACCGAAAGTGGTGGTCACGGTGCCCAAACCTTCTAAGCCCAAACCTTCTAAGCATACACCAATTATTAACACAACCTTGGAATACATTTCGTATTTTAAACAAGCGGCCATCAATGAAATGACATTATTTGATATTCCAGCGAGTATCACTTTAGCTCAAGGAATTTTAGAGTCTGGATCAGGAAAAGGACGTTTGGCTCGAGTTGCCAATAATCATTTTGGTATCAAATGCCACGATTGGACAGGTGCTAAAATTTTTCACGATGATGATAAAAATCAAGAATGTTTTAGAAAATATAAAGACCCAAGTACGTCTTTCAGGGATCATTCGGAGTTTTTAGCCTACCGAAAACGCTATGCTGCCTTATTTAAATTAAGAAAAGACGATTATAAAGGATGGGCCAAAGGCCTGCGGAAAGCGGGCTACGCCACAGATCCAAAATACCCACAGAAACTTATAGCTCTTATTGAACGTTATGAGCTATATAAATTTGATACTAAGACAAAAAACTCACGTTCAAAACAAGTGTCACCATCAAAAACAACCAAAAAAAGATATACTGTCAAAAAGGGGGATACTTTATACTCCATTTCAAAATTATACAATACGACAGTGGATGCCATTAAACGCCAAAATAAGCTCAATTCATCAGCTTTAAGGGTGGGGCAAAAACTTATAATTTCTTCAAACTAATTTCATGAGATACCAACGTAGTAGTCAATTGTTCAAAGCGGCTTCGGAAGTGATTCCTGGTGGCGTCAACTCTCCTGTGCGTGCTTTTAAAGCCGTAGGCGGAACACCTATTTTTGTAAACCAAGCAAAGGGTGCTTATTTGTATGATGCTGATGGCAATCGCCTTATTGATTATATAAATTCTTGGGGTCCAATGATTCTTGGTCACGCCTATCCTCCTGTAATCGAAGCGGTCATAGAGAAAGCAGAATTAGGGACATCGTTTGGGATGCCAACAGAAATTGAAACTAAAATCGCAGAACTGGCAGTGTCAATGGTGCCAAATATTGATCAAATTCGTTTTGTAAATTCTGGAACTGAGGCCTGTATGAGTGCCGTGCGTTTGGCACGTGGATTTACGGGCAAAGAAAAAATCATAAAATTTGCGGGTTGCTATCATGGCCATTCAGATTCCTTTTTGATTCAAGCGGGGAGTGGTGCCGTAACTTTTGGAAGCCCTAATAGCCCTGGAGTTACCAAAGGGACTGCCAAAGACACCCTCTTAGCGCCGTATAATAACTTAGAAGCTGTTGCTGCAATTTTTGAAGCAAATCCATCTCAAATTGCCTGTATAATCGTTGAGCCTGTTGCGGGTAATATGGGCTGTATTCCACCTGATCCAGGATTTTTGGAAGGCCTCCGAACTTTGTGTGATACTCATCAGGCAGTTTTAGTTTTTGATGAGGTTATGACTGGTTTTCGTTTGGCAAAAGGCGGGGTTCAAGAACTGTATGGCGTCAATGCGGATATTGTGTGTTTTGGAAAAGTTATTGGTGGCGGTTTGCCTGTAGGTGCTTTTGCGTCACGACATGAAATCATGAATCATTTAGCTCCTTTAGGTCCTGTATATCAAGCGGGAACTTTGAGCGGAAATCCTTTGGCAATGGCTGCAGGATATGCCATGCTCCAGGCGTTAGAATCCGACGTCGAACTGTTTGAGCGTTTGGCTCAAAAAACGGCCTATTTACATGAGGGTATTGCAACGGCTTTAACTGCGCATAAAATTTCGCATACCATTAACAGAGTAGGATCAATGATTTCTGTGCATTTTTCTGAAACAGCTGTTGTGGATTTTGAAACCGCAGCAGAAGGAAATAATGAGCGTTTTAAAACCTTTTTTCATGGGCTTCTTAACGCGGGTATTTATATCGCACCCAGCGCTTTCGAAACTTGGTTTATTACAGATGCTTTGACCTACGAGGATTTAGACGAAACTATTGCGGCGGTTGCTAAAATTGCGCCGACTTTATAAGGGCTTCAGCACTAATTTTCTGATACCCACAAATACAATTATCAAGGCGGAATAGCCAATAAAAAAAGGTATTACATAGGCTTCCAGATTAAAGGCCAACATGGCTGCCATAAACAAGAGTTGAAACCCGAGTCCGTACATGGATACGAGGGTCATGAACCACTTTGGGAAGGGTGGGCTATCACTGGCGTTTTTGTCCATATAATACATGATCTTATCAAAGGTGATGTATAAAACATCGTAAATTTTATAACAGATATTAACCGTGCGTTGGCTTTCGCCTTTGAGCGCTTTTGGTGCTGCATCTTCAAAGATTCGACTGGTAGAATCCCCTTCTACAGCGTTTCTTAAAATGACATAATAGTAGTTGTAGACCGTACCTTGTAATTGAATGCCAAAAAAGGCAATAAACATGTATAGTATTGAACCATTTGTGATGTGCCAAAAAGCTAATAGAAAACAAAAATTAAGAACAAAATCGGCAATAGAATCGTAGTAACGCCCCGTATATGACGGTGTGTTTTTTAGACGGGATAATTCGCCATCGGCAGCATCTATAACAGATTTTAGTATGATGAAAACAGCAGCGGTTTTATAGTAGCCGTTCAGCATACATCCAATAGCAATGAGCCCGGCAACAATAAAAAGTGTGGTCACATGAATTGGAGTAAACCGGGTGTGTTTAAGTTGGCTTGCAATCCAATGGCCTGCAGTACGACCATAGTCGGATAAGTCTAAAAACTGGTATTGTTTTGGAAGTTTTGCCATGCTAAGCCAATTGTAAATGGGTTAATGATTTAAGCCCTCAAAGGTACAATCATTTTTTGGACTTTTGTTTTACAATACATCACTAAAATTCCACATCAAGATTGGTGGTTTAATGTTTAGTGTCCTCAATGTTTTAGGGGGCATTTGCTATGATCGTTTGTATCTTTTTTTTGTATTTGATCCAAGCAGCAAACCATGCAAATCGATTTCACGAAGTGCCACAATTAGTATAAATAGCATATATTTACGTGCTTGCAATTTTTGCGTGTTTTTTTGTATTAAAAAATGACCAATTTAGAAAAAAAATTAAAAAATCCTGTGTGGTTCTCCTTAAATGAGACGCATAAAAAATTTGTTATAGATTATGATGGTGTTCAGTTTTACCATCCAGAAGTCTGTACATTCGGCGCTTTTACTGATGTTTCTAAAACTAGAAACGCCATAAATGAGTATTCAAAATTAACAGAAAAATTCTTTTTAGTTTCAGGCCATGAAATGCCACAGATTGATTCCAGTAGGATCGTTCTAGAAAAAAAGATTGAGGGTTGTCAGATGGTTTTGGAGCAGCTAGTAGATGTTATACCAACAGAACAGATTATTACTTTATCAGCAAAACACAGTACTGAGATTTATGATTTAATATGGTTGGTTATGCCAGGGTATTATCAAAAAAAATCTTTTGAAATGGGTAAGTTTTTTGGGATATTCAACGACGGCAAACTAGTGTCAATTTCTGGTCAACGTTTACAAACCAATGATTTCATTGAGGTAAGTGCGGTTGTTACACACCCGGATTATACCCGAAGAGGTTATGCAAAACAATTGGTTGCGCACACCACAAAAGAGATTTTAAAATCAAATAAACGCCCTATTTTACATACAAATAAAGGAAACTCAGCGATTCCTCTTTATGAAAAATTAGGGTATAAGGTCAGCCGCGACATGAATTGGTTGTTGTATCGTAGGACATGATTTTTCTAAATAAAACGTAATCATATAAATCCTTTTTCTCTTGCAATTATTAAGAGTTGTTTGTCTTCAAGTTTTTTTACGTTGAATACTCGTTTGAGTCTTCGCTTTCTTTTTTCTATTCCTGCAATGGAAAGGGGGAGAAGGTTGGGAAGATCTTTCATTCGTGTGCCAATCGATAATTCATATAATATTTTTCGGTCGTAATGGTCTAGGGCATGATCATTTACAATTTGATCGCGAAGTAGTTTTATGACCGTTTTGCTGAAATAAGGAGGATCTTTTATGACGTTACCAATGGTCTCCAAAAGCTCAACATGTGTAATGTCATTTTTGACCAAGAAGCCTTCAGGATTGATGTTTTTGAATATGCTATGCAAACGATAATTATCGTTAAACGTAGTGGATACTATTATTTTCGAATGGGGTAAGGACTTTCTTATTAATAGACCTAAATCTTCGCCTGAAAGAATTTTACCATCCCTTGAGGGTGAGAGTTTTATATCCAAAAACACAAGCACTTGACTTATCTTTCTAGCACTAAATTCAGTTATTAATTTGAACCCACTCTCACAATCTGATGCAACTTGTGTAGTAAATTTTACAGTATCATCGTTTGCTTCATAATAATTTAGTGCGGTTAAGTAGGCTTCTACGATTAATGGATGATCGTCTATTACAAAAATATGATATTTTTTTTGTTTCATTTTTTTGGGATATGAATTGTTAGTATTGTTCCACCCATAGATTTAGATGAAATATTAAGTTTTCCGTTTAATTTCCGTATCCTAGATTTCATGTTTTTCATGCCAATTCCTTTATGTTTCTGTCTTATATTAAATCCGATACCATCATCTTTAATTTTTAAAATTAAATGCCTTTTATTAAGACTAAAATGTATAGAAACATTTTTTGCAGAAGCGTGCTTAATGATGTTTTGTAAGGCTTCTTGTATAATTCGAAACAAATTCACTTTTATAACCTGATTTATAATTCCCCAATCAATAGATGTATCAAAGTAAAGATTATATTTAAAACCGCCTATCGTACTCCTATTTTCTATAATATTACAAATTACCTCCGAAAAATTAATTTGTGAACTATCCATATTGTCACTTAGTTTATGAGACACCTCCCGAATCTCTTTTTCTATTGTTTGTAATTCATCTAATAAGGTTCGATACTGCCTAAGCGTACTTGGTTCTCCTTTGATATCCAGAAATCCTAAATTTATTCGGGTTCCAAATAGTTTTCCCAAAACTCCATCATGGAGTTCTTCTGAAATCCGATTGCGCTCTTTTATTTTTTCATTTTCTAGTTTTTCTTGCTGTTTTAGTGTAACCAAATACACTTGTTCATTCGCTTTTTGCTGATCATTTTCAAACAGTAAATACCTATTTCTTGAGACCTGTACCCAGATAAAAATTAATAACCCAAACACCAAAGAAAGGATTAAACCAAAAACAGTAATCCATATCTTTTGCTCTTTAAGGCGTTTTGTTTCTTTAATATAGTAATCTGTTTCAAATGCAATTCGAGTAAATTTATTTTGAATTTTTCGTTCAATGATTTGTATGCTGTCATTAAATTCAATGCGTCTTTTTAAATAAGTCGTAGAATTTTTGGGATCTAAATCTGCCAACAACGATAGGGTTTCCAAGTAGTCTCTACTGTTTTTGATGTCTTTGGCGAGACGGTTGGCTTCCTTTGCAGCCCTAATAGCATTGAGTGTATCCTGAGCGTAAGCGAAGTAGTGGGCCAAATGGATGTTACTGATGGTTATGGCGCCTTTGTTTTCTAACTCAGTTCTAATTTGCAAGGCTTTGTTTAAATCTTCAAAAACATTAACAGTGTCTTTCATCAACAGCTGGCAATAGGCTTTGTTGTCAATGGCGCGGGCATAGCTGCTTTTGTTTTTAAACTCAAGGCTATCACTTTTTAAGAGTCTATTAAAGTTTTTTAAGGCTCTGGGATAGTCTCCTTTTTTTAGATACGTATTGCCAATATTGTTTAGACTCGCCTGGTGTTCGAATTGGGAGTCATTATTTTTTAAATACTTAGAAGCTTTGTCATAGTAAAACAAGGCCTTGTCATATTCGTAGATGTCATTTTGAAGTGTTCCCAAATGATCATAGCATGAAAATAGCCATTTAGAATTATTTATCGCTTCAAATTTTTTAATCGCCTTAAAGGTGAGGACCTCACTTCCAGAGTAATCCTTGAAACGGCCTTTGATAAACGCCATACCATATTGGGTGATGGCAGATTGATAGACGTAGCCACTGTCTTCAAAAATTTTCGATGCGGCATTAAAGTGGTGATAGGCACTGTCGTAAACTTGTTTGTCTATATAAAAACCGGCAAAATTCCAGTGGGCATCTCCAATTGCAAAGGAGTCTTTTAGCTGTTCTGCGAAACTTAGAGCTTCGGTTGTTCGTTTTTTAAACAGTGTTGTGTCGCCTAAACTTAGATTTCTGTAGGCAATTGCATTTATTTTCCTAGCTTTTAGACTGTCGGTTTTAAAGGCTTTTACGGAATGGTAGGCTTTGATTAAAAACTGTTTTCTTTGGTCCAAGGAATAGGAAGCGTTTTTTGAGCTGTTGATCCAGAGGGATACACTATCATTTTCAGAAAACAGTGCTTGGGTGTTGTGGGGGGTTGGGTGGTCTTTACAAGTATATAGCCCCAAAAATAGGCATATAGCAGCAAATACAGATAAGCGGTCTAGGTTCAAAAGATGAGGGTTTCATGCAAAGTAATAAAAAAGCCTTAAATAGATTTATTTAAGGCTTTTTTTTATGGAATTAATTAATCACGAGGCTTGCTACCATTCCGAACATAATCTGAATCTTCACCAGTAGCTTGGATGTCTTCAACTGCATTGGTGTTGTCATCTTCCAAGGCTTGAGGAGAACAAGAAAATAAAATAATTGTAAGTGTCAATAAAGAAAAAATAGTTTTTAGAGTTTTCATAATGTAAGGTTTAAAGGTTTTTAGTTGATTTTTTTTTTGCTATGAGTATAGCGTCAATATTGTAAAATTGACTGCATTTAATTACTTATTAATGAGAGCTTTAGGATTTTCCTTATACAAATATAAAAACTTATTTTTTTTTAACTACGTATTGTACAGTACTTTAGTATGTTTCTTGTTTTTAGTAGCGAAAACCTATATTTTAATAGGGAAACTATTTTAGAATATATAGGGCATTATCTGATAATATAGTATTGATGGTATTGATGTTTTCTAAAAATGTTTTTGTAAACGGTATTTTATGCTTGTTTTTAATAACACACATCGATTTACCAAAATGGATTCTGGAAATATAATTGATGTTAATAATGAAGCTTTTGTGAACTCTATAAAACGTATCGGGTAGTGATTGCTCAAAAACTTTTAGTGTTTTATAGGCATTAACAATACTACTATCGGACATATAAAAATCGGTTGTATTATTGTCGGCCTGCAAATACATAATATCCGACATGCATAGGTATTGAAAATCTTTATTTGATTTTAAGCATATAGATTCAATTTGTTTTGGGATATATTTTTCAAGAAATGAAGTGAGACTTTTTCTAATATAATATTCGGTAAATGGTTTTAATATGAATGTCGAGAAATTATATTTAAACGCATCATAAGCATTTTCTTTGGATGAAGAAAGGGCAATAAGATTGGGCATGCCTTGTGCGTACTGGGATACCTCATATAAAAACTCAAGAAAGTTAATTTTCTCAGACTCAATGTTTATGAAAATGATATCGGGCCTTGTTTTTAAAATAGTATTTAAGGCTTCTTCTTGGTTTTCAGTTATATAATCAAAAGAAATTTGATCAAAATCATATTCAAGTTTTTTTATGATTTTAACTGCACTTTGATCGTCTTCAATAATTAAACATTCAATTGCCATTTTTTTTGTATGCAATTTAATTACTCATTAGTAAAAAGTTGTTCAAATGTATAATACAAAAAGTAAGCTTCAGCCTTACTTTTTTAAAACGTTTAAAACTATATATTAAAAACTAATAAAATTCACGTTCTCTTGATTAGATTTGTAGCTAAAAACTCAAAACATCCATCGTTTTTAATTTCAAAATAGCGTAGTTTTTATGTTTTTTATACAACTAAATGCATTTTTAGAGCATGTTTTGTTTGCTATAAAACGTCAATTTTTAGGTTTTGACGCTCTGCCCATTCCGTCCATGAGCCGTCATAAATTGCGTTAGTAGTTTTAAAAACCAACACATTAGCAAGCATTACGATGCAAGCTGTCAGTCCAGAACCACAGCTAAAGACCAATTTGTTTTTGCTATCATATTTAGAACTAAATAGTGTTTTCAACTCCTCCTCGGGTTTAAATTTTCCGCCACTAAGCACATTATTATAAGGAATATTAATCGCATTGGGGATGTGTCCACTTTTTAGATGTTTCCGAGGCTCCCTTGCAGTCCCTTCAAACCGACCCTCCGAACGTACATCAATTAACAAAAACTCATTTGTATGCAGATTTTCTAAAATGTCATCGTAATTTTTGACATACTTGGGTTGAAGTGTCGCCTTAAAATCGCCTGGAGTATAGGGGTTAAATGCTCTAGTTTCTGTTGGGAATCCATTATGAATCCATTCCGGAAGCCCGCCATCTAGTACCGAGATGTCCTGATGTCCCATAAGATTAAAAAGCCACCACACCCGCGGACTTGAATAAATTCCTAAAGAATCAAAGACTACAATTTTGGAGTTTTTATGAATACCTAGTTTTTGGCACTCGATTTCAAAGTGCTTTTCTTTGGGGACTGTATTTGGAAATCCGTCAGCTTCCGAAAAATTATTTTTCAGGTCAAAAAAGCGTGAGCTAGGAATGGTTTTTAAGGAAGAATTGGATAGTTTTCTTTCGATAGTAGATTCAAGGCTTGCATCCAATACAATTAAATCGGGGTGATTCAAATGTTGTTTTAGCCATCCAACAGATACGATTGTGTTCATTTTAGATGTAATTCTGGGGTAAAAATCGCCAAGTCACTTTTTTAAATGCTTTAAATTCTGAGTTTAGAGCATTTAGTACTGCGGTTTAGTCTACTATTATAACCTCAATGCTATTAAGGAGTTGTTTACCCTTGTAATGACTTTTAAATAGTTTTCAATGATATCAGATAAACTCCAATTTTGACCTTTGCATAGTGTTTTTTACGCTCTATTATTTATTTTTCGAGGGTTAATGTCAGTTTGGTGTTCATGATGATGTGTTTAAAATGTGACTGATACAAACTTACAAAATAAATTTTCACACTTGTAATTTATTTTATTTCTATACGTATTCAATTTATTCCACAAAAAAAACGCTTACAATAGCTGCAAGCGTTTTTAATCTAAAAATCAAATTGGTTAATTAGATCTTAGCGGACTTTACCGTTTTAATGATACGTCCAGCAATTTTATAGGGATCACCATTAGAAGCAGGTCTTCTGTCTTCTAACCAGCCTTTCCAGCCTTTTTCTACAGCAATAATTGGAATTCGGATAGAGGCTCCTCTGTCGGAAACACCCCAAGAGAAATCCGTAATCGCAGCAGTTTCGTGTAAGCCAGTTAAACGTTGATCGTTAAACTCACCATAAACTTCAATATGTTCTTTTACAACAGGTCTGAATGCTTCACAAATTTTAGCATATACCTCTTTATCTCCACAAGTTCTTAGAATTGTATTAGAGAAATTGGCATGCATACCAGAACCATTCCAGTCCATATCTTTTCCTAATGGTTTTGGATGATAATCAATATAGTAACCATACTTTTCTGTTAAACGGTCTAATAAGTAACGTGCAATCCAGATTTCATCTCCAGCTTGTTTAGCGCCTTTAGCAAACAATTGGAATTCCCACTGTCCTGATGCAACTTCTTGATTTATCCCTTCAAAATTTAAGCCAGCATCAATACATAAATCAGCATGTTCCTCAACTAAATTTCTTCCGTGTGTATGTAATCCACCAACTGAACAGTAGTACATTCCTTGTGGTGCAGGATAGCCGCCAATTGGGAATCCTAATGGCAACTGTGTTTTTGTATCCATGATAAAGTATTCTTGCTCAAAACCGAACCAGAAATCATTATCATTATCATCTATGGTTGCTCTTCCATTAGAAACGTGAGGAGTGCCATCTGCATTCAATACTTCTGTCATAACCAAATACCCATTGATTCTTGCAGGGTCTGGATAGATAGCAACAGGTTTTAATAAGCAATCAGAAGCACCACCAGATGCTTGTCTTGTGGATGAACCATCAAAAGACCAGTTGTCTAATTCTTCAATTGTGCCTTGGAAGTTTTCGTGTTCTTCAACTTTGGTTTTACTTCTCATATTTTGTGTTGGAAAATATCCATCCAACCAAATATATTCTAATTTAATTTTTGCCATAATTTTTTTAATGTTTAAAATAGTGACAACAAATATAAAAATAATGATAATTAGTCTGTTTTTTAAGGGTATATTTTATTAACACATAGATGTTTTTATTGAATCCCCTATTTTTTTAGGGGTTTCATTATATTTTTCATATTTTAATCCTAAGTAAATTCTATATTTGTTAATAAATATTTTATCGAAATGGGGTTTTTACCGCGATTATTTTATTTTTGTACTAACAATTTCATTTAAAACTAGTTACTTATGTCAACACTTAGATTTCATGCCCTTAAACAGTCCTTAGACCGCTCTCCAACTCCAGTGTCTAAAGAATCCAAACAATCTGAAATTTTTGGTTCCAATGTTTTTGGATTTAAAACCATGCGCCAATTTTTGACCAAAGACGCTTTTAAAAGTCTCATGCGCGCCATTGATAAAGGCGATAAAATTAACCGCTCTATTGCCGATCAAATTGCCTCTTCTATGAAAGATTGGGCCATGTCCAAAGGCGTAACCCATTATACACACTGGTTTCAGCCTCTAACAGGAGCAACCGCCGAAAAACACGATGCCTTTTTTGAAACGATAAGCAATGGCGAAGCTCTCGAACGTTTTGAAGGCAATCAATTAGTACAGCAAGAACCTGATGCTTCTTCGTTTCCAAATGGAGGAATTAGAAATACATTTGAAGCCCGCGGCTATACCGCCTGGGACCCGACTTCTCCTGCTTTTATTTTTGGAACAACACTATGTATTCCTACTGTTTTTGTAGCCTATACTGGTGAAGCCTTAGATTATAAAACACCATTATTAAGAGCGCTAAATGCAGTTGATCATGCCGCTACAGATGTTGCTCGTTATTTTGATAAAACAGTCAAAAAAGTGACGGCTTCTCTTGGATGGGAACAAGAATATTTTTTAATTGATAAAGCCCTAGTAGCATCACGTCCTGATATAGAAATGACGGGGCGTACGCTTTTAGGTCATAGTTCCGCCAAAGATCAACAACTGGATGACCATTATTTTGGTACCATTCCTGCGCGAGCCTTAAACTTTATGCGGGACCTTGAAACAGAATCAATGCGTCTAGGAATCCCCGTAAAAACACGTCATAATGAAGTTGCGCCCAATCAGTTTGAGTTAGCACCAATTTATGAAGAAGCCAATTTGGCCGTGGACCACAATTCACTAGTCATGGATGTGATGCAAAAAGTAGCCGACCGTCATCATTTTAAAGTGTTATTTCATGAAAAACCATTTGCTGGTGTGAATGGTTCTGGTAAGCATAATAATTGGAGCCTAAGTACAGATACAGGTGTGAATCTACTAGCCCCTGGCAAAACACCAATGAGCAATTTGCAATTCCTTACATTTTTCATCAATACCATTAAGGCAGTCCACGATAATGAGGAATTATTGAGAGCCTCTATTGCTTCAGCAACCAACGACCACCGCCTTGGTGCTAATGAAGCCCCACCAGCAATTATGTCTGTATTTATTGGCGCACAACTTTCAAAAGTACTCCACGAATTGGAAGGCGTAACAAAAGGAAAATTATCGCCACAAGAAAAAACAGACTTAAAACTTAATGTCGTCGGCAAAATTCCTGAAATTTTATTAGATAATACCGATCGTAATCGAACATCTTCTTTTGCTTTTACAGGAAATAAATTTGAATTTCGTGCTGTTGGCTCTACAGCCAATTGTGCTAATCCCATGACTGTTTTAAATTCAATTGTTGCCCGACAATTAATTGATTTTAAGACCGCAACGGATGAATTGATTAATGCAAAAGGCTTGAAAAAAGATGAAGCGGTATTTAATGTATTAAGAGAATATATTAAAACGTCTAGAAATATTTTATTTGAAGGTAATGGGTATGGCGATGACTGGCAAACTGAAGCCAAAAAAAGAGGATTGAGTAATAATAAAAATACTCCTGAAGCACTTAAAATTAAAATTGCTCCAAAAACCATTGCGCTGTATGAAAGTTTAAACGTCATGAATAAAGTAGAAATTGAAGCGCGTTATGATATCGAAATTGAAGAGTATGTACACATTCTTCAAATTGAAGGTCGAACTTTAGGAGATATTGCTCGTAATCATGTAATTCCTACTGCAGTCAAATATCAAAATATTTTGATAGATAATGTCAAAGGCTTAAAAGAAATTTACGGAAAAGACTTTGAGAAATATGCGAGCGAACAGTTGATTTTGATTGCCGATATATCCCAACGTATTAAAGCGATTAACTCTGGAGTAACCACCATGACCAATGCCCGAAAAAAAGCAAATATAGTCACAGATACCACCAAAAAAGCTACAGTATATTGCAAAGAGGTAAAACCACTTTTTGATGATATTCGTTACCATTGTGATAAACTAGAACTACTGATCGATGATGAATTATGGCCGTTAGCAAAATATCGCGAATTGTTATTTACGAAGTAAGTAGGGTAGCGTATTTATAGTATTAAGCACTAAGATTCAAGACTGAAAATAAGTCCCTCTACCTATCGGTAGTCAGGCTAGCTTCAGGGGCTTGCATCTTGGTTATTGGCTCCTAACTCTTTATCAATCTATTTTCTATTCTCTTTAGCCTTTTTCTTAAATACTTTCTTACTTTTGCACAACAAATGTATTTTATGGGGAACGAGATAAGTAAACGCTACGCCCAACGGGGAGTTTCGGCATCTAAAGACGATGTGCATAACGCGATAAAAAATATAGACAAAGGGTTGTTTCCAAAAGCCTTTTGTAAAATTGTACCCGATCATTTAACAAATGACGCCGATTATTGCCTTATTATGCATGCTGATGGTGCAGGAACAAAAAGCGCATTAGCCTATATGTATTGGAAAGAAACCGGCGATATTTCGGTTTGGAAAGGAATTGCCCAGGATGCACTTATCATGAATATTGATGATTTGTTATGTGTAGGTGCTACAGATCATATTATGCTTTCGTCAACAATAGGGAGAAATAAAAATGTTATTCCAGGAGAAGTAATTTCAGCCATTATCAATGGTACGGAAGCGCTTATAGAAGACCTCAAAGGCTTTGGTGTTACTATTCACTCTACCGGTGGAGAAACTGCCGATGTAGGCGATTTAGTAAGAACCATTATCGTGGATTCTACCGTGACTGCTCGAATGCCAAGACATAAAGTTATTGATAATGCCAATATACAGCCCGGCGATGTGATTGTAGGATTGGCTTCTTTTGGTCAAGCAAGCTATGAAACAACCTATAATGGCGGCATGGGAAGTAATGGACTAACGTCGGCAAGACACGATGTGTTTGAAAGCTATTTAGCAGATAAATACCCCGAAAGTTTTGATGCTGCAGTTCCTAAAGACTTGGTGTACTCAGGACAAATGAAATTAACTGACGCCGTTGAGAATTCTCCAATAGATGCTGGAAAATTAGTGCTGTCTCCAACAAGAACCTATGCGCCAATTATCAAAACGATTTTAGAGGCTTATGACGCCAATTCAATTCATGGCATGGTACATTGTAGTGGAGGCGCACAAACTAAAATACTTCATTTTGTCGAAAATTTACATATTATAAAAGACCATATGTTTGCAGTGCCACCGCTGTTTAAATTGATACAACAACAGTCCAATACCGATTGGAAAGAAATGTATCAAGTGTTTAATTGTGGTCACCGTATGGAACTCTATGTACAACCCGATATTGCAGAAGCTATTATAGCCATTTCAAAATCATTTAATGTAGACGCTCAAATTGTAGGTCGAGTAGAAGCAGCAGACACCAAAAAACTAACAATTAAAAGTGAGTTTGGAACCTTTGAATATTAGGAGGCTTCAATACATGACTCTGAAACCATAAAAAACAGTACTTTTACAACATAATTCTCCAAAGTAAATGTTAGAAAAAATACAAATAGTTAAGCAACGTTTTGATGAAGTCAATGATTTGATCATTCAACCTGATATTATTTCAGATCAGAAACGCTATGTTCAACTTAATAAAGAATATAAAGATTTAAAAACCATGGTCGATCTCGGTCTTGTTTATGAATCGTTAATGTCTAATATTGAGGAAGCTCAAGAGATTATATCTGATGGAAGTGATGCAGAAATGGTAGAAATGGCCAAAATGCAAATGGAAGAAGCCAAAGCGCAAATACCTGCACTTGAAGAAGAGATGAAATTCCTTTTAATCCCAAAAGACCCCGATGATGCCAAAAATGTTGTCATCGAAATCCGTGCAGGAGCTGGAGGCGATGAAGCCAGTATTTTTGCTGGAGATCTTCACCGAATGTACACCAAATATTGTGAGTCAAAAGGTTGGAAAGTGGATATTGTAGATTTCAATCACGGGACTTCAGGAGGATTCAAAGAAGTTATTTTTGAAGTGAGTGGAGAAGATGTTTATGGAACAATGAAGTTTGAAGCTGGTGTACACCGTGTACAACGAGTACCTCAAACAGAAACCCAAGGTCGTGTGCATACCAGTGCAGCATCAGTTATTGTTTTGCCTGAAGCCGAAGAATTTGATGTACAACTCGATATGACTGAAGTTAGAATTGAACGTACAACTTCAACGGGTCCTGGTGGACAATCGGTAAATACAACCTATTCAGCCATTAAACTACACCACGAACCAACGGGAATGATTGTAAGCTGTCAAGATCAAAAATCATCTCATAAAAATTTAGAAAAAGCACTTAAAGTATTACGTTCTCGTTTATACGAAATGGAATTGGCTAAAAAACAAGCTGCGGATTCTGAAAAACGAATGAGTATGGTATCTTCTGGGGATAGAAGTGCAAAAATTAGAACCTATAACTATCCACAAGGACGGGTTACAGAACATCGTATTGGATTGACATTATATGATTTGTCAAATATTATAAATGGCGACATTCAGAAAATAATTAGTGAACTCATGATGGCCGAAAATACCGAAAAACTTAAAGCAGATACGGGCACAATCTAATTTATATGACTACTCAAGCACTAGTTTCTGAAATCAAAAAAAAACAATCCTTTCTTTGTATTGGACTTGATGTCGATTTGACAAAAATCCCTTCACACTTACTAGAATTAGAGGATCCGATTTTTGAATTTAATAAAGCCATCATAGAAGCAACACATCACTTGTGTGTGGCTTATAAACCTAATATTGCGTTTTATGAAGCCTATGGTCTCAAAGGCTGGACGTCATTACAAAAAACAATCACATACCTAAATACAAATCATCCAGAAATATTTACGATTGCTGATGCTAAACGTGGCGATATTGGAAATACGAGTACCATGTATGCCAAAGCTTTCTTTGAAGATTTAGCCTTTGATAGTATTACTGTTGCCCCTTATATGGGTAAAGATTCTATTGAACCCTTTTTGGAGTTTAAAGACAAGCATACCATTATGTTGGCTCTAACATCCAACGCCGGAGCTTTTGATTTTCAAACGCTGACAACAAGCAAAAAGCCATTGTATCAAACTGTTCTTGAAACTTCGAAAGGCTGGAAAAATTCACAAAATTTAATGTATGTTGTTGGCGCCACCAAAGCGACGTATTTTTCCGAAATACGAAACATTGTTCCAGATAGTTTTTTATTGGTCCCTGGTGTTGGTGCACAAGGTGGCAGTTTGGCTGAGGTTTGTAAATACGGAATGAATGCTCAAATTGGATTGCTGGTAAACTCGTCTAGAGGAGTTATTTATGCTTCTAAGGGTTTAGATTTTGCAACTCAAGCGGCTCAAAAAGCCCAAACACTTCAGTTAGAAATGGCAGACTTGATGTCTGATATTTTATAACGTTCACTTTTATATTGTTAGCATCCAATTGTTCTGAAGCTTTTTAAATTTCCGGAGTTCTCTTGTAAGAATTGATATAAATTCACGCCCATCACTGTCGCATTTTTCTAAACGCTTGAAGTTGATAAACAAACGCCGAGTAAGCCATTTTAAAGTCTCGGCATGTTTATGCTTTTGCTCAGAAAAGGGTTCTTGTTGTGCTTTTATAATTTCAGGCGCTAAAGAATCGGACTGGCGAATGATGTCGCCCGAAAAATAGAGGTTATAATCTTCACGTCCGTTTGGATTCAACACAGCTAGATCGGCTTTCAAATAGTTTGAAACTAGCTTGGAAAGCGACCCGATTTCAACTGCTTTTTTGTAAAAGTCAGCATGTAATTCTGATGAACTTTGAAACGTCATAATTAGAATAATAATTATCTCAAAATTAGAGTAAAAAAGAAGAGTTTATATTTAATATTTAAAGTAATATGCATTTATTTATTTAATTTTTAATATTTTTATCATAAATACTTTAATTATGAAGTTAGATGCTTTACATTCCAAAATCCTAGAACAACTGCAACGCAATGCTAGGGTCTCAAATACGGCCATCGCCAACCAAGTTGGAATAACATCTCCTGCGGTTACAGAGCGTATCAAAAAGCTTGAAGATGCCGGGATCATTGAAGGCTATTATGCTAAAGTCTCACATTTTGAGTTGGGCTATGATTTCAGAGCCTTGATTACTGTTCGGGCGTTTATGGGGCGACTGCAACCGTTTTTACACAAAGTGAAAACTTTGGACGAAGTCATCAACTGTTACCGCATTACTGGAAACGAAAACATTGTAATGGAAGTGGTGCTCCAAAATCAGCGCCACCTCGAAAAATTGATTGACCAACTGATCACTTATGGCGAAACAAAAACTCAAATTATTCTCTCAAATGTGGTGTCAAACGCACCCATATTAAAAAAGTAATTGTATTTTTATAGGTATGAAAACACGACTCATTTTTTGTATAGCTTTTGTAGTAACCGTTTTAATGGGGTGTAATTCTCAAAAAAAAACAGTTAAATTCCAATCTGAATTTCAAAAACAACAAAACAATTTTTTTAAAGATGCCTCCAAATCGCCTTTGAAACCTAAGGATTTGAAAGCCTTTGAAAGCCTTGATTTTTTCCCTGTGGATTCATTATTTATCGTGACAGCACAATTATCTCGCACCCCAAATACTGAGTTTTTTGATATGAAAACGACCACTGAGCGGGTGACTAAAGAACGTGTTTTTGGGGTGTTGTCGTTCACTATAAATAACGAAACCTATAATCTTAATGTGTATCAAGGCGCGCCAGATCCAGATGGAGAGACCGAATCCGACTATTTGTTTCTGCCTTTTTTGGACGATACAAACGGATCGGAAACCTATGGGGGCGGACGTTATATAGATTTAAATATTCCTGTGGGCAATCAACTGACGATTGATTTTAATACAGCATACAATCCTTATTGTGCGTATAATGAAAAATATTCCTGCCCGATTGTGCCAAGAGAGAATTATCTTCCTTTAAAAATTAATGCAGGTGTGAAACGATTCAAAGATCATTAAAAACTTTTGGAGATAAAAAGCCCTAAAAATACGGCTGCAAGCCCAAGTGCAATAGAACCCAAGGTATAGATGAAAAAGCTTGTGAAATCCCCTTCTTTTAGAAATACTTGATTTTCATAAGCAAAGGCTGAAAAGGTAGTGAAGCCACCACAAAATCCAGTAATCAAAAGCAAGGTTTGGTTCTCAGAAAGACTGCTATTTTTTAGTACAAACCCCATCAAAAGCCCGATTAACAAACTGCCAATTACGTTTACAGAAAAGGTTCCCCATGGAAACCCAAAAGATGTTGTTTTTAAAATTTTCCCAACTAAATAGCGTAGTGCGCTTCCAACACCTCCCCCTATAAAGACAAATAAAACCTGTTTCATATATTGTTTTCCGCTAAATTAAAAATAGATTTATTAGTAACGCCATAAATTGCTTTTTATTAGTCAATTAAAATATGCTATATTCGTAGACATTTCAATTCACATTTTCACAAACTAATAATCTTAAAACTTAAACTCATGAAATTATTTTCAAAAATCGCATTGGGCTCCTTTATTTTAGCTCAATTTTTTTGGTCATGCAAGACTGAAAATAACTCAGTAGCTTCATTGGATTCCAACTTTATCACAGTAAGTGCTGAAGAAAATTTCCCTTTCATGGTCGAGCAATTTGCGGACCTGAAAGTTTTACGGTATCAAATTCCAGGTTGGGAAAATCTAACATTAAAAGAACAAAAACTTGTTTACTATTTAACTCAGGCCGGTTTGTCTGGACGTGATATTATGTGGGATCAAAATTACCGCTATAATTTAACCATCCGTGCTGCGCTCGAAAATGTATATACCAATTTTAAAGGCGATAAAAGCACAGCAGATTGGATTGCTTTTGAAGTCTATCTCAAACGTGTTTGGTTTAGTAATGGAATTCATCACCATTATAGTAATGCGAAAATGGTTCCTGATTTTACTTCAGAGTATTTGTCCGCTATTTTAACTGCCACAAACACCACTTTAGAAGGTGAAGCTTTTGACGTGATTTTTAATGCTAAAGATGCTAAAAAAGTAAACCAAGCTAAAGATGTTGACAACGTTGCAGCATCAGCAGTAAATTTTTATGGGCCTGGAGTAACCAATGCAGATGTAGAATCGTTTTATTCGAAAATCAGTTCTCCAGATCCTAAAAAGCCGTTATCGTATGGTTTAAATTCTCAACTTGTAAAAATCAATGGAGAATTACAAGAACGTGTGTATAAATCTGGCGGACTTTATGGCGAAGCGATTGATGAAATTGTCAAGTGGCTAGAGTTAGCCCAAGGCGTTGCAGAAAATCAAGCCCAAGGCGATGCTTTAGGGTTACTAATAAAATATTACATTACAGGTGACTTACAAACATGGGACGATTATAATGTAGCATGGACTGCAGCAACCGAGGGAAATATTGACTATATCAATAGTTTTATAGAAGTTTATAATGATCCTCTAGGCTACAGAGGTTCCTATGAAACGATTGTTCAAATCAAAGATTTTGACATGTCGGCAAAAATGGAAGTATTATCTAAAAATGCACAATGGTTCGAGGATAATTCGCCACTGTTTCCAGAACATAAAAAAGAAAATGTTGTAGGGGTTAGTTACAAAACCGTCAATGTTGCTGGAGAAGCTGGAGATGCGTCGCCAACCACACCAATTGGGGTTAACCTTCCAAATGCAAACTGGATTCGTGCTGCTGTGGGTAGTAAGTCTGTATCTTTAGGAAACATTATAAATGCATACAATAATTCTGGTAGCTCAGGACGACTCAAAGAATTTGTACATGATGAAGAAGAATATGAACTTGAGAAAAAATATGGTCAATTAGGCGATAAATTACATACTGCACTTCACGAGGTTGTGGGGCATGCTTCTGGACAATTAAATCCAGGTGTTGGTGAAACCAAAGAAACTTTAAAAAATTATGCGTCGACCCTAGAAGAAGGGCGTGCAGATTTAGTTGGTCTTTATTATTTATACAACCCAAAATTACAAGAATTAGGATTGGTAGACGATTGGAAAGCTGTAGGAACTGCTGCATTTGATGGGTACATTCGAAATGGTTTACTGACGCAATTGATCCGATTGAATTTAGGGGATGACGTAGAAGAAGCGCACATGCGAAACCGTCAGTGGGTGAGTGCTTGGGCTTATGAAAAAGGGCTTAAAGACAATGTCATTGAGAAAGTAACTCGTGATGGGAAAACGTATTTCAATATCAATGACTATGAAAAGTTACATGACTTATTTGGTCAGCTGCTTCGTGAAACACAGCGCATCAAGTCTGAAGGTGATTTTGCAGCAGTCCAAGCTTTGGTAGAAGATTATGGTGTGAAAGTTGACCAAGTTATTCATGCAGAGGTTTTAGAGCGTAACAAACAATTTACATCTGCAGCCTATGGTGGATTTGTGAACCCCGTATTGGTGCCACAAACTGATTCTGATGGTGCTATCACTTCTATTGAGGTGAAGTATGTAAAGAGTTTTGTAGAACAGATGTTGTATTACTCTGACACGTATGGCTTTTTGCCAGAAGTAAACTAAAGCGATTTAATCCTGTACTATTTTAAAAGTCACTTATTGTAAACGTTAAGTGGCTTTTTTTAGTACCCTAAAAGAAATTTTATGGCTGCAATACCTGCTATAAAACCAACAAAAACCAACAATACCCATAAACTTCCTTTGTAATATTTTTGATGGAGATTAAAATCCTTGCGGTATGCATAGATGATAACGCCAATAAAAACAATGGCAAATATAATTCCGAAAGTTAGTTGTCCTCGACTGAACATAATTATGTATTTTTAGGCTTATAATTCGAATCAAATTTATAAAAAATTATAAGAACCACATCATGTTTACCCCTTCTTCTTTGTTGGGGTTATATGTATAAAAATCACTAGTATGAAATCTAAAATTAATGCAGTTCAAAAATTTCATGAAGCCTTTAAAATTGGCTACAGAACAACTCAAAAAGCTGATTTAGGGAGTTCTAAAAACACCCTTCGTTTTGATTTAATGAAAGAAGAAAATGAAGAGTATTTAGAAGCTGCGAATAACAATGATATGGTAGAAGTCGCAGATGCCCTAGGCGATATGCTCTATATCCTGTGTGGAACGATTATTGAGCATGGAATGCAAGACAAAATAGAAGCTGTTTTTGAAGAAATACAACGCAGTAACATGAGCAAGTTAGGCGACGATGGTCAGCCTATTTACCGAGAAGACGGCAAAGTATTGAAAGGGCCACATTATTTTAAGCCGAATATTAAACAGATTTTGGAGTCCTAAAATCTATACGTCTACGGTCCAACCAAAAATATCTTTAGCTTTATTCGTTTGAATATCCACGATGCGTTGTTTTAATTGTGATGCTACAGGGTTTTCAAGTTCTGGCAAGTCATAATCGGTGTCTTTAAATCCAAAGGTTGCAATCGGAGAAATAACAGCAGCAGTACCCGCACCAAACATTTCTTTTAGGCTTCCGTTTTTGGACGCTTCGACAATTTCAGTAACTGTAAATTTTCGAACTTCAACTTTGATACCTTCGTCTTTGGCAATATCTAAAATGCTTTTTCTAGTGATCCCATCTAAAATTCGATCACTTGTTGGGCCAGTAATAAGCGTATCATTTATACGAACAAAAATATTCATAGCGCCTGCTTCTTCGATATATTCGTGCGTATTGTCATCTGTCCAAATTACTTGGTCATAGCCTTTATCAATGGCGAGCTGTGTAGGGTAAAACTGCCCAGCATAGTTCCCACCAGCTTTGGCAAATCCAACACCACCATTTGCCGAACGGGAGTAGTTTTGTTCAATCAATACCTTTACTTTTCCTGCGAAATAAGCCCCTGAAGGTGCAGTGCAAATTATAAATTTATAAGCATTAGCGGGTGAGGCATGAAACCCTTCACCTGTTGCAAACATAATGGGTCTGATATAAAGTGAACTTCCATCTTGTGTTGGAATCCATTGCTCATCGACTTTTAGTAATGCTTTCAAGCCCTCCATGAATACTGCTTCAGGTAATTCAGGAATTGACAGTCGTTTGGCAGAAATATTAAAACGTTTAAAATTCTCGTCCGGACGAAACAACCATGTTTTTTTATCAGAATCTTTGTAGGCTTTCATGCCTTCAAAAATAGATTGTCCATAATGAAAAATCTTTGCTGATGGCATTAATGAAATGGGTTCAAAAGGCACAATTTCAGGACTACCCCAAGCGCCGTTTTTATAATCACAGACTAACATATGGTCAGAAAAAACAGTTCCAAATCCAAGATTCTTAAAATCTATACTATCAATTTTTGATTCTGTTGTTCGGGTTACTTTTAATGTGCTCATTTGTTTGCTTTAACTTTAGGTTCTTACAAATTTACAGAAATAAATGTTTCGACAATATGAATCTTCAAAAACTTCTTATATTTATGCGTAATTCAAAATAAATCCATGAAAAACACTTTTTATATATTTTTATTATACATATCTGTATTTTCCTGTAAACAAAAAGTACATGAAGGGCAACCACCAATACAGGTAAAATCAATAGTCTACGATGCGTATGGTGCCGCTATGGATACCCAATCGGTTCGTCCCATGAGCGACTTAGTAACGTCATTGTCTACAATGCGTCAAACGGACACAGTATTTGCGAAAGTAGAAGGAAAGATCAAAGAGGTGTGTTCTAGTAAAGGGTGTTGGATGACACTTGATACAGGATCTGATAAAGAGCTGATGGTACGTTTTAAAGACTATGGTTTTTTTATGCCTTTAGATGCTAAAGGAAAGGTTATTATTAATGGGAAGGCCTATGTTTCTGAAACATCTATTGAAGAATTAAGGCACTATGCAAAAGATGCAGCTGCTTCACAATTAGAAATTGAAGCGATTATCAGTCCAGAAATAACCTACAGTTTTGAAGCTGATGCTGTACTTTTAGAAAACTAATTAGTTATGAAGCGCAGCATTATCACCACTTCAGACGGCTCAAAAACGATTCAGATTGAAGACTGGGACGAGCAGTACCACTCCATACATGGCGCCATTCAAGAGGCTCAACATGTATTTATTAAAACCGGACTCCATCATTTTTTAAATTTATATCAACCCGATAAACTCTCTATTCTTGAAATTGGATTTGGAACGGGGCTCAATGCATTTATTACAGCCTTGGAGGCACAAGCGCATAATGTTCAAATTCTCTACGAAGGGGTAGAGGCATATCCGGTTTTAGCGGAGGAGATTTTACAATTAAACTACGGCTCCTTAATCGATGCAGATCAGCAGTTAGTTTTTGATACACTTCATCAAATACCTTGGGCGGAATTGCATCCAATTAACACTTGTTTTTCATTAAAAAAACGACGACAATTTTTTACTGATTTAGAGGATGAAAATACATTTAACCTCATTTATTTTGATGCTTTTGGAGCACGAGTTCAACCAGAGTTGTGGACAGAATCCATTTTTAAAATTATGTTTAATGCCTTAAAAAGCAACGGAGTTTTAGTCACCTATGCAGCCAAGGGCAGTGTACGTCGTGCCATGCAGGCGGTCGGTTTTGTAGTCGAACGCTTAGAAGGCCCACCTGGAAAACGCGAAATGTTGAGAGCTACCAAGCTTTCAAAAGATTGTTAGTGTTTACCTAATAAATAAGACCGGAAGCTTAAAGTATTGTTAAACCTATTCGAATTCAATTTTTTAGATGGGGTTATCACTAATTTTGTAGGGATGGGACAAACACTTTTAATTACTGGAGCGACGGGCTTGGTTGGTAAAGCATTGGTAAAACACTGTTTATCCGAAGGCTATACCATACATTACTTAACCACTCGTAAATCCAAGATAGAATCTAAAAATAACTACAAAGGATTTTATTGGAACCCACAAGAAAATACAATAGACATTGGTTGTTTTGAAGGGGTAGAGGTGATTCTTAATTTAGCAGGATCATCCATTGCTCAGCGTTGGACTAATAGTGCTAAAGCCTTTATTTTATCCAGTCGAACCGATGCCTTAGCTTTGTTACATTCAAGTATTGAAATGCACAAATTTCCTGTCAAACATATCATTTCAGCGAGTGCGATTGGCATTTATCCAGATTCCAAAACACGCTACTACGACGAGAAATTTCAAGGCACAGATGCTAATTTTTTACGATTGGTAGTGAAATCATGGGAAGGCAGTTTACAGCCTTTTCAGTCTCTTGGTGTTAAAACGACAGCACTACGTATTGGAATTGTATTGGACACACATGAAGGAGCATTGCCTAAAATCATGGGTCCTATTAAACACTATTTTGGTGCGGCTTTAGGTACAGGCGACCAATGGCAATCTTGGATTCATATTGATGATCTAGTGCGCTTATTTATGTTTGTGTTAGAATCAAAATTAGAAGGTGTATACAATGCTGTGGCACCAAATCCTGTACAACAAGTGGAGCTTACAAAATTAATTGCAAAAATCCTTCAGCGTCCATTGGTATTGCCTAATGTTCCTGAATTTGCGCTCCGATTTATGTTGGGAGAAATGCGCGCCATTGCCCTAGAAAGTCAACGTGTTTGTGCCGCCAAAATTCAAGAGACAGGTTTTAAATTTAATTACCTCGAACTGGAACCCGCTCTAGAAGATCTGATTGCCTAAATCGGTCGTTTGATAACAAATACTATTTTTGATAAGCTCAAGTCATAAAAATACTTTGTGACATTTTGACATTTTAGTAATAATGGCAGTACTTTTGCCATTGGTTATAAAACAAAAATTAATCACCCAACGCGTTAATACATACGATGAGTAAAAAAGAAACTAAAGTGGAAGCAGAGCTTCCAGAAGAAATTATAGGAAATGAAACGGCTACTGAAGAAACAGTTGAACTCTCGGTAGAGGAACAATTGTCAGCCGATTTAGCACAAGAAAAAGACAAGTTTTTACGTCTATTTGCAGAGTTTGAAAACTACAAACGTCGTACGACCAAAGAACGTATTGAATTATTTTCTACAGCCAGTCAAGATGTGATTAAGGCCTTATTGCCTGTATTGGACGATTTTGACCGTGCTTTATTAGAAATGTCTAAAATTGAACCTACTGAACTTTCAAAAGGGGTGGAGCTGATTAAAAATAAACTATCATCCACACTCGAACAAAAAGGGTTGGAGCTTGTAGAGGTGAATTCTGGAGATGTATTTAATGCAGATGATCATGAGGCCATTACTCAAATTCCAGCTCCTACAGACGATATGAAAGGCAAAATCATTGATGTGATTGAAAAAGGTTACAAGCTAGGGGATAAAGTGATTCGTTTTCCAAAAGTAGTTATTGGGAACTAATTTAATTAAGATATAAAACTACAATACCGAAATGGCAAAACGCGACTATTACGACATACTAGGCATTAATAAAGGTGCCTCTGCTGCAGAGATAAAAAAAGCTTACAGAAAAATGGCAGTGAAGTATCATCCAGATAAGAATCCCGATGATAAAACGGCTGAAGATAAATTTAAAGAAGCTGCAGAAGCTTATGAAATATTGAGCGATCCTGACAAAAAAGCCCGTTTTGATCAATACGGTCATCAAGCCTTTGAAGGCGGTGGTTTTGGCGGCGGTGGCGGCATGAATATGGATGACATTTTTAGTCAATTCGGCGATATTTTCGGCGGTGGCGGCGGAGGCTTCGGAGGTTTTGGTGGTGGACAGCGACAACGGGTAATGAAAGGGAGTAATCTTCGTATTCGTGTCAAACTCACCCTTGAAGAAATTGCAAATGGTGTTGAAAAGAAAGTCAAAGTCAAACGAAAAACCCAAGCCAAAGGGGTGACTTACAAAACCTGTTCTACCTGTAATGGTCAAGGCCAAGTGACTCGAGTTACAAATACAATACTAGGACGAATGCAAACCGCAGCGCCATGTAATGCTTGTGGAGGTACAGGTCAAAGTATCGATAATCGCCCTTCTAACTCCGATTCGCAAGGCTTTGTTGTGGAAGAGGAAACGGTGTCTATCAAAATTCCAGCGGGAGTTGTAGATGGCATGCAGTTAAAAGTCACAGGTAAAGGAAATGCTGCCCCTGGAAATGGTATTTCTGGGGATTTATTAGTCGCCATTACGGAAGAAATTCATCCAACTCTACAACGTGAGGGTGATAATTTACATTATGATTTATATGTGAGTGTACCCGATGCGATTTTAGGATCGTCTATAGAAATTGATACGGTTACTGGAAAAGTGCGTTTGAAAATTGAAGCTGGAGTGCAGTCTGGAAAAATATTACGCCTTAGAGGAAAAGGAATTCCAAACGTAAATGGCTATAGTCGTGGAGATTTGTTAGTACATATTAATGTATGGACTCCAAAAACATTGAGTAAAGAACAAAAATCATTTTTTGAAAAAATGAAATCTGATGAGCATTTTTCACCAAAACCAGAAAGCTCTGATAAATCCTTTTTTGAAAAAGTGAAGGACATGTTTTCTTAGCAGAATATATTATTGAAACTCATGAGTGAAAAATTAAACCATCACTATCCTGAAAAAGAGGAACGGTTAAATGTAATCACTCATGCGTTTGGATTTTTATTAAGTGGGGTTGGAATGTGTTTTCTTATCCTCAAATCTTTGAATTATGAGGGCTTTTGGGAGTCAGCTAGTTTAATTATTTATGGATTAAGTCTACTTGTTTTATATGCGGCATCCACATGTTATCATGCAGCAAAAGATCCTCAATTAAGACGAAAATTAAATATTTTTGATCATGCTGCTATCTATGTTTTAATTGCAGGAACCTATTCGCCCTTCACTATTGTATTAATGGATGGCGCATTAGGATGGACTGTTTTTGGGTTGACGTGGACCTTTGCACTGATCGGCATTATCCTGAAGTTTTTTTATACAGGTCGTTTTGATAAGCTCTCTACAATATTGTATCTCTTAATGGGTTGGCAAGTGGTGTTTGTGATTAAAACACTTACGGAACTTTTGTCAACCGAAGGCGTGCAACTTCTATTTATAGGCGGGATGTTTTATACAATTGGTGCATTGCTGTATTCTATAAATAGAATTCCCTATAACCATGCTATTTTTCACATCTGTGTTGTACTAGGGAGTATCTGTCACTTTTTCAGTGTTTTTAGTTTTTTGTAATAACTCAATCTATAATTTCGTAGTCAATACTTAGTTTTCGTAAAGCCCTCAATGCAGAGCCCGAGTTTTTATCCTCTACTTCGATATCTACAGGATCTCCTTCCAAAAGAATTTCTGTTAACTCATAGGATAAGGATGAATTCATATTTGATGAAATCTCGGCAATACATTTGGTGATTGCTCTTTTATCTGGTCGTTGTGCATCACAAGACAATAAGTTTAATTTCATGGGTTTGATTTATGAATGCAATATACTAGGTTTTATCGAGATTTTTATGACTCAAGGCTAAAGTCGAATTATTTTTCTTACCAGTGAAGTGTCATATGAAGTAAACCTTAAAAAGTACATCCCAGAATTTTTGAGTTCTAGAAAGTGTTGTTGTTTCCATAACACACGTTCACTAGATAGCATCTGCCCTTTGACATCAAATACCTCAATTAGAAGATTTTGTTGTGGGGTTTTAAATAGAATCCCTATTTTTCCATTCTTTGAAGGGTTAGGATAGATGTCTACGGGGAGTTTATCTCTATTCTCATCGAACTCTGTACTGGATAGCGTAACTTCTCCAAATACGCCATTCCCCCAATGTAGTTGTCCATATTTGACACAGACAAAAACGATATACTTGTAATCATTAATAGCTACTTCAGAGGGCAAATTAAAGGTCATGGCACCAGAAGAATAATTCAGACCACTCTCAGTTCCAATATTAGATACAAGTAACATGTTTGAGGTGTCAATAGGACTTTGATAGTTGTTAGTAGTGCTTAGAAATACATGGACATCAAACACATTACTTTGAGTTAAATAATCAGAACCAAACCTGAGCTTGAGATCATTGTTATCAAACAATTCCAGATATACCGTGCCTTCAAGTGAATAATCTCCATCTACAAGCGAGGCTGTTCTGGTTTCTTTAAGTTGTTGTCCAGAAGCAACTTGGACACAAAGGATAAGTACGACTAATAGAGTTCTCATTAGAAATAATTTTGTCACTTAGTCGAATATAGCTTTGACGCCTTACATTTTTTTTATCTTACAAGTTAAGGTTTTTGGGGCTAGTTGTTTTATTTCTATTTCATTACGCAAAGTTTGAGGGCATCGACTCTTCGAGTTCTAGACTTTTAATCCAGTGACTTAATATTTTTTTCATTCAATGAACAAGTTTTTATTTTTTGGATATTTAACAAAGTAGTTTAAACTAAACTTTTTACTTTCACTTGGGCCAATGGTAAACTCCCATTTTACTTCCCCTGTTTTTGGATCGTGTTTACCTCCTGAAATATTTGAGAGTTCAACTTTTATTTCTTCCAGTGTTGAAACTGGAACTTGGTCAAAAAGCAGCATGTTAATCTGTTGCGATTTATTGTTTTTAACATCAATATCCCACCCTCTGGATTCTTCTTTTTTACTTCCAATAAATCGCTTTGTAGTGAATTCTTTTATTTTTTCTCTTTTTATATTGATGTTTTTATCTCTACCGAGCGATATTTGTAGGGTGTCTGTAGCATACCTTACATCTAATAATGTTTTGCCTACATAGGTGCCTTCAAAAAATAAATTGGCCTCGCCTTCCAATAAATTGTACTGTTCCCAGTTGGATACGTTGGCGATTAAAAACACATCCTTATCAATTTTTGGCACACAGTAGTATTGATAGAATGCGGGTAAGCTATAGGAGTCAATATCCACCGAGTAATTTTTATTATCTGATTTTATGCTATAAGGGGTTTTTATTTCAAAATCTACAGTCGTCTGATTTTCAATTTGTGTTGTTGGAATCGCCAAACTATTAGCTTCACGTATGTTAATTCCTGAAACCTTACCTTCAAGTTTTCGAGATACTTTTTTATCTCTACGGGAAGAGCTGTAGCCTACAACCACAATCTCATCCAATGAGGAAGAATCTTCCTCCATTATAACATTTATAACAGCACTTTGAATTGATTTTTTTTGACTGATATACCCCACATAAGAAAAGGTTAAAAATGCACCATTATTTGGAATTGTGATGGAGTATTTACCATCAAAATCAGTTGAGGTGCCTATTGTGGTTCCATCAACAAGAACCGTTGCTCCAATTAGAGGTAAGTTATTCTCGTCCAAAACAACGCCACTAACTTCATTGGTTTCTCTGTTATAGACAGGAGGTCGTGTATTGTAATTTAAAAAATAGGTTTTGAGTTCTGGCGCTACTCCAGATACATTTGGATTTGCAGAGGACAACTTTAATTTTACATTATTCCAATCGATCTTTGTGTCTTGTTTGACATTTGCTTTATAAATAAGCCGGATAGGCTCATTGACATTTTTTGCTCGGATATCATAGGTTGGAAACCACCTTGCATTTTCAACAACATAAGTAACTTCAAAACTTATTTTTGAATTTTGTTTGGCATCAACTTTAACCAAAATTTCTCCGTTAGGAAACTCTTTCTTTCCAGATAGCGTATTTACCTGATTTATGAGGTCGTGTTTTTCTTTAGTTAAACGATCTACTATTTTATTTTTTTCAATTTTTTTAAGTTTTAGTTCAGTCAATTTAGTGCCAAAAAAAGTAGAAGCATTTTTTAAATTCAAAACACTCAATTCTTGGTTTTTACCACCTATATCTCTATTTGCTTTCAGAAAATCTAATTGTTCTTTTAGAATTTCTAAATACGTACGTTCTAAAGTTATTTTATCCTCAACCTCTTTCAGTTTGGATTCCAAATCCTCTAATTCTTTATGCTTACCTAGTTTGTCTATAAAGTTTTGTTGATGATTAACCGACAATACAGTGATATTTCCTTGAGCTCTTACTTGAATACTCTTAGCATCAATAAAAGGAGATAAATTAGAAAATTTTAAAATTGATTTCCCGTGCTTTAATTCAATCGTCTTTTTTCTTGTAATTTGAGCTCCCTCAAGAAATACTGTAACTTCGTTAACAGTTGTTGTTATTTTTTTCTCAATGATTTTTTGAGAATAAGTGTTGCTAAAAATGAAGCAAATAAGTAGAATAAGGGCTGGTCTGTTCATATCCTTTTTAGTTTATAATTGAGTTCATCTGCAATGCACAAAGACACTCTAGGTCCAAAATTTATAATAAGACAATATCTTAATTAAAAAGATTCAATTAATTGTGAAGAATTAGAGTTGGGGTCTAAATCAGAAATAAATTTAAGAAAATAAAATTGTATTCCAAATTATATCAGAAATTTAACGTTTTAGGATAGTGTCTTTAAGTGCTATTACTGCTTTACGCAACCAACTCTATATTCCGTTCGGATTCTCTTTCTGACCATAAGATATAATCAGCATTCTTTGATTTCAAAGCATCTAAAAATTCAGGTTTAACTTCTTTATCTATATCATTTATAATAGCGATAGCCTTTACTTCTTTTTTAGTTGTTTTTTCACGTACAGGTTTTATGTCGTCCCAAGCAAATAAAAAAGTTGGTAAATTAGATTTGTTTATTGTGTTGAAAGATTTTATAACAATTTCACTTTGCTTTTTAGCGATTTGAAAATCAAAATTAAATTCAAGACCAGTTGTTCCTTTTGAAATAAAGTCAGGAGTAAATATTATATCTCTTGATTCCAAATAACTTCTCACGTCTTCTTTAAATATTGAAGCTACGTTATGTTTAGTTAAAACATATAAATCATTTATTTCTATTATTGCAGATAAAAAGTTATGCTTTGCTTGAGAAAAATTATCTAAATTGCTTTCAATTTTTAATTCATCATTTTCACTTCTAATGCCATAATTTAATAAAATTGTATTAAGTATGTTTCGCCTTTTGTTTGAACCTTGAATGTGCAAACCTTGAAGCTCAAGATTGGACATGGTTTCTCCATTATCACTCAAAATGAGTTGACTACCATTTTTTTGAGCATAAATCTCAATTGTATCATTGAAAGCTCCAATAAAAGGTGTGTTTATTAAAAACCAATCCGTACTTGATCCTTGTTGGATATAAGTTTTTTCTCTTAACCAATTGTAGTAGTTTTCAACATATGTATTTACCCAGTTCAAAGTATTGCTTGTTGTATGTTTATTTTTGATTTTAGATTTATTTCCTTAGCAAAGTTAACTATTAAATCGTTTAAATCTGATGAGTTAGATATATCTTTTATAGGAAAATCAGTAGCCTCTAATGGAATAGCCCAAGCTAGAGGCTTGTATCCTTCTACGAATATATGCATATGAGGTTCAGTCGGTTTAAACCATTTATCTGCAAACGGTATAAGATATTCAGGTAAAGTATTCTTAATTATTAGCGGATTATGATGACCTCCTTTATAATCGATTCTTAAAAGCCCGATATATGAATTAGTCTCCAAATGGTGAATAGATGTTTTAAGTATTATTTTTTGATTTGTAGTTATTTCAATCCAAAAATTCCATTCAGAATCTTGGTGTGAAAGTAAATCGAGTCGATTTTTTTTATTGCATAAATCGACTATTTGATTTGGGTCGGAAAGCACCTTATCTAATCCTAATAAATACTTTGCTTCTTCGTTTGTTAGCATCCGTTTTTAATATTAATTGTAAATGGGTTATATATCTATTTTTAAGTCATCTATTTTTGAATTTCCTATTTAATGTAATCTGCTAACTAATGAGAACAGTCGACTGTTGTGCAATAAAACAGGATATTGCTAAAGGCTCAATCACTTAAGAAGAAATAGATTTGGGATCTAAATCAGTTATAAATGTAATAAAAAAATAGTGTATTCCAAATTAAATCATTGATTTAACAGTTTTAGGATTTCAATTTTTACTTTATGGGTTTAAACGTTTTTACGTACCCAATAGCCACTTCAGAAAAATCTGCTTGTCCTAAATTTGAGTTTATAAACGCCCCAATATAAAAATTATTTTCAGGTTTTTTTGCGGTGCTAGTCATAAAATATTTCATGCCAAGTCGTGCTGAAATGGTACGTTTTATTTTGTAATAGGTTTCATTGATGTTTCCGAGTCTAAAGTTGCCACCATCTTCAGGAATCACTCGTGGGACATCGCCCCAACCTTTATTGATGCGCCAATCTACTTTATAGGCAGGTTTATAAAGATTAATTCCGCCTTGTAACTCAATACCAAAATGATTTAACAACAATTCACCATTGATGAATATGCCAATGTTTAAAGCATTTGTAAAGGCATTTGACTTTAAGTCCAAAAATTCTCTACCCTCTTGCACTAGCGATTCATTGTTTGAAATATAATCGTAATACGTTTCATAAAACCGAAAATACAATCCAATACCAAGTTTTAAAAAGCTATTGTACATCTTGCCATATTCCCCAGAAAGTACATACACCCCTTTTTTATCATCAAATGCTTTTGACAGTACATTTTGGCCGTAGCCAGACCGAATAGAATAATAATTTAAAACAGACTTAGTAGGGGTTTCGACAAGCGTTAAATTTTCTAATGAGGGTTTTTAGGGGTTTAGTTCTGCATTAAGACTCATCAAAAATGAATTATACCCTTGATTTGGTAACTTGGCATGTCCGTTTGAGTTATGATTAAACCCTGTTCCAATACGCCAATTAACGGCCTCAGATTTCAACATCTTATAATACAAGAATAATCGAAAAGACCAATTTAAATTTGTAGACACAGCCCTGTTAAATTCGTTGGTAATTGCATCGTACTTTTTGGTGATATAAGACGCTCCAACGCCCACATGAGTAGTGAAGTCTTCAGATATAAATGTATTAAATTCTATAAATGGTTGTAGCGTAAAAATCGTCCCGAGCTTAGAGGTATTGCCAAAATCTGTGTAGCCAATACTGATTCCCGTTTTTGTATTTTTCAAATAATTAGCCCATGCATCGGTGTGTTTTGTGTGCTGCCAACCAAAACTAAAAAAACTTGTTTTTGAAGCCCTCTATCAGGAAAATCCGTATTTGGCTCGCCTGTGATGCCGAAAAGAAGTTCGGGAGTGATACTAAATATCCTTGCGTTTTTTTCCTGTGCTACTGATATAAAAATACTAAACAGTATCAGAAAAGTAAGCTTATGGATCATGAACAAAATGTATAATTAAAATGTGTAAATCTGCCCCATCGAATATTCAAAATTTGATCCGATTCAATTTTAGCTAGGGGGTTTAAAAAAAGTATCTTTGCCAAGGTCGTACGCATTATTTTATACGAGCACACAAAACACAACGCATGATTACACATATGGATATAAATAAACCAACCCCAATCACAAGTTCAAAAGCACAGTTAGAGTTATTTAGTCGCGCTTCAGATGTTAAAGCGACGATTAAATCTTTGGAATCGGGGAGGCCCGTATTGATCACTGCGTTTTACAGTAATGGATTGACACTTTTGAAAGAGTTGCAAATCCATCTTAAACGAAAATTTTCAGGCACTTCTTTTAAAGTACAACGCGAGTATCGTGATGCGTATCGTAAATTATCTAAGCTTATTTTAATTGAAGTTGTCGATCATAAATTGATTGTAAAAAAAGCGCCTTCCATAGGTTGGTTAGATGTGTTTTATCCAGAAAATAGTAATTTCTTATTGCCTTTCCCAAAAATTCAAGGGCTTAATAGCGCGTGGCAGTGGTATCAAAATGGAATCACGGTTCCTGTGTTACGAAATAAAATCCACCCGTATTATGGCACCTATTTCCCAACGCGTTTTGACCATTTAATTCTTTTTGATAACTGGCTTAAACGTTATGACGGTCCCAAAAAATCAGCTTTTGATGTGGGCATCGGAAGTGGTGTGTTGTCTTTTCAAATGGTCAAACACGGATTCCAAAAGGTGTTTGGAACCGATACTAACCCCAATGCGATTGTAGGACTCAAAGAATATATGGGCGATACCAAACTCTCTCGAAAAGTAGAGTTGGATTTTGGATCGCTTTTTGGAAAATGGACAACACCCAGCGAGTTGATTGTGTTTAATCCGCCATGGTTGCCCGCAGCGCATAACTTGGATAAAAACGACGAAGCCATTTACTATAACGACACCCTCTTTCCTGACTTTTTTGAGGCTGCCAAACAACGCCTCTCTCCAGATGGTAAACTGCTTGTTATTTTCTCTAATTTAGCGCAACTCACAAAAGCAACAACCGACCATCCTATTGAAAATGAATTGGCTAAAGGTGGTAGATTTCAATTGGAACAATGCCTTAAAAGAGCTGTCAAAAAAGCGTCTGACAAAACCAAACGCGACCAACATTGGCGGGCCTCAGAAGAAGTGGAGCTGTGGGTGTTGAAGCATTTGTAGATGGCTCTGTGGCAGCATGCTAAAACGTTGCGCAAGCGTCTCGCTTGTGCTACAAACAAACTAAAACAATTCATAATTTTATTTCTCATCCTGGGCATGAGCAAAAGATGCTCGCGTTAGCTGAGAAATTTTATTTGTTTAAGTCATAGAATACGGAGCTGGCATCCCACAAACTGCATTAAAACTCCTTATTTTTTATTATTCAGCGGAAATGTAATTCCGACCGCAAATGCTCCAGCGAACTGTTCAACTGATGACTGAAAATAATAGGCAAGTCCTAAATCAACATTATTATTTCTCCCTAATTCAAGTCCAAATGATAATGGAATATGGTAAATAATTCCGCTTTTATCTATGTTAGTAAATGCTGTAAATGTTTCAAATTTACCAATTGAAGTTCCAATTCCAATTTCTACATAAGGTGCTACCCAAGGGACTGGTGCTCTAACTCTTACTTTTCCACCGAGTAAAAAGGCTCTTGTTTCCGCTTTTTCATTAGTAGGATTACCATTGAGGTCTTCTCCATTTGAATTTGTCAAGATAAAACCAGCATATGGTCTGAATTCAATCCACGATTTTACTTTAAGTACTAATTCTCCTTGTGCAAAAAATCCATCATCTGTAACTTCATCAACGCTTTTATATGGTGCGCTTAATCCAAGTCCAACTTGAGCATTTATTGATTTTTCTTTAATGAATTGTGCTTCAACAAAATTTGAAGTCAGAGCGATTATTAATATTATCAGTTTTTTTTTCATAATGAATTACAACTAGTTATATCCAAACAAAAGCCTGAGTTAACGGCTAAATATCCTGGGGATAACACAACTTTTGTTTGTTATTATACGTAACTGATTTTAGTACAAGTATTTTGCTCGCCCCCTATCAATAATTCAAAGTAAAAAAATCACTTAAACCTCGGTTAAATTACTTATGAAGACATAGATTTGGGATCTAAATCGAAACTAATATTAAGAAAATAATCGCATACAACCAAAAAAACGGAAGATTTTAACATTCCAAAATTTATTGCAGCCAGTTTTACTTTTTCAGTGTAACTTTTCTTATATTGGAACGTCTTATCTCAAAACACACTACATGAATACCCTTTTAGAAACTAAAGATGTTTCAAAATACTTTGGTGAGTTCCAAGCTCTAAACGCCGTATCCATCCAAGTGCCAAAACACAGTATTTTTGGACTATTAGGCCCCAATGGTGCTGGAAAAACCACCCTGATCAGAATCATCAATCAAATTACCATGCCCGACACGGGATCGGTCTTGTTAGATGGCGAGGCGTTGCAGCCCCACCACGTGCAATACATTGGCTATTTGCCCGAAGAACGGGGGCTGTATAAATCCATGAAAGTCGGAGAACAAGCGCTCTATTTGGCACAACTCAAAGGCTTGTCGTATTCAGAAGCCAAAAAACGCTTAAAATACTGGTTTGATAAATTGGAAATAGGCCATTGGTGGGACAAAAAAATAGAAGAGCTTTCCAAAGGAATGGCACAAAAAATTCAATTTGTAGTGACCGTCTTGCACCAACCAAAATTATTAATTTTTGACGAGCCGTTTTCTGGGTTTGATCCTATCAACGCCAATCTCATTAAAGACGAAATTTTGCAATTGAGAGCCGAAGGCGCAACCGTCATTTTCTCCACCCACCGTATGGAATCGGTAGAAGAACTTTGCGATCATATCGCTTTAATTCACGAGTCTAAAAAAATATTAGATGGTAAGCTTAATGACATCAAACGCGACTATAAAACCAACTCTTTTGAAGTTGGGTTGTTGTCCGATAATATGGAAGCCTTACAACAAACTATTGAAGAAAAATTTAAAGTATCGCCTGCAAATTTCAAATCCTTGCATGATGATTTAAAGCTGAATATTTCCTTAGGCTCTCAAGGAACATCGAATGATTTATTAGGATTTTTAACATCCCAAGCTCAAGTCCTCCACTTCAAGGAATTAATTCCAAGTGCGAGTGATATTTTTATTCAAACTATTCAAAACTCCAACTCATGAATCACCTGCGACTAATTATCAAACGCGAGTACTTGACTAAAGTCAGGAACAAATCGTTTATTCTCATGACGTTTTTGACCCCTTTCATTATGATAGGTTTATTTTTATTTGTTGGCTATTTGTCTAGCGTGAATAATGACACCGTACGCACCATTTATGTTTTAGATGAAACGCGTTATGTGTCCGAGGCTTTTAAAACCAACGATTACACGATTTATAATCACCTCTCAGAAATTGATTTAGAAACGGCTAAAACCTTAGCCAATCAAGAAAACGCCTATGGCTTGCTTCATATTCCAAATATGCCAATTGAGTCTGTTTCAGGTCTCATTAAATTTTACTCAGAAGAATCAGCCTCACTATCGCTGATATCGTCTTTAGAATCCAAAATAGAATCTAAATTATCCGAACTAAAATTACAAAGTGAAGGCGTTAATTTAGCGCTTATCGAAGCGTCTAAAATGGTTGTAAATATCAATCAAGAAAGTTTTGAAGGTGTCAAAACCTCAAAGGTAGGCAGTATCATGAAATTGATTTTTGGAGGGGCTGCAGGCTATCTGTTATTTATGTTTATCATCATATACGGCAACATGATTATGCGGAGTGTCATCGAAGAAAAAACCAGTCGTATTATCGAAGTCATAATTTCCTCTGTGAAACCCATTCAATTGATGTTGGGCAAAATCATAGGCACTTCCTTAGCAGGCATTACACAAGTGGTCACTTGGATAGTTTTAGGTGCTATTTTGCTTTTTGCAGCTTCAGCCATTTTTGGAGTAGATTTATCTCAAAGTTCGCAACAAGACATGGTAAACGAAGCACTTTCCAGTCCGGAATCCACCGACAAAATTCAGATGATTATCAATGAATTTAATACTCTTCCAATCGGAAATTTAATAGTGGCATTTATTTTATTTTTTATTGGAGGCTATCTACTTTATAGCTCGTTATATGCGGCCATCGGTGCTGCGGTGGATAACGAAACGGATACACAACAGTTTATGATTCCAATATTGATCCCTTTGATTTTAGCCATTTATGTAGGGGTGTTTACGTTAATCGAAGATCCCCACGGCACAGTTTCAACCGTATTTTCGTATATTCCATTTACGTCCCCCGTAGTGATGCTCATGCGCATTCCCTTTGGCGTCCCTCTATGGCAACAAATCACATCACTTATCATCCTTATTTTAACCTTTATGTTTATATTATGGTTTGCCGCAAAAATATATCGTGTAGGCATTTTGATGTATGGCAAAAAACCGACCTATAAAGAACTTTTTAAATGGTTAAAATATTAATTTTAAAGCCCCGTTATTAATGCATACTAAATACACATTGAATGTCTAGAATATTAATTATTGAAGATGAAGCCTCAATCCGTCGCGTATTAGTCAAAATACTTTCAGAGGAAAATGCCCAGTACCAAGTATTTGAAGCCGAAGATGGCTTGATTGGTATCGAAATGATCAAAAAAGAAGATTTTGATTTGGTGCTATGTGATATTAAAATGCCCAAAATGGACGGCGTCGAAGTTTTGGAAGCTGTCAAAAAAATCAAACCTGAAATTCCTATGGTCATGATTTCTGGGCATGGCGATCTAGATACTGCAGTGAATACCATGCGAATAGGTGCTTTTGATTACATCTCCAAGCCACCAGACTTGAATCGATTATTGAATACCATAAGAAATGCGTTAGACCGCAAACAACTGGTTGTCGAGAATAAACGTCTCAAACGTAAAGTGAGTAAACAATATGAAATGGTTGGGAACAGCCCTGAAATAGAGACCATAAAATCCATTATAGATAAAGTAGCGCCTACGGAAGCACGCGTGTTAATCACTGGGCCCAATGGAACGGGAAAAGAATTAGTAGCCCATTGGTTGCATCAAAAAAGCGAGCGAGCCAAAGGCCAAATGATCGAAGTTAACTGCGCTGCTATCCCTAGTGAACTTATCGAAAGTGAGTTGTTTGGACATATCAAAGGTGCGTTTACAAGCGCTCATAAAGACCGTGCAGGTAAATTTGAAGCCGCTAATGGCGGTAGTATTTTTTTAGATGAAATAGGGGATATGAGTCTGTCTGCGCAAGCAAAAGTTTTGCGTGCCTTACAAGAAAGTCGTATCCAGCGGGTTGGTAGTGACAAAGATATTAAAGTTGATGTGCGAGTGATAGCAGCCACCAATAAAGACCTTAAAAAAGAAATAGCTGAAGGGCGTTTTCGAGAAGATTTATACCACCGACTGGCAGTCATTCTCATTAAAGTTCCACCACTTAATGATCGAAGAGATGACATCCCTGTGTTGGTTGATCATTTTGCAAATAAAATCGCCTCGGAACAAGGAAACGCAAAAAAGAGTTTTTCTGCGGCGGCACTAAAATTGCTTCAAGCCTATGATTGGACAGGGAACATTAGGGAGTTAAGAAACGTTGTAGAAAGGCTCATTATACTTGGAGGAACGGAAGTCACTGAGGCCGATGTGAACGCGTTTGCGAGTAAATAACTCTGGATATGTTTGCAATAAAACAATTTATATGGGCACTTAATTTTTTATAGTATTCTTAACGGTCTATTAGATTACAAGTCTTAATTTTACTTTTTACGCTATCTAAGTGATCAAACATCCAAAACCAAAACCTATTTTCTTGGGTGTGACTTAAATAGATTTTAGATATAACCCTTAAAAACAATAAATACATGAAATACCTTATACTCATTATTTTCGGTTCTTTAACTCTAGGATTAAATGCGCAATCGGACGCAGATTATATTAAGACTATATACAAAAACACCTTAACTAATGGGCAAAGTTACCAGTGGTTAGATTATTTGTCTAACGAAATTGGAGGGCGTTTATCAGGGTCTTTAAACGCCGAATTGGCGGTTGAATATACCAAGGCCGAATTAGAAAAACTAGGACTCGATAGGGTTTGGCTACAGCCTGTAATGGTGCCTAAATGGGTGCGTGGTACGCCTGAATTTGCCTACATAGAAACGGCACCAGGCAAAACAATTCCGGTGAATATATGTGCTTTAGGAGGGTCGGTTTCGACACCACTTCAAGGGATTAAAGCAGAAGTCATTGAGGTGCAAGGTATAGAGGAATTAAAAGCTTTAGATCGAAGCCTGGTTGAAGGCAAGATCGTGTTTTTTAACCGCCCTATGCAAGCCGATTTAATACTCACATTTGAAGCCTATGGCGGATGTGTTGATCAGCGCTACAATGGCGCAGAAGAAGCGGGTAAACTCGGTGCAGTTGCCATGATTGTACGTTCTATGAATCTAAGATTAGATGATCTGCCACATACGGGGTCAATGTCTTATGGAGATACTCCAGTCTCTAAACGAATTTCCTCCTCGGCGATTAGTACCAATGATGCAGAGATGTTAAGTGGTATGTTAAAAATCGATTCCAGTCTTAAACTATATGTAAAACAAAGCTGTCGTCAATTAAATGATGTCCAGTCCTATAACGTAATTGGGGAAATTACGGGTTCTCAATTTCCTGATGAAATCATTACGGTAGGCGGACATTTAGATTCTTGGGATCTGGGTGATGGTTCTCATGACGATGGAGCAGGTTGTGTGCAATCAATGGATGTATTGCGCTTATTGAAAATTTCGGGAATTCAGCCCAAACGAACCATACGAGTGGTGTTGTTTATGAATGAAGAAAACGGGTTAAGAGGTGGAAAAGCGTATGCCAAAGAAGCCACTCGAAAAGGGGAGAACCATATTTTTGCTCTTGAAAGTGACTCCGGAGGATTTACACCACGAGGTTTTACTTTTGATGGCCCTGACTCTAAAGTGGATCAAATTATGCAATGGAAACCGTTGTTTGAACCCTACCTAATTCACTATTTCAAAAAAGGAGGCAGTGGAGCAGATATCGGTCCTTTGAAAAAAAGCACGAATGTCTTGGCAGGATTACGCCCCGATTCACAACGTTATTTTGATCATCACCATGCAGCAAATGACACTTTTGATGCGGTCAATAAACGCGAGTTAGAACTTGGTGCAGCCACAATGACTTCTTTAGTTTATCTTGTTGATAAGTATGGGTTTGATTCCATAAAAACAACCCCTAAATTAAAAGATTAGAGATTTTATAACGAATTAATTGTGCGTCTTATCGCCGTTAAGTTGGTGAGTAATTTTTCTAAATGATCAATGTGAAGCATATTAGCACCATCACTCTTAGCATTTGCTGGGTCAAAGTGTGTTTCAATAAACAGCCCATCGACATTATTGACAATGCCTGCGCGGGCAATAGTTTCGATCATATCGGGACGACCACCAGTAACCCCGCTAGATTGGTTGGGTTGTTGAAGAGAGTGTGTCACATCCAAAACGGTCGGAGCAAAGGCGCGCATAGTTGGAATGCCACGAAAATCTACAATCATATCCTGATAACCAAACATAGTGCCACGATCGGTGATCCAAGCCTTTTCGTTTCCGGCATCTTTCACTTTTTGAACGGCGTGCTTCATTGCTTCGGGACTCATAAATTGCCCTTTTTTCAAATTCACGACTTTCCCCGTTTGAGCCGCCGCAACCACAAGGTCCGTTTGTCGTACTAGAAATGCAGGGATTTGTAACACATCAACATATTGAGCTGCTAAGGCAGCATCTGAGACTTCATGAATATCCGTTACTGTAGGAATGTCAAAAGTTTCAGAGACTTTTCTTAAAATTTTCAAGGCTTTTTCGTCTCCAATCCCTGTAAAACTGTCAATTCTACTGCGGTTTGCTTTCTTAAAACTTCCTTTAAAAATGTAAGGAATTTTTAAAGTATCCGTAATTGCGCATACTTTTTCTGCAATTTCAAGCGCCATTGTTTCGCTTTCAATAGCACAGGGTCCAGCTAGTAAGAAAAAATTATCAGATTTGGCGTGTTTTAATTTTGGAATATATTGAAGATTCATTGCTGTAAATTTATGCTGCAAATATAATCAAAATTAAAAGGTGTTATAAAATTAATAAGCAGTGCAAAAGTCAGAAAATTAAATGTAACTTTGCACGCTTAAAACAAGGCACTTATGGCTAATGTAAAAAACATCGCAATTATTGCACACGTTGATCACGGTAAAACTACTTTGGTTGACAAAATCATGTATCACTGTCAGCTTTTTCGTGAAAACCAAAATACTGGTGATCTAATTTTAGATAACAACGATCTAGAACGAGAAAGAGGCATTACGATTACTGCAAAGAATGTTTCTGTTGTATATAAAGATACCAAAATCAATATTATTGATACTCCTGGTCACGCCGATTTTGGTGGTGAAGTAGAGCGTGTATTAAACATGGCAGATGGTGTGTTGTTATTAGTAGATGCTTTTGAAGGTCCAATGCCTCAAACACGTTTTGTATTACAAAAAGCAATTGACTTAGGATTGAAGCCCTGTGTGGTGATCAATAAAGTTGATAAAGAGAATTGTACGCCTGACGAAGTGCATGAGAAAGTGTTTGACTTGATGTTCGAATTAGGAGCAGAAGAGTGGCAATTAGATTTTCCAACTGTTTATGGTTCTGCCAAAAACAACTGGATGAATCACGATTGGAAAGACGAAATAGACAATATTGAGCCTTTATTGGATATGGTGATTGAGCATATTCCATCGCCAAAAATTCCAGAAGGAAATACACAGATGTTAATTACATCATTAGATTTTTCATCTTTTACAGGTCGTATCGCTATCGGTCGTTTGACTCGTGGAGGATTAAAAACAGGGCAGCAAATTTCGCTAGTTAAGCGTGATGGAAGCATTGTAAAATCTAAAATAAAAGAGCTTCATGTTTTTGAAGGTCTTGGTAGAAAAAAGATTGATGAGGTTCAAACAGGAGATATTTGTGCTATTGTAGGCTTAGAAGGTTTTGAAATTGGAGACACTGTCGCTGATTTTGAAAACCCTGAAGGTCTAAAAACAATTGCTATAGATGAGCCAACAATGAGTATGTTGTTTACAATTAACGATTCTCCATTTTTTGGGAAAGACGGAAAATTTGTAACTTCAAGACATATTAAGGAGCGCCTGGATAAAGAGTTAGAAAAGAATTTAGCATTACGTGTTAACGCAACAGATAGTGCCGATAAGTTTATGGTATTTGGACGAGGGGTTTTACACTTGTCTGTATTAATCGAAACGATGCGTCGAGAAGGTTATGAATTACAAATTGGACAGCCTCAAGTAATTATAAAAGTTATTGACGGGGTTAAATGTGAGCCAGTAGAAGAAATGACCATTGATTTACCAGAAACGGTTTCTGGAAAAGCGATTGAAATGGTGACCATGCGTAAAGGAGAAATGCTAAGTATGGAAGCCAAAGGCGACCGTATGGTATGTGAGTTTTTAATTCCCTCAAGAGGGATTATTGGCATGCGTAATCAGCTATTAACAGCAACTGCTGGTGAGGCGATTATGGCACATAGATTTAAAGAATATCAGCCCCTAAAAGGAGGTATACCAGAACGTCAAAATGGATCTCTAGTTTCAATGGAATTAGGTCAAGCGATTCCTTATTCTATTGATAAGTTACAAGATAGAGGCAAGTTTTTTGTAGATCCAGGCGAAAGTATTTACGAAGGCCAGGTGATCGGCGAAAATTCTCGTGGAGACGATATGGCTATTAACATTACAAAAACTAAAAAGTTAAGTAACGTTCGTAGTTCTGGTGCAGATGATAAAGCCAAAATTGTTCCGGCAATTAAGTTTTCTTTAGAAGAAGCTTTAGAATATATTCAAAAAGATGAGTACGTAGAAGTCACTCCAAAATCATTAAGATTACGTAAAATATATCTTACTGAAGTTGATCGTAAGCGTAATAAAATCATATAATGGATTTTTCAGTAATTAATACGACTGAACTTGTTGGGTATTTAGCCATGGTAGTGTTACTGCTGTCTTTTTTGATGAAAGATATCCGACGCTTAAGAACACTTAACACGATTGCGTGTGCATTGTTCGTCACCTACGGATTCCTGTTAGAGACTTCTTGGCCTATTATTATATCGAATGCAGCTATTTTTGGAATCAATTTGTATTACCTGTTTTTGAAGAAAAATTAGGATTGTCATCTTTTTTAATTTGAGCATCTTATGCTTTAAATAGGAATCCTAATTTTAATTATTGATTTAAATTAAGCGAATCTCCTATCTATTTATTTATATTAGCTGTTTATATATGAATTTACTTTCAGTTGTTTTAGTTTGTGCCTTTACTTCAAAATAGAGTTTAAAGTCTAATTTTAGTAGCCAGATAATTAAAACATAGGACGCCATTATTTATGTTATTCAATTCGCTAGATTTTTCTGTTTTTCTTCCACTAGTATTTATACTCTATTGGTTTGTTTTTAATAGGAGTTTAAAACAACAAAACTGCCTTATAGTCGTAGCGAGTTATTTTTTTTATGCTTGGTGGGATTGGCGTTTTCTTGGCCTTATTTTTTTAAGTACCCTTGTAGATTATATCGTTGGAATTTATATTGACAAAAATGAGGATCCAAAAATAAGGAAACTGTTTCTGTGGTTAAGTATCAGTGTAAACTTGGGAATGCTTGGGGTATTTAAATATTTCAATTTCTTTATTGAAAATTTTGAATTAGCTTTTTCTCTTTTTGGTTTCGATTTAAGAAGCCATACACTAAATATTATACTTCCTGTAGGCATCAGTTTTTATACGTTTCAAACCTTAAGTTATACCTTAGATATTTATAAAAGAAAACTAAAACCTACAACAGATTTTATAGTTTTTGCTGCATTTGTTAGTTTCTTTCCTCAGCTCGTAGCGGGGCCCATTGAACGTGCAAAACGTCTACTACCGCAGTTTCTTGCCAAACGAAAATTTGAATACCATAAAGCAACAGATGGTTTACGTCAGATTTTATGGGGACTTTTTAAAAAAATGGTCATTGCAGATAATTGTGCGGTATTTGTAGATGAATTTTTTAAAAACTACGCTGAGTATTCGGGAAGTACACTATTAATAGGGGCCTTCTTTTTTACGATACAAATCTATGCAGATTTTTCTGGCTATTCAGATATTGCGATTGGAACCTCTAGACTCTTTGGATTTGATTTGATGAAAAACTTCGCTTTCCCATATTTTTCTAGAAACATAAGAGAGTTTTGGCGGCGATGGCATATGTCGTTAACCTCTTGGTTTAAAGATTATTTTTACATCCCAATAGGCGGGAGTAAAGGCAGTATATGGATGCAGTTAAGGAACACGTTTTTAATTTTTTTAGTGATTGGTTTTTGGCATGGTGCGCATTGGAAATTTGTGGTTTATGGCTTTATAAATGCGTTACATTTTGTCCCAGGAATTATACGAGGCAAAAGCGATAAATATGAACATTTTATAGCTCATAACAAATGGTTGCCTTCAATGAAAGAACTTTTTAATGTACTAAAGACTTTTGCGTTTTTGGTACTCGTTCGGGTATTTTTTAGAGCTGATAGTCTATCCGATGCCATAAATTATTTATCTACAATTTTTTCAAGAAGTATTTTTGATGTCCCTGTCTTTCCAAATCGATTTGATGCTGCAATTGTTTTTAGTTTGATTAGTGTTTTTATGACCGTTGAATGGTTTGGGAGAAACAACGCGTATGCCATCGAGAAAATCTTATTTGAATTAAAAAGACCTTGGCGTTTTATGTGTTATTATGGCATTCTGTTTTGTATGTTCTATTTTTATGCAAAACAGCAACAGTTTATATATTTTCAATTTTAGATGAAGAAATTTTTACACATATTACTAATCTTTTGCCTTCCTGTTCTGCTAGCAAGTGGAACTATGGAATTATTACTTAGACATATTCCAAATGGGTACACGATAAAATCGGACTATCTAAAAACTAACAACAAATCCATAAAAACACTCTTAGTTGGGAGTTCTCATGTTTTTTATGGAATAACCCCTTCTCTTTTAAGTAAAAAAGCACTTAACTATGGTAATGTCTCCCAAACTATTGATGTCGATTACCAAATAATCAATCAACACATAGACAGTTTGGAAGCCTTGGAAACTATTGTTATTCGGTTGTCGTACACGACTTTGTTCGAGCAATTGGAAACTGGTGACGAAAGCTGGCGAATTAAAGATTACGAAATATATACAGATATAAACCTCGACTCTAAATTGAAATACCATTCCGAAGTACTGAGTGTAAAACTCAAAAATAACCTCAAACGAATTAATGATTTTTATTTTCTAAACGAACATCCAGAGTTTGTTAGCAATCAAGGTTGGGGAAAACATACAGCTCGAGAACACGTTCAAAATATAGATGAGGCAGGAAGACTTATCGCTGAGAAACACACTATAGTTGCTGATGAAGTGTATGAGGAGAATTATAAAACTCTCGAAAAAATCATGGATTTATGCCAAAAAAAAGATATTAAAGTTATTCTTATCACAATGCCTGCTTTCGAAAGCTACGTTCAAAATCTAGACGCTAACCAATTAGAAAAAACTATTTCTGCCGGAAGAACTATGGAAAATGAATTCCATAATTGTTTCTACTTTAATTTTTTAAATGACAAACGATTTACCCGTGACGATTTTCTAGATGCAGACCACCTTAACAGTCGGGGTGCAGAAAAATTTACGATTCTATTGGATAGTTTAATAACCAATTAAAATGCTATTATAAGCCTTTATTCGGGTTAATGAATAGATGAGTTATACAAGCATCTTCTGCATGTGAGAGTCTTTTAATGGAATATATATTACCAAATTTTCAAGAAAAATCAGTAATTTCACACGGAATATCAATTTAATTCAAGTTCTATTTTTTCAGTCACAACATATCAAGCCAATTTTAAACCCGAATGGGATGCTTTTGTAAAGGAAGCAAAAAATGCAACATTCTTGTTTCAAAGAGATTTCATGGATTATCATAACGATCGTTTTGAGGATTATTCTTTAATGGTTTACAAAAAAGGAAAATTAATTGCTTTACTTCCAGCGAACAAAAAAGACGACATAATTTATTCGCATCAAGGGCTAAGTTATGGTGGTGTTGTTTATAAGAAGGATGTGAAATTTAAGGACAGCTTGGAAATCTTTGAATCTATTCTTAAATACCTACATAAATTAAAGTTCCATAAATTATATTTAAATCCAATCCCTCAATTTTACAACTCAAAACTTTCAGAAGAATTTTTATATTTTTTGTTTATTCTTCAGGCAAAGTTACGCCGTAGAGACACGCTCTCTGTTATACGTTATTCAGATGGAATTACGTTATCTAAAGGGAGGAAAGAAGGTGTTTCTCGAGCTCAGAAACAGAATTTAGAAATCAAAGAAGTTTCTGAGCTTAGCGCATTTTGGAATATGATATTAATTCCAAATTTAAAATTAAAACACAACACAAAACCGGTACATTCATTACAAGAAATAACAACGCTAAAGTCTCATTTTCCAGACAATATTAGACAATTTAATGTTTATAAAAATAATAAAATTGTAGCAGGATCAACAATTTTTGAAACGCCAAGAGGTGCACATACCCAGTACATTTCAGGAAACGAAAATAATAATAGCCTCGGCAGTTTGGACTTCTTGCATGCCCACCTCATCAAAACGGTATTTAATGATAAAGTGTTTTTTGATTTTGGTAATTCTAATATGAATAATGGGCAAGTGGTAAATTATGGTTTGTTATTTTGGAAAGAAGGTTTCGGAGCACGTACAGTTTCACAAGATTTTTACGTTATTGATGTTGAAAAGCACGAATTGCTTAACACTATATTACAATGATTAAATTCCTAGACCTAAATAAATTAAACGCAGCATACAAAACTGATTTTGAAAAAACGTTTACTTCGTTTTTAAACTCGGGTCATTACATTTTAGGATCTCAAGTGTCAACATTTGAATCGAATTATGCATCTTATTGTAACACTCAATATTGCATTGGTGTTGCCAACGGATTAGACGCGTTAACACTAATATTCAAAGCCTATGTACGTTTGGGTAAATTAAAAATAGGAGATGCCGTTTTAGTGCCTGCCAATACCTATATAGCTAGTGTATTATCTGTTATTAATGCGGGTCTAAAACCTGTTTTTATTGAACCCGATTCAGAGACGTATAATATCGCTTCAAAACAAATAAAAGAAGCGCTATCTTCTGACGTTAAAGCTATTTTAGTTGTTCATTTGTACGGTCAATTGGCAGTCATGGAGGACATTCTTGCAATTGCAGATCATCATAACTTGTTGGTGGTTGAAGATGCTGCTCAAGCCCACGGCGCTGTGGATGCTGATGGAAATAAAGCGGGAAGTTTAAGTCATGCTGCAGCCTTTAGTTTTTACCCCTCCAAAAATCTTGGAGCTCTTGGTGATGCAGGTGCTATTACGACCAATGACACCACACTTGCTCATCTGCTAAAACAATTACGAAATTATGGAAGTCCTCAAAAATATGTAAATGCTGTACCTGGATTTAATAGTCGATTGGATGAACTACAGGCTGCTTTTTTGAACCTAAAACTCCCTAATTTAGATCATGATAATGAGAGGCGACGTGCTGTTGCTAGGCAGTATTTAGAGGGAATTAACAACAGTAAAATTAAACGTCCTTTTTATTCGGGTGCGAAAGATCATGTCTTCCATCTGTTCGTAGTTTTAGTTGAAGAGCGGGATCGTTTTATGAACTATTTGAAAGCTAATGATATTGAAACACTGATCCATTATCCAATTCCTCCTCATAAACAAGAGGCGCTACAGACCTACCATTCCTTAAAACTTCCACTGACAGAGCGCTTACATCAACACCTTGTGAGTCTTCCCATGAGTCCAGTATTAGAATCCAGTGACGTGTCGAAAATCATTACTGTAATTAATGCCTTTTGATGATGTTAAAAAAACTGCTTGAACATTTCAAAAAAAGTATTCTTTTAAAAATAGTATCGCTCAATTCATTGGTGATCGGTTTTAGACTAATCATTTCCATAGTCATCCAAAAGCTGCTTGCCGAAATGGTTGGGGCAACTGGTATCGCAAAAATTGGCCAGCTAAGAAACCTTATGGTCATCCTAACAAGTACATCTTCTTTAGGCGTTTTTAATGGAGTTGTAAAATATACTTCCGAGCTAAAAAAAGAAGAAGCTCTTCTTGCAAAATTTTTTTCAACAACTTTTATTTTTTCTATTGTAGGCACATTGATTAGTACAGTTGTTTTATTTGTTTTTTCATCTTGGATTTCCATTCAGCTTTTTGGAAGTGACACTTTTGAGTTTATCATTAGAATTACGGCGTTTGTTGTTCCTGCAATATCTTTAAATCGCATTTTTAGTGGGGTCGTTAATGGGCTTTCAGCATATAAGCATTATGCAAAAATAGAACTCATTGCATATTTTGTATCCAGTCTTATGCTCCTCTATGGCTTGTTTAATTATGACATTAATGGCGTACTAATTGCTATTGCCATTGCACCAGTTGTTCAACTTTTGGTGTTGTTGTATGTCTTTGGTAATGTGCTAAAAACACAAATTAAATTAAAAGGACTAAGGCTGAGTACGCCCTTTGCCAAGGCATTATTAACCTTTACTGCCATGTCGTTTATTTCCACAGTATTGGTTAATTACATTGAAATTGATATCCGTTCTCAAATCACCAATCAGATTAGTAGTACTCAAGCTGGGTATTGGACTGCAATGCTTTTTATATCCAAAAACTATATGGTATTTTCTACAGGTCTCTTTACGTTGTATGTCATACCAAGATTTGCAGAAATTTATTCGGTTCACGACTTTAAAAAGGAAGTGTTTTATATCTATAAAACCATTTTGCCGTTTTTTGCCATTGGAATGCTACTTATTTATCTGTTTCGAATGCTAATTATTGATGTGGTGTACCCAGGATTTTTTGATATGGAACCTTTATTTAAATGGCAATTATCAGCGGATTTTGTTAGGCTCTCTGCTATAGTTTTAGCACACCAGTTTTTGGCGAAGAAGATGTTGATTAGTTATATTATTACTGAATTTATTTCTATCATTTTGTTTTATGTGTTTTCTAAACTTCTGGTTAATTCGTACGGAATCGAAGGCATTGTAATGGCACATTTATACCGCTATATTGTTTATTTCATTGTTGTGATTATAGCTATTGGGTACCATTTTAAAAACAAAAAGGATGCTATGCCTCCAAGTACTTTAGACATGCTTTAACACAGTGGTTTTAGTATTCCTTAAGAACATCTTCATTTTGAAATAATACAAAAACCTTTATTTAATCAATAAAGATAGCTATATTGAAAATTCTTGTTTTAAATAAAATTTAAGCAAAATTAATAGCAAAAACCATCTGTAAAACGATAATTAAAAACAGGAATATAATATCAATACTAAGAGTAATGAAGCATAACACAATAGACTCCGTATCCCTTATAGAAATCCCAAAAATTAGTGATGAAGCCGGACGTGGAAATTTGTCAGTGATCGAAAAAGATGCAGTTCCTTTTGATATTGTTCGAGTTTATTATTTGTATGATGTGCCTAGTGATGCCTACAGAGGCGGTCATGCGCACAAAAATTTACAACAATTCCTGCTGCCTTTGAGTGGAAGTTTTGATGTGATTTTAAAAGATGGTAAAAATACGCGAACCATCTCCTTAAACAAGCCCAATAAAGGACTGTTGATCGTTCCGGGTATTTGGCGAGAATTAGAAAATTTTTCATCTGGCGCTGTTTGTTTGGTGTTAGCCTCGGCGGTGTATGATGAGTCAGATTATATACGAGACTATGAAGCGTTTAAAAAACATTTCTCCTAGCTAAGAATTCCAAGTTTCTAAATAGGTTTGAGCTACTTTTTGATAATCATGATGAGTTTCAATATAAGCGCGTGCGTTCTTACTAATTTCTACAATTTCTTTTGGATTTTCAATAAGCAAGCTCAAGTTTTTAACAATTTCATCGACATTTGGTGTGGTGTGAATTCCGATTTTTTGGGTAATATTATAGTGCGATTTGAAACCTTCACTGAATCCACTAAAAACCACCTTTCCTTGTGCCATAGCTTCTAATGCATTGTATCCATGATCATAAGCATAAGCCTGATCTAGTAAAATATGAGATTCATTATAGAGTTTAGTATACTCCTTGTAAGAGATCGGA
>Ga0209533_1000183_pt1 | contig 58635 bp, 53 predicted proteins | sample COG_04_FD_184748 | JGI IMG/M metagenome (GOLD analysis project Ga0209533, IMG submission 184748) | Pelagic Microbial community sample from North Sea - COGITO 998_met_04 (SPAdes) (version 2) | ecosystem: Environmental > Aquatic > Marine > Neritic zone/Coastal water | place: Helgoland, sampling...
CTTGTATTGCCTTGCTTTGGCACCTGGGCAATCATGTCGCAAAGCAAGGCAATACAAGCACCTGTAAGTGCCACTAAGGGTATGGTTATTTTATGATCGGACTCTTCTGCACCCAAGCGCACCAAATGAGGTACAGCCATACCAACAAAGGCGATGGGACCGCAATACGCCGTAACCCAAGCCACTAAAACACCTACCAAACATAATATTTCTCTGCGAATAGACTTTAAAGACACGCCCAAACTTTGTGCATAGGATTCGCCCAACAAAAGGCTGTTTAAAGCTTTTGAGCGCGAATAGGCGAAAGCCAATCCTAAAAGCAAAACGGGCAACATAAGCTTCAGGTCCGTCCATTGGGTTTTTGCAAAAGAGCCCATGCCCCAAAGCACAAAACTTTGTAAATCTTGTGCGCTAGAAAAATACTGCAAAACCCCCACTAAAGCACCTGTAAGATAAGAGACCATTAAACCCAAAATTAACAAACTTACCGAAGATCGGAATCTTTTAGCAGCCCATATCATAAGAAGTAAAACCAAAAAAGAACCCAAACTAGCAGCCAAAGGAACCGACAATAAAAAGCTTCCGGAAAAAAACAGAAGCACCAAAGCCACGCCTAAACTAGCACCCGAGCTAATACCTAAAACATAAGGTCCGGCTAAAGGATTTCTAAAAAAACTTTGCATTAACAAACCCGAAACGGCCAAAGATGCTCCGGCAATGCAAGCCGTTAAAGCTTTTGGTATTCTGTACTCCAATAAAATAGTTTCGTAAGAAGCATGCGAAAACCCCTGTCCACTTAGGTAGTCTATAAACTCGAAAATGGAAATGCGAACACTGCCTAGGAGTACATCGCAAATAAAAAGCGAAACTAAAAGCAGTACTAAAAACACAATTCTAAAAAAGACTTTATTCATTTGCCAGTGGTTTGTAATATACAAGCTTGTAGTTGGGCATTAATTCTGGATGAAAAATAGCAATTAAATCGGCTAAAACGTCATCTACATGCAACAAACCCGATTCCCAATAATCGTTGCCACCATAATTATTGATGCGTGCGTTGTTATTGTATACCTGTTTGTTTTTAAATGCCCCAAACAAACCCATGTCAGGTAAAGTTTTCAAAACCTCCTGATAGGAAGAAAAAGCACCGGCATTTATCCAGTAATCGCAATCGAAGGCCTTATGGTAAACCACCTCCCAATCGTATGGAGTACTGTTTAATTTGGCATCGTACTCCCAAGGATAATAAGCCCCGGCATCGCTAATAAAATGAGCGGAATAACTCAAGCCACCCGGCAAATGCCACTGCTCATTAAAAGGCATGTTTATAAGTACTTTTGGTCGATTTTTTACCTGTAAAGCTTTGGCTTTTAAACGCTCATAAGAGGTTTTAATTTGAGTAAAGAGCGAATCTGCTTCTGTTTCTTTGTTAAAAAAACAAGCAAAAAATTTAATCCATTCGGCGCGTCCTAAAGGGCTTTCCTCTAAATATTCGTAGGAATAAGCAAAGCAAGTGTTCGGATATTTGGTTTCGAAGGCAGTACTCTTTCCTTGCCATCCAAAGCTATAAACCAAATCTACTTGAGCCAAAAGTAAAGCCTCATGGTTTAATTTATCCAAGCTACCAACCTCTGCAATCTCTCTATCCTCAAAGGCTTTTCTAATAGTTGGAGCATGTATATACTCCTTTGCATCTACCGCCATTAAGGTGTTTTCTAATCCTAAATCGTGAATGTATGCAGCATAAACGGAAGACAAAGAAGCCAGTCTTTTAATAGGTGTTTGCACAAAACCCTCTTTCGACTCATTGGTTAAATAATACCGGTGTAAGGTGTCTTTTCTATCCGATGAAAAAACCAACAATTCTTGATATCCTTCAAAATAGTTTACGGCAAAACCTTTCGCATAATCGAGTTCTAATCGAGCCAAAGGTTTTGAATTCGCAATGGTTTTCTCTGTTTTAACTGGAGAACAAGCACAAAAACAGAGGCTAAAAACAAAAGCTATAGCAGTTCTCATTCGCTAATAAAATCAAATTCTGAAGGAATAATCCCAACTTTCAACTCCTTAATTAAGCTCGATTCTTTGCTGTAAACCCAAACGGTTCCTTGCTGTACATAATTTATTGCATCGGCTATGTAAATACGATCTTGATGAACCGAAAGACCGTAAAACAATCTATTGTTGGACGGTATCATCGGAATACTAGTGATTTGGTCGGTAAACTCGTTGATGTGCCAAACCCCATTTGAGAGAAAATACACATCACTCCCGGAAGCGGAAACCACTAAATTAGTTGGATACTCCTCCACAAAATCGTAGCTGTAAATTGGGGCAAAAGTAAAGGCATCTAAGCACTGTACTTTCCCAACTCCATTAGCTTCACCACAAAGCCACAAGCGATTAAAAACATCTTTGCTAAGCGATGAAACGTTGAAATCTACAGTATATGCCTCTTCCGCTTCATCTGTTTCGGTATTTACAAGCCAAATACTGTTGCTGGATTTGTTAAGAGCGTAAACGCGGTTGTCTATTTGAAACAGCTCTTCTAGCCAACCAGCACACTCTATAAAGCTTGAAATTTCGTAGTTTTCTAAATCCAATACAGCTATTTTATTGGCGTACAAATCGCTTACATAGGCTTTGGTTTGGCTTACCACATGAAGGTAACGAGGAGAGGTAAAACCAGAGATTGTTTCGAGCAACTCAAAGGTATTCTTATCAATTACCTCAATACGTCCGGAATTATTTAACACCAAAAAAGCGGTGTTTTCATTTAAGGTAATCGACTGCAATACATCGCCCAAAGGGCGCTGATTAACCTCTTCAAAAACACGGTTTTGCACTTGTTCGTTTTCGAGATCATAAAAGCTTAAAGAGGCATTTCCCCACTGAAAATTTCCCTCGTTAGCGATGAGGATACCTCGACTTAAAAAATAGGCTTCCGAAGAATTTTCTTCAGGCTTATCGCAAGCAGAAAAGACCAGTAAAAAACAGGTACTTAAGATTACATATTTCATTGCTTTACACTAATTTTTTTATGCATCGTTTGGCCTAAGATTTCGTATTGTAAAACATACACACCAGTACTCAGGTTTAATTCAGCTAAATTTAAAGAGCTGCTGTTTTTAAAAACATAAGATTTGCCTAAGTTATCGAACAATTTAATAGAAGCTACTGTATGCTTAGATTTAATGTGTAAGGTTCCTGAAACAGAAATAGGATTCGGAAAAACCAACTCCTCTTTGTGCTCAGAAATAGACAAAGGATTTTGATGAAGTACTCCAATAGCATCAATATCAAAACCACCCGAACTAAAAGGCGTTGGCCAAGGATCGTTTATGGGATGGTTGTTTACATCGTAAGACGCATAAAGCGGATCTATGCTTCCAACTACATCAACAATACGAATGTGGCTTATGGCATTTACATTTAGGCTCTCAATGCCCAGCAAATCGTCTAAATTAAAAGGTGTGCCCCATTGCGCCGGATACTTGCCTGCTAAATTGTGAATGTTTTCTGTTTGCAATAAGCCAAAAGCACCCAGTTGCAGATCTGATGGGCTGAGAGAATGCGCTTCAAATCGGTAAAAATTAATGCCGTCTGAGCTTACCTCAACAAAGGCTAGTTCTAAAAAATAATCGTCAAAGCCATTTTCAAAAACCGCAAAGTCGAAACCTGTTCCGTTGTAAATAGTGTTTTCAAATTCAAAAGTCGCGCTTCCTCCATCGCCCAAGCTTAAAACACCAGGATCTGGACTGCCAAAACAATCCTCCACACTACCAAAATCAACTTTTCCTAAGACCGTGTCTGCACAATTAACCCATCCTCTTTGCACCGAACCTCTTTCTGCCCAAGCACTAATCAAAGGAGAGTCCATAGAAATAGCAATGCAGCCTTCTGCACCAAGAGCTGGAGCAAACTGTGCCATAACCGAATGGCTCAGTAAAAAGAATACAACTACAATTTTCATACAATGCACTTTAGTTTTATAAATCGATTATAATTTATAGTTTGATGATTTTTTGAACAGAAGCGCCCATTTTCACAAAATAGACACCTGGCTTAAAATCGCTTACAGAAACTGTGTTCCCTTGTGCTACAAAAGTATCGATCATCAATTTTCCCGATAAATCGTAAATAGACAGAGGTCCTGTAACAGAACTTCTAAACTCGTTTTTTACTGGGTTTGGATAAATGGAAAGCACATTGGAATCTTGTTCTACAAGTGCTAAATCGTTTACGCTTAAATCGTCCATGCAAAAGTAAGCGGGAGTATTCATGCCCCATTCGCCCATATCTGAGGAGCTTAAATTAAAACGAATTGAGCTAACATTTCCTAAAGGAGTTAAATCTAGCCAAGCCCAATCGTTTAGAATATAATCTTGAGAATTGTCACTAAAACGAAAATCTGCTAAGTAAAACTCTAGGGTATCTACCACCACAAGATCGAGCATACCAATTACAGAAACCATAAACCAATCTTCGTCATCTCCAAACTCGCCTCCAAACTTTTTAGCGTAGGCATCGCCATTGTGCATAGACTCTGAAGCATAAGTACTGTTGGTAATGTAAAAACCATCTAAGGTTTTTACATCAAAAGAAATATATGCATCGGGATACACAAGGGCAAAATTAGTTCCACTATAGGCTTCTCCTGTACTTACGCCATATTGGTTGCCCCATCCTGCTGTTGTATCGTCTTGTACGTTAGAAATGGAAAAACCAGACCAAGAACCCCAATCGCTGTCGTAGGTATTGTTAAAACTAAAACCTTCTTCAGTATAGCCTCCACTTAAATCAGAACCGTTCCAAAACCCAGTAGAATCTAAGGCTACCGCATCAAAATTAACTTCTTGAGCTACGCTTGTTAAACCTAGTAAGGCTGCAGTAAAAAATAATGTAATCCTCATAATTGTGTTGTTTATTAGTGTTTATTAGTGTTGATATTTGTTATTTGTAAGCAAATTTAAAGTTTACGTTTAGAGTTCTTCCGGGCATTGCATAGCCCTGCATCATCTGGAAACTTGTATTGCTTAGGTTGTCTACTTGAAAACCTAAACTAAAATCATACTTTTTACAAAGCCAATTCTTTTGGAGTCCTACCGATAGGGTTTGGTATGCGGGTAAACTAGAAAAGTGGTCATCCGAAGTGTACCGAACACTTTCGTAATGATGCAGTAAGTATGTATTCCAAGCGTTATTATTCCAATTAATGGAATGGTTTAGTTGAACCAAAGGCATGTAAATAAGTTGTTTCCCTAAAGCAGCATCTCCAGAGGCTCGCTCGCTTAGGTTTCGGGCACTTTGCACCGAGCATAAATTAGAATAGGTAAATACACCAACATAAGATGAAAACCTTGAGTTTAAAGAAAGCTCCACTCCTTTTTGCTCTACTAATGCTAGGTTTTTGGAGGTCCAATAAGCCGCCGAGGGCAGCCACAAGATCCAATCGGAAATACGACCAAAGTAAAGACCTAGCTTAGCGGTGTTTTTAAAACGCTTTAGGGTAAATGACTTTTCATAACTTAGGTTAATCATTGCACCGTCTTCGGCCTTTAAATCAGGATTGCCTCCAGGATTCCAGTACCGATCATTCCAGGAAGGATTTCGATAAGATCTACCCAGCGAACATTCAATCACATTTTGCTTACCTCTAGAATACTTATAAGCAACAGAGGGTAAAAAAGGACTCAATACAGCAGCATTTAACTCCTGTCTGGCAGATAGAATAAGTGATGAGAATTCGGATAGAATCCGCTGGTAATTTGCCCCAACAGCATAACGAGTTTCATGGTTTACATCCGATAGTATTGATTTTGAATAGATGATTTGATGCAGTACACTTTGCTCGAGTCTAAATTGATGCCCAGGATTAGCTTTAAGTTGAACCGATTGCATAAAGCCGATTTGTTCAGTAAGATGATTGGCATTTGTATTTTTTAAGGAATCGACAAATAAAAGCCGGTCCGAGGCAAAAGAGAACTGCGTATTCCATTGGGTTTTGTTCTCTAGGTACTGCGTCTTTAGTAAAAGTCTATGTGCCGATTCCTCCTTTTCGGCAGTAGATTCTGCCTCGAATAAAGTAGGAGGAATTAAACGATTTGCCTCCTGATAAAAGTAAATTACATCTGCTCTTAGCCTAGAACTTAGTTGTTGAGAAAACGAAGATTGGAATGCCCTACTCGACTGATTGGCGTGACTGAGTTTTTTTAAAGAATCTGTATATGGATCTGTATAAGGAAAATTGTTTTTGGATTGCTGCTGATAAATGGCCACATCGAATACAGATTTAGCCTTACTTATTTGGGCTTTTAAACCTACACTTTTATTGGAGAACGATCCGAAATTACTTTGAAATTGCAGCTGCTTGCCTTGATTAAATTTTAAATCTTGGTTTAAATGAATAGAGCCGCCAATTGAACCACTGCCCAATAAAGAGCCTAAGCCTCCCGATTGTACTTGTATATTTTGAACGAAGAAGAGAGGCATTAAGGACAAATCGTACCCCCCATTCATGGGACTGTTTAATGTTAAACCATTCCACAAAACTTGCGTATGAGCCGTTCCGGCGCCCCTAATAGAACTAGTAGACAAAGCACCGTAGCTACGTATTCTTAAGTGCGACTCTTTAGATAATATGGAGGCCAAACTTTGGCCACTGTAAAAACGGAGTGCACTGTCAATAGATAAAATAGAAGCGCCAATTGTCCAATCCGACAATTTATCGTCTGTAAGTAGAATCTCTTTGAGTAAAGGAGTTTGTAGCTTACTCAAGGAATCTATTCTCTGCGCCATAATTGCATTTGTACAAAAACAAATACAGATGAACATCCATTTATTCATACAATAAATTAAACGGCAAAGAAGCAACGAAAAGCGCTAGCGATTCACCCGACTTTTTCACCGAAAGTTGTGCGTTATGTTGTCTTGGCAGGTCTTCTGACTCACTCCAAAAATGTCTACCTTCCCGTTTCCAGTGGTTGTAATATTGACATTCGTTTGCAGAGCTTACAGCTGCGGGAACAGTTTAGGATTTACACCCAATTCCCTTTTAAGGAAAAAACCAGTCTGGTTTATTCCACCAATGGGCCAAATATACTCATTTGATTTTTCTTACAATGCGGATAAATCCAAAAAAAGGATATCTATACAGACCTAAACTTAAAAGGTAAAGACGAATGCAGTGCTTGCCTTAGTACAGCATTTAAATACAAGGCACTAAGCGCCAGCTTATGTAAAGTGTTTGGTAATTAATTCTAAAATCAAAATATCCTGTGGGTAAAACTACTTATATTTGCTGCGATAAATGATTTACGGTATAGCACATATTAGCATCATTCCGATGCGCGAAGAAGCCAACGATAGAGCCGAAATGGTGAACCAAATTCTTTTTGGAGAGCATTATAAGGTCATCGAAAAAAGAGCGAAGTGGCTTAAAATTCGCTTAGCTCACGATGCTTACGAAGGCTGGATTTGCAGAAAGCAGCACTTCGAAGTAAGCAAAGAAATTTTCGAGAAACTCTCGAAAGAAACCGCCCATTACAACTACAATTTAATAGATGCTTTAGGCACCGACAAAGGCGAGCTTATACCTATTGGACTTGGCTCTACCTTACCCTTTTACGAGGGCGAACACTGCAGTATAGGCGCTACAAAATTTCAGTTTGAAGGAGCGCATAAACCCAGCGAAAAACACACCAAAAAAGACATCGTGAATACCGGTTTTATGTACCTGCACGCTCCTTATCTTTGGGGCGGTCGTACGCCCATGGGAATCGATTGTTCTGGACTTAGCCAAATGGCTTACCGTTTAAACGGAAGAAGTATTCCGCGCGATGCTTCGCAGCAAATAAAATTGGGCGATACACTCAGTTTTATTGAAGAGGCCGAACCTGGAGATCTTGCTTTTTTTGACGATGCGGAGGGGAATATTGTGCATGTGGGACTTATACTAGAAAACAACCACATTCTGCATGCCTCCGGAAAAGTTCGAATAGATTGTATTGATCAGCAAGGAATATTTAACAAAGAACTGGGCGAACACACCCACAAACTTCGCTTAATAAAGCAGTTGTTTTAGCAGATTAAATACAGCTAAACAACCCGATACATCCCCTAAGACAAAACGAGAAGCTTGTCCTTTAGAAACACATTAACCTTGCAGTTGTTTTTTCACTCTATCCCAGTATACGTCCATTTCTGGTAAGTTCATGTCCGTAATATTTTTAGCATCGGCATGTATTTGCTTTTCCATTTCTTGAAAACGCTTTCTAAATTTTTTGTTGGTTCGCTCTAAAGCATCTTCTGGGTTAATTTCCATATGTCTGGCATAATTTACCAGCGAAAACAAAAGGTCTCCAAACTCCGCTTCCATTTTTGTGGAATCGTTTGCAGCTACTTCTGCTTCAAATTCGGCCAGCTCCTCTTTTACCTTAGCCCAAACCTCCTTTGTATTGGGAAAGTCGAAGCCAACACCTCGTACTTTATCTTGCATACGCACCGCCTTAACTAAAGCGGGTAAAGAAGTAGGAACCCCTTCTAAAACAGAACTTTTTGGCCCTTTTTCTTTTAACTTAAGCTGCTCCCAATTGCGTTTTACTTCCTCTTCATCTTGCACCTCTAAATCGCCGTAAATGTGTGGATGGCGGTAAATCAGTTTTTCACAAATTCCATTCAGCACATCCGCTATGTCGAAAGCCTTTTTTTCGGAGCCTATTTTAGCGTAAAAAACCAAGTGCAAGAGCAAATCGCCCAACTCGGTCTTTACCTCCTCCATATCTTCATCCAATATGGCATCGCACAATTCGTAGGTTTCCTCTATGGTTAAATGACGAAGGCTGTCCATGGTTTGTTTTTTATCCCAAGGGCATTCTGCTCGGAGCTGGTCCATAATGTCCAAGAGTCTTCCGAAAGCGTGTAATTTATCTTCGCGTGTGTTCATTTTATTGGGTGTTGAGACTTTGTTTATCGGTAATTATAGAAACTATTCAATAAAATATTTTACTTCAAAGCATCCAGTTCTAACTTGACAAAATCGGCCAGTTCTTTTACGTAAGAGGGCGAAAAGTCAAATTTAATATCTGCCTTGGCATAAATTTCTCCAATAGACTTGGTATAACCTAATTTTAAAGCACTGTCGAAATGATCTAAGGCTTGTTCTGAGTTTTGCTTGTAGTTTCGCCAAACGGCAATAGCTCCTAATTGTGCCATACCGTATTCTATATAATAAAAAGGAACTTCGTAAATGTGTAATTGTCTTTGCCAAGCTGTTTTCTGGTATTCTTCGTAAGAAGACCAATCGATCATTCCTGTTCCGTAGCGCTTGGCTATTAATTGCCATTGTGCATGTCTTTCGCTATGTAAATGTGTTGGGTTTTCGTACAACCAATGCTGAAACTCGTCTACCATAGCTACCCAAGGGAGTGTTTCTAATACGCCTTGCAATTGCTCTTTTCGAGCGCGCTTCCACTCTTCTTTATTGTTAAAAAAAACATCCCAATGTTCCATGGAAATAAGCTCCATACTCATGGAGGCCAATTCGGCTACTTCGGAGGGCGTACTTTTAAAAGCGGTAAGCTCTAAGTTTTTAGTAAAGAACGAATGAACAGCGTGCCCACCTTCGTGCACCATAGTAACCGCATCTCTTAACAAGCCCACAGCATTCATATAAATAAAAGGAACTCCAGATTCGTAAAGCGGGTACATAAAGCCTCCGGGCGCTTTTCCTTTTCTGGATACCAAATCCAGATGCCCCATTTCTTTCATCTTGCGCAAACAAGCTGCGTAGTAAGGCCTAATTTTATCGAAGCATTCAATGCACTTATCCAAGAGCTGCTCGCCCCCTTCAAAGGGCTTTAAAGGTTCGTTTCCATTTGGATCTACAGACATGTCCCAAGGTTTTAAAACCTCTAAGTTCAAGTCTGTTTTTCGCTGTTTTTGAATTTCGGCTATGAGCGGTACAATTTCTTTTTCTATGGATTCGTGAAAACGAAAACAATCTTCTTTGGTATAATCAAAACGTCCCATAGACTGGAACTTATAGTCTCTAAAGTTAGTAAAATCGGCGTTTTTAGCTACTTTTTGTCTTTTAGCTATGAGCTCATCTAGGAGTAGGTCTAAATTTTCTTTGTCTTCTGTTCTCCGCGCATTTACTTTTTCAAAAACTTCTTTGCGCTTTGCGCGATCTGTACTTTTCAGAAAAACAGAAGCTTGTTGGAGTGTTTTTTCTTCGCCATTTATAGTAACCATCATTTGGGCGGCTATTTCTCCAAATTTTTGGGCCTTATTGGTGAGTTCTGTAAACAGTGCAATGTTTTCTTCGCGGTACAGTTTGATGTCGTTTTTTACCGCACGCAAATAAATATAATACGTCTGTTGGTCGAGTTCCTTTAAAAAAGGAGAGGCTAAAAATTTGGTATTAAATTCATGGTCGTACGGAGCTGTTTTTGGGCTTATGTGTTCCACAAAAAACTGAAAGGACTTTTGGAGTTCAGCATCCGTAGTATCTATATTCATTTTTATGTAACGCCAGGCCATATCTTCTTCTAGAACTGCTTCTAATTCAGAACGATCTTGCATCCATTTTTTTAAATCTACAACAGAATTTAGTGCTCTGTGTTTTAAGTCTTCAAAAAAAGTTTGAATTTGTTCCCAGCTTGTAATGGCTAAATCTTCGGGTAAAAAGTTTCTCATCGGTATCGATATTCTAAATAAAAAAAGGCTCCTAGTGGAGCCTTCAAAAATACATATTTTTAATCGTATAAAAACTATTCCTTTTTGGCTTTTGCCTTTGGTTTGGCTTTTGCTTTTGGTTTGTCTTTTGCGTCTTCGGCCTTAACTTTTGCCTTTGGTTTGGCTTTGGTTTTAGGTTTGTCTGCAGTTTCGTCTTTGTCTTGTGCCTTTGCTTTTGTTTTCGCTTTTGGCTTAGCCTTTGCTTCGTCTTTATCCTTAGCTGTTGCTTTAGATTTGGCTTTTGTTTTTGGCTTTTCTGCTTCGGTTTCTTCTACTTCTTCTACTGTTTCAACAGCCAAGCCTGCATTTTGCAGTGTATTGTACCAAGAAACCACTTTCTTTATGTCTGATGCATACACGCGGTCTTCATCAAAATCTTCCAATACACCTCTAAAAAAAGTAGTGAGTACGTTGGATGATGATTTATGTCCAATGGTAGCTTTACCGGCTTCTTTAACTCTAATTATATCTAATACTTTTACCAAAGGAATTTCTTCGGTATAGGTATAAATAGCAATGTCTTGCAATGCACTCATTTTTGAGGATGAACTCATCGCGACTTTTTTACTATCGGCTAAGCTTTCTACAATAACACCATTTTTTGTTTGCCCTACAACTTTGTAAAGTCCTGGTTTACCTGCAACTGCAATAATTCCTTCTACATTCATATTTTATGTTTTTTTCCTATTTGACAATAACTATACCAGAGCTCGTGTTTATTCCATTACCCCTTAGTTGAATTGTATAGTATCCTTGCTTTAAATAATCTAAGTTTACTTTTAATTCGGATGCATTCGCCTGAGCGAAAAAATCTGTGCGATAATACAACTTTCCTAAGACATCGTAAACAGATATTTGATAATTTCCACTTTCAATAAGGTTGAAATCAATATGAAACATACCCTCAGTTGGGTTCGGGAAAAAGGTCATTTCTGGTACACTATTCCTTTTGTACTGAAAAGCAGCCTGTAAATTGAGTCTGCCAGAACCTAAATTGTATTCACTGTTAAGAGCGTCTGTTGTTTTTAACAGTCTGTTTTTAATTATACGAACCGATTCGTTGGGGTAATAAGACCTTAACAAAATAGCCGCGCTAGAAACTACGGCAGCTGCCACAGAGGTTCCACTTGTATAGGTATAATCGTTTTGAACATAGGTAGTAAAAATAGCCGTTCCAGGAGCAGCCATTTGGTAATGCGATCCGTAATTAGAAATGGCTGTTTTTTGATCGGCTTGGTCTACCGCACATACTCCAATTACATTGTTTAATGCCGCCGGATAAATGGCTGTTGTAGCATTGGTGTTTCCTGCAGATGCAACCACCAATACGTCCATAGAATCGGTTACATAGGTAATTATATCGGCCTCTACCTGGCTAAATTCTTCGCTTCCAAACGAACAGTTTATTACCTGAACCCCCATTTGAGCAGCATAGGCGATACCTAGATTTGTGTTGGAAACAATACCGGCCTCGTTGGTTATTTTTACAGGTAAATACCTGCATTTAAAAGCAGAAGAAGCTGTACCAATGTTGTTATTTGTACTCGCGGCTACAATACCACATATGGATGATCCATGTGCGTAAGAACCATCTATCATTGGATCCATATCATTAGATCCAAAATCCCAACCGTAAAAATTGTCTATGTACCCATCGGCATCGTCGTCAATTCCGTTAATGGGATCTTTGTGGTTGTAAGCTAGGTTGTTTTGCAAATCCTCATGCAGGTAATCTACGCCAGAATCTACCACACCAACCACAAAAGTGCTGTCTCCCTGAGCATACTCCCAAACGGGTTTAACTTTAATTTTATCTAAATACCATTGCTGGCTAATTGCAGAGTCGGATGGGGTAAAATGCAATTGTTGTGCTCGTTCTCTTTCCCAATATAAAATGGCTCCAGATTGAACTAAACGTTCTAAAAGCTGTTCGTTGGAAGTTGTAACAGTTACAAAGGAGGAGAAAAAATCGTTTTTAGAAGACTGCAGATGGTAAGTCTTCTCAATTGTAAAGTTCTTGTTGGAGCCTTCGAGTACACTAGAGTTTTCTGCGAGTTTTAGTGTATAGGTATGTAAACTTTGCCCATTTAAAAGCCCCATAACAAAGGTAGTACTAAGCAGAAGAAAGGCTCTAAGATGCATTTTATTTTTGGAACTGGTTGATTAATTCCTCGTCGGAAAAATACAATAATTGAATCATTCCCTTGGCTTGTTCTACATATGGATGGGTAGGATAGCGCTCTATAAACTCATCGTAGGTATTCTTAGCGGTTAGGCGTTGTTCCAGTGCTTCAAAACAATCGGCTTGCTGGAACAATGCTAAAGGAGCAAGTTTAGATTCTGGAAATCTTGTGTGAACTTTGTTGAAAAATTCAGCAGATTTTAAATACGATCCTAAACCTTTTAATACCTCGCCAGATTTGAAGAGAATTTCTGGATTGGATTCGGAATTCGGGTATGCATTTAAAAAACTACTGTAAGCCTGTAATACTTCCTTTGCTAAATCCTTAGTACTCGAAACATCTTCTACTTGCCTCAATTTAGCCTCGAGTTCCAAAACGCGGTCCAGGTCTTTTTTTTGTGGATTTACACATGAAATACTGCAGCTAAGAATACAAAACAGTAAAAAAACAGCTCTCATCTTCTTCCCTTTTTTAATTTATAAAAACGCATTCTGTAGTCCGGATTAACTTTTCCGTTGATAATGTCGCTGAGTTTACGTTTAATAATTCTCTTTCGGAGTGGAGATAAATACTCTGTAAAAAGAACGCCTTCTACATGATCGAATTCATGTTGAATAACACGAGCCGCTAAACCCTCATAGGTTTCTGTGTGTTCTACAAAATCTTCATCACTGTATCGAATGGTAATTTTGGGTTTTCGCTCCACTTCTTCTCTTACCTCGGGTATGCTTAAACAACCCTCGTTAAAAAACCACTCTTCGCCTTCCTCCGAAATAATTTCAGGGTTGATAAAAGTCTTTTTAAAACCCTCTAAATCCGGTTCGTCCTCGCTAAAAGGAGAACAATCGATAACAAACAAACGTATAGACAAGCCAATTTGTGGAGCAGCCAAGCCAACACCACGAGAAGCATACATGGTTTCGTACATATTTGCTACTAGCTCTTTAAGCTTTGGGTACTCAGGACTTATTTCTTTTCCTACTTCCTTTAAAATTGGATCTCCGTAGGCAACAATAGGTAAAAACATAATTTAAAACTTGAATTTTTGTTGTTCCATAAAAGATTGCAAAATAAGCGTAGCACTAACCTCATCTACCAAAGCTTTGTTTTGTCTGGCTTTCTTTTTCAGGCCACTATCAATCATGGTTTGAAAAGCCATTTTGGAGGTGAAACGCTCGTCAATTAAATGAATTTCCATTTCGGGAAATTGCTTTCTTAATTGCTTAGCGAAACCCTTTACATAAGGAGTGGCATCTGTGTTTTGGTCCTTTAAATTCTTTGGCATGCCCATCACTATCGCATCAACAGATTCTTTAGAAATATATTCCTTTAAGAAATCTATGCAATCGTGTGCACGAACTGTACCTAGCCCTGAAGCTATAATTTGTAAGTCATCGGTTACTGCAATGCCTACTCTTTTCGTACCGTAATCTAATGCCAATATTCTAGCCATATTTTTGCAAATCTTTGCAAAGATACATATTGTTGAGCTTTGTTTTAGCTCAGAAATTAAATTCGTGTAATCCAACTAAAACTTAGGAATTAAACTTATTCCAACGTCGTAATTCGCGTTCAAAAAGAGACGCATATTTTGTTGGAATTGGAATTTCGAACGTTTTATAATTTTGAGAAATAGGGTGTTTAAAGCCAATTTTACTTGAACTTAAAAAGAGCCCTTTCCCTTTTAAAACATTAGAACTGTCGTGGAGGTAGTCGCCAATAATAGGATGGCCAGCATGTGCTAAATGTATTCGCAACTGATGAGTTCTTCCGGTAATTGGATTTAATTCGATAAGACTAACCCAGTCGTAGGACAATGACTTTTCTACGCGCACGCCGTTGAAGTTGGTTACAGCAACTTGTCCATCTATAGAAGCGTCAAAAACACCCGTTCCAGATAGTTTTCCTTTTACAAGAGCATAGTAGGTTTTATGTATTTCTTGATCCTCAAACTGCTTGCCTAAACTAATTTGCGCGCTGTGTGTTTTAGCTACCAAAAGAATACCCGAAGTGAGTTTATCCAATCGATGAACAGGTCTTGGCACAGACAATGCGTCCTTTTTGGTAGACTTGCTTAAATTATGAGGTATAGCATTTTGGATGGTTTTAAAAAAATTACCACTAACAGAAAAACCAGCGGGTTTAGTAATTAACGCTATATCCTGGTCTTCAAAAAGAATGGGTAAATCAAGGGGAAATACCTTATTTTTAAATGAAACATCTTCTCGCAGAGCAACAATATCTCCAGTACAAAGCGAGTCTCCAATTAAAGCAGCACGATTGTTCAATAAAATTAACTTTTTCTTAAACGCCTTTTTTACAGAGGATTTTGAGGGAAGAAAAGAAGTGAACTGCTCTTGAATAAAATCATTTAGCCGCATACTCTTTTGAGTAGCATCGAATACAATTTGGTGGATTATCATACTTCAAAAATATTGTATTTATTTTCTTCTTTGGTGTATTCTTAGCACTATTCTCACTATTTTTGATGTTGATGAAAAAAATTCAAATAAAAGAGGATGTAATTGTACTTGTAGATCTTTTTTACGAGAAGGTAAACCAAGACTCAATACTTAGTCCAATTTTTAATGACTTTGCCAAAGTGGATTGGGAGTCGCATATGCCAACGATGTATTCCTTTTGGAATTCCATATTATTGGGTGAGGCAAGCTATTCCGGCAGACCTTTTCCGAAACACTTAGCACTCCCAATAAAAGAAAAACACTTTGAGCGTAGGCTGCTATTATTTCAGGAAACAGTAGACGAGCATTTTGAAGGAGAACTTGCTTTAGAGGCTAAATCTAGAGCTTCGAATATTGCATAAATTTTTTCATTCAAAATAAAATCTATTAAAGGAAATCTTTAAAAATACAACACTAAAATAGTTGCTTTCGGGCTTTACAACAAATATGCAAGACTTAAAACATACAATAGAAACTGCTTGGGAAAACAAATCCTTACTAAAAGATGCAGCTACACAAAAGGCCATTCGCGAAGTTATAGAGCACATAGACAAGGGTCGTTTACGAACTGCAGAACCTACTCCTGAAGGATGGCAGGTAAACGAATGGGTAAAAAAAGCCGTGGTTATGTACTTTCCTATTCAAAGCATGAGAACAATTGAGGTAGGTCCTTTTGAATTTCACGATAAAATGGAATTGAAAAAGAATTACGCAGCATTAGGCGTTCGCGTTGTACCTCATGCAATTGCACGTTATGGAGCTTTTGTAGCTCCAGGTGTTATAATGATGCCATCTTACATAAATATTGGAGCACATGTAGGTGCTGGCACAATGGTAGATACGTGGGCTACTGTTGGTTCGTGTGCGCAAATTGGCCAAAATGTTCACCTAAGTGGCGGAGTTGGTATTGGCGGAGTTTTAGAACCCCTACAAGCAGCTCCAGTAATAATTGAAGACGATGCTTTTATAGGCTCTAGATGTATTGTAGTTGAAGGAATTCGGGTAGAAAAAGAAGCTGTTTTAGGTGCAAACGTAGTACTAACCGCCTCAACAAAGATTATAGATGTAAGTGGCTCTGAGCCTATAGAATTTAAGGGTGTTGTTCCCGCTCGATCTGTGGTTATTCCAGGCACCTATACCAAAAGCTTTCCGGCAGGAAACTATCAAGTTCCTTGTGCCTTAATTATTGGTAAAAGAAAAGAAAGCACCGACAAGAAAACTTCCTTGAACGATGCTTTGAGAGATCATAGCGTAGCTGTTTAGCTTTAACTAATAATTGTTTTTTCGTCGTCTTTACACAACCACTCTTTAACTGGCACAGACCAATCGCCGTATTTTGCGGTAAGATAGTCTTCGTGTTTGTTTGGAATTGTTAGCGATACCCCATCTAAAGCAACAGTGTCTTGAGACTCGTAGTGCACTTTGTTAACTCTTAAAAAATGCCCCATAGATTGCCAATAGGTATGAGAATCGTCGTTGGTTTTAACAAAAATATCGAGTACAAGCATTTTTTCTGCTAATGCAGGATAAAATACTTTTAAGAGCGCAAAGCCTAAAGGCTTCATTTTAAATATTCTATAATCGTTAGCCTTTATAGGCCCGTAACTTTCGGTACCTCTTCTACTGGTAATTCTGTAGCCTATAAAGTAAAACATCCATCTTAGTTTGTTAAACTTTTCTGCATCAGCATAATCTATAGATATATCAACATCGTGGTCCCAGGGTAATAAATCCCCATCTCGAACTAGACCCAGTAATGTACCACCTTCTAGGTAATATTTAATTCCATACTTATTAAGAAAGTCCGTACATAGAAACAACATTTTTCTGGCTTTCTTAATGTTTTTTTGGTCGAGAGTAAGCATTTATGAAGGCTTTAGGTTCTGTGCAAAAGTACATTATTATCTTAAAATTTAAATGGTAAACATACAGTTTTAGCACTGTATTTAATTTGGCAGATAAAGGCTTTAAACTTATTTAAATGTATATTTTTGCCCTTGGAGCCAAAACTAAATCTATTTATGGAGAAGATAACAGCTATTATTCCAACATTTAATGAAGAAACAAATATTGAAGCGGCGATTCAATCGGTAAGTTTTGCGGATGAAATTATTGTAATCGACTCCGACAGTACTGACAGAACTCGAGAGATTGCTCAGCAATACAATACACGTATCATCCAAAGGAAATTTGACAACTTTTCGAGTCAAAAGAATCATGCCATAGAACAAGCCACATATAAATGGATTGTTTTACTGGATGCAGATGAACGAATAGAAACAAAACTACAAGAAGAAATTGTTGAAGTGGTAAATAATGCTTCTAATTTTGGTGCTTTTTGGGTGTATCGAAAGAATTTTTTATTAAACAAAGAAATAAAATACAGCGGTTGGCAAAACGATAAGGTAGTTCGTGTAATTCATAAAGACTTTTGCAAGTACAACGGCAAACTAGTGCACGAGGAAATAAGCTCTTCGAAAGAAATTGGCTTTTTAAAAGAACGCATCATCCATTATACCTACAAAGATTTCGATAGTTTCATTTCTAAAAAGAATAAGGTAGCTCAGCTTCAGGCACTAGAGTTGGCTAAGAAGAATAAAAAAGTAACTTTTACAAAATTAATCTTTAAACCCAGCTTTAGATTTTTCAATCATTATGTATTAAGGTTAGGCTTTTTAGATGGCTTTCAAGGTTTTTTTATAGCCAGCTTTTATTTCTATACTGTTTTTACGCGTTACGTAAAACTATGGATTATTAACAAAGGACTTAAGTAAATTATGAAGTGCATTCTCTTTTGTGAAAACCCCTATGCATTTGACATACTAGCACCTCTAAAAGCAGTGCTGGAGGAAAGAAACTACGATGTAATTTGGTATGTTTCTGAAAAAATAAGTGCAGATTTCCCATTTGCAGAAGAAAAAAAAACAAGCTCTATAAATGAACTTGTAGAATATAAATCTGATGTAATTTTTGTTCCTGGAAATGAAGTTCCTCATTTCTTAAAAGGTGTAAAAACTCAGATATTTCATGGCTTGGCTGGAGAAAAAAAGGGGCATTTTAGAATTCGAAATTATTTTGATCTTTACCTTACTCAAGGTCCCTATTTTACCAATCAATTTTTAAGTTTGAGTGCTAAACACAAAAATTTTGAAGTGTTGGAAACCGGATGGTCTAAATTAGATGTATACCAAACGAAACAAAACCAACACACTGCACAGAAAAAGGAATTACTAAAAACACATCAAGCTAAAAACATACTTCTTTACGCGCCAACTTTTTCACCCGCGCTAAGCTCCGCAAGGCTATTGAGGTCTTCTATACAGAAACTAGCGCTAAACGAAGAATATATAGTACTTATCAAGTTTCACGATTTAATGCAGAAAGAACTCTGTGAATCTTATAAGGAACTGGCAGAAAACCAAAGCAATGTAATTTTTGTAGACGATCGAGATATCATAAAATACCTGGTAATTGCCGATTTAATGATAAGCGATACTTCCTCTGTTGTTTACGAATTCCTATTATTAAATAAACCTGTAATTACTTTAAACACCCGTAGCTCAAACCCGGTATGGGAAAACATTTCGAGTACAAACTTGCTAGAAAATTGTGTTAAAAAGAACTTAAAATCAGATCCCTTTTCCAATAAACGAGCAGCTGTAATAGCAGATTACCATCCCTACACAGATGGAAAATCTTCTTTACGAATGGTAGAAGCAGTAGAAGACTATATTCTTAGAAATGGAGTGCCTGAAAAAAGGAAACTCTCTTTTTTTAGAAGGTATAAAATAAACAAGATGTACAAGTAATGAACGAGGAAGTTATAAAAGCTGTGGATGTGCTTAAAGCAGGAGGTCTTATTTTGTATCCAACCGATACCATTTGGGGTATTGGATGTGATGCAACGAACACCGAGGCAGTTAAAAAAGTTTACGCAATAAAAAAAAGACAAGAAGCAAAGAGTTTAATTGTTTTAGTGGACAACACTATTCGATTGGAACGAACCATCGAAGAAGTACCTGAAGTAGCATGGGATCTTATAGAATACAGCGAAAAACCAGTAACAATTATCTACGACAAGCCTAAGGGTATCGCAGCAAATGCGGTTCATAAAGACAAGAGTTTAGGTATTAGAATTGTTAAGGACAAGTTCTGTAAAGAGCTCATTAGAAAATTAAACAAACCCATTGTTTCTACTTCAGCAAACATCTCAGGAAAAAAACAAGCAACTAATTTTTCAGAGATCGACCAAGAAATTAAGAATGCAGTAGATCATATTGTAAATTTGCGTCGCGAGGAACAAAATTTAAACCAAAGCTCCATGGTAATTAAATTAGACGCTTCAGGTTTAATTAACATTATTAGAAAATAAATTGAAAGAATATCTTCAACATAACGTATTTAAATGCATCTCAGAATGTGCAGATGAGCTCGGCTTAGAAACCTATGTAATTGGTGGTTTTGTAAGAGATTCTATTTTGAAGCGCAAAGAGCCTAAAGATATAGATGTGGTTTGCGTGGGCTCTGGTATTGAGCTGGCAAAAAAAGTTGCACAAAAGCTTCATGGTAAACCACAGGTTCAAGTATTTAAAAACTTCGGAACTGCTATGGTATTGCATGGCGACCTTGAACTCGAATTTGTAGGAGCTCGGAAAGAATCGTACCGTACAGACTCTCGAAAACCTATTGTAGAAAACGGAACTTTAGAGGACGATCAAAACAGAAGAGATTTTACCATTAATGCACTGGCACTTTGCCTAAACAAAAACCGATTTGGCGAATTAACAGACCCGTTTATGGGTATGGAGGATTTAGCTAACGGAATCATCAGAACTCCTCTAGACCCTGATATAACCTACTCGGACGACCCATTAAGAATGATGAGAGCTGTACGTTTTGCAACTCAATTAGATTTTACTATTGAACAAGAGTCTCTTATTGCCTTAAACCGCAACGCAAAGCGTTTGGATATCATTTCTCAGGAACGTATTATTGATGAGCTCAACAAAATAATTTTAGCGAACAAACCATCCAAAGGCTTTAAACTACTTTACAACACAGAACTATTACATCAATTTTTTCCAGAGTTTGTAGACTTACATGGAGTTGAAATAATTAACGGTAAAGGACATAAGGACAACTTTTACCATACGCTGGAAGTTTTAGAGAACCTCTCAAAAAACTCTAATGATTTATGGCTGCGCTGGGCTGCATTACTTCACGACATAGCAAAACCTCCTACAAAACGCTTTGAAGAAGGACACGGGTGGACTTTTCACGGACACGAATTTTTAGGTTCTAAAATGGTTCCGAAAATATTTAAAAGACTCAAACTTCCGCTTAATGAAAAGATGAAGTATGTGCAAAAGTTAGTGCTGCTTCATTTACGCCCAATTGTTTTATCTAAAGATATCGTAAGCGATTCGGCCATAAGAAGATTGTTATTTGATGCCGGAGAAGATGTTGAAGACCTCATGCTGTTGTGTGAGGCAGACATTACTTCGAAAAACGAAACTAAAGTAAAGCGTTTTTTAGGCAATTTTAAAACCGTTAGACAAAAGTTAAAAGACATAGAAGAACGAGATCATATAAGAAACTGGCAACCCCCCATTTCAGGAGAGCTTATTATGAAAACTTTCGACATAAGCCCTTGCAAATTAGTAGGAGACATTAAAAATGCAATTAGAGAAGCAATTCTCGATGGAATTATAACCAACGATTACAAGCAAGCTTTTGATTTTATGCTTAAAAAAGCTGAAGAATTTGGATTAGAAAAGCATTAAAAAGGATTCGTATATTTATAAAAAAATCAATATGACCATTTACGGTTTTCGTGTTATTCTTGACTTCAAGCAAGCTGACATTTTTAGAGACATTGAAATTTCAAGTGAAGCAAATTTTGAAGATTTTCACAACAGCATAGTTCAGGCTTTTGCATTAGATGCTGGTGAGATGGCTTCCTTTTACAAGAGTGATGAACATTGGAATCAAGGAGAAGAAATAAGCCTCTTCCCTGTTGACGACAAAGCTTTTGTAATGGCCGACTGGAATTTAGAGCAAATGTGCAGCGAAATTGGAACAAAATTTCTGTACATTTTTGATTTCTTAAATATGTGGACTTTCTATGTAGAAATTATGGAAATTAACGAGCCTCAATCTGGAGAATCGTATCCGAGATTAATTTATTCTGAAGGTATTATGCCTGGAGAGCGAGAAGACATTCAATTTGAGAGCCAGCAAGACCAAGGCGATACCGATGGTGAAGATGGACTCTTTGACGATGATGTATTTGAAGACTTCGATGATTTTGATCAATACCAATAGCGAATGGAGGACTTACAAGTTTTAATAAAGCAGCACCAAGATTTTTTTCAATCTAAAAAGCTACAATCTGTAGTTTTTCGGAAAAACAGTCTTGTAAAATTAAGGAAATCAATTATTGAGAATGAAAAAGATTTACTTGCTGCCTTATACAAAGACTTAAAAAAACCAACTTTTGAAGCCTATACCTCAGAAGTTGCCCTAGTCCTAACAGAGTTAGACTATTTCATTAAAAACATTGAAAAGCTCAACAAACCAAAACGCGTAAGAAGCTCGATATTAAACTTTCCATCAAAAGATTATATTTACAGCGATGCATACGGTGTCGTCTTAATTATGGCACCGTGGAACTACCCATTTCTATTGGTAGTAAGCCCCTTAATTGCAGCTATTGCAGCAGGTAATTGTGTGGTTTGTAAACCCTCAGAAGAAACACCTCATACTTCTAATTTTATAGCAGGCCTTATGGCAAGCACTTTTAATCCAGCTCATGTTAGCGTAGTAGAGGGAGGCCTGGAAACCAATCGGTTTTTATTAAAACAAAAATGGGATTATATTTTTTTTACCGGAAGCACAAAAGTAGGTAAGATTGTACTAAAAGCGGCGGCAGAGCAACTGTGTCCTGTAACTTTAGAGTTGGGAGGTAAAAGTCCGGTTGTAGTTCATAAAGATGCAGAATTAAAATTAGCAGCTAAACGTATTGTCTGGGGCAAACTTTTTAATGCAGGACAAACCTGTATTGCGCCAGATTATTTGTATGTGCACGAAGAAATAAAGGATGAATTTTGTTCCTATTTAGTAGAAGCTATTAAACTTGAATTGGGCGAAAACCCTGAACAAAACCCAGAGTATGCTCGAATAGTAAACAAAAGACATTTTGATCGTATTAAAGCACTTATAAACGATGCTGAAGTTATATACGGTGGGAAAGTAGATGCAGAAGAATTGTATATTGAACCCACACTATGTTTTTCTACTTGGGATTCTGAAATTATGAAAGAGGAAATTTTCGGCCCGGTACTTCCTGTATTAGTCTATAATGACTTAGAGCAAACAATCAGTACAATAAATAAGTACGACAAACCATTATCTGCCTATTATTTTGGAGCACAAAAAAAAGATCAGGAATTATTTTTAACCACACTGTATTTTGGTGGAGGTTGTATAAACGATACATTAATACATAACACCTGCGAAAACTTACCTTTTGGAGGAGTTGGTAACAGCGGAATTGGCTCCTATCACGGTGCAAAAAGTTTTGAGTGTTTTAGTCATCAAAAAGGAATCGTAAAGCGCGCAACTTGGTTAGATGTACCGCTACGTTACAGGCCTTATTTAACAAAATTACCCCTGGTTAAAAAGATGTTTAAATACCTTACCTAATGACTAAGTATCTTATTGTTATTGCGGGGCCTACTGCTATTGGTAAAACCGATTTATCAATTTCTATTGCTAAAAAATACGAGGCAGACATTCTATCCTGCGACTCGCGTCAGTTTTACAAAGAAATGAAGATTGGAACAGCTGTTCCCGAGCAAAAAGATTTACGGGAAGTAAAGCATCATTTTATTCAAAACTTAAGCATAGAACAAGACTACTCTGTTGGTAAATTTGAAATTGATGCGCTGCAGAAAATAGAAGAATTACACAAGAAGCAAGATGTAATTGTAATGGTAGGAGGATCTGGATTGTATATTGATGCAGTTTGCAGAGGTTTAGACCACTTTCCAGATGTTGATAAGGAATTAAGAGATGAACTTAACCTAAGACATGAAAAAGAAGGAATTGAGCCTTTAAAAGCTCAATTAATACAACTGGATCCAGCGTACCATAAAGAGGTCGATCAGGCAAACCCACATCGTATAATTAGGGCTTTAGAGATTTGCATTTCAACAGGAAAAACATTTTCATCCTTTAGAAAACAGCAAAAGAAAGATCGAAATTTTAAAACAATAAAACTTGTGTTGAGCAGAGATCGAGAACTTCTGTACGAGCGCATTAATACCAGAGTAGATAAAATGATGTCTGATGGTTTGTTGGAGGAAGCGCAAAATGTTTACAAGTTTAAAGAAAAAAATGCCTTACAAACTGTGGGATACAAGGAGTTGTTTGCCTTCTTCGACGGAGAGTGGGATCTTGAAACAGCTATTTCTGAAATAAAGAAAAATACGCGACGGTACGCAAAACGACAGATGACTTGGTTTAGAAGAGACCCCGAAACTTTATTTTTTAAGCCCGAAGAAGAAATCTCAATATTGAGGTATTTAGACAACCAGATTACAAACTAATTTTCAAACCATCGTTGGCTAAAACTGTGTTTTCAAAAACTGTTTTAGCTTCATCTAAAAGAACGTCTAAGTTCGTATATCGAGCCGAATAATGTCCAATTAACAGTTGTTTTACCTCGGCCTGTTTAGCAATTAAAGCAGCTTGTTCTGCGGTGGAGTGCTTTGTTTGTTTGGCTAATTTTTCTAGGTCTTTTGTAAAAGTAGCTTCGTGGTAAAGTAAATCTACATTTTTAATACTTAAAACTATTTCGGGAAAATAAGCAGTATCCGAACAATAAGCGTATGAATAAGAGGTAGTTGGGTTAAAAGTTAATTTAGAATTGGACACTAGCGCTCCTGTTTCCATGGTGTAATCGGCACCATTTTTAATTGCGTTTATCTGGTAAACAGGAACTTCAAAGGCATCAATAGCACTTCGATTAATTTTGCGAGGCTTTGCCTTTTCACTGATTAAAAATCCACATACTTCTATACTGTGTTTCATAGGAAAAGAATGCACTTGTATTCGGGCATCTTCAAATAATAGTTCTTTTGTTTTAAAATTTAAGTAATGAAAGTGCAAATTGTATTTGAGGTAGGTGTTGGATGCTTTTAGCTGCGTATAAATTACATTTTCTAAGTCTTTGGGTCCATAAACATGCAATTCGTTTTCTCTACCTAAAAGATGAAAGGTAGAGAGTAAACCGATGAGTCCGAAATAGTGATCGCCGTGAAGGTGTGAGATTAATATTCGATTGATTTTTTGCATACGAATTTTACGCTTTCGTATTTGCACTTGGGTACCTTCGCCGCAGTCGATTAAAATTGTGCGATCTTGAACTTCTACCACTTGTGCCGAAGGGTTTCTATAGGAGGTAGGCGAAGCAGAACCGCAGCCTAAAATGGTAACATCAAAACTCATTTGTATCTTTTTATATAAATTAAATTTATAAAAAAAAATGTCTTTTGGACTTACGCCAAAAGACATTTTTTTAAATCAAAGTGTACATGTATTAATTTGCAGGATAAGAAAAGCTTACATCTGCATTTAGCTTTATTTGGTATCCTTGGCCTGGCGTCATGTCTCCAATACCGTTAAAGTCCCAATTGGGTAAATAAGCAGTACCGTCAAACGTTTTAACAATTACTATATTATCATTTATTGGTGCAAGCATGGCAACCAAATTAGCAGGAGTATCTCTTAAATAACCAAGTAAACGCCATCCTTCACTTAAATTAATTACGAAGTTTTCTGGTGCTAGTTTAGTACCAGAGATCGTTAAGTTTTGACTTTCTGTGAGTTTAATCAAGTAAGCTTCTCCATCAATTGCATCGCCAATTCCATTAAAGTCGAAGCTAGGTAAATAAGCCAAGCCTTCTGCATCCTTTACAATTATAGTAGAGGGAACTATAGGAGCAATTAAATCGCCAATTGCTGGAGTTTGAGATTGAATATATGTTGAGAAAATGAACCATCCAACTGGCAAATCCAATACTTGAACATCCACTGAAGGTGCAAATTCACAAGAGCTGTCGTCTAAAGTAGCTAATGAATTGTAATTTAGTGCTAAAGGATCGGTACATCCAGTTACCAGATCAGAACAGCTGCCAAATTCGCCCTCAAATGGAGCTCCAGCTTCAAGTAATACGTCTCCGTTAGAATTGAGAATAGACCAGGAAACTTCCTCTTGCCAATCGCCTCCATCACAAACAACAGAAACACATAAACCGGCGTCGTAACACACTACTTCTGTTAGCGCATTTCCATCTTCTATTGTTAAAGGTATTCCATTTACAGTTAAAGTATTGCCGTTCCAACCGTCGCCATAAGAATCCATCAACTCAATGGTTAATGTTTCTCCAGTAGTACAGTTTCCAGCACAATCGTAACCAATTGCAGGACCGCTACCACCACAATCTCCACAAGAATCGAGTTCCTCGCAAGAACTATCGTCTACAGTAGCACTGCTGTCGTAGTTACAAGCATTTGGATCTGTACAACCACTTTGAATGTCTGCCGCCCAAATAATCATTTCCATGGCTCCGTTAAAGTTCTCTTCACAAGCATCTAAAATCTGACTTTCAGGCAATTCAAAGCCACCACCTGAGGCAGAACTTGGTCTTAATTCGTAGGTATACCCTAAAGCGCCTAAGCCATCGTAAGACCAATCTGGCATGGTTCCACTGGCTAGGTAAAGCGCGCCATTGGCATCTCCCACACCAAAGGTAAATTGATAGTTGTTTGTGTTAGATATTGCATCGTTCATTAAATTACCTAAACTAACAATTTCTGCATGATCTGGAGATTGGGTATTTGAGTAACCCCAAGGCCCTAAAACTAAGGCCGAATAAGAGTGTATGTCTAAATGTCCTACTAAATTGGGTACAGCTTCCATGTAGTTTTTTAAAACGGAAGCTTCTGTTGCAGAGAATGGAGCTAAACCTACATATATATCTGAAGAGGGCGATGTACTGGTGCTTTCTCCGCCATTCCAATCTGCATCCCAATTTCTATTTAAGTCTGTTCCAATAGAACCGTCTGCGTTAGGTTGTCTGTTTTTTCTCCAATACCGATCGGTTGTATGGGTGTATACATATCCGTCTGGATTTACAATAGGTACAATATATACGTCTACTAAATCTAGTAAGGTTTGTGTAAAACTATCTGCTGCATAATCTTGCACCAATTGATCTGCAAAATAAGTAGTTGCCATTACGGTAACCCACTCTCTAGCATGCTGGCAACCGTTAAAAAAAACAGCCGGCTTATCGGTACCTCCGGTGCTAAACTTTAAGCCATTTATAGCTCTGTCTTCGTAAGAATTTCCTAAGTTAATTAATGTAGCAATAGAACTAGAATTTGCAATTTCTACAAGTTTGGTTTGAACCTCTTCGTAGGTTCGGTAAATGTTGTACCATTCTTCTCCATCTTTTTGAGTGCGAAGGAGTTCCATTGCTTCGTTGTCGTGGTCAATTTTTTGTTTTAAATCTGCTACAACCGTTTCAAAAGAAATATTATTAGACGAGAGCCAATTTTTTGCGGTTTCGGTAACAATAACGTCGGATTTGGATTGATGTACTCTACAGGATAAAAAAGTAGCATCCATATTTTGAAGGGCTGCTTCAACCTCAGGACTGATGGTTTTTAAGTGGATTAAACTGGTGTTGGAATAAGGAACACTGTTTTGAGCAAAGAGTTGTAAAGAAAACAACAAAAAAAGTAGGGGAGAAATAGTTTTCATAGAGATGTTTTTTTTAAGTATTATCAAAAATAATTCCAAAAAAAAAGCTGCATGGTGCAGCTTTTTTTTTGAATTATTATTTTACTTATTTACAATTAGTCTGCCTACCGAACTGTGGTTTGCTGTAGCCAATTTATAAATATAAACGCCGTTGTTTAAGCTTGAGGTATTTACTGTAATGCTTTCTTTTGAAAAAGTGTTATTAAATACAAGGTTCCCCAATAAATCGAATAATTGAACTTGTGTAGCTTCGCTCTCAGAAGAATATTCGAATGAAACCTCGGTAGTAGCAGGATTTGGATAAACGACAAGACTTGCAAATGGTGAAAGTTCTTCAATACCAATTTCCTCATTCACATTTAGAATAAAACTGGGTAACAAACTGTTTATTACAGAGTAATCTTCAGCAAGAGCTAAATCTAAAATCGCATTGCCTCCATCGTATGGAAGTGAAAAGTCAATAGAGGCAGAAAATCCAAAAACTATTGCAGATATGGAAACATCTGCATTTACAGCTAATTCATATGTACCAGCTGTAGTTGGAATACCAGTTAGGCTAACTTCACCTTCATTATTTGGTAAAAACACACAACCCTCTTCATTGCAAGAGTAAACCAATCCATCTGGAGCGGCTATACTTGTTATGGTTGCCGAAACAAAAGTAAGCTCATAATCAACTCCTTCAATTTCAATAATGTCTGGCGAGAAAAAAGAGATAACCTCATTGTACGTGTCGCCAATTTGAGCGTCTGGAAGCGTTACAACAGTGCTGTCTTCATTATAGGTAGAGCCTTCGGGAGGAGTAAAACCAGCTTCGTCTTGTGCAAAAGAAAATTGCGCTAAGCTCAAGGCAAGTACTACTAAAGTAAAAAGTTTTTTCATGATTTTGTTTTTTATACGTTTCGTTCCAATTCTTCCATGTAAATATAATCAATTGCCTCAGATATAGAGGGTACCACGATAAAATATTCTTCAAGGCGGTCCAAGTTTTCAAAAGAAGAGACCACTACAATAAAGGAAACTTGCCGAGCTACATGGTATTCGTAAACATTGGCTAAGAGCGCTACAGAAGAGTCAGTAAGAGTTAACAAACTAATGTCTACTATTTTATTCTTTGCTGTTTGCACTACTAAAAGAGCATCGCTTAGCTCTTGTTCTTCAGAAAATGTAGGTGAAAATAATTGGTACTTTTCCTTATTTTGTATGTTCCAAGCCATTAGTCTTCTCTATTTATCTTTTGAGCTAGTAGATATATCACAGCCATGCGAACAGCTACCCCATTTTCTACCTGATCTAAAATAATGGCTTGATCGCTGTCTGCAACTTCAGAAGTAATTTCTACGCCTCTATTAATAGGGCCAGGATGCATCACAACGATTTTTTTAGACAACGAATTTAATAGGTTTATATCTAAGCCATAAAGCATGGTGTATTCTCTAAGCGATGGGAAATAGTTTACATCCATACGCTCTAACTGAATGCGGAGCATATTGGCCACATCACACCATTCTAGGGCTTTTCGAAGGTCGTGCTCTACTTTTACGCCCAGTTCCTTAATGTATTTAGGTATTAGCGTTGCTGGCCCACAAACCATAACCTCTGCTCCTTGTTTTTGCAAACAAAATATATTTGAAAGCGCTACTCTAGAATGAATAATATCTCCAACAATTACTACTTTTTTGCCCTGTACAGAACCTAATTTTTCTCGAATGGAATAGGAATCTAGTAATGCCTGTGTTGGATGCTCGTGCGCTCCATCGCCTGCATTTACAATTCTGGAGTCTACGTGTTCTGATAAAAATTTGGCGGCACCTGCATTTGGATGTCGTATGACAACCATGTCCACTTTCATGGCTAGGATGTTGTTTACTGTATCTATTAATGTTTCTCCTTTTTTAACAGAAGACGATGCTGCCGAAAAGTTAACTACGTCGGCAGACAATCTTTTCTCGGCCAGCTCAAAAGACAATCGAGTTCTGGTTGAATTTTCGAAAAACAAATTTGCAATCGTAAGGTCTCTTAAAGAAGGAACCTTTTTTATAGGTCGGTTAATTACAGATTTAAAGTTATCGGCTGTTTGAAAAATAAGCTCAATATCTTCTTTCGATAATTCTTTAATGCCTACTAAATGATTTACACTTAAACTTCCCATATTTATCCTCTTATCAATCTAACTAAACCGTTTTTATTCTTGTCGTCAGACCATTCTACTAAAACTTTTTCGGTATCTATAGCGTCCACGGTTTTACCTACATAGTTTGGCTCAATAGGGAGTTCTCTACTAAATCTTCTATCGATTAATACAAGTAATTCTATTTGCTGTGGCCGTCCAAAAGAGTTAATGGCATCCATTCCTGCTCGAATACTTCTTCCGGTGTAAAGAACATCGTCTATAAAAACAACTTTTTTACCTTCCACTAAGAAATTAATATTGGTTTGATTGGCTACAACAGGTTCTTCCCTTCTTCTAAAATCGTCTCTAAAAAAAGTAATATCGAGAGAGCCTAAAGAGATGTTGCTAATTGAGGTTAGCGCCAATAAACGATCGTGTATTTTTTGTGCAAAGAAGTAGCCTCTTGGTTGCATGCCAATCAAAACTGTGTTTTCGAAATCACAATGATTTTCAATCAGCTGCCAGCACAAGCGATTTACGCTTAAATCTAGCTCCTTATGATTGAATAGTATTTTTTCGCCCATAGCAACAAATATAGTATTGTTATTCTAAAATCCTCTCTACAAAAGAGCAAAAAAAAGCCTCCGAATAAATTCGGAGGCTTTAGGTATTTAAAAAAGGATAAAAATTACTCGCCTTTTTCCAATTTACTTTTAAAGACTGCTACTCTAAATTTGTACTTACCACTAGAAGGTGTATTATTCGCATTTACTTAGAGTTATTCGTGAACCGTCAGCCTCTAGCGAACCAGAAGTAAGAATTAGCTCGTTGTTTATAAATGTATAAGCATAAGTTCTCATACTATTTATAAAAATTGTGCCATTGCTAAGAATAGAATAAGTATAATTTCCACTTGATTGGATTGGCATCATATGATTTACATCTGTATTGTCAGCAATTAAAGCATCAAATGTATTGTCGTTATTAAAGGTCCACTGTATTTCATCATTGTTATATATGTGAATCGGTGCAAATCCTGGCTCATGCTTAATTATGCTCCAAGTATACATAAAATCTACATTATCTTGCTGGCTATTAGCATTGTTTTTCTCGAATGTTAATTGCATTCCATCAACTGTTGGCCCCCCATTAACAAGAATAATTAACTCATTATCATTTATTTCATACGGATACAAAATACCCTCTAATAGAATCCCATTTTCTTGGATAGAATATACATAAGTTTCCGAATTATTTAATAGTAAATTATCGTGAACATCTATTCCATCTGCAATAAAAACATTTACAGTGTTATCTGAGTTAAATGTCCATTGAATGTCTTCATTACAATAATTATATATGGGTCCAAATTGTACAAACTCTACTAAATTCCAAGTTGCAACTATCTCATCGTTGTTTTGCTCTGTTATGGTATCGTTGTTTTGTTCCGATATAGTATCGTCATCGTTTATATGATCTGTTATAGTATCTTTATTACACGAAATAACAAAAAGAATACTTAAAATTAAAATGAATGTTTTCATTGTTTCAAAAATTTAGGTTAACAAATAAGTTAAGGTGATTTTTCTCTATCTCAAAAAAATCATTGCTTTAGTAAGGGTTTAGCATCCACAATTTGACCATCGCAAACTAGTACAACTGTATAAAAGCCCAACTGATAGTTTGAAACATTAATAGTAGTTTCGGCTAAATCGATATTTAAAATATAATTATTTGAGGCTCCATTAGTAGAACCAATAATCATTAAATAAGCCGAAGAAATAGCATTTAGTTTACATTGTACTGTTATTATATCGGAAGATGGATTAGGTGTAATATTTGCAATGCTGCTTGGTTTTAGTTTCACCTCTATTTCGTCATAATCCTTATACCCATCAGCTTCAGCTATTATCTCTAATTTATATTTTTTACCAACCGTTACAGCTACAGAGAAATCCTTTCCTTGATGTATAAGGACTCCGTCCATATCGTACCAATTGTAAATAGCAGCTTCAAAAATTTGTTCTGCAGAAAGGATAATATTATCTCCCTTTTCAATTTCTATATCCTCTCCAGCTTCTGCTTCAAATGCAGTTCGAACCTCTTTGTTAATCTCATAAGTTTCTCCTCCAATAATTTCTCCAGTAATAACATCTTTAAAAACAAGGCTATAAACGAAATTTGTTTTATTTGTTAGTTCTTTAGTTAAAAAATTAAATGACAAATTTAAGGTACCCATTTCATTAGCAGCCAAAATAACATTGCCTATTATCGCTTTATTTCCTTTTATAATTTTGGTGTTTTCATCTCTTGTTTCTTCTAATAAAACTCCTTTTTGCCCCCCTCTTTTCCAAGCATCAAAAAGTACATTATCCATCTCAAAACTCACTTCTGCTTCTTCAAAAATAGCTTTCCCATTATCTTTACTTTCTGTAGCAAATTCTATACTAAATATTCTCTCATCATCAAAGGGGTTTTGCACCCCAACAACAGCTCCAATTGGACCAATAATTCCGGGGACAAAATCTACAATAGTAATATTTTTACTTGCCATATTATTGTTATCTTTTATGCTGCCGGAACTTGGTGTAGACATAGTATCAGTATTCGATTCAATTCTTGCTAACAGACAAAAATGCCATGGTGCAGGGTTTATCCCTTCATAATCTACAGGGTTAGGAACAGACCAAGGAAATTTAACAATGGTGTCTTCTCCAGCGCCTAAAACAGGAATACTTATTGCTCCAATTTGGTCCCCTACTAAAACTCCGTTTTGATAAGAGCCATTCCAATTATTTGGCCAACCCAAACCCAAATTAGATTTTGCCCAATACAATTTTAAAGAATCAGAAAAGGTTGAAGAAACACAGCTTCTATTTCTTACTCTAACATTCACATAGTTGGAGTTGGTAATACTATACTGTGGGTTTTGATGAATCAGTTCATTGTCATTATTGTTTCTCACCCATATATCTGGACTTTTCCATAAATACGCAGCAGTACTTGGTTCAATCCCAAAATCAACAATTGTGTCTTTAATGTATAAATCTAAATCCTCATTACCATTGCAACAATCGACTAAAGCTTGTTGTAAATGGGGTAATGTTTGTATGGAATTTTTCATTCTTAGCCCTTGTAATGGGGAAAAGTAGGACATACATTGCGGAATTGAATATGACATTATATTTTCTTCATCAGGCATGTAACTATCACCGTTTGCATCTACACCACTTCCTAACCATTCACAAGAAGAGTCTACATTAAAACCCAAATAAGGATCTGAAGGTGTATCTACTACATAATCGCCACAAACATCAGAATTTGAACCATTAACCAACTCAGCACAAGAACTTACACCTCCACCATAATTTCCACGATGTGTATGCCATAAAAACAAAACATGCCCCATTTCGTGTGAAATTACACTCGTTGTAATAAGAGCTTGGTATGGTGAGGCCCAATTACCCGTAACAAGAAATTCTGATGAATTCCCTACACCATTTGCCCTTCCACTTGCTCCAATTGAAGCATCGAATAGGTAAATATCTATTCCGTCTTCATGATTATTAATGCTGAATATATCTGCAATATCATTAGAATCTGCATCAAAATAGGGATAATTAAAATAGGTGGTATTGTCCATAAAATCAATTGTGAAATCCCACGAAAAAGTAATATCATAAGGATTAAAATCTTGATTAAGAATTTCAAATGCTTGGTTTACTGAATTTACTGTTTGACCACCTGTTCCATCTGTATTTCTTATAACGTGCATATAAACCTTAAGACAATATGTTGTATCACTTACTGTGGGCGACTGCATCATCTTATTTAAGAGTTGGTAATTTGATTTGCTTGATGTATTACAGAATGTTTGTGCATTTACACAATAAGATGTCATCATTAATACAATTGATACGTACAGTTTTGTTTTCATAGTTCTATTTAGTTGAAACTTATATTTAAAATCTAATATATGTAAATATAGTGACTCTTAAGTAGTATAGTCTAGCAAATGAAAGTTTCAACCAAAAAAAAGCCTCCGAATAAATTCGGAGGCTTTAGGTATTTAAAAAGGATAAAAATTACTCTCCTTTTTCTAATTTACTTTTTAAAGCTGCTAATGCGTCAATATCACCCAAGGTAGATTTCTCAACTTTAGATTGGATCGCTTTAACATTTTTAGAAGTTGTTTTCTTCTCAGATGCCAATGCTTCTTTAAAGAAGATTGTATGAGATAAAACAATTTTTCTAGATCCTTTGTTAAATTCAATTACTTTGAATTTAACAAATTCTCCTTTGGCTATTTTAGTACCGTCTTCTTTTTCTGAATGTCTTCCAGGAACAAACCCTTCAACACCTTCGGTTTTAAAGAGAACTGTAGCACCTTTATCGTGTACTTCAGTAACCTCACCTTCGTGCTCAGAACCTTCTGCAAAAATAGTTTCATAAGTATCCCAAGGGTTGTCCTCAACTTGCTTATGACCTAAAGAAAGTCTTCTGTTTTCTGTATCTAGTTCAAGAACAACGATTTCTAGCTCAGCTCCAATAGAAGTAAATTCTGATGGATGCTTCACTTTCTTAGTCCAAGAAAGATCTGAAATGTGAACCAATCCGTCTACACCTTCTTCTAGCTCAACAAACACACCGAAGTTTGTGAAATTACGAACAATACCAGTATGCTTAGATTTAGCAGGGTACTTCTCTGTAATATCAGCCCAAGGATCTGTTGTTAATTGCTTAAGACCAAGAGACATTTTACGATCGTCGCGATCTAAGGTTAAGATTTCTGCTTCTACCTCAGCACCAACTTTCATAAAGTCTTGTGCAGACCTTAAGTGAGTAGACCAAGACATTTCAGAAACGTGTATCAATCCTTCTACACCTGGTAAAATTTCGATAAATGCACCGTAATCTGCTATAACAACAACTTTACCTTTAACGCGGTCACCAATTTTCAACTCTTGATCTAGAGCATCCCATGGGTGAGCAGAAAGTTGTTTAAGACCTAATTGTATTCTAGTTTTAGCTTCATCGAAGTCTAAAATTACAACATTAATTTTCTGATCTAATTCAACAATCTCGTTTGGATGGTTGATGCGGTTCCATGAAAGGTCGGTAATATGGACTAAACCATCTACACCACCAAGATCTATAAACACACCGTAAGAAGTAATATTCTTAACCGTACCTTCAAGAACTTGACCTTTTTCAAGTTTACCAATTATTTCTTTCTTCTGTAACTCAATATCAGCTTCGATAAGCGCTTTGTGAGATACGACTACGTTTTTGAAGTCATGGTTGATTTTTACAACCTTGAATTCCATAGTTTTACCTACATAAATATCGTAGTCACGGATAGGTTTCACGTCGATTTGAGAACCTGGCAAGAATGCCTCAATTCCAAATACATCTACGATCATACCACCTTTAGTACGGCATTTAACAAAACCGTTAACGATTTCTTCATTATCGTGTGCAGAATTAACTCTATCCCAAGAACGTATAGAACGTGCTTTACGGTGAGACAATACAAGTTGTCCGGTTTTATCTTCTTGTTGATCAATTAAAACTTCAACCGTATCGCCAACTGATAATTCAGGGTTGTAACGGAATTCGTTTAAAGAAATCACACCTTCAGACTTACCACCGATTTCGATAATAGCTTCTCGATCGGTTAAGTTTAAAACGGTACCATCGATTACTCCGGCTTGAGTTTCCTCAGGAAGTGTTGCATCGTACATCGTCTCGTAATCTTTGTACTCCGATTTTGAGTATAAAGCAAGACCACCTTCAGCATAGGCTTCCCAATTAAATTCTTCTGTTTCAGCAACGCTTGCTTCAACTGTTTCAGTAACTGTTTCGGCAACTACTGCTTCAACTACTGTTTCAACAACAGGTGTAGCTTCTGCTACTTCCTCTGTTTTTTTAGCTTTCTCCTCAGACATGGAAAAAGGGGTTTTGTATTTCGGCTACGGGCAGCTTTAAAATTAGACGAAAAGATTTATATATAGAAAAGTTTCCGCTACCCTGATTAGAAAATGTGCGCAAATATATGGAATTTAATGCCTTATAATACATCAAACTGCAATAATTTTATAGGCTAGTATTTTAATAATTTCCTACTTTTGCAACAAAGCGTTTAAGCAGATGAAAAAATTTGACATTCCAAGTTATTACCGATCTTCTGTAATCGGAAAGATTAAAGAAATAAGACAGAATAAAGACCCCAGAAAAAAGGACTTCTCTGCCACTGTATTGGATTTTGGCCCCATTCGCTTTTTTATAGCACGTCATTTTGGTTTTTGTTTTGGTGTAGAAAATGCCATTGAAATTTCTTACAGAGCAGTGGAAGAAAACCCGAATCATCGCATCTTTCTTTTAAGTCAAATGATTCACAACCCAGATGTAAACAAAGATTTGCAAGATCGAGGTATTCGATTTATCATGGATACACTTGGAAAACAACTCATCAGTTGGGATGAAATTAAGGCCGATGACATTGTTATTATTCCGGCCTTTGGCACCACTTTAGAAATTCAAGCCTTACTTAAAGAAAAGGGTGTTTCTACTAAAAGCTACGATACTACTTGCCCGTTTGTAACAAGAGTATGGAAACGAGCCGATCAGCTCGGAAAACAAGAGCACACCATTATCATTCATGGAAAGCACGATCATGAAGAAACAAGAGCTACTTATTCTTACAGTAAAAAAAGTGCTCCTTCCCTAGTTATAAAAAACATGAAAGAGGCCATTGAACTTTCGGAGTTTATACTGGGAAATCGAACTGTTTCTGAATTCAAGCATTTTTTTGAAGGAAAATACAGCGCAAACTTTGACCCAGTTGTAAACCTTGAAAAAATAGGTGTTATTAATCAAACAACCATGCTTGCGACTGAAACTCAAGCCATATCAAACTTTTTAAAAGAAGTTATGGAAAATAAGTTTGGTGCAGAAAATACTAAAAAGCACATGGCAGACACCCGCGATACTCTTTGCTATGCAACCAATGAAAACCAAGATGCTACCTACGGATTGCTAAAAGAAAATGCAGATTTAGCTATAGTAGTTGGAGGCTACAATAGTTCGAACACCTCTCATTTAGTAGAACTCTGCCAAGAAAAACTTCCTACTTATTACATATGTAACGAGGGCGAAATTTTGAGCTCAAATGAAATAAAACACTTTGATTTTGAAAACAAAAAAAACCTGCAAACTAAAAACTTCCTTCCTCAAAAAGAGGTGATAAATATTATGTTAACAAGTGGAGCCTCTTGCCCAGATACGATTGTAGAAAATGTTCTCACTAAGATCCTTAGTTACTTCCCAGAGGCAACTCCTCTAGATGAAATACTCTTGGGGCTAGATAAAACTGAAGCTTAAGAGCAAAACCATGCGAACTCTTAAAAATACATTTGAACTTTTCTGGACAGCTTGGTGCTTTGTGTCTGGCGCAATACTAATTCTCTTAAACCTACCCTTTATAACCTTGTTAATTCTTGTTTGGGGAGAAAAAGAAAGCTATAAAGTAGACTACTACCTGAGGTGTTGTACTACTGTCATTCTTTTTCTATGGGGAATAAAGATGGTATTTATTAGAGATCCAAAGCTCGATTTCTCAAAGGCTAACATATACGTATGCAACCACCGATCGTATTTAGATGTGTTTATTGCTATTGTCGGCATTAAAAGTTACAAAAGATTTTTGGGCAAAGAAGAAGTTTTTAGCTGGCCAGTAATAGGTTTTTTAGCCAAACGACTGGGCCACATTCCTGTTAAAAGACAATCGGAAACCAAGAGAGAATTGAGTTACCAAAAAATTCTTAAAGTAAGTAAAAGCAATACCTCATTATTTTTATGTCCAGAAGGAGCCATTTTTATGAACAACAAATTGCTAAATGAATTGCGAAACGGTGCATTTAGGGTAGCAATAGAGAGTAAGATTCCTATAGTTGCTATGAGCATAATTAACGCTGGAGAATTATTTCCCTCCGATAAAATACGTATTAGACCTGGCAGATGCATAACTTACATGTCGGCTCCAATGGAGACGAAATCGCTCCAATTAAAGGACCTAGAAAGCCTTAGATCTCGAGTAAAAAATGAGCTGCTAAAAAACCTAAAGAAACATTACCCTAAAGGAACTTATCCCATAGAATTTAACCCGAACGATTTCGAAGAATCGGTCTATTTAAACACGCACAAAGAAAGTTGAAACTCGGGAAACCATACAGCTTAGTAGCACAAAAACAAAACACCCTAATGCCCCTTTTAATTAGAGCGATTCACCCGCAAAAATAATCACAAATTCTAGTAATAGGTACTGCAAACACGAAGCATCAAACCCAAGTTCGAATATTCGTATAATTTAGTTAAAATGCGCATTCAAAATGGTATATTTGGCAACATAAATAATTCAATATCATTCACTATAACCGAATTTCGGTTTGTTAAATTTAGAACACATGTCGTCTACGATTTTTTATACTCACACTGACGAAGCTCCTGCTTTAGCTACTAAATCACTTCTTCCAATTGTACAGGCTTATGCCAAACAATGTGGAATTGAAATGAGAACTATAGACATTTCTCTTGCCAACAGAATACTTGCGAACTTCCCGTCCTACTTAAACCCAAATCAGCAAGTAGTTGATGCGCTGGCAGACTTGGGCGATTTGGTTAAAAAACCAGATACAAACATCATTAAATTACCAAATATTTCGGCTTCAATACCTCAGCTTAAATCAACTATTGAAGAATTACAAGCAAAAGGATTTGCCATACCCAACTACCCAGACAAACCAGGTAATGAGCTTGAAGAAAGAGTAAAATCTACCTTCGATAAAATAAAAGGGAGTGCGGTAAACCCCGTATTAAGAGAAGGAAACTCAGACAGACGCGCACCAAAACCGGTAAAAGCTTACGCCAGACAAAACCCACACTTTATGGGTAAATGGTCCACAGACTCTGCTACTCATGTATCCACGATGGAATCTGGAGACTTTGCTTCCAATGAAAAATCAGTTACCCTAACTAAGCCTGCTCAAGTAAGAATTCAATTTGTAGACAACAAAGGAGTTCGTATATTAAAAGAAGCCATTCCCTTACTTGAAGATGAGATTATAGACGGTACAGTAATGAGTAAAAAAGCCTTGCTTGCTTTTTTAGAAGAACAAATTTTGGATGCAAAAACAAAAAATGTTTTATTTTCCTTACACCTAAAAGCTACGATGATGAAGGTTTCAGACCCTATCATATTCGGACACGGAGTACAGGTGTTTTTTAAGTCTGTTTTCGCAAAATTCGGAAGCGAATTGGAAGCTGCCGGGGTTAATGTAAACAATGGGCTTGGAAACTTATTGAGTAATTTAAATAAACTAGACGCTTCTTTAAGAATAGAGGTTGAAAACGAACTTCAAAAATGCATGAATGATGGGCCAGACTTGGCAATGGTAGACTCTGATAATGGGATTACCAACCTACATGTTCCCAGTGATGTTATTATTGATGCTTCTATGCCTGCGATGATTAGAAACTCCGGTCAGATGTGGGATAAGAACGGTGAGTCTAAAGACACGAAAGCAGTAATTCCTGACAGTTCGTATGCTGGTATTTACCAAGCTACTATTGATTTCTGTAAAGAAAACGGCGCTTTTGATCCTACAACAATGGGAACAGTTCCCAATGTTGGCTTAATGGCTCAGAAAGCTGAAGAGTATGGCTCACACGACAAAACATTTGAAATTCCATCTGCAGGTAAAGTACAGATTGTAGACGATTTAGGTGCAGTATTAACTGAACATGAGGTTGAAGAAGGTGACATTTGGCGTATGTGTCAAGTAAAAGACTTGCCGATACAAGATTGGGTTAAATTAGCCGTAAACAGAGCAAAAGCTACTGGCGTGCCAACTATTTTTTGGCTGGACGAAAACCGAGCGCACGATGCAGAACTTATTAAAAAAGTTAAAGCGTATTTACCAAATCACGATACTGCTGGTTTAGACATCAGAATTCTTTCTCCTGTAGAGGCTACCAAAATTTCGCTTAAGAGAATGAAAGAAGGACTAGACACTATATCTGTAACCGGAAATGTGCTTAGAGACTACAATACTGACCTTTTTCCAATTCTTGAACTTGGTACAAGTGCTAAAATGCTTTCCATTGTACCTTTGATGAATGGTGGAGGTTTATTTGAAACTGGCGCTGGAGGCTCTGCTCCGAAGCACGTTCAACAATTTACTAAAGAAAATCACTTAAGATGGGATTCTTTAGGAGAGTTTTTAGCCTTAGCTGTTTCTTTTGAGCACGAAGCTGAAACCAACAACAACCCTAAAGCTAGAGTACTAGCCGAAACATTAGACAATGCTACCGTTTCGCTCTTAGAAAGAGGAAAATCTCCATCGAGAAAAGTAAAAGAGCTGGACAACCGAGGCAGTCATTTTTACATAGCACTTTACTGGGCGCAAGAGTTAGCTAAGCAAACAAAGGACTCTGAATTACAAGCTATTTTTAAACCTGTAGCAAAGTCTTTGGAAAGCAACGAAACAACCATTGTAGAAGAATTAAACGCTGTACAGGGTGCCGCCATAAACTTAGATGGGTATTACGCTCCAAGCACTCGTAAAACTGCAGAATTCATGAGACCGAGTACCACTTTAAACAACATCATTAAGAGTCTTTAAATCAACTCATTTTCTTACATAAAAAAACCCTATCGGATAACGATAGGGTTTTTTATTGACCTAGAAATTGTGAGAATTTATTTTAACTCTTTAGATTAATTTAGAGTCATTTCGTCAAGCAAATAACTGGCCCCTGCATATTTATCAATTACAAATAAAATATAACGAGCATCAACCATAATGTTTCTACATCGAGAGGCATCGTAGTTTATATCGCTCATGGTTCCTTCCCAAGCTCTGTCGAAATTAAGCCCTATTAATTCTCCTTTAGAATTTAAAGCAGGACTGCCAGAATTCCCACCAGTGGTATGGTTTGTTGCAATAAAACAAACGGGCAGTTTTCCATTGGTATCTGCATAAGGTCCAAAATCTTTATTTTCGTAGAGCTCAATCAGTTTTTCGGGCAAATCAAATTCATAATCTCCTGGAATATATTTTTCCATCATCCCATCAGAATAGGTTATGGGGCCATACGAAATTGCATCTAAAGGAGAAACTCCTTGAACTTTACCGTAGGCAAGACGCAGCGTGCTGTTTGCATCTGGGTAGTAATTTCTGTAGTCTGGAAGCACCTCCATCATTGCCTTGAGGTACGCTCTATCTACACGATCAAGCTCATCTTCTAAGGCCCAATACTTTCCGTATATCACATTTCTATAATGTTCGTAAAGGGCAGCAGAAATTTGGAATGCTGGATCTTTGGCCAGTTTCTTTTGAATTTTCTTAGTTGAGGAGCTTAATAACTTTTCTAATTTTTCTTGACTCGCAAAATAGGATTTCGAAAAGACCTCAGAAGCAGTGTAGGTTTTACCCTTAAAATAAGCCGGTAGGTAATCTGAATTTACTTGGTCTGCTGCGTATTTATCAAACAGAGCCTCAAACAACAACTCATCCGTGTGTGCATCGTAATTTTTAAAATGATTCTTTATAGATTTTCTGAATTTGGCTAAATCTGCAGATTCTCCAGACGCTAAAAACTTTGAGGCTTTATTAGAAAATTTAATAATTTCTACGCCTCGATAAGCAATTTCGATAAAATAATCTCTAGCCAAAGCAATGTCCTCTAGTTCATTATAAAGAGAGTCGTATTGAGAAATTAGCCCAGAATAACTTGAATAAGCATGATTAGAAGCTACAGCTTGGGTAAATGCCTTCTCAAATTCCTCTTTGCGTTTGAGTCCTCTAGTTTTTTGAATTCCGGTATTTTCTCCAATCCATTTTTTGTAGTAATTTGCTACACTTGCATATTTGGAAGCGTACTTAATACGAACTTCATCGGAGGCTCGCATTTGTTTATCCATTATATCTAATGCTGTTTTGCGAATAGAAATTTTTGCAGGATTTAAAACTTGCGTAATCTGTTTAACCGCAACACCTGGCAAATACTCATCGGTTCTACCAGGAAAGCCATATACCATAGTAAAATCTCCGGGCTTTACACCTTTTGTAGAAATGGTTAAATGACGGTTGGGATTGTAAGGCACATTATCTTTAGAAAATGCAGCAGGGTTGTTGTCTTGATCTGCATAAATTCTAAAAATGGAAAAATCTCCAGTATGACGCGGCCACATCCAATTATCGGTATCCGAACCAAACTTCCCTATAGAAGAAGGTGGTGCACCAACAAGCCGAACATCAGTAAAGGTTTCGGTTACAAACATAAAGTAACGATTTCCCTTAAAAAAAGGCTTTATCATCGCTTCATAATGTGTTCCTTCAAGCTCTAAAGAAATCAAAGAATCGCCTACAGCACTTATCATTTCTCTTCGTTCAGACTCTGTCATTTCAGAAGTTTCATTAAATAAAACATCTGCAGTTACTTCTTTCATGTACTTAATAAAAGTAGCTGTTAAGCCTTCATTGGTCAATTCTTCAGATTTATCTTTTGCCCAAAAACCATTGCTTAGGTAGTCTTGTTTTAATGATGAATGCGCTTGTATTTGTCCAAAGCCACAATGGTGGTTCGTTAGTAGCAAACCCTCTCCAGAAATAATTTCGGCTGTACAACCTCCACCAAAATGAACGATGGCATCTTTTAAACTTCCATTATTTATGGCATAAATATCTTCGGCGGATAACTCCAAGCCCATTGCTTGCATTTCGGCTTCATTGAGCTGCTGTAAGAACATTGGAAGCCACATACCCTCTTTGGCTACCATATTTACCGAAACAAGCGTAAAAACAATGAGTAAAGCTTTTTGTACGTTTTTCATATTAAGAGAAATAAGTTTGAATTTTACTTTTAAAATTTGCAGGAATTAAGCAAGGTTTACCAGAATTACAAGCTACAAAAACCAGAACAGTTTCTGCAATACTGGCTAAATCTCCAGCCGGATTTAGTAATTCGTATTTAAAATAAATGCGTGTATCGGGCATTTTAAAAACCTGAGTTACAAGTGTAATTTCATCGTCGTAATACAGTGGTTTTATGTATTTTAAGTTTAAGCTCAATACAGGCATCATTACGCCAGCATCTTCCATAGACTTATACGATAGTCCTAAACTTCTCATGGCCTCAACTCTTCCCATTTCAAGATATTTAGCATACTGACCGTAGTACATATAGCCCATCTTATCTGTGTCGGAATATAACACTCTAAATTTTATTTGATGTGTAAACATAATTGTAAATTGTAACGCGAATTTATTTAATCTAAACCAACTATTTCCAAATTTCTCAACTAATCTACAAAATGCTAGCGATTAATTACAAGAGTCTTTTCACAATAGCCACAGTACTATGTGTTTTTATTGGATGCACCAGCAACTCAGAACACACAATGACATTAGCAGGAAACAGTTTGCCCGTTTCTACCGATCTAGCAATGGATTCCTCCATAATTGAACTTTACAGACCTTATAAGATTGCGCTGGACAGTATTATGGAAGAAGTTTTGTGTTACTCTCCCTTCTATTTGGAAAAAAACAAGCCTGAATCTCGATTAAACAACTGGATGGCTGACGTATGTTTTGAATCGGCTACAAAAACACATTCGGCAGATTTCTGTTTATTAAATTACGGAGGAATTAGAGCTTCACTGCCAAAAGGAGCCATTCGCACAAAAAACATTTACGAATTAATGCCCTTCGAAAACGAACTGGTAATCATAGAAATACCAGACACCAGTTTTACCAAAGCTCTAAATTATTTAAAACTCAGCGGTGGACATCCAATTAGCAACATCAAGCTTACGATAAGCGATCGTCAAATTGTACATTCTTTAAGCAAAAAAAGCTCCGTTCGAATCGTAACCTCCGATTACCTTGCAAATGGAGGCGATAAAATGTTCTTTTTCAAAGATTCAATCTCTATGGTAAAGACAGGTTTAAAAATAAGAGACGTCTTATTAACCGAATGCATTCACACAGACACACTACTAACCACCATCGATAATCGTTTTGTTTATGAGCACTAGGAGAAAATTCATTCAGCAAATAGCAGGTATTAGTGCAGTAAGCATGGTAAAACCATTAGAGCTCCTAGCTTCAAACAATCTAGAGCATCTGTGTATTATGTATACAAACGATGTACACAGTCATATAGAACCCTTTCCAAAAGACCACAAAAGATATCCAGGAATGGGAGGCGTAGCAAAAAGAGCCCAACTAATAAGCGAAATTCGAACAGAGGTAGCACAAACACTTTTACTGGATGCTGGAGACATGTTTCAGGGCACGCCCTATTTTAATTATTACGGAGGCGAAATAGAGTTCAAATTAATGAATGCTATGAAGTACGATGCTGCAACAATAGGAAATCATGATTTTGATAATGGAATAGATGGATTGGCTCTGCAAGCAAAAAATGCAGAATTCAAACTATTGTCTGCAAATTATAATTTTGAGAATACTCCGATGAAAGGCTTAAGCCAAGCTTACCAAGTTTTTAACAGAGGTAAATTTAAAGTAGGTGTATTTGGTTTAGGGGTTGAACTAAAAGGATTAGTAGATCCAAAAATGTATGGAAATACAATACATGAACCAGCCCTAAAAAAGGCGCAAGAATTGAGCACCTATTTACGTGAAATAAAGAACTGTAATTTAATTATTTGCCTCTCCCATTTAGGTTTAAAATACACCTCAAATCAGGTGTCTGATATGAAGCTTGCAGCAGCCTGTTCGGAAATAGATATTATCTTAGGCGGGCATACACATGATTTTATTGAAAGCCCAATTGAAGTGCTTTCTGAACAGGGCAAAACAACCTACATCTCTCAGGTAGGTTGGGCTGGCATAAAGCTAGGCAGAATAGACGTTTACTTAAATTCTCAGACAAATAGACCTCATATAAAAGCAGCGCTTAAAAATATATAGCTTTCATATTATTGATTTCTTTCTTAGTTAGGCAAAACAAAGTTAGAATACAATAGGCATTTCATTTTTTTCTTAACTAAATTGTTCACAAATTTGTACTATCAAAATACCCATAGTTTAAACCTATAAAATAACTAAACTCATAACCCTATTTATTAGATTAAAAATTGATGAAGAATTCACCCGAAATAATATGGAAAAACTGCCTTGCTTTTATCAAAGATAACATCTCTGATCAAAGCTTTAAAACTTGGTTTTTACCCATACGTCCCATTAAATTAAAAGGACAAATAATGCACATTCAAGTTCCAAGTAAATTCTTTTATGAGTGGATTGAGGAGCATTATATTAAATTATTGAAAACGGCCATTGGACGAGAATTAGGTGAAGACGCCAAATTAGTGTACTCCATTGTAATGGAAAACACCTACGGCAATTCGAATCCTTATACTGTAAAAATTCCTAGTAATAATAGACCTCCATTAAATAACCCAAGAGTACCTGTTCCGGTAGAAATTGCCGCTGCTGGTGTTCGAAACCCTTTTGTAATTCCCGGATTAAAGAAGGTAAACATAGAATCTCAATTAAACCCTAACTACACTTTCGAGAACTTTATCGAAGGGGATTGCAACCGATTGGCTAGAGCTGCTGGCTTTGCTGTTGGCAACAATCCGGGAGGAACCTCTTTTAACCCCTTACTTCTTTATGGGGGAGTTGGACTAGGGAAAACGCACTTAGCTCATTCCATAGGAATTGAAATTAAAGACCGTTATCCAGAAAAAACAGTATTGTACGTGTCTGCAGAAAAGTTTACACAACAATTTATAGACTCGATTCGAAAGAACTCTAGAAATGACTTTGTTCATTTTTACCAAATGATCGATGTTTTAATTATTGATGACATTCAGTTTTTTGCGGGTAAAGAGAAAACACAAGATGTTTTCTTCCACATATTCAATCACTTACATCAACAAGGAAAACAATTAATTCTAACCTCAGATAGAGCTCCAGTAGATCTTCAAGGTATGGAACAAAGAGTTCTTTCTAGATTTAAATGGGGCTTATCTGCAGATTTGCAAACACCTAGCCTACAAACAAGAATCGCAATATTAAAGAAAAAGCTTTACTCAGACGGTATTGAAATGCCTGAGGAAGTAATAGAGTACCTAGCCTACAGCATCACTTCAAATGTACGTGAGCTCGAAGGTGCATTAATATCATTACTTGCACAGTCGTCTTTAAACAAGAGAGAGATAAACTTGAGTTTGGCAAAAGAAATGATTGATCGATTTGTAAAAAACACAACTCGAGAAGTTTCTATAGACTACATACAAAAAGTAGTATGCGATTACTTCGAACTAACTTTGGAGGTACTTAATTCTAAAACAAGAAAAAGAAGAATTGTTCAAGCAAGACAACTGGCCATGTTCTTTTCTAAGAAGCTAACAAAATCTTCTTTAGCAAGTATTGGCGCTCAGTGTGGCGGAAAAGACCACGCAACTGTACTACACGCTTGTAAAACAGTAAACAACCTTGTAGATACCGACAAACAATTTAGAACCTATGTTGACGATCTAAGTAAAAAATTAGAATTGCAACAACTTTAATACGAAAGCAGGATTTATTCCTGCTTTTTTTACCTCTATGAAACAAAGAACAATCTTGATGGTTTGTTTGGGTAATATATGCCGATCTCCATTAGCCGAAGGAATTCTAGCAGAAAAATGTGCGCACCTCAATGTAATTGTAGATTCTGCAGGAACCTCAGCACACCATGTTGGAGAAGGTCCCGACCATAGATCTATTCACATAGCAGCACTAAACGGAATAGACATAGGAGATCAAAGAGCGCGAAAACTAATGAAATCGGATGTAGAACATTTCGATTTGATTTACGCCATGGACAGTGCCAACTACAACAATATTCTTAAAATTACAGACAATAAGGAACACCATAAAAAAGTTAAATTATTGTTAAACGAATCGATGCCGATGCAAAACAAAGCAGTTCCAGATCCTTATTATGGAGGAGATAAAGGCTTTGAAAATGTTTACCAACTCATAGATGCAGCATGCGAGGTACTAAAAAATAAACTAGAAAAAGAGCAAAATGTCTAAGGGTATACTGTACATGATTCCCACAACTTTAGGGGAAAGTGATGTAACAAAGGTTTTACCTTTAGCGGTAAAAGAAACCATTGATCGGTTAGATGAATTTATAGTTGAAAACAGTAAAGTAGCACGCGCATTTTTAAAGTTGATGGACATACCAACGCCTCAAAATAAATTAAAACTGCACGAACTAAACAAACATACAGACGTACAAGAGTTGCATTCTTTTTTAAGCAGCTGTAGAGAAGGTAAAAATATTGGACTTATTTCTGATGCAGGATGTCCAGGCATAGCAGACCCAGGTGCTGAAATTGCCAACTTAGCACATCTAGAAGACATTAAAATAATTCCCTTGGTTGGACCATCCTCTATCCTACTCTCTTTAATGGCGAGTGGAATGAATGGACAATCGTTTGCGTTTACAGGCTATTTACCGATAGATAAATCAGATGTAAAGAAGAAACTAAAAGACTTGGAACGCATTTCAAGAACTCAAAATCAAACCCAATTGTTTATTGAAACACCTTATAGAAATACTAAGTTAATAGAAACCCTTTACCAAACCCTACAAGGCAATACCAAACTTTGCATTGCCTGCGACATCAGTCTTAAAACAGAATATATAAAAACCAAAACGGTGGCAGAATGGAAAAAAACAGCAAAACCAGCACTCCATAAAAGACCTTGTATTTTTTTAATACACGCCCAGTAACTAATTTGAGTAAGCCGGTATCTCTTCTAGAAAATGGTAACACTTATTTTCGTGGTCCATTACGCACACATAATGCTGTAATCCATTGGTCACAATTAAATAATTCGTGTTTAGAGTTAAATTGTAGCGTGCAATTTGGTCAAAAGTATCTTGACCTATCTTAATGGATGGCGCCTTGCATTCCACAATAATAGTTGGCTTTCCTAAAGAATTGTAAAGTACAATGTCGCAGCGCTTTTTTGTATTAAGCACATCAATACCCATTTCTACAGCCATTAAAGAAGCTGGATACCCTTTTTCTTGTATCAAATACTGAATAAAATTTTGCCGAACCCACTCTTCGGGTGTATTTACCAAATACTTTTTTCGAATACAATCGAAAATAAATGTTTTTAAACCCTCGGATTTAAGCTTTAAAGAGTACTTTGGTAAGTTAAGTGCTTGCATATTTTAGAACTAAAGAACGAAGATACGTTAATCTATAAAGTCAAAAATAAAGAATATGAAAAATAAAGATGAAATCGTTAAGAATTGGTTGCCTCGGTATACAGGAATAGAAATTGACGATATGAGCGACTATGTTTTGCTCACAAATTTTCAGCATTATTTAAATGAATTTGCCTCCATCCATAATTGCAAAATTAATGGACAAGATAAAGCAATGCCTAATGCAACAGCCAAAGGAGTTACCATGATTAATTTTAGTATGGGCTCGGCAAACGCGGCTACTATAATGGACTTATTAAGCGCCACAAAGCCAAAAGCGGTATTGTTTTTAGGAAAATGTGGAGGCTTAAAAAAGAAAAATAAATTGGGCGATTTTATACTCCCAATTGCCGCGATACGAGGCGAGGGTACTTCTGACGATTATTTACCAGCTGAGGTTCCGGCCCTACCCTCCTTTGCCTTACAAAAAGCAATATCTACCACAATACGTAATTTTGAAAAGGATTATTGGACAGGTACCGTATACACAACAAATAGACGTGTTTGGGAACACGACCAGGAATTTAAAGACTACTTAATTGAAACCCGATGTATGGGAATAGATATGGAAACGGCTACATTATTTACCGTTGGATTTGCAAACCACATACCCTGTGGAGCCTTACTCCTGGTGTCTGACCAACCTATGGTGCCCGAAGGTGTAAAAACATCTGAAAGTGATAAAAAAGTAACTTCAGAATTTGTAGAAACCCATATACAAATAGGAATTAAAGCCTTAATGGAATTGAAAAACAATGGACTTACTGTAAAGCACTTAAAGTTTGGCTAATAACAAATTTTATACACAACTTCTTTCAATAAATCGCTGTGCGATATGGAAGGATTGTTAAAGCCTTTAGACTTCATATCAGCATCTCTTAAAACATCTAGGGCACGTACAGCGTATTTTAAATTATACGTTTGTGCTGCCTTTTGATAGTCTTTTACAAAATAAGGATTTACCCCTAAGCTTCTGGCAACAGACTGGGGGTTTTTATCTTTTAAAGAGTGGAAAATTAAAACCTTACTAAACAAATTATACAATACCGATAAGGTAACAACAATTGGGTTGTTTTTTGGATTGGATTCAAAATACTTGATAATTTTAGTAGCCTTTGTAAGGTCTTTATTCATAACTGCGTTTTGCAGTTCAAAATTATTGTAATCTTTACTAATCCCTATATTTTCTTCTACGAGCTTTGCGTTAATTTCAGATCCTTTTGGAGCCAGAATACATAACTTACTAAGTTCTCCAGCAATTTTAGACAAATCGGTACCTAAAAATTCGGTTAACATTGCCGATGCCTTATTTCCTATGGTATAATCTTTAGCACTTAAATAAGCTTTTATCCATTCTGGAATTTTGTTTTCGTACAGCTTATTACTCTCAAAATAAATTCCGTTTTTTTGAAGACTCTTGTAAAGCGCTTTTCGTTTGTCAATTTTTTTACCGCGGTAACACAATACTAAAATGGTCGAATTTAAAGGCTGATCGACATACGATTTAAGCTCTTCTATTTTCTTGATATCTTGAGCTTCCTTAACAATAATCACCGTGTTTTCCGACATCATCGGAAATTGCTTTGACGCAGAAATTAGAGCGCCTATTTCAACATCTCTACCGTACAAAACAGATTGATTAAATCCCTTTTCGGCATCGTCTAAAATAGTATTCTCGATAAAATCGCTCACCAAATCAATGTAATACGTCTCCTCTCCAGCTAAAAAGTAAACTGGGCTGTATTTCTTTGATCTAATATCTGCTAAAATCTGTTCGTGTGTCATGGCTATAAATTACAAGCAATAGGATACTAAAAATGGATTAATAAGATGCTTGCTTGCCTATATAATTACTTACCACAGATAAGACTAAATAAAGCAGAACCAATAAAGGTATTGCAGCAAAATGGAATGCAAAAATAGAGCTAAGGCTTAATGCAATAAATGAAAATCTCAATTTGTTTTCGGTAAATTTTAAACTTTTAAACTTAAACGAAAATAAATGAATTTCGGAAACCATAGCCAGGCTCATTAATACAGTAAGCGCAAGCAAAAGTTCTGGCATTACAATAAACTGGTTTAAAAAATGACTTGGCTGAAAGTGGCTAATTAATGGAAAGGAGATAAAAAACAAAGTACAGGCTGGCGTGTTTAAACCAATAAAACCATCGGCTTGCCTTTCGTCTATATTAAACTTGGCCAAACGATAGGCCGAAAATGCGGGAATTAAAAGAGCTGCAAATGCAAAATTGGATAAAGTACTGGCTTCCAAAAGATGAAAAACCACAGAACCTGGTACAACACCAAAACTAACCATATCGGCTAAAGAATCTAATTCTTTACCCATAGGGCCCGAAACTTTTAGCAAGCGAGCAGCAAATCCATCCATAAAATCGAACACAGCAGAGAGGCCAATTAAATAGGCTGCAAACACCAAGTTGTTATGAAAACTAAAGTATAAAGCTATACAACCGCAAATAAGATTTGATATTGTTAGCAGGTTTGGAATGTGTTTTAACATCTGAAACTTATATTTGTAACAAATTAAAGCAATTTATTGCATTTGAATTCCATAATATGAAATTTGTAAAACATATTTTAGTTTGCTTTTTAACCGTTTTGCTGTTTTACAGCTCTTGGCCGCCTAACGCTATGCCCGGATTTATTTTTATTGCTTTTGCGCCACTACTTTATCTAATTTTTAATTTCAATCCTTCAGATACAAAACTTCCTAAATTGTATTTGTTCGGTTTGTTGTTTGTTACCCTTTTCGGCTTAAACTTCGCGCTAACCTACTGGGTTATTTATGCGCATTGGCTCGGAGGCATTTTTGCGGCTGTTTTTAACGCCTTGTTAATGTCTTCCGTTTTTATGCTTAGCTACAGCATAAAAATAAAGCTAGGAAAAAAGCACGCATACATAGCGTTTCCTATTCTATGGTTAGCATTCGAGTACCTGCACCTTAATTGGGAGCTTACTTGGCCCTGGATGACCTTAGGTCATGTTTTTTCGGAACATACCAGCTGGATACAATGGTACGAGTTTACAGGTGTTTTAGGGGGTTCTTTCTGGGTTTTGGTAACAAATGTTTTACTGTACCATAGCTTTAATACCTTTTCAGAAAAAAGAAAAGCTCTTAAACCCATTTTGCTTAGCCTAGTCTTTATTATTACACCATTTGTGTTCTCCAGTAAAATAGAGCAAAACACAACATATGTAAATAAAAACACTCTTGATGTTGTTATTGTACAACCCAATTACGAACCACATCATCAGAAATTTAAAATACCACAGGATGAGCAATTACTAAAGGTTAAATCTTTACTGGATTCTGTATGGAATAAAAGCCCTGATTTAATTGTCTTGCCCGAAACCTTTATAGTAGACTGGATATGGGAATCGAGAGTAGAAACAGTACCCGCTGTTTTAAAAATGAAAGCTTGGTTAAAAAACAATCCAAAAACACAGATTTTAACCGGAGCTTCTACTGGAAAAATTTTATCGGAAAAAGAAGCCTCAAAAGCGACTGCAAGAAAAAGTACGAACGGAACTATTTACGAAGTATTTAATACCGCATTACTCATTTCAAACAAGCAAAATACTCAAATATTTCATAAGTCAAAGCTGGTTCCTGGCGCAGAAATGACCCCATTCTCCTCCCTATTAAAACCGTTTTTCGATAAGTTTCCAATGAAAATTGGAGGAACAATCGGTAATTTTGGAACCAACGATTCTTTGCAAAACTTTACAAGTTATAAAGGTAAATTTACACCAACTATTTGTTACGAATCCATTTATGGCGAATATGTAAGTAGCTTTAATACGTTGGGGTCTAGTTGGATTTGCATCATCACCAACGATGGCTGGTGGGGCACTACATTTGGGCATCAACAACACCAATCTTATGCAAGATTAAGGGCTATAGAAAACAGAAAGTATGTGCTAAGATCTGCAAATACAGGGATAAGTTCGGTTATAAATCCGCTTGGATTGGTGGAACAATTTTTGCCCTATGCAGAAGAGGGAATTATAGAAACCAGAATAAGCAAATTCGACAAAACAACTTTTTATGCCCAACATGGTGATTACATTGGTAGGCTAGCCTCCTTTTTAGCCATTATTTATCTATTGCAGCTTCTCATTTCCTATTTAAAAAAACAGTAACTCTATTTAAAGTCTCGTTACCCATGAATGTCATTTTAAAAAACCTAACCTTAGTAGCATTAGTCCTTATAAGCTCTTGTAAAGACGAGGATGAGTCGCATATAAACAACAATAACAACGTCAAAGCTCCATTGGTAATAGACCTAGGTGCCGTTGTTTCGACGATGCCCTTAGAACTTCAAACCAGACTTTACAAAGACCATCTCGATCGTGATTATAAAGTAGAATTATTGAAATTCTACCTATCGAATTGGCACTTAGAGAAAACGGATGGTTCCTTTGTATCGCTCAACAAAACAAATTTAGTAGACTTCTCTTCAGACGAATTGTTTAGTTTGGAAGCTGAAATCGATACGGGAACTTACCAACATTTACATTTTGGAATTGGACTAGACTCCATTTTAAATACTTCTGACCCTGCGGATTTCGAAAGCTCTCATCCCTTGAGTATTGCTCAAAACACCCATTGGAACTGGGTTTCTAAATACAAATTTTTTATGCTAGAAGGTAGGGTAGATCCTTTGGGCGGAGCCAACCCAAGCCTGCCCTTTTCGTACCATACTGGCTTTGACCAATCGTACCGAGAAGTTAGCCTACCCCTACACAATTTGCACATTAATAAATCGGGCGACTCCCTTCATTTAGAACTTGACGTTGCAAATATTGTAAATGGAGCAAATGGGACTGTCGACTTTATAAGCGAAAACTTTTCGCACTCGATAGATGAAATGGGTATTTCAGAAACCATTTCAGATAATTTGGTGGGCTCCTTTTCACTTCAATAAAAAAAACAATACATTTACCTTACTATGTATCTCTTTTAAAATAAAAATTATGAAAAAAAGTTATTTAATACTACTGCTTTTCGTCTTCTCGTTTGAGGCGTTTTCCTCCGACACAACGCGTGTAAGAATTCATGACCACACCGACATGACCTGGTATGGAAATTACAATGAGTGGGGAGTTCTACCCGATTCAAGTACTAATTTCCGAAAAGTTTACATGCATTATACCATGGGTTGCGCAACTGGTGGATGTTCTGATTGGGACTATACAAGCAAGATATTGGTAAGACACAGAACGGGAGCTATAGACTCCACATTTAACGAATCGCCTAGCTTTACGGTAAATGGAGAAGAAGTAGATACTTTAGCATTTACGGGGGACAGCACCTATGTTCATTTTTGGAACTCAGATAGTGCTTACGTAGATTCTGCACTTAGTACTGCTTTTGAGATTATTCGATTTAGCGATGCATCTAATCCTACTATAGCTGTAGATACAATTCAAGGATTTGCCTCTGACTTTTACAATTTAGAATTTGACTCGCTGGGGTCTGTGATCGATTCTTTTTATGTTGCATCAAATAATACTTTGATTCTTGAATATTACAGCTGGCATCAAGTATTCGACGTAATCGAAAACTATGAATTGGCCCGTGTAATTACTCCTTATGGGGCTTATTTGGAAAACGATTGGGAATTTACAACTACCTTTGATGTAACTGATTTTATTCAGGTTTTAAGAGATTCTGTAGAAATTACATGTCATTACAGTGGTTGGTCGTCTGGGTTTAGTGCAACACTCGATTTTGAATTTATAGAAGGTACACCTGCCAGAGATGTTGTTAAGATTGAGCCTATTTATAGTGGATCTTACAATTACAGTAACTCATCAGATTTTGAAGCAACAAAATTGGTTCCTAAAAATTTCTTAATTCAAGATAATGCTAGCAGTGCTGTAGTTAAAATGTCTGCTACAGGTCATGGTTTTGACAACAACCAATCTGCTGCAGAATTTAAACCCATAAATTACTATGTAAAAATAGATGGCGCCCAAACCCACACGCAATACAATTGGGATTCCAATTGTGGAGAAAACCCTATTTATCCACAAGGTGGTACATGGATTTACGATCGGGCAAATTGGTGCCCTGGTACGCGTTCTCAAGTATTTGAGCATGAAATAAGTCCGTACATTACACCTGGCGATTCTGTAGAAGTAAACATTGATTTTCAATCCTACTCTTGGAGTGGAGAGCAAACACCCTCTTATATTATAGAAGCTCAATTGGTACAATATGGGGCTGCAAATTTTTCTAATTCTGCAGAAATTATAGACATTATAAAACCCTCGTTAAAAGATGAGCACAGCCGTAAAAATCCTATCTGTGGAGAACCACTTATTAAAATAAAGAATTACGGAAGCGAAGCACTTACCTCCTTGGAAATAGAATACAATATAATTGGAGGAACTCTTAATACGTATACCTGGACAGGAAATCTTGCTTTTAACGAAACAGAAGAAGTGGAATTACCAAGACTATCGAGTTGGCAAGGAACGCAAAACACTTTTGAGGCTAAGCTTAGGTTGCCAAACGGGCAAGAGGATGAATACAGTGAAAACAGTACTATGCGGTCTGATTTTGAAGTAGTTCCAGACTATCCCGAAACATTTGCACTGTATGTTTCTACAAATGATGGCGTAATTAGTAATTCGACTCAAGAATCGGAAACAAAATGGGACTTTTACGATGCAGAACAAACGGCTGTATACTCTAGCGGTAGCCTTTATGCCGACATCGACTACAAAGACACGCTCACATTTGTTCCAGGCTGTTATACTTTTGTTATGGAAGATTCTGACGAGGATGGTTTAAGTTTTTGGGCTAATAATGATGGCTCTGGTTCTCTAAGATTTCGTAAAGTTCCTGGCTCCTGGCTAAAACTCTTTAATGCTGATTTCGGAACAAACATAATTCATCAGTTTACGGTAGACTACCCAACAAACATTACAGAAGTAATGGGAAATAGTTTTGAAGTATTTCCAAACCCAGCTAAAAACCAAATTACAATGAATGTTTCTTTAAGTGGTCCAGAAAATATTGAATTTATACTGTTTAATAGCCTTGGAGAAGAACTAGCTAAAGTTTCTAAAAGCAACTTTACAGTGGGTGCAGAAACGTTTGACACAAGCCTATATGCACCAGGCATTTACTATTGTAAACTTAAAACAGAAAGTAAAGAACAGGTTCGTAAGTTTGTAATTATTGACTAAAACTTCGATCGCTTTTAATCAAAAATAAAAAACCCTCCTCTTGGAGGGTTTTTTATTGGAAAATAAATGAGTAAATTAAAGTCCTAATAAAATAATTAAAATTATGCTAGTAAAAATTTATGGAAGCGCTGTATATGGAATTGGAGCTACTACCATTACCATTGAAGTTAATGTAGCGCGAGGCGCTAAGTTTATTTTGGTAGGCTTACCAGATAATGCAGTTAAAGAATCGAAAGAAAGAATTCATGTAGCCATGTACAACCAAGGCTATAGATGGCCTGGTTTTAAGGTTGTAGTAAACATGTCGCCAGCAGACATTCGCAAAGAAGGATCTGCCTACGACCTACCCATTGCAATGGGCGTTTTAGTTGGCTCTAAGCAAATAATTGCAGAAGACATTGGAAGTTATGTACTCATGGGCGAAGTGTCCTTAGACGGAACCATTCAACCTATAAAGGGAGCCTTACCCATTGCAATACAAGCACGAAAAGAAGGATTTAAAGGACTGCTAGTGCCGGCAGAAAATGCAAAAGAAGCCGCCATAGTAGATGGATTAAAAGTATACGGCATGAAGACACTTTCGGAGGTGTGTAACTTCTTTAAGAATACAGAGCAGATAAAACCTGAGTATGTGGACACTCGAGCCATATTTAAAATTGAACAAACCAATAATACGGATGATTTTTCGGAAGTAAAAGGTCAAAAAAACATTAAACGTGCCTTGGAAATTGCAGCGGCAGGTGGTCATAATGTTATTTTAATTGGCCCACCGGGTGCCGGAAAAACAATGTTGGCAAAAAGATTTCCTAGTATTTTACCTCCACTAACTTTAGGCGAGGCTTTAGAAACTACAAAAATACATTCGGTGGCAGGCAAACTAAAAGGAAACTCTTCTTTGGTGGCTCTTCGCCCCTTTCGATCTCCACACCACACAATTTCGGATGTGGCTCTTGTGGGTGGCGGATCAGTTCCGCAGCCGGGCGAAATATCTTTGGCTCATAACGGTGTTTTGTTTTTAGACGAATTACCCGAATTTAAAAGAACCGTTTTAGAGGTGATGCGTCAGCCTTTAGAAGATAGAGTTGTTACCATTTCAAGATCTAAGTTTAGTGTAGAATTTCCATCCAGTTTTACCTTAGTTGCCTCCATGAATCCTTGCCCATGTGGATACTACAATCATCCAGACAAGCAATGTTTATGTGCACCTGGACTCGTTCAAAAATACCTAAATCGGGTTTCGGGTCCTTTATTAGATCGAATAGATCTGCATGTTGAGGTTACTCCTGTGAGTTTTGAGGAGCTTACAGGAGCGCATGTAACGGAGACCAGTAAAAGTATTAGAGGCCGGGTTATAATGGCTAGAGAAACGCAAGAAAAAAGATTTAAAGAAACAAGAATACACTGCAATGCAGAAATGAGTGCTTCCATTTTAAAAAAACATTGCCATATAGAAAAAGAAGCGATGGATTTATTAAAACTTGCCATGAAAAAACTTGACCTGAGTGCAAGAGCTTACGATAGAATTTTAAAAGTATCTAGAACAATTGCAGACCTAGAGAATAGTAATTCTATATTAACCGTGCATGTTGCAGAAGCGATACAATACCGGAGTTTAGACCGAGAAGGCTGGGCTGGTTAACCAAGTACTAAAAATCTACTTTGTGCAAGATTAAACCCGAGGAGGGTGCAATTCTATTTATCTGAGCACCCTCAAAATTAACCAAACTATTTTTTACATCTTCTAAAGACCAATCTCCTTTGCCTACGGCTAATAAAGCAGCTACCATAAGACGAACCTGGTAGCGTAAAAAGCCTTTGGATCGAACTTTAAAAACATACGAATTAGCGGGTGTATGCACATCCATAAAGCGGGTGTTTTTTGAGATCTCAGAAAAAAGAATGGTTCTTTCGAACAGGGTATTTGAGGAGGGTTTACTGGCGTACCTTTTAAAATTATGAGTTCCTAAAAACAAACGAGCTGCCTGCTGCATTAAGACAATGTTTAAGGAGCTGCCAAAGTCTCTAATTAAGGGCGCATTAAAAGGATGCGATTTTTCTCCAAAAGAAAAATAATAATGGTACTCCTTAATTTTAGCGTGCTGAATAATGTTAAAATCTGCTGATGTATCCTCTACAGTTTTCACTCTAATATCTGAAGGCAATTCTTTGTTTAACCGCTCTAAAAGATCTGAACAAAGAAAAGACTCGTTCACAAAAAGTTCAAATACAAAATCATCGGCAGAAACCTTTGCATCTGTTCTGCCACAACCTAAGGTTTTAAAATTTTCGTGACCCAAAATAAACTGAAAGGTCTTGTCTACCATTCCTTGAACAGATTTAAGCTTAGTTTGCTTTTGCCACCCGTGGTAACGGAAGCCTAAAAACTCAATTCTGATGAGGTAATACGAGGACCATTTAGACATAGATTTTAAACAATTTTAATTAAAGGTTACTCTACAAATTAACAGTAATTCCTTTGGCTGACAAAATTGAAAAATTAGAGTTCCTACACCAGATGATTTCTGATGCTTATTGTTGTTTTATAACTTCAAAAGAGGGGACTTATATACTTATTTATATATATTTGCATAATAGAATGTAAAAATAATGTCTGAGGTAAAATTAAGTTCACATATACACAATAACATAAATTATATAGCTATTCACTTTTCAAATAATAAGAAATGGGAAAGTGAATTATGTAAAATGGGAGCCGTGTGGAATAGAAACAAACAGTTTCTTCTACTTAAAAACAAGCCTAACAATCTTACTAACTTATTCAGATACTTTAAAGGAAAAGCTTGGTTAAATATTAAAGAATTGTTACAAAATATACCTGAAAAGAAAGTCCAAATTGAAATTGATTTACCCAACGAATATATACTCTTGCTTATTAGAAAAAGATACAGTAAAAACACGATTAAAGCCTATGTGTCCTTATTCAAAAGTTTTTTGACTTTTTACGCAACCAAAAAACCAGAGGAGATTACAGAATCTGAGATTAGAGCTTATCAAGACTATTTAGTAAACTCAAAAAAAGTAGCTATAAGCACACAAAACCAACATATAAATGCAATTAAATTTTACTATGAAAAAGTGCTTGGTAAACAAAGAAAATACTATGAGATAGAGAGACCAAGAAAAGAAAGAAAACTACCAATAGTTTTAAGCGAAAAACAAGTAATGGCCATTTTAAGCACAACAAAAAACATAAAACACAAATGTATATTAGCGTTACTATATTCTGCTGGACTTCGTATGGGAGAACTTTTAAATTTACGAAAACAAGACATTCTATTTGATAAAAACTTACTATTTATACGAGCGGGAAAAGGAAAAAAAGACAGGACTAGCCTACTCGCAAAAAGCACCTCCAAGATTTTAGTACATTATTTAGATGTATACAAACCAAATTATTGGGTTTTCGAAGGAAATGGTAAAACTAAAAAGTACAGTAATAGCAGTGTAAATGCAATGCTTAAAAGAATGTGTTTGTTGGCAAATGTACCACCTATTTCGGCTCATGTTTTACGTCATTCTTTTGCAACTCACCTACTGGAACAAGGTATTGATTTGAGGTACATACAAACCTTATTAGGACACGAAAGCACTAAAACTACTGAAATCTACACACATGTTAGCAAAAAATCTCTTGAGAATATTAAAAGTCCTTTGGATGAAATATTAGACCGCAAAATACTGAATAACAACAAACTAATTAAATGACACTAAAATAGATATATACGCAGTATGCGTTTATACATATGTTGTGCATAATTTGAGAAA
>Ga0209533_1000184_pt1 | contig 58570 bp, 51 predicted proteins | sample COG_04_FD_184748 | JGI IMG/M metagenome (GOLD analysis project Ga0209533, IMG submission 184748) | Pelagic Microbial community sample from North Sea - COGITO 998_met_04 (SPAdes) (version 2) | ecosystem: Environmental > Aquatic > Marine > Neritic zone/Coastal water | place: Helgoland, sampling...
CAACCAGATATAGCAGAGCTTATATTAAATGCTGAAATGAAGTTTACTCCATTTGTACTATATGTATTTGCTACTGCCTCAGCTGATATAGAAGCATTGTATACAATTGAGTCGCTAGTTGATAGTGCAAACCAAACGATTTCTTCGCCTTCATAAAACCCATCTTTTTCATCTGTTGTTGTGTCGTCTCCCATTACAGGTATTTGTAATGCATTACCTGAGTAATTACTAAATCCTCCACAAACAAACTCTTGAGCATCGTTTAAGTAAAAGGCGCCTAAAGTATAAGATGAGCTTGCTGTTTCTCCATCTAATGTAACACTTGGTATAAAATACGAAGAGTTTGATCCAGTATTAATTTCATTAACATTCAAAGGCCAGTATAAGTCCTGTGCGCTTATCGAAAATGTTATTAATGTTAATAACGAAAGTAAAAATCCCTTATTCATTTTATTGTTTTTTAGTTTGAGTTCAAAAATAAATAAAAAAGGACACTCTAGGAGTGTCCTTTTTAATTAATACTAAAAAGAGTTTTATTTAATCACGTTAAATTTGCGTGTGTTTTCTCCTTTATTAGATGATACGGTACATAGATATGCACCTTCCATTAATGATTCAATATTTAACTGAATCGTATTTGTACCTTCAATTACTTGGTAAGAGTTTTGGTTGATGATTTTACCGATTAGGTTGTAGATAGTAACGCTTACTTCCTGTGCCAAATCTAGTGTTACATCTAAGTTTAACTCTTTAGTAGCTGGAATAGGGTATACTCCTAATTCGTTACTGTTTTTAGAGTTAGCCTCAAATCCAATTGTACCAATTTGATTTACTGCATTTACGGTATAAGAACCAGAACCTTTGATCCAATTAGTTACTACTAATTCGTCAGTAGTATTGTATCTATTGTTCCATACTTTAAAGCTCATGCCTTCAGTATTTACTAATCCATCAACACGGGTAGTTGTTGCATCATCTCCCCATACAGAAAGGACGGTTAATGGGCTTGTGTAAGAAGTAGACCCAACAAGTACTCCTTTTGAGTTGTATACTGCTAGTTCGTCACCCATACGAGGAGTTACTTCCCATGCATCATCTGCAATAATAATGGTCATGTTAGAACCTGTATTTGTTGCAGACTCAAAGTGTGAAGTAGAATTTGAAGTGTGTTTCAAATTAGTTGTTCTGTACTCTGTATCGTTCGCATTATAGTTTAAAGTAGATGCTACAGTAGTTTTTACTTGGTATGCTTTACCAGGTTCAAGATCTCCAATACCATTAAAGTTCCAAACTGGTAAGAAAGCAGATCCTAAATAATCTTTTGCAATCTCTATGGCATCATTTGCAACTAAATCTGCGAATACTGCTCCAGCATCTGCACCTTCCAAACGTAAGTACCCAATCATGTTCCATCCAGCAACCATCTCAATAGGGTTTTCCTCCGGATTCATGTAAGTTCCTGCTATTGTTAAGTCAATTGCTTCTGATGTTTTGATTTGGTAACCTTGTCCAATTAAAATATCGCCAATTCCGTTAAAATTCCACTCTGGAAGAAAAGCCGATCCTAAGTAATCTTTTGCAATAATTACACTACTTAGTATTGGTGCTACCAAAGCATCAACAGACATGTCATCTGCCATCATGTAGGTAGAGAACATTGACCATCCAGAAACTAAAGCAATAACTTGTTCGCTTGGACCTTCTGGCACAACAACTTCAGTTGAAAGAGCTGCATGAATACGAGGAGCAAAAAATTCGTCCATCATCGATACCATTGCCAAAGCTTTTTCTGTACTCATGTCCGGGTTGCTTAATAAAGCTAAACATCCCATAGTACCAGCAGGTGTACCTTGGTAACCATCTGCATAAGGACCGTAAGCTTCGTTATCCCATGCATCCCAAGGTGCGTTTTGCACAGTTTGGAACCCACAAGCAGTAGGTGAAGTAGATGGCTCTGGGGTAATCATACCAAATAAACCAGGCATATCTGCATGGTTAGCAACTGCCGCATTTTCTGCACCGTTACCGTTTTCATACCAAGTATCGTTTATTGTGGTAGTCATTCCAGCAAACACATCGTTGTTTCCGAACATCGTTGCATTTTCTTGAACTAATTTAGATCCGTGTGCCGTAATAACAAATTCTCCAGTTGTAGGAACAATTACGTTACCTTCTCCATAAGGAGCATCAGGATCTAGAATATTTTGCATCGAAGCAATAGGTACTTCACCAGCTTCTAACCAAGAAATATCTGGAAGAGCTCCACCGGCATTAAATGCCATATCAATTTCAGAACTGTAACCAACGTGATTTGGGATACAAAGAGGAACTTCCATGTCAGGAACGCCATCTCCGTCAGAATCAAAAGGCATCATACCGTAATCGGTAGCTTCAAAGTTACCTAATATAGATGGGATAATGTAAGGCATTGGTTGTCCGAAAGTAGCTAAAGTTTCTTCAGAAGTATCAATAAACTTAGGCATTAATAATTCGGATTCATAGTCGTTTAATGTAGCCATTGCTAAAGAAAGGTATCCACCTGTTCCGTTTCCACCTACAGCAAATTTCTCACCAACTCCATAAGGATTTCCATCTTCGGCAGTCGATTTTCTTAAAAAACGAACAGCAGTTTTGGTATCTTGTAAACCACGGTAAGCAGCTTGAATAAGTGTAGATCTTCTAACGTCTTCAGAGGTAGAAACTGGGTTCCAACCTAAACGGTAGTTTACCGCAACTGCTACGTATCCTTTTTTAGCAAATTGCTTACAAGCTGCTACAATAGCAAAGTCTGTTTTGTCTCCAGTAGCTTGTCCATTTGCAATAGCAGGTAAAAAAGATCCAGTATGTAACATTATGATTACTCTACGATCCGTTTCAACATCACCTGTAGGCTCGTATACATCCATATACAAATCTTCTAGAGCTGGAGTTTGTGTAATAATTCCAATATTAGATCCGTACTTTACATTTGACGTAACGGTTACCTCAGAGAAAATCTCATCAACATAACGTGCAGGTTCTACAATTAAATCAAGAGCTTTAGCAATACGTGGAGCAAAAAATTCGTCCATCATTGTTACCATTGCCATACCTTTTTCAGTACTCATATCCGGGTTGCTTAATAAAGCTAAACATCCCATAGTACCAGCAGGTGTACCTTGGTAACCATCTGCATAAGGACCGTAAGCTGCATTATCCCATGCATCCCAAGGTGCGTTTTGCACAGCTTGAAACCCACAAGCAGTAGGAGTAGTAGATGGCTCTGGGGTAATCATACCAAATAAACCAGGCATATCTGCATGGTTAGCAACTGCTGCATTATCTGCACCGTTACCGTTAGCATACCAAGTATCGTTTATTGTGGTAGTCATTCCAGCAAACACATCGTTGTTTCCGAACATAGTTGCGTTTTCTTGAACTAATTTAGATCCATGTGCAGTAATAACAAATTCTCCAGTTGTAGGAACAATTACGTTACCTTCTCCATAAGGAGCATCAGGATCTAGAATGTTTTGCATTGAAGCAATAGGTACTTCACCTGCTTCTAACCAAGAAATATCTGGAAGTGCTCCACCGGCATTAAATGCCATGTCAATTTCAGAACTGTAACCAACGTGATTTGGAATACAAAGAGGAACTTCCATGTCAGGAACGCCATCTCCGTCAGAATCTACAGGCATCATACCGTAATCGGTAGCTTCAAAGTTACCCAGTATAGACTGGATAATGTAAGGCATTGGTTGTCCGAAAGTAGCTAAAGTTTCTTCAGAAGTATCAATAAACTTAGGCATTAATAATTCAGACTCATAGTCGTTTAATGTAGCCATTGCTAAAGAAAGGTATCCACCTGTTCCGTTACCACCTACAGCAAACTTTTCACCTACTCCGTAAGGATTTCCATCTTCAGCAGTCGATTTTCTTAAAAAACGAACAGCAGTTTTGGTGTCTTGTAAACCACGATAAGCAGCTTGAATAAGTGTAGATCTTCTAACGTCTTCAGAGGTAGAAACTGGGTTCCAACCTAAACGGTAGTTTACCGCAACTGCTACGTATCCTTTTTTAGCATACTGCTTACAAGCTTCTACAATAGCGAAGTCTGTTTTATCTCCAGTAGCTTGTCCATTTGCAATAGCCGGTAAAAATGACCCAGTATGTAGCATTACTACAACAGGTCTATCTGTTTCAACATCACCTGTAGGCTCGTATACATCCATATACAAATCTTCTAAAGCTGGAGCTTGTGTAATAATTCCAATATTAGATCCGTACTTTACATCTGACGTAAGGGTTACCTCAGAGAAAATCTCATCAACGTAACGTGTAAGTGGAGCCGTTGGGGCTTGAGAAACTATAATTGTTCCTACCATTCCATTTGCCGCGTGAGCTCCTATTGAACAATCGTAGGCATAAGTACCTGGAGTATTAAAGGTTATAGAACCCATTTCTCCACCAGTATTGGTTCCTAAAGAAGTGCTTTCTGGATTACCAAACGATTCTCCTGTAATTTCACTAATATTGAAATTTACATCGTGAGTTCCGCCGTTATTCGTCCATGCAACTACATCTCCAGTTTCAATTTCTAATACTTGAGGAGTGTAATAAAACATACCTGCCTCTACGATATGTACATTTTGTGCACATAAAGAATAGGAAGTTAAGATCATAGAAAGAGCTATGACTCTTGAAAAGAGTTTTTTCATCATGAGGGGTTTTAGTTAATTGGCGTTAAATATAGCTATATTTAATAGCTTAAACAAACTCTAATTTTAGGAGTGTTAAATTAGAAGTGTTAAAAGGTATACTCTTACTGAGTTTTAATTGAATTCGTCTGATTAATTTAATTCAAATAGAAGAGAGGCGTACATCATTCTACCAACTCTTGGACCTCCGTAAACTTGGAAAGAATTGTTGTTTAATAGGTTAGATGCGCCAATTTTAAAGGTTGCCTTAATTTCAGGTATTTGCTTATTAATTTGAGCATCGAGTTGAGTGTAGCTTGAAACTATACCAGAAAATTGAGGCGATCCTTCGAAAATAAAACCCTCTACCCATTTGTAATTAGAACTAAATCCCCAATGTCTAGAAATGCCTAGTACATTAATGTCTCTAAATCCAAATCCTAGGTTAAACTTATGTTCTGGTGTATTAAATGCGGGAATAATCGGATCGTCTGCACCCTTTTTGTTCAATTTGTTCCATGAATAGTTTCCGTTTATGGTAAGGTATTGGTTCATGAAGTAATTTAAGCCAAGTGTAAATCCTTTAGTACTAACTTTATCCTGGGCATTTGCGGCAACTCTATAACCTTGTATGGATGGAAGAAGTAAGTCATTATAGTTGTCAATAGTGTCTCCAACAGCATTCGCCCAACCATCTATTACATCTTGAGATGAAGCACTGTCTATTTTAGACCCAAACCTAAAGGATGCACCTGTTTGGTAACCAATAAAATCGTCGTAAACACTATAGTAAAAACTGGCATCTACATACAGTTTTTTGAATAAGGTCGTCCTGTATCCAACTTCAATAGTTTTAACTTTTTCGGGGCGAATAGGGTCTACCTTCATAAAACCTCCTGCAAGTGCATCTGGATTTACCAAAGCTCCAATAAAGTATTGTTCTAAAGAATCAATATTTACAAAGTACTGATCGTAACCAAAGCCGTTTAAATTACCAAGTAAAATAGCCTGACCTACATCGTAATTCAAGTATTGATCGGTTAATGTTGGGTTTCTAATAGCAGAAGATAAAGAGAGTCTAATCACATCTTTTTCTGATGGGGTATATACTATGGATGCGGCTGGGGAGAATAGGTAATCAAAGCTTTGATTTTTATCCATTCTAGCCGAAGCTGAGAATTTTAAGGTTTCGCTTAAAAAGTCTCTTTGATATCCAGCATATACTCCATATTCTTTGTTTTCTATCTTGAGGTCTTTTATTAGGGTGTCAATTTCAAAGAGATGTACCGATGTTATGGATGTATCTGGCGGTAATCCTTGGAAAATAGGGCTGAAATCTATTGTAGTATCACTCTCAATAATTGCGACTCCTTGTTCATCAAAAAGAAAACGATCTTCGTAGGTTTGAATAAATCCATCTTCAAAGATGCTTCCGTCTGAGTCTGGTTGATACATACGTGCATTGGCTCCTACGGTAAATCGATTTTTACCAAGTTCAAATTTATATTCTGCTTGAGCGTGGTATAATTTTGACTTATCGTAAAATTTAGTACCTCCGACTAAATTCCCATTTTTATCGTACCTAGTTTGTGAAGTAATTTCATTGAATACTTCCTTGAAATTAGCAGAATCAGGATGTAAAAAGCTGTATCCTTGGTTACCAATAAAGTTGTTTACATAGGATTCTGTTTCTTGATGGTATGCAGTAATTGAATCTTGATAGAGGTCTAAAATACCAGACATATCGGCTTTCCACTGTTCGTAAACTCCAGGTTCTAGTATATCAATAGAGCCTACATCTACCCAACCTGGTAAATTAAATACTTTGTTGTTGATTTGTGTAGTCCAATAAGTACCATATGTTTGGCTCCAATCTCTGTCGCTTAAGTGCTTGTTTTGAAGTGATCTGGCAGTGGCTACAGCATCGTAAGTATCTCCTGCATCTTCGTGGGTTTCGTAGAGTCGGATAAAAAACTTGTCTTTTTGTCTAAATTCTAATCTATTTTGAAAAAACTCTAATCCATTTAAACTGTAACGGTTGTCTCCTTGATATACGGTGGTTCCCGTTCCATAATTGGTGGCATAAATTAATTCGGTTTTCACCGTTGGCTTGTAATACAAAGCCATATTCATTTTAATGTTCTCCGTATCGTAATCAACCAGGTCTTTTTCTTCGTATCCCGTTCGATGAAATGTACCTAAACCCGGATTTGTTTTAATGTTAGAGTACGTTTTATAGTATTCGTCTCCATATCTGTTTACTGCATCGTATCCACCAGGGTTATTTGTTGCTGAGGGAGAGCTAAATGATTGATCGTAATTGTTCGCAATCCAATCGTCTGCAGACATCCTGTACAGATTGAATTTATAACCAAATTTATCCTCCCCTTTACTGTTCTTAATTACATTAGCGTATCTAACAGCAATTTCGGTTAGATTTCGACCACCACCTTTCAATTGTGCTGATAAACCTGGAAATTGAAATGGATCTTTGGTTTCCATACTAATAACACCGTTAAATGCATTAGGTCCATAAAGAGCAGAATTAGCTCCAACAATTATTTCTACTTTTTTAAGATCTAGTTCTGATGAGCCTAAAAAATTTCCAAGTGCAAAGTTTAGCCCTGGAGACTGGTTGTCAACCCCATCAATAATTTGCAAAGAACGTACTGGAGATGTAGAGTTAAACCCTCTTGTGTTAATAATTTTGAAGCCTAAACTAGCAGAGGTTACGTCCACTCCTTTTAAAGCACCAAGTCCTTCGTAAAAGCTGGCAGCAGGGGTTTCTTTTATTGCAATAATATCTAAAGCTTCAATAGTTATAGCCGATTGTTTTTGCTTTTGAGTTAGTCGTGTGTCTGTGATTACTATTTCAGATAAAATTAATTTATCTTCTGCCAGGTATATTTTTATTGCCTCTGCAGAGTTTACCGTAATTAGTTTCTTTTCAAAACCAATAAAGGATACCTCTATTTCTATTGGCAATTTATTGGTTTCTAATTGAAAAAAACCATTAAAATCGGTCATGGTTCCCTTTGATGTGCTTGGAATAACAACGTTAGCTCCAATAAGCGTCTCTTTACTATTCTTGTCGAATACAAGACCCTTTATTATTTGCTGAGCAAGAGTTTGCTGAGCAAATAAAATAAGGAACAAAGAGAATAATCTGTTTTTTAATTTCATCTGTAAGAGGCTTATTTTCATCAAAAATAGTAAAATTATAACCTTAGAATACTAATTTTACTATTAACATTTACAGATGGGACTTAATCCCTCGATAGAAAATAGATTTTCCATCGAAGCTAAAACATATGATTTAGAAATTGGTTTGCAAATCTTCTGAATTAGAAGTTTGGCTTAAGTAGGTAGCTTTTGTAAAACTCATCTATAATGTGGAGGATTTCATCGGGTGTATCTACAACAGCAATAAGTTCTAGGTCTTTTTCGCTAATGGTTCCTTCTTTTACTAAAACATCCTTAATCCAGTGAACCAAGCCGGACCAAAAACTAGATCCAACTAAAATGATTGGGAATAGGTCAATTTTTTTTGTTTGAATCAGAGTAATGGCTTCAAAGAGTTCGTCTAAAGTACCCATGCCACCTGGCATTACAACAAAGGCTTGCGAGTATTTTACAAACATCACTTTACGTACAAAAAAGTAATCAAAATTAATGTTTTTATCTGCATCGATGTATGGATTACTGCTAGCTTCAAAGGGTAAATCTATATTTAAACCTACCGATGGAGCACCCCCATTTTTTGCGCCTTTATTTCCAGCTTCCATTATTCCAGGGCCTCCGCCAGTTATAACACCGTAACCGTTTACCGACAATTCTTCTCCAATAGTGGTGGCTAGCTGGTAGTATTTATTGTCTGGCTTCATTCTAGCGGATCCAAAAATAGTAACACATGGCCCAATACGACTCATTTTTTCGAAACCATTTACAAACTCAGACATGATTTTAAAAAGCTGCCAAGAATCTTTGGTCTTTATTTCATTCCATGTTTTCTTTTTAAAATCTATACTTAATCTTTCTTTATCCATCTTTCAGTTGTTTATATTTTCATGTAATATATGATTTTATTCAAACTAACCTACTTCTTAAAGAATACTAATTTTTGGAACGCTGAATTTTAATGTAAATTTAGTTTTCGAATTAAATGATTAATTCGCCCTTTAATGAGTTGATTTTAATCGGTTTGCAGCCTTGTAGCGTTTGGTTTAGTACAACCAATATTTATCTATTAAATAAACTAATGACGCCATGCTTGCAGCCCCCAGTTCTAATTCTCGTTTATTAACCTCTTCAAAAGTGTCGTTATCGGAGTGGTGGTGGTCAAAATATCGTTGTGAGTCTGGCGAGAGTCCAATCAAACAAATTTTATCATCTTTTAATGGATTGATATCTACCCCAGCAAAGCCCATAGTAAATTCATGTATGCCATAGGGTTCAAACAGCGATTTCCATTTTTTGATTTCCTCCAATTGTTTTTGTGTTCCGTTTACTGAGAATCCTCGTGGCGAAAAGCCACCTCTATCGCTTTCTAAAGCCATTAAATGCTTTTCATTTTCGGATGCTGCTTTTTCTGCATAACCCAATCCACCTCTATTTCCGTTTTCTTCGTTCATAAATAAAACGACACGAAGGGTGTGCTTTGGTTTAATCTTCATCAATTTTAATAAATGCAATACTTCTATCGATTGTACTACTCCGGCTCCATCATCTTGAGCCCCTTCTCCAACATCCCATGAGTCTAAGTGCCCTCCAACTGTAATGAATTCATTTGGGTATTTTGACCCCTTTATTTCGCCGATAACATTGTACGATATTTTATCTGGAAAGGTTTTGCAATGAGATTTTAAGGTGAGCTCTAAATCAGTATAGATTTTAATGTTCTCACTTAAATAATTAGCATCGTTTGTGGAAACAGCAAAAGCGGGGATTGAGTCGGTACCTTCTTCATATCCCATACTCCCTGTGTGAGGGAAATCATCATTTCTTAAGTTCATAGAGCGAATAAGCACTGCAATGGCTCCTTTTTTAGAAGCTTCGGTAGCTCCAGAATAGCGTTGGTCTACGCAAGATCCGTAAGCACTAAACGTACTTATTTTTTTAGGATCCATAGGTCGGTTAAAAAAAATGACGGATCCTTTTACTATAGAATCCGCTAGAGCGTTTAATTCTTCAATAGAGTGAACCTCGATAACTCTACCCTTAATAAATTGATTTAAACCGGTGGATATTGAGCCGCCTAATGCGCAAACCTTAAGCGTGTTTTTGCCTTTCTCATTAAAAAAGTAGACCTTTTCTCTTTTACCTCTTTCCCAATGAGGTACCATAATTTCTTGTAAATAAACAGTGTCTAAACCTAAATCAGTAAGCGTGTTTTGAGCCCAAACTACTGCGCTGTCGGCTTCGGCCGAACCGCTTAGTCTTGCTCCTATGTTTTTACATAAGTCTCTTAGGTTTTCGTATGCCTCACTTTTAGTTAAAGCTAAATCGTAAAGGGTTCGTAGGGTTTTCTCATCTTGTGCATAAGATGCGCTGTTAATTAATAAAACTATAGAAAGTATAAGTAACCTCATGTCTTTTTTTTTATGAATGTAAGTGTAAATTAACCACAGGGCTTATTGCCAAGAAAAATGGACTTTACTAATGAGCTCGGGAGATAAAGATTTTGCTACAGGGCAGGAAAGCGCAGATTTCTCTAAAATAATTCGTGTTTTATTATCTACGGAAAAGGATGCTTTTATGTGAATAATAATTTCGGAAATACGCCGAGGCTCTGAAGCCATTACTTTTTGAACTTCGGCAGTTGTGCCTTCTAAAGAAATGTTTAGCTGTTTGGATTTAATTCCCATAATCGTAAGCATACACGAAGCTAAGGCAGTTGCAACTAAGTCCGTAGGAGAAAAAGCTTCTCCTTTACCTTGGTTGTCTATAGGTGCATCTGTAGTAATTATGCTGCCCGACTTTGTGTGTGTGGCTTCTGTTCTTAAGCCTTCTTGGTAAACTACTTTAGAGGTCATTTTTTGTTTCTTAGGAATATGCCTATAAACATACGAAATACCCTTTTAATTTTGCTCGATTATTTTTGATTACTAAATCGATAAAGATTAAAGCAAAAAAGAGCAGTATCTCTATGTGATCTTCTAACCTTTAGTCTTCTTTTATTTTCAATTCTACCTTCATGCTGTTACGTAGTTTTTTAGAGACGGCACTGTAGGGACCATTAACTATTTCATCTCCAGAACTCAGACCAGAGAGTATTTCTATATTTTGGTCGTCTTGAATACCTGTTTCTACAGCTACTAATTTTACCTGTCCGTTGGAGTATACAAATACACACTCAAAAGCTTCCTTTTCATTTTTGTCGCTGCTGTATTTTTCTTTAGTGCTTGGTGCTAAAGAACTACTGTCTTTTCGTGTAGTTACCGATTGAATAGATAAAAGTTTAATGTTTTCTTTGGTTTGAGTTTTAATGGCTACCGAAGCCGTCATTCCAGGCCTAAAGGGTTGGCTATGAGTTGCCATAAGGTGTATGTAGGATTTTTTAAGTATTCTAATTTTTATTTCAAAATTGGTAACTTGATCGGCTGATGTTCCTATTAAATTAGCAGAATTTGCAATTTCGGTTACTGTACCTAAGAATTTTTCTTTCATGTAAGCATCTACATCAATTTCAGCTTCATCTCCTAGTTTTACTCTAAGAATATCGTTTTCGCTTACATCAACCACAACTTCCATATGCTCTAAATCGGCAATCCTCAAAAGTTCGGTACCCGTCATTTGTGCCGTTCCTACCACGCGTTCTCCTTGCTCTACATTTAAGCGAGAAATAGTACCAGAAATTGGAGCGTAAATAGAAGTCCTGTTTAAATTATCCTGTGCTTCCTTTAACGATGCTTCGGAGCTTTTTACACTAAACTGGGATGCTTCTACCGCGAGCTGAGCCATTTCGTAAGCGTTTTCACTTCCTTCGTATTCTAAAGATGAAATTGCTCCTTGTTTAAAAAGGCTGCTGTTTCTAAAATGATTTAATTCGGTGTTTTTTAACTGAGATTTTTGTTGTGCTAAACTAGAGCGCATGTTGTTTAAACTAGCCTTCATTCGGTCCAGGTTAGCCAGGTAAATTTCTGGGTTAATACGCAATAATAAATCTCCTTGCTCTACCCAATCGCCCTCTTGAATGGTGAGCTCAATAATTTCGCCAGAAACATCCGGAGAAATTTTCACTTCCATTTCCGGCTGAATTTTACCATTTGCAGGTACCGTTTCTGTGATTGATCCTAAGAAAACTGTTTCAGTTTCTACACTTATTAAATCTTCTCCACCAATAAATCCTTTTTTCTTTGCTATAATTAATGCTGTAAGTAGCACTATTATACCAATTATTATTACTGATTTCTTTTTCATAGTTCAAACTTTAATTGGGTGTAAAATTCGTATAATTTAATTTTGAATATCAAGTCGTATTTGGCTTGTAACTCGTCAGACTCGGCCTTGATAAGGTTGTTTTTAGACTCGTTAAATTCATAGCTGTTTACCATACCTAGCTCGTAGCGATTGGTAATGTATGTAAACGATTCTTTAAATGCATCTGCAGCTTTTTGAGCTGCTTGGAGTTTTTTGTATGCCGCTAGTTGGTCTGCATAAGATTGCTCCATGTTTTTACGCAATTGATTTTTTGTTTGTTGCGCAATTAGTTTGCTGTTTTCTATTTGAATTATACTCTGGTTTACCGATGTTCTAGTGTTCCAATTATTAAATATTGGTATGGTTAACCTGAACGATATTCCACCTTGTAAGTTTTTTTGTAATTGACTATTGGGTGAAATCAAATCGGATATATTGTCTATGTATAGCGAACTCATTGAGTGACTTAAGCTTAAGCTTGGCAAGTAGTTTGCTCGAGCAATTTTGTAATCATACAAAGTGCTGCTTATAGCTAATTCAGAAGCTTTTATTGTACTTTGAACAGAAAGTGCAGCTTTGTAGTCTTCGTTTATATTGTTTTTTAGAATAAATTTTGGAACTTTAATTTGTTCAGCTTTTAAAGTAAGATCTTGGTAATTTTCAATTTCAAGAAGTTGTGCCAATTGAAGTTTTGATAAATTGAGTTGATTTTCTGCCTGAATCAGTCGCTGTTCTTCTAGTGCTTTTTGAGACTGAATGTTTAAGAGCTCACCTTTAGCTAAAGATCCGGCCACTACAAGTGTATTTATTCTCGTTTCCTGAGCCTTTATTAAGTCCAACTGTTTTGTTGATGTGTAGAATAATTCTTTGTTAAATAAAATTTGCAAATAACTTAAAGCGATACTACTAATTAACTCATTTTTAGACGATTCTAGATCGTATTTACTCTTAAGTAATTCGTTTGCAGCTTTTTTTATTTGGTTTGTATTTTTAAAGCCATTAAATAGAGTAATGTTTGAGGAGTATGAGAAGTTTACCGATGTTATTACTTCTTCAATAAATTGGTTGGTATTAGGGTTAACACTCCTACCGGTATTTCTATTTGCCGAAGTATTCGCATTTACAGAAGGATAACGTTGAAATTTCGATTGCGTATACGAATTTTCGTTAAGCTCAATTGTGAGCTTACTTTGTTTTAAAGAGATGTTATTTACTAATGCATGGTTTATACAATCTTCCAAACTCCACACTTGTTGGGCTTGCAGCGAAGCAAAAGACAAAAGAAAAGCTAGTATTTTTATAACTTTCATAAACGCTGAATTATTTAATTTGCTGTAAATGTACTAATATTCAAAGAGTTTTAAATGTTAACAGATGTTAAGACTCTTGTTCTTTTTGGATTTGTTTGCGATGTCTCCACCAAAAATAAAAACCAACACCTATTAAAATATACGGAAATACCATGATGTAAAGTATACCTGCATTTAAACCTGCTCCTTGGGAGTTTCCTCCAGCAACACTGGTTTCTGCCACCGCTTTGCACATAGAACAGCCCTGTGCGAACAGTTTACTCGTAAGCAACAGAGATAGAATTATAAGTAGTGTGTGTTTCATAAGAATGTATAATAAGGTGCTATCATTAAATAAACCACAACTCCAGTAAATGTTACATATATCCAGATGGGCATGCTCCACTTTGTTATTCTTTTATGCCCTGATATATCTCCTGTAATAGCCTTGTAGAATGAAAGCAATACCATAGGCAAAACTAGAGTTGCTAAAATAATGTGACTTATTAATATGAATAGGTATACCGGTCTAAGAGCGTTTTCTGTTGGAAAAGATGTTTCAATACCAAAAGAATGATAAGTTACATAAGAGAGTATGAATACAGAAGAAAGCGCAAAGGCTGTGAGGTTTAAGTTTTTGTGTAATTCGGTTTTCTTTTGTTTTATGGCTCTTAATGAAAGGAGTAGTAATACAAAACAAGTAGCGTTTATACTGGCATGTAATTTAGGTAAGTGCTTTACAAATGCAGGAATGTTTTGAGCTTGTGGTAAGTTGTATAAAAGGATAACTAAACCTAGCACAGCGGCCGATATACTGTATATTAATACACTTGCTTTTTTATTATTCATCGTTCAGGTCTTCTTTTAGTAAACTTTTAATGTCGTTTATTAGTTGCTGTACATCTTGATCGTTCGTTCCGTCGTATACCCCTCTGGCATTTCCTTGATTGTCATACCCAGATCTAACTCTACCTTTTTTGTCTACTAAAATAAAGTACTCGGAATGAAGAAATCCTCCAGGTGCTAATTCATCTTCGCCAGCATTCGCAAAATAACCGTTGAAGGCCGTATTGTAAATAGCTTCTTTTGTTCCGGTTAAAAAATGCCAATTTTTAGTGTCTGCATGCATTTTTGCTGCATATTCTTTTAAAATATCTTCTCGGTCGTATGCCGGATTAACGGTGTGTGAAACTAAAGAAAAGTTAGAATTACCTTTAAATGCCCGCTGTACTTTCACTAAATTGTTTGTCATTATAGGGCAAATAGACGGACAGCTTGTAAAGAAAAAATCGGCTACATAAATACTGCCTTCTAAATTTGAATTCCGAATGGTATCGCTGTCTTGATTTACCAGTGCAAAAGAAGGAACGGTATGGAAAAGGGTGTCGTTATTCCTGATTTCTTGAGGGCCTACAAAAGCGAGCCTTTCTATTTTTTTTGAATTACAAGACAGTAGTCCAGTAATACATAGCAGAACAGCGATAGCTCTAGTCATTACTCTTCTTTAATTCTCTTTGATATTCAGCTAATAGTACTTTTAGATCGTCTCTAAGAAGTTTAATTTCAAATTTACTTAGGTTGTTGTAAGTAAACATCATTTGGTCAGAATTGTTAAAACCTACCCGTATTCTTCCTTCTCTATCGCAAATTATGGTTTCTCCAAAATTGCTGTCTTTTTTAGGGTCAATTTTAGATTTTATACTACCAACTAAAACATTGTTATCTAATAAAGCGGCTAAAGAGTCTTTTTGAACGGGGATGTTAATCCATTGTTTTTTAGGTATTTCATTAGCTTTGTAGATAGATTGGTCAAAAGTATGTGTGGAATCCTCTACAATGAAATTCAAAAAATAGATGTCCTCATAATTTCCTAGATACGACCATACTTCAGTCTGAAGCATGTAGGCTATTAATTGTGAGGTAAGCGTATCTTCTGCATAAGAAAAAAACAACAGCTTTATTTTACTGTCAAGGTCTCTAAACGAAATTTGATCTGTTAATGGGAAATCACTTACGAAATGGTGTTTTGGTTCTCCTTGTCTGTCTTCCTCTACTAAGGGGATATACGCCTGAGACTGATTTGCAATTATTGGTAAGTAAACAAAGTTGTGCTTGCCAGAGGTAAGGTATAAGTACAAAAGAGAGGGTAGTACTAATATTGTAAATAGTACTACCCCCTTTGTGATTTTTGATGTTTTTTTCATTCCTAAATTAAGTCACTTGCTTCGGTTAGCAGTATAAATAATAAATAAGGTATTAAGATAAAGGTTGGCAGTGCCAATGTCCAAGCAAAGCCTTTAGTTTCGTGCTTTACGTGCATAAAGTAGGCTACTATATAGTACGCTTTAACTAGGGTTAGTATAATAAAGGTCCACTTAAGTATTTGGTAGCTTACTGGTTTGTATATCCCAAGGGCAACTTCAACAGTAGTTAATGCTAATAGTATCCAAAAAACCAACCAAATTTGTTTTGTTCCTCCGTGTGTATCGTGTGACATATCTAAAGAGTGTTATTTTTTTTAATATAATTTGTAAGTAAAATCAGGGCTCAACTTTTATACCAAGTAGAAAAAGGTAAATACGAATACCCAAACTAAATCTACAAAGTGCCAGTATAAACCTACTTTCTCTACCATTTCGTAATGGCCTCTTTTTTCGTAGGTACCAAAAAGTACGTTAATAAAAACAATCGAGTTTAGCAATACACCTGTAAAAACGTGAAATCCGTGAAATCCAGTAATAAAGAAGAAGAAGTTTGCAAATTGAGGTAAACCGTATTCATTTACAACCATATTAGCTCCGTATACATGCTCTGCTCCATTACTTAATGCGGCAATTGTTATAGGATCTGTAATAAATTTTTCGGTACCTAATCTTAATACGTCAAAATTATAAGTTTGGCCCATAACTTCTGTTCCAGCAGCAATTACTTTAGCAATGCTACCATCGGCTAGTTGTAGAGCTCCTTCTGCAGTTCCATGAATAAAGTGCATCCATTCCCATGCTTGCGACCCGATAAAAATAACTCCACCTAAAACGGTAAAACCCATCCACCAGGCTACTTTTTTAGTATCCATGTTTTTTCCGTGATGCACTGCTAGTACCATGGTAACCGAACTCATAATAAGTATAAAGGTCATTAAGGCTACGTAGAGTAGAGGTTGGTCTCCATGTACGCCAGGAAAATGTGTAAATACATTTTCTGCCAAAGGCCAGGTTTCAGCGTATTTGAAACGCGAAAAACCGTAAGCTCCTAAAAAGCCTGAAAATGTTAAGGCATCCGTTAAAAGGAAAAACCACATCATCATTTTTCCATAACTGGCCTTAAAAGGATTAACTCCTCCGCGCCAAACGCTTTCTGTAGTTGATTGTGATGCCATACTATATGATTGCTTGTGTGTAATTTATAGTTCTTATTTAAGACTTCTGTTTCTGAAGTTTTCTTAAGCGATGCAAATATATGTCTTTCCTTGATAAGAGAAAAACCTATTCTTTGCTTTCAAGCTTGATTACCTTGTTTAGAGTATTTCTAAATATGAAGTATTCGTGCTTTTAAATAGTAAATCATCTGGTGAGTAGTAAAAACAGGAATAAGTAAAGCCATAAGCCTCCTAAAAAGTGCCAAAATATTACACCTAGTTCTAAGCCTAAAGCATTTTCACTTGAGTATTTGTTTTGTCGAGCGTTTAAGAACATGAGTACTATTGATATAATTCCAGCTACTAAGTGTGCTAAGTGAACAAGTGTAATAACGTACACAAAAGACCCTGCGGCATTACTGCTTTGTCCAGTAAAAAACACGCCCATGTCGTGCATTTGAGACCAACCTTCGAATTGTAAAATGGTGAAGGCTATACCCAGCATAAACGAAACCCCTAATAGTTTACGGGTAGCAGCAAAATTATTAGCTCTTGCTGCTTGCAAACTTTTTTGAATGGCAAAACTACTTATTATAATAACAGCGGTACTTAGAAAAAAAGCATCTGGTAAGTCAAAATCCATCCAATTGCCTTCTGCTTTTCGAACGATGTATCCAGATGTTAAGCCTATAAATAACATCACGATACTGATCATTGAAATGAAAAGTAGTGGTTTACGTGTCTTTTTTTTGTGGAGTTCTGTAGTTGGGCTCATCTATTGTAGTATGTATTTATCGAGTAAGTAAATAATTTGAATTGCTGGTAAGTAAATTAAGCTTCCAAACATTAGTTTTTTTGCCGATGCATGGTCGCAATTTTTTAAGAGTAAAACACTTTTTTTGTACAAGTAAACTCCCATAATAAATATTGCTATGGCTCCATAGGGAGTTAGTATAAGTTTACTTTCTATCCCAATATAAGGAAATACAAATGGCATAATGGATACAGGAATCAACCAGATGGTATAAAGCATTGCTTGAAAAGCAGTCTTTTTATCTTTCATTCCCGAAGGAAGCATTCTAATTCCTGCTTTTTTGTAGTCTTCATCAAGCATCCAAGCAATAGCCCAAAAGTGAGGGAATTGCCAAAGGAATTGTATGGCAAATAAAGTTCCCGATTCAATGCCAAATTGATTGGTTGCAGCTACCCATCCGAGCATAAAGGGAATTGCTCCTGGAAATGCGCCCACAAAAACGGCAATAGGGCTTACTGTTTTTAAAGGGGTGTAAACTGCTGCGTACAAAACCAATGCAGCTGCACCAAATAGAGCAGATTTTGCATTTATTGCGTAAAGTATTAAAATACCTAAAAGGCCTATGATGCTTGAGAATAATAAACCTTCAGAAGATTGCATTCTACCGGCAGGTATGGGTCTTTGTTTAGTCCTGTCCATTAGTTTGTCGGTCTCTTTTTCGTAAACCTGATTAAAACCGTTGGAAGAGGCTACCACCATAAAGCCACCAATCAATAGCATAAATAGTATTTTGAAATCTACTTGATCTGCTGCGAGTAAATAACCTACCAATGCCGAAAATACTACGGTGCTAGAAAGTCGTAATTTTGCTAATTGACTGTAATCTTTAATCTTGTTTTTCAAGTAGGGTAGATTTATCTACTTGCAAAAATAAGGATTAGATTTTTTATTGAGTGTCTTTTTTTCTAAAAGTTACCTTGTTCAATCACTTGAATTCTGTCTTCTCCTAATCTTACTTGAAGCCATTCTTTTAATTGATCAGAGTGGTTTTCTGTACTCCAAATTGGAATTAATGTGGCTAAGGTGTCTAAGCTTACAGAATCTACTCGTATAGTAGAGCCAAAAGAGAGGCTTTTTAATTCGGGGTATTGAATATAGATTTCTTTTTGAAGTTGAATCCAATCGATTTGTGCTCCTTGCAAAGTTTTAATTTGGTTAGAAAGCCGCTCAATTTCACTGTTTTTTGTTTGTAATTCGGCTACATTTTTCTGATACAAATCTTTAATAATACCAGATTTTACTTGAGCTCCGATTGTGCCGGCCAGTTCTTCGCTGTTGTTTTTGTTTTGGATAACTTTAAGAACGGTATTTTCCATATCGGTTTTTAATAATCGATCGTTCCAGGCCCAAATTACATCATCAGGAATTTGTTTTCCAATCATAAAAACTTCAATTGTAGAGCCTTCTTTGCTGTAGTTTAATTTTTGGTTGATAATTTCAGAACCCGAGTGCCTTATGTACTCTTGTGTAAAGGTAGCTGCACGTCGCTGAAACATAGACTCTTGGGTTACCTCAAAAAATAGAAATGCACTTGGAATTATGATGACTAAGCTTATGAATGTTATGTGTCGCTTTCCTTTCTTTTCGGTAAGCTTGTCTATAAACGAGATGTATGGGAAACGCAAGTATCTAACAATTATTAAAGTGGCTAAACTTATAAAAACCGAGTTGAGTAAGAACAGGTAAAGCGCGCCTAAAAAGAAGGTAAAATTCCCATTTGCCAATCCATAACCAGCGGTACATATTGGAGGCATAAGAGCTGTTGCAATAGCAACGCCTGGAATTACGGTGCTTGCATCTTTTCTGCTGATAGCAATTATTCCTGCTAAGCCACCAAAGGCGGCTAGTAGAGCATCCAGTAAAGTAGGCTGTGTTCTGGCAAGAAGTTCTGCCTGAACATCTTCTATGGGGCTTATTAAAAAGAAAATGGTAGAAGTAAGCAGGCTAATTCCAAGTGCAATTAAAAAGTTTTGAAGTGATAATTTAAAATTCTTTAGATCGTTTGTTCCTATTGATAAACCTACTCCTAGTATCGGTCCCATTAATGGAGAAATGAGCATGGCTCCAATCACTACAGCCGAGGAGTTTATGTTTAATCCAATGGAACAAATAATAATGGAGCAAATTAAAATCCAAACATTGTACCCTTTAAAGGTGATGTCTTTTAAGATGTTTGATCTTATTTCTTCGTGGTTAAGGTTGTCGTCATTAAACTTTAAGGTTGTTTTTATCAATTGGAAAGAACTCTTAAGGAGCATTCCAAATTGATTTAATAAACCCGATAGTTCTTGTTTAGGAGGTTTTGTATTACTTGGTTCTAACATACGAGAAAATTGTTTTATTTTTTAGTCATCTTAGCTTTTAAATTAGGAGCTCATGCAAGCTAAGAATGCGTAATAAAAAAGGAGTTCAATAATTGTCTAATGTATAAATTTAATCAGGCTTTTCAAATTCTCAGTAATTAGAAACAAACAGTAATAAAGAAGTGTGCACGAATTGTATTTACACAAAGTCCTCACCTTTTTGTTCTCGAGCATCCATCATGTATTGTTTAATAAGCTGCTCATTTTCTTTTTTGCAAATAAGTAAAACATTCGTTCGGTCTACTACAATATAATCTTTAAGTCCATCTACAACAATTAGTTTTTTACTGTTCGAATGAATCATGTTTTGAGAAGAATTGTACAAAATAACATTATCACTTACCAAAGCGTTTTGTTGTGCATCTTTTGGTATTTGAGTGTAAATTGAGCCAAAGGTTCCGAGGTCGCTCCAGCCAAAATCTGCTGGTAGAACGAACACATTATCTGCTTTCTCCATAATACCAAAATCAATGGAAATACTTTTTAAAGTAGGGTAAAGCTTGTTTATAAATTCAACTTCTTGGCCAGTGTTTAGTAAATGCTTACCTCCATCGAAAGCATCGTGTAGGTTTTCTAAATCTATTTTAAATCGAGCTATTATATTTGCTGTAGACCAGATGAATATTCCTGAATTCCATAAAAAATCTCCTGATAATAAAAACTCTTCAGCTAATTCTAAGTTTGGTTTTTCTGTAAAAGTTTTAACTTTTTTCAAATCCGAACTCGTGCCTAAAGATTCATTAGAGTATTGTATATAACCATAACCAGTGTCTGGTCTACTAGGTTTCATGCCTAAGGTTACTAAAATATTGTTGTCGGTTACATTTTTAAAGGCAAGGTTTACGCAGTTTGTAAAACTTTTTTGATCTAATATAAGGTGATCCGAAGGTGCAACAATCATCACAGCATTCGGGTTTTGTTGCTGAATTTTAAAAGCAGCGTATGCGATACAAGGAGCTGTGTTTTTCATTTCGGGCTCGCACAGCACTTGTTCTTGCTTAACATCCAATTGGTCTAGAACGAGTGTTTGGTAAATTTTATTGGTTACAATGTAGATGTTTTCACTCGGGCATACCTCTGTAAGCCTATCAAAAGTTTGTTGTATAAGTGTTTTTCCAGTCCCTAAAATATCGATAAACTGTTTGGGATGTTTGGTTCTGCTCATCGGCCAAAACCTACTACCTATCCCGCCAGCCATTATTACAGCATAGTTGTTCGTATTCATAGGTTAGGAATGTTTTGTGTTTTCAATTGTATTATTTTGTCCTTGTAAGCCAGGGCAATCACAAGACTTAAGTGCTGTGCACGAATTAATAAGCATTGAGCTAATAAGCGTGAAAAGTAGAAATACTGGTTTTTTTATTTTTTTTGAACTCATAGCTGTGTTAAAATCGTTTATTTAATTATAGATTCGGTAAATTTACATTTATTTTATACAAAACTCATACTATGGGCTTAATTGCTTCTTTTGGAAAATACCTTCTTTTTATCGCCGAAGTTTTTAGAAAGCCAGAGCGACGTTCGGTAATGTATAAGCTGGTAGTTAAAGAGGTTTATGAATTGGGCTTTAAATCGCTCTCCTTTGTTGTTTTTGTTTCACTATTCGTAGGGGCTGTTGTAACCATTCAAACAGCAACAAACATGACTGGTAGCTGGATGCCCCGGTACTTAGTAGGCTATGCAACCAGAGACGCAATTATCTTAGAATTTTCGCCAACTATTATTAGCTTGTTATTAGCCGGAAAAATTGGTTCTAATATAGCCTCTAGCATCGGAACCATGAGGGTAACAGAACAAATTGATGCGCTTGAGGTTATGGGTGTTAATCCGGCAACTTACCTGGTTAGACCAAAAATATTTGCTATGGTCTTTTTTAACCCTTTTCTTATATCGTTAAGTATGTTTGGCGGTATTTTTGGTGGTTTAGTTGCCGGCACATTGGCAGGAGAATGTACAACTGCAGAATTTATCACCGGAATTCAATACGATTTTAATTCTTTTAAAGCGGTTTATGCAATTATCAAAACCTTACTATTTGCTTTTGTTATAGCAAGTGTTTCTTCGTTTCATGGCTTTTACACACAAGGTGGCGCACTAGAAGTTGGTAGGTCTAGTACCAAGGCAGTGGTTTACAGTTCTGTAGTAATTATTGTATTAAATTATATATTAACTCAGTTACTTTTAAACTAATGATTGAGATAAAAAATATTGTGAAGTTTTTTACCGACAAAACGGTTTTAAATAACGTGTCTTTTGCATTTGAAAAGGGCAAAACCAATTTGGTAATCGGGCAGAGCGGATCGGGTAAAACAGTGTTGCTAAAATGTTTGCTTGGTTTGCACGAGCCAGAAAAAGGCTCTATTGTATTCGACGGTACTAACATCGTAGGTAAGTCTACTAAAAATCTAAAAAATTTACGAAAACAAATAGGGATGGTTTTTCAAGGAGGAGCTCTATTTGACTCAATGAACGTCGAAGAAAACGTGCTTTTTCCACTCCAGATGTTTTCAGACTTAGCTAATTCCGATATGTTAGATCGGGTTAATTTTTGTTTGAAAAGAGTTAATTTGGAGAATGTTAATCATCTTTACCCTTCTGAAATAAGTGGAGGAATGAAAAAAAGAGTCGCCATAGCGAGAGCTATCGTGTTAAACCCTAAATACCTTTTTTGCGATGAGCCCAACTCTGGCTTAGATCCTTATACAGCCATTTTAATTGACAATCTTTTGCAAGAAATTACACATGAGTACCAAATGACTACAGTTATTAATACTCATGATATGAACTCCGTGATGGAAATTGGACAGAAAATCCTATTTATTAAAGACGGAAAAAATGTATGGCAGGGAACAAAAACCGACATAATCACTTCCGATAGCAAAGCCTTACAAGATTTTGTTTTTTCCTCGGAGTTATTTAAAACCATTAAACGCATTAAAAGCTAATTAATTAACATCTACCAACCTTTCCTTTAGCAGTTGTACTATCTTTTTTACTAGTATTTATCTTTTTATCGCTTTAAATATTTTTAAATGAATTGTTTAACTTTAAAAATAACACGATTTATTTAGGTGAAATCCCGAAATTTCACTAAAATTGTTCTTAATTATATCTTTATAAATAACGTATTTAGTACACATTATGAAAAAACACTACCTATTATTTACCGCTTTTGTGCTATGCTCTTTTGCAAATGCTCAATTCGAATTTTCAGATGATTTTGAAAGCTACAGTGTTGGAGATTATGTTGGCTCAAACTCAAGTTATTGGACTACGTGGAGTGGAGATGTTGGAACTACCGAAGATGTTCAGGTAACGAATGTTTTGGCAAATGAAAGCTCAAATTCTATTTACTTTTCATCTACTGCTTCAGTCGGCGGGCCACAAGATGTTGTTGTAGATTTTGGAGAAGTTTTCACCTCAGGTGATTTTGTTTTTGAGTCTAGTTTTTATATAAATCAATCTTCTGGAGCTTATTTTAATTTTCAAGCAGAATCAGAAATAGGTGAAATCTGGGCACTAGATTGTTCTATGTCGAATGGAGCCATTTCAATAGAAAACAGTTCTACGCCAATGGTAACTGGTGCTTATCCTCAAGCCGCTTGGTTTACATTGAGGGTAGAAGCAGATTTAACTACAAACAACTGGGAAGTTTTTGTTGGAGAAGTCTCCATTGGATCTTTTTCCAATCCTGTAAATCAATTGGCTTCACTCGATATTTTCCCTGTTCAAGGAAACCAATTTTATGTCGACAATATTTCTATATCTCACGCCCCTTATGTATTGACAAATCTTAATGGTGCTATGATGTTAATAAACCCAATTGAAGGTTTGGTTTCTCAAGAACGATTTGCAACTGTAGAGGTTAAAAATTTAGGTCTAACAACCATCAATTCTTTTGATGTTGTATTGAATTATGTAGGTTCTGAAATTACCGAATCGGTTTCTGGTGTTTCTTTAAATTCCTATGAGTCTATGATGGTTGAGTTTACAACTCCAATAATATTAAGCCAAGGTGAGGCGGATTTGACTGCAACTATTTCAGCAATTAACGGTGCTATCGGGCCAGACGATAATCTTGATGATGATGTAAAAGTAGTGCCTGTAAATGCTATAAAACCTGCGAATGGGAAAATAGTGATTGCAGAAGAAGGCACCGGAACCTGGTGTGGCTGGTGCCCACGTGGTACAGTAGCTATGGATTTAATGGCTCATAATTACGAAGGTTATTATCAGGGTATTGCGGTACACAATGGCGACCCTATGACTGTGCCTCTTTACGATGCAGATCTTGAAGTGTCTGGATACCCCAGTGCTTTAGTAGACAGAGGATCAGAAATTGACCCTGGAGATATAAAGATTGACTTTATGCAGCGTATTGTTATAGAACCGTCCGCTATTATTACAAATGGAGCTGCTATGGTTGGAGATTCTTTAAACGTATCTTTAACAGTAGATTTTAATACAACCGTAAGTGGCAATTGGAAAATTGCTTGTGTACTTACCGAAGATGGCGTTTCTGGTACTGCAAATGATTATTCACAATCAAATTATTACTCGGGTGGAGCTGATGGTGATTTGATTGGTTTGGACGGCACGAATTGGGCAGATTTACCCGGTACTGTAAATGCCTCAAACATGGTTTACGATCATGTTGCTAGAGCTTTAAGTCCTAGTTTTGATGGATATGCTGGCTTTCCAAATTCAATCGAATCTGGAGGTTCTTACACTTTTAATTTCAAATTTGGAATGGATGCTAATTGGAAAGCTGAAGACATGCATATTGTTGGTTTGTTAATGGATGCATCGGGTAGAACAGATAACGGCTCCTCTTCTAGTATAGACGCTGCCATTGCTAACGGGTTTGTAAATGGCTCAGAAGTTTTAGCTACCACTGATCTAGAACAATTTGATGCGGTATTGAATCTATATCCAAACCCAACAACAGATTATTTGAAATTAGCTTTTAATATCAAACAGGCTTCAGATGTTCAAATTAATATTTTAAATGTTGCAGGACAAATTGTTGCAAATAACAAATACACTCGTGTAGTTGGTGCTCAAACCTTACCTTTAAATGTGTCTGGTTTTAGTGTTGGATTGTATACGGTAGAGCTTTTAATAAATGGCGAAGTAATTTCTAAGCAATTTGTAAAACAATAAGTTTTTAAACTCATTTTTTTAATTTTGTATAAAGCCTTTCGAGAAATCGAGAGGCTTTTTTTAATTCGATTCTTTTATGAAACTAGATTTTACAATACAGTATAAAATCTTGCAAGTACAAATGAATATATCGAAGCTTAATTTAAAATTTTATAAAGTATATAAGTGTAAAACTATCAGAATTATAATGCTCGTATTTGGCGGATTTCAATGCTAAATTTTAAATTAAACTCCATATTGTCAATTCCTTCAATTTTTCTATTTTTGTAGGGTAATTTTTATTTCAAACCAAATTAATACCAGCTATTTTTGCATAAAACCTATCGATACATCAAAGAGAGCTTATGCTAGGTAAATAAATCATAACCTATCCACATGGATGGGTTTTTTAGTTAAAATAAATGAAGCAGTTCGATCAGAATATTTTAGATGTAATTGGGAATACACCAATTATTAAACTGAATAAGGTAGCTAATCATGTAGCATCTTCTATTTACGTTAAATTAGAATACCTAAACCCAGGAGGTTCTATAAAAGACCGTATGGGAGTGTACTTATGTGAACAAGCTGTAAAGCGAGGAGATCTTAAGCCAGGAGGAACCATTGTTGAATCTACATCGGGAAATACAGGAGTTGGAATAGCTCTTTTTGCAGCCATAAATGGTTACAAATGCGTATTTGTAATGGCAGACAAGCAATCGCAAGAAAAAATAGATAACCTTAAGGCTTACGGAGCAAAGGTTCTTGTATGTCCAACTAATGTTGAGCCCGAAGATCCTAAATCGTATTATTCTGTTGCAGCAAACTTAGCTAAACTCCCCAATTCGGTCTTTTTAGATCAATACGGTAATATGGATAACGGAGCTTCGCACTTTGAACTTATCGGTCCAGAGATTTACGCTCAGACTAATGGCGATTTCGATACTTTAATGGCAGGGATTGGTACCGGAGGTACAATTTCAGGATGTTCTCGTTACTTAAAACCTAAAATGCCAAATCTTAAATCTGTTGCTGTAGATTGTGATGGCTCCATATTAAAAGAATACCACGAAACCGGTAAAATGGGCAAGGCTTATGGATACGCGGTAGAAGGAATAGGAGAGGATTTTATTCCTAAGAACGTTTTATTCGATTTAATAGACAAATTTGTTCGTGTTGGCGACGAAGAATCCTTTCATATGACCCGACGATTGTTGCAAGAAGAGGGCATTTATTCTGGAGGTTCTAGTGGTTCTGCTGTAGTTGGAGCTATACGTTATGCAGAAAGCCTGAAAAAACCCGAACGAATATTGGTTATCCTTCCAGATTCTGGAAATAGATACGCCTCTAAAATCTACAACAATACTTGGATGATAGAAATGGGCTACCTTAAAGAGGAGAGTTCTAAAGACGAATTAGATTTACAAATTGATAAAATTTTAGACAATGCTTAACAATAAACTTCAAAAAGGAACACGTGCTATTCATGTAGGTAATGAGCCTGATGAGACAACAGGATCTGTAATTCCCCCAATTTATCAAACCTCCACTTTTGTTCAATCAAGTCCAGGTAAACATAAAGGTTACGAATATACACGTTCGCATAATCCAACGCGAACGCGCTTAGAAGAATGTTTGGCTTCCCTAGAAAATGCTCAGCATTGTTTGGTTACCGCAAGCGGTATGTCTGCTGTTTCATTAATATTTCAATCATTCCCCCAAGGAACCAAAATTATTTGTGGTGATGATGTGTATGGAGGAACCTACAGAATATTAAACACCATTTACAACGAGCGCTTTGAAATTAAACATGTAAATACTTCCGATACAAAGTCGGTGTTAAAAGAATTGGCTTCTTTCGAGCCAGATTTAGTTTGGTTAGAATCTCCTACAAACCCGATGCTTCAGATTAGCGATATAAAAGCTATTTGTGAGGCTTCTCATAGCGTAAACGCTAAAGTTGTTGTAGACAATACTTTTATGAGTCCTTATTTTCAAAATCCATTAGATTTAGGAGCCGACATGGTTTTGCATTCTCTAACAAAATACATTAATGGGCACAGTGATGTGGTTGGCGGTGCTATCATGTTAAACAATAATGAGCAATTTGATAAACTTTGGTACTTACAAAACTCCATTGGACCCAGTCAATCTCCATTTGATAGTTGGTTAGTACTAAGAGGAATAAAAACTTTAGCTTTACGAATGCGTGCTCATGAGTCGAATGCTATAGAAATTGCAAAGTATTTAGAAACACATCCAAAAGTCGCTAAAGTTATTTACCCCGGTTTAAAATCTCATCCTCAACACGAACTAGCCAAACAACAAATGTCTGGGTTTGGTGGGATGTTAAGTATTTACATTAAAGGAGACCTGAGCCAGTGCACAACATTCCTAGAAGAGGTTAAATTGTTTGCTCTTGCAGAAAGTCTTGGTGGGGTAGAGAGTTTAATAGAACATCCTGCAATTATGACCCATGCATCTGTTCCCATAGAGGAGAGAGCAAAGTTAGGTATAGCAGACAACTTTGTTCGTCTTTCTGTAGGAGTAGAAGACGTGGAAGATTTAATAGCCGATTTAACAAAGGCATTAGCCTCTGTTTAAATAATGTTTGAAGTATATTTAAAGCATATATTTTTAAGTTTAAAGCTCTAATGCTGTCGGTTTAGCCTTATGATAATGAACTATTTACTATTGAATCAAGAAACGGAACGGCTACGATTTAGACCTGTAGTACAGGATGATTTTGATGCCTGGTTTCCGTTTTTTACAGACAAGCAGATACTTACTTATTTTGGAATTGATACAGCCTTAAGCGAACAGAAATTGTGCGAAAATTGGTTCGACAAAGTGTTTACGCGCTATAAAGATAATTTAGGTGGGATGAATGCCGTAATTTTAAAAAGTACTGGCGAGTTAATTGGTCAATGCGGACTCCTAATTCAAACAATTCAAAATAAGCAAAGATTGGAGTTAGGCTATTCTCTATTGCCAAAATTTAGAGGTTTAGGATACGGAACTGAGATGGCTTTAAAGTGCAAAGAATTTGCTTTTGAAAACGCACTTGCAGAGCAACTAATTTCGATGATTCATGTGGAAAACAGCGCATCAGAAAGAGTTGCAATAAAAAATGGTATGTTCTTAGAAAATACGATCGATTTTGAAGGCATGCTGTATAATATTTACACCCTAGATAAATGATGAATTTGTTAGGAGCTAAAAATAAAGGCGAAGTCGTCTACGAGCACAGTGTCCTTTCCATCTTAGTGGCTTTAACTTATGAGGATAGCTGCACTGCAAAAAACTACGCTAAGCAGTATAAAAACAAGAAAAACCTACCCTCAGATAAAATAAGAGGATTTAAATTTGAGCTCGACTCAGAGTCCGATTCATTAAAAATTGACTTCTCTAAGTCGTTTGAATTTTTAATTAAAGATTTAAAATTATTCCCCCTTAAATAAAAATTCAAATGGAAACGATGATTTTTGAAAAGTTGGAAACCGTTTTTGGGTATAAAAAATTCAGACCTCTACAAGAGGAAATCATACGAAGAACAATTTCTGGAGAAGACAGTTTGGTCTTGATGCCAACGGGAGGAGGGAAGTCTATGTGTTTTCAAATACCGGCATTATGTTTAGATGGGATCACACTGGTAGTTTCGCCCTTAATTTCTCTTATGAAAGACCAGGTTCAAGCGCTGGAAGCTAATGGAGTAAACGCACGATTTTTTAACAGCAGCTTAAGCCCTTCAGAAGAGAATTTGGTGGTACAAGAAGCGATTAATGGAGGAATTAAAATTTTATATTTATCTCCCGAAAAACTTCTTTCTGTTAAGAATAGCTGGCTAAAAGAACTTACAATTTCTTTAGTTGCAATAGATGAGGCTCATTGTGTTAGTATGTGGGGTCATGATTTTAGAAAAGAATACACACAATTAAAGTCGTTTAGACAATCTTTAGCTAATGTTCCTTTTATTGCGCTAACGGCCACTGCAGATAAATCTACAAGAGTAGATATTATTAACCAACTCGGTTTAAATAATTCAAAACTTTTTATATCCTCCTTCGATAGAAGTAATATAAGCATAGACGTTAGAGGTAATTATTCTAAAAAGGAAAAATTAGATCAGATAGTAGCTTTTATAAATGAAAAGCCAAACGAAAGTGGAATTATTTACTGCTTGAGTAGAAAAAACACCGAAGAGGTATCTGCGTATTTAAATTCGTGTGGAATAGAATCCAGGTTTTACCACGCAGGTATTGATGGAGAAGAGAGGGCCAAAGTTCAAACTAACTTTATAAACGACAGTAGTAAAATAATTGTAGCTACCATTGCTTTTGGAATGGGGATCGATAAATCTAACGTTAGATGGGTAATACATAGTAATTTGCCCAAAAATTTGGAAGGGTATTATCAAGAAATTGGTCGTGCAGGTAGAGATGGTTTAATCTCGGAAACACTCTTGTTTTATTCTATGAGAGATGTAGTATTATACCGCCAGTTTGCTTTAGACAGCACCAATAGTGAAATGCAACTTGACAAATTAGATCGAATGTTGCAATTTGCTCAAGCAAAGTCTTGCAGACGCAAAATTTTACTGGCTTATTTTGGAGAGTTCTTTGAGCATAATTGCAATAATTGTGATGCCTGCAGTAATCCACCTCATAATTACGATGCAACATTGGTAGCTCAAAAAGCCCTATCTGTAATAGCAAGAATGAAGGAGTCTGAAGCCATCGTAATGGCTGTAAATGTACTTAGAGGTTCTCAAAACGCAAAAGTATATGACAATGAATACCACAAGCTTAAAACCTACGGCATAGGCAAAGATTTAAGCTTTAATGATTGGAACGATTACTTTGTACAACTAACCAATCTTGGAGCTCTAGAAGTAGCTTATAATGAAAGTTCGTCCTTAAAAATTACTCCCTACGGTTGGTCTATCTTAAAAGAGGGCGTTAAAATTCAAATGTCTACTCCAGTAAATAAAAAGGATAAGCCTGCAAAAACAAAAAAAGCTACTAAAAAAGGAACGAAAAAAGGAACGAATTCCTCCTTATTTGAGAGTCTTAGAGGTTTGAGGACACAATTAGCGAAAGCAGAAAAAGTACCTCCCTACATTATTTTTAGCGATAAATCTTTACAAGACATGATCGCCTTAATGCCTTCATCAATAGATGCATTCATGGAAGTGTCAGGGGTAGGGCAAAATAAAGCTAAGAAATATGGTCCTAAGTTTTTGACCATTATTGAGCAATTTGAAAAATTGGATCGAAATGTTAAGAAGTCAACTAAAATGGTTTCCTACGAGTATTACAAAAAAGGGCTTACTGTTGATGAAATTGCAAATGATAGAGGTTTACAAGTTTCAACAGTATTAAGTCATCTAGTAGAGGCATACTCAGACGGACTTGAAGTAAATCTTAATTCTTTTGTGTCAGAAGAGGTTTTGGTTAGAGTTAGGCAAGCAATACAAGAATGTGAAAACTCAACAGCAATGAAACCTATATATGATTTTCTGAAAGAGGAGGTTTCTTACAATGAAATAAGAGTTGCACTTGTTTTATTAAAACATTCCGAACCTATCTAGTTTTCTAGTAGTTCTTTAGGTCGCCAAGAAATTTCGATTGTATTTAGAGGGTACAGAGGGATGCTTATCAAATAAAATTATAAAACAACAGCAAGGATCAAGTTAGCCAAAATAGTATACAATTAACCATTAAGTGCAGCGTGGTCTGCTAAAAACTGCTCCAGTCCTTTTGTTGTAAGTGAATGGTTGAATAACTCATTAATAATGGAGTAGGGGGCAGTAACTACATCAGCACCAAGTTCGGCACATTTAATTAAATGATTTGGAGTTCTTATAGAGGCAGCTAGAATTTGTGTTTTAAAACCATAATTGTCAAAAATGGTACGAATACTTTTAATTAGTCCTAAGCCATCCTCGTTTATATCTTCCAATCTTCCTATAAAAGGAGAAACATAAGTAGCACCAGCCTTAGCGGCTAAAAGAGCTTGAGCTGATGAGAAAACTAAAGTGCAATTTGTTTGTATTCCCTTTGTACTTAGTTTGTGAATCGTCTGTATCCCGCTTTTAGTCATGGGTATTTTAACAACAATATTTTCATGAAGCTTGGCTAAAACAAGGGCCTCTTTTAGCATACCCGCAAAATCTGTTGCAATTACTTCTGCAGATACAGGGCCATTTAATAAATTACATATACGAACATAGTGGTCATCACATGCTTCGTCTTTAATTCCTTCTTTTGCCATAAGGCTAGGGTTTGTGGTTACCCCATCAATAATATTCAGTTCACTAAGTTCCTTTATAAGCTTAGTGTTTGCAGTGTCTATAAACAGTTTCATAACAAAGTATTAAATTAATTAAAAGGCAACCGATTACTCCAGGCTGCAATTTCAATAAAGGTACTCCTTTTAGATTAACTGGGTTTTAAGCAAACAGTGTTCTCTATTTTATTGAATATCTAAGTACGGTTCTTAAAAGTTTAAATACTTTCTAGTAAAAATAAAATACAATTGTTTGGTTAATCCTAATATTTTTTATAAGTTTGAAACTTACATAATAAGATTTTGATTTTTTATTAAACTAACCCCCCCCCCGTTATGAAGAAGATCTCTTTATTTATTTTATCAATTTTTGCTATAGGAGTTTCCTTAGCGCAAAGTTCTGCCGATTTCTCGGCTACAATGCCAATTACAGATAATAACATGTCAGTTGTATTTCCTGCAGGAACTTTAAGTAGTTATGTTGGTGGTTCGGTACAGGCTTTTGTTGCTGGTTCTCCAGTTTCTGAAGCATCTCCTATATCAGAAGATGGTTCTGGTGGTGTAGCTGTTATCGGTACAGACAACTTATGTGGTTGTGATTTAGCTGATGGTGGTGAGAATGTAGAATTTGCTATCTTAATGGATGGTCAAGTAATCGTTATTACTGATGTTAATCCTCCAGTTGTTTATGCTGCAAATTCATTTCAAATGTTAGACAGTGCTACTTTAACTTTTACAGTTAATGGTGCCCCTGCTGAATTTGGTTGTACTGATGCAACTTTTATGGAATACAGTGCTTCGGCTAATCTTGACAACGGATCTTGTCTTACTTTAATAGTAGAAGGATGTACTGATTCTGCTGCCGACAATTATAGCGAAGATGCAAACGTTGAGGATGGCACTTGTTTATACACAGGATGTATGGACTCGGATGCTGATAATTATGATTCAAATGCAAATGTATCAGGATACTGTGCCTATTTAGGTTGTATGGATGCAACTGCTTGTAACTTTGATGGTGGTGCAAACGAAGACGATGCTTCTTGTGAAGGTCTTTTCGGTTGTGAAAATGATTCTTACTACGAATACAATGAAGACGCTACCTGTGATAATGGTACTTGTGAAACTTTAATAGTTCCTGGTTGTAACGACGAAACTGCATTTAACTTTAATGCTCTTGCAACAGAAGATGACGGTTCTTGTGAAGCAGTAGTTGTTGGTTGTACTAATCCAGCTGCTTGTAACTTTATGGGCGAGGCAAACGTAAACGCAGAAGGAGAGTCTTCTTCTTGTGATGATTTAGTTTGTTATATTGACGGTGTTAACTCTTGGGGTTCTGGACTTCCAATTGCAACTGAAGCTGCACCAAGTTACATTACTTCAAACAACATGTCTGTATTATTCCCAGTAGAAAACTTAGGTGTTTGGGACGGTACTGAAATGACTGATGGTGATGTGATATTTGCTGTTTACGAAACTGATCGTTTAGAAAACGAATGGGTAGGTTACTCTGAGATTTCTGGTATTCAATCTGCAGGTGCTGTAGTATGGACAGGAGCTCAAGTAGGTATGCCAGTATTTGGATCTGACAACAATCAAGACAATGGATTCCAGGAATTTGAAGACCTAGTTTGGTTGGTTCAATCTGCTGGTGTTATTTACAACGCTTCTTTAACTTATGCTACTGCTGGTTTTGATGGTGCTTATGAAGATGGCGAATTTGTTATTGTAAGTTCTGTTAGTATTGGAGCACCTTACTATGTAGGTTGTACTGATCCTACTGCGCCTAACTTTAACCCACAAGCGGGTACAGATGATGGTTCTTGTCAAGCACCTTTCTCTGTAGGTTGTATGGATATCAGTAAAGTTAACTTTGCTGGAGTAGATGCAAATCCAACTCACGATAACGCTGAGAACTTTGGTGATGCTTTTGTTCAAAACTTAGGTTTAAACTTAAATACAGGAGCTACTTTTGCTAGTGGTACTGCTGCTAATATCTCTGACGACTCAATGTGTCAAGGTCAAGTAGAAGGTTGTACAGATGCTATGGCAATTAACTACGACCCACAAGCAACTCAAAACGACAATACTATTTGTGACTGGACTTTAAACGGAATGCAAGCGTATGACGTTGATGGTAACGGTACAATTTTAGACATCGATTATACATTCGGTTCTGTTGAAGCTGAAAATGTAAACGACGGTATCGTAGGTTCTGACTTTGAAAATGCAAACATCTTATTTGATGCTGGTGTTTTAGACGTTACTGCTCACGTTGTTAAAAACTTAGCTGATGTAATGGAATGGATTGATGCTGACGAAATAGCAGATGCTGCTGAATTAGCTGATACAATTCACGACATGCAAGATCGTTACGATGCAAACGACCTAATGTGGTTAACTACTTACACAGATACTTTAGCTGCTGTAGAAGCATGGTTTGCTGCTGACGAAGCTGCAGATGCTGCTGAATTATTCGATACAATTACCGATATGCAAGCGCGTTACGATGCAAACGATTTAATGTGGTTTACTACTTACACAGATACTTTAGCTGCAGTAGAAGCATGGTTTGCTGCAGATGAAGCTGCAGATGCTGCTGAATTAGATTCGACTGAAGTTTCTGATGATGCTTTATTAGCACTTACCATATCTGATATGCAAGCTGCATACGATGCAAACCAAGCTGCTTGGGAAGCACTTTACGCTGCTACAAATGCAACTTACGATTCTATCTTAGTTGTAACAAACGATACTTTAGACTACCACAGAGCTGCTTTAGTTATCGATCTTCATACACAGTGGAATACAATCGCTTATTACTTACATCACGAGTCTCCAGTTGTAGCTCAATTTGAAAACCAATTTGGTTCCGAAACTGCTATTGCTGAAAACATCAACATTGTTAAGAATAACGAAGGTTTATTTTACTGGCCAGAATTTAATTTCGATGGTATCATGATGTTACAACCAGGTCAAGGTTACCAAGTAAGAGTTAAAGATTCTTCTACAGGTAAATCTGACTTTATCTTTGAGCACTCGATAAATGCTGATGCATACAGAACGCTTATGCCAACTGTACCAGCTTGGGCTATCGAAATGGAAGTTCAAAACCATCCTAATGATGTTCGTTCTCTAGTAAGAGTTGTAAATATGTTAGGTCAAGAAGTTGCACCAGCTAACGAATTCAGAGGTGAGGTATTATTGTACATGTACAGTGATGGTTCTGTTGAAAAGAAAATGGTTGAGTAATACTTAAAATAGTAGAAAGCCCTCTCCTAGCGAGAGGCTTTCTTCTCTTATTTACAAATTAAATTTACTTACAGATGAAAAAAATACTTAACCTATTTACTTTTGCTTTAGTTACCATGGGGGTTTCTAATGCTCAAGATTGTGATTTACCATCACCAGACATTCTTAACACTGGAGCGAACATGACAGTTATGTTAACCCCTGCATTTATAGGTTCTTTAAACAGCGCTTCTAGCGATGCTTATTTAGTAGCTATAAGTTCAGACGGCGCTACTGTAGGTTCTGCGACTATTGGTGATGTTGGTCAAACGGCTATTGCTGTTTGGGGAGATGATTCTTCTACAGACGAACTTGATGGAGCCGTTGCAAATGAAGCAATAACCTTTCAATTAGTTGACGGTACTGATCTATCTGATGTTACTATGCCAAGCCCAGTTGTTTATACAACTAACTCTATGTCAGTTCAACTAGGAACTGCAGTTGTAGTATTAATAGACTGTTCTGTTGCAGAAGATGTACTAGGTTGTACAGATGCTGGAGCAAACAACTTTAACGCTGATGCAACTCTAGACGATGGTTCTTGTGCATTTGGTACCGCTATCGAATACCAATTGTCTGCTGGATGGAACATGGTAGGATATACTGGAACTTCTGATAACAACGGAATTGTTGAACAAATGGATGCAGCACTCGGTAATGGAGCTGGTACAGAAAATACATTCCAAGTAATTAAGAATGTATCCGGACAATTTTGGTCTGCAGCCTTTGCGCAAATAAGTACATTTACGCCTGGTCAAGGGTACATGATGTATGTTAATGGAGCTACAACATCCGTAAACTTTCAACAAACAAGTGGTTATATTTCTGGTATCGAATACCAATTATCTGCTGGTTGGAATATGGTTGCATTTACAGGTGATGTAAATTCGGACAATAACATTGTGAGTTCTATGGACGATGCATTAGGAAATGCTGCTGGAACGGCAAACACTTTCCAAGTAATTAAAAATGTTTCTGGTCAGTTTTGGTCTGCAGCTTTTGCTCAGATTTCTACTTTTACTCCAGGACAAGCTTACATGATGTATGTTAACGGAAGTCCTACTACTGTTAATTTTCAACAAGAATAACATTTTTCTAAATCTTAAAAAGCATCCTCAGGGATGCTTTTTTTTTGCTCTAAATTTTACGATATAAAAAACCTTTTGAATCAATCAATCATTAATTAAATTAACAATTGTATTTTTGCCTAGAAATTGATAAAAACAGAACAGATAGCAATCATGGAAAAATATGATGTTGCCGTTATTGGCTCAGGACCCGGTGGATATGTTGCAGCAATTCGCTGTGCTCAATTAGGTTTAAAAACAGCCATAATAGAAAAGTACGCTACCTTAGGAGGTACTTGCTTAAATGTAGGTTGTATACCCTCTAAAACTTTGTTAAATTCCTCGGAGCATTTCCATACAGCTTCTACCCATTTTGCAGAACATGGAATAGAGATCAATACACCAAAAATAAACGTTTCTCAAATGATGAAACGCAAAAGTGATGTTGTTGAGCAAACTTGCAGTGGAATTGAATTCTTAATGAAAAAGAATAAAATTGATGTGCTACAAGGTTGGGCTTCCTTTGCTAACTCAACACAGATAAACATAACTACAGAAAAAGGTGTTATTCAAATTGAGGCTGCAAAAACAATAATTGCAACAGGCTCAAAACCCACCTCATTACCCTTTGCTACAATAGATAAACAAAGAATTATTACATCTACCGAAGCCTTAAGTTTAACCGAGGTACCAAAGCGTTTGCTCGTTATTGGTGGAGGCGTTATTGGTTTAGAAATGGGTTCTATTTATGCAAGGTTAGGTACAGAGGTAACCGTAGTAGAATATGCCGATGGTTTAATACCAACTATGGATAAATCCTTAGGCAAAGAATTGCGTAAAGTACTAAAGAAAGACCTTAAGTTTGATATTAACCTTAACTGTGGCGTAACCTCAGTAGAGCGAGTAGGTGAGGAGGTTATTGTTAAAGCAACAAATAAAAAAGGCGAAGAGCAAGTGTTTACAGCAGATTACTGCTTGGTTGCTGTTGGAAGAAGTGCCTTTACCAATAAGTTAGGATTAGAAAACACAAACATTTCTGTAGATAAAAGAGGCCGAGTAGATGTAAATGAAAACTTACAAACCTCCGAACCAAACATCTTTGCCATTGGCGATGTTGTGCGAGGTGCTATGTTAGCTCATAAAGCCGAAGAAGAAGGTGTATTTGTTGCCGAATTTATGGCCGGCGAAAAACCCCACATTAATTACAACTTAATACCAGGCGTTGTATATACCTGGCCAGAAGTTGCAGCAGTAGGTAAAACGGAAGAAGAACTCAAAACGGACGGTGTAAAATACAAGGTCGGTTCTTTCCCTTTTAAAGCCTCTGGTAGAGCAAGAGCCTCTAGCGATACCGATGGTTTTGTTAAAGTTTTAGCTGATGCAAATACCGATGAAATATTAGGTGTACATATGATAGGCGCACGTGTTGCAGATTTAATAGCTGAAGCCGTTGTAGCAATGGAATACAGAGCATCTGCAGAAGACATAGCTCGTATATGCCATGCACATCCAACTTTTGCTGAATCCTTTAAAGAAGCGGCACTAGATGCTACAGACAAAAGAGCATTACACATTTAGTACATGTCGATTAAAATTAGAAGCCGTCCTGAAAAGACGGCTTTTTTGTTATACACCAAACACCGTTCAACTTAGCTGTTTCACTATATTTGTAAAATGTTATTTCAAACTCAACTCAAGTCGATTAAAAATAGAAATCTCAAATATTCTATTGTAGACCTTTTTCAGAAAGAGTCTTCATTAGTATTGCTTGATGGAAACACCTCTAATGAAGATTCATTTGAATGGATTATTGCAGCAGGAGCAGCTTCTCATTGTACTACAAATCATGTAAATGCCTTCGATAAACTGCAGGGATTTATCGATACACATAAGGATTGGGCTTTTGGATCGATGACTTACGATTTGAAGAATGGTATAGAAAACCTAAACTCCCTTCACTCCGATGGCATAAAAGCACCGGCTCTACATTTTTTTATTCCAAAGTACTTATTTATTTTTAAAAGCAACGAACTAGAAATTCGCCACCATATAAGCCAAAAGCCTTTTAATTTAGATTTGCTACCTAATTTTTCAGACTCTGCTGGCACCAGCTTTAATTCTGTTATTAAACCAAAAGAGTCAAAGTCGGAATACATTGCCAATGTAAATCAGATCAAAAAGCATATTCAAGCTGGAGATGTTTACGAAATGAATTATTGCCAAGAATTTTATGCCACAAATTCCGAATTAAATCCCTTAGCAGTATTCGTAAAACTCAACCGTATTTCTAAAGCGCCCTATTCTTGCTACTATAAGCACAACAACACCTTTTTACTCTCTGCTAGCCCAGAGCGATACCTTAAAAAACAAAACAAAACACTGTGCTCTCAACCTATAAAAGGCACCCGAAAAAGAGGAGCCACTGAGCTTGAAGATGCCTTTTTAAAAGAAGAGCTATTAAACGATCAAAAAGAACGCTCAGAAAATGTGATGATTGTAGATTTGGTTCGCAATGATCTATCGCGTATAGCAGTTAAAAACTCTGTTAAAGTCGATGAGCTTTTTGGAATTTACAGTTTCGAACAAGTTCATCAAATGATATCTACCATAAGTTGTGAGCTTAAAGATGCTTGCAAACTCTCGGATATATTTAAAGCTACCTTCCCGATGGGCTCTATGACTGGAGCACCAAAAATTAGAGCAATGCAGCTTATAGAGAAATTTGAAAAAACGAAAAGAGGATTGTATTCTGGAGCTATAGGATACATTAAACCCAATGGAGATTTCGATTTTAACGTTGTTATCAGAAGCATACAATACAACGCATTAAATAAGTATCTTTCCTTTATGGTTGGAGGTGCTATAACAATTGGAAGCGACGCAGAATTGGAGTACCAAGAATGTTTAGTTAAAGCAAAAGCCCTATTTGAAGTTCTAGAAGTAAAACATGCAAAAACAATTTCTTAAATACTGCTTAAAAATCGGTTTAAACCAACAATCTACTCTATTATTAGCAGTTAGTGGTGGTTTAGATTCTATGGCTTTATTGCATCTGCTACATTCCTGTAACTTTGAAATTAGTGCAGCACATTGCAATTTTAACCTAAGAGCAAAAGAGTCGGATGCTGATCAAGAATTTGTTAAATCGATCTGTAAAGATCTTGGAGTTCCTTTTTACACCAAAAATTTCGATACTAAAAGCGTCGCATATTCTCAAGGTATCTCCATTCAAATGGCAGCCCGCGATATTCGTTACCATTGGTTTGAAGAACTCCGTGCAGCCAATAACTTCGATTTTATAGCTACAGCTCATCATCAAGACGATCAAATAGAAACTTTATTGATAAACCTTACTCGAGGTACTGGCTTAAAAGGAATGCATGGTATATTAGCAAAACAAAACTACTTACTTAGACCCTTATTATTTACCGATAAAAAGGCGCTACTTTCTTGGATGAACAATAATGATTTTGATTTTAGAGAAGACCAAAGCAATGCATCTTTAAAGTACACTCGAAATAAAATTAGACACAAGGTTTTACCTGTACTAAAGGAAATAAATCCTTCCTTAACCAGTACCATGCAAGAAAATGCAGAACGTTTTTACGGCAGCGAAAATAATCTGAGCTATTTTTACGAGTGTGATAAAAGTAAACTTATCAAAAACATAGATAATAAATTGCATTTTGATCTAAGGCTCATTCAAAAATATCCAGCTCCAGTAGACCTTTTATTTTATTTTCTCTCGGAATATGATTTCCAAGATTGGAAAGCAATTGAAAACTTATTGATTTCCGATACTGGAAAAATGATTTCCAGCAAGTCTCACCAATTATTAAAAAATCGAGATTCGCTCATTTTAAATAAAATTGAAACTACAGATACGAATGAATATCTTATTCCAGAAGAACTAAGCACTATTGCTAGGCCTCTAAACTTAACATTCAAAGCTACGAGCTTAGCAGGTTTTAAGCTCTCTACATCAGCCTGCATTGCAGCTTTAGATTTTGATTGCCTTCAATTCCCTCTTCTTCTTCGAAAATGGAGGAAAGGAGATGTTTTTCAGCCTCTGGGTATGAAAGGTAAAAAGAAATTGAGTGATTTTTTTATAGATCAGAAACTAAGTATTTTCGATAAAAGTAATACATGGGTGCTTTGTTCTGGTAACAAGATTGTTTGGATTGTTGGCCTTCGTATTGACGAGCGTTTTAAACTTGTAGAGAATAGCCAAAAGGTTTACCTTGTCGAGCAAAATAAATAATAAGTATGCCAGAGAAAATTTATTTTCACGAAAAGCAATATTTAGGTTACAGTAAGTATTCCAACTTACGCAGAATTATACTGGGTTTGTTTTTCTTTATTGCGTATTACTTTTCTAAACCAGGCTTAGAAACAACAAATCTTCTTTTTTATTTAGGAATATCCACCTTATTACTTTCCGGTATCTTAATGTACGTACTTCATCTAGAAACTACATTAACTAACGGCAGCCTTGTTTTTGATGGTTTATGGACCGCAAGGAAAGTAAAAGTCGAAATGTCAAGTATTGTAGCTGTAGAACAAATTAATTACTCAAATTTTTATGTAAAACGAGCAGTTTACAACCTGCATCGTAAAGGAAGAATACATTTTTATACCCGAGGTGTTGATGCGATTTTATTAACCGATAAAGATGGCTTAGAATATGTAGTAGGAACTCAGAGATCCGAAGAATTGTTTGAACTTATTAAAAATGAATTGCAAAAATAAATACTATGAAATCACTTTTTAGTTTACTATTAGCCTTATTTATTACTACGCTATCTTACAGTCAAATACAAGATCCTGTAAAGTGGATTTTCGAAGTACAGTCTTTAGGCGCTGACCAAGTAGAACTCGTTGTTAAGGCAGAAATAGAGGAAGGATGGCACATGTATTCTCAAGAGGCTGGTGATGGACCTGTTTCTACTAGTTTTACATTTTTCGAAAACCCAGCTTTCAAAACTTTAGGTGCAGTGCTCGAAAGTGAAACTATTGAAGAGTACGATCCTAATTTTGAATCGATTCTCAAGTACTTTGAAACTACCGCAGTTTTTACTCAGAGAATACAATTGTTAACAAACGACACCACTGTATTAAAAGGGGAGTTTGAATTTATGGTATGTAACAATTCCATGTGTTTGCCTCCAGAATGGGTAGATTTAGAGATTGTATTGCCTGCTTCAATAAATACCTTAAGTACTCCTGTCAAGTCAAGTCCAAAAGAAAAAAGTGCTTCAAGTGATGGAATTTGGAGCATTTTCATCCTTGCTTTTTTTAGCGGTTGTCTAGCTCTTTTAACTCCTTGTGTATTTCCAATGATTCCGATGACGGTTAGTTTTTTTACCAAACAAAGTAAAACTAAGGCTGCGGGTATAAAAAATGCAATTATTTACGGACTCTCAATTATTGGGATCTACGTATTTTTAGGTGTTGCCGTTTCTGCTATATTTGGTGCAGATGCATTAAATAATATGGCAACAAACGTTTATTTTAATCTTGCTTTTTTCTTATTATTACTCGTTTTTGCAGCCTCGTTTTTAGGTGCGTTTGAAATTACAATGCCTAATTCTTGGATTAATAAAGCCGATTCTGCTTCTGATCGTGGTGGCTTTTTGGGTATATTCTTTATGGCTTTTACACTAGCTTTAGTCTCTTTCTCTTGTACTGGGCCTATTGTAGGAACTTTATTAGTAGAGGCAGCTTCGGGAGGCTCATATATTGGACCAATTATCGGAATGTTTGGGTTTTCGTTGGCTATTGCCTTAACTTTTGCTCTATTCGCTTCTTTTCCGGGTTGGCTAAATTCTCTTCCAAAATCGGGCGGATGGTTAAATTCCGTAAAAGTAGTTTTAGGTTTCTTAGAATTAGCACTTGCTTTCAAATTCCTTTCAAATGCCGATTTAGTTCTCGATTTGCATATACTAGAAAGAGAAATCTTTATTGCAATTTGGATTATTATATTTGGTTTACTTACTATGTATTTATTAGGAAAATTAAAACTCTCGCACGATAGTGATCTAAAGCACGTATCTGTAGGGCGTTTATTTATGGCTATTATTACTGGCGCATTTACGGTTTATATGATTCCTGGCTTATGGGGAGCTCCACTAAAATTAATCAGCGCTTTTCCACCTCCATTAGAATACAGCGAATCTCCATACGGAGTTGGATATACTCTTGGAGGAGAAGAAATTCATAAAGAAGAAGGACAGCATTTGGGACCTCAAGGAATAATGGCCTTTCATGATTACGATGTTGGAGTTGCCTATGCAAAAACAGTTAACAAGCCTGTAATGATAGACTTTACCGGAAAAGCCTGTGTAAATTGTCGTAAAATGGAACAAGGCGTATGGTCAGACTCTCAAATAAAAAAAATACTTAAAAACGAAGTGGTTTTAATATCTCTTTATGTGGACGATAGAAATAAACTTGCACAAGAAGATCAGTACGAGACTACTTTAGCAGGAAAAAAGAAAAAGGTGCGTACTGTTGGCGATAAATGGATGGTGTTGCAAGCCAACACCTATCAAACAAATTCGCAGCCTTATTACGTTATGTTAGACCGCAATGGCAAACCATTAATAGAAAACGCCAATTACCAAGATTACGGCTCTGTTAAAATTTTTAAAGATTGGTTAAACAGAGGTTTGTCTGCTTTTAATCAATAACACGTATTATTAATCAGTAGTTATTTTACTTATAATGGATACTATTCGCGCCGAGTTTGTTGAAGCTCAGAAGGTACTTGAGTCTTTTATTGCCGATGATTCAAATTTTTTAGCAATAAAAAAAGCGGCAAACTTAATTGTAGATTCGTTTAACAATAACGGCAAGCTTATCAGCTGTGGAAATGGCGGTTCTATGTGCGATGCCATGCATTTATCAGAAGAGCTTTCTGGCCGTTTCCGAGCAGATAGACCCCCCTTACCTGCCATGTCCATTTCAGACCCTTCTTACATGTCTTGTGTAATTAACGATTATGGCGCAGACCAAGTTTTTTCTCGCTACATACAAGGTATGGGTTTTAAGGGCGATATACTTATTGCAATAAGTACAAGTGGGAACTCTGTAAACGTTATTAATGCTGCAAAAGCAGCAAAAATTAAAGGAATGAAAGTTATTGCTTTAACCGGTAAAACAGGAGGCGATTTAGCACGTTTTTCCGATGTGGAAATTAGAGCGCCTCATTCTAAATATGCGGATCGTGTGCAAGAAATTCATATAAAAGTAATTCATTCTTTAATTCACTTTATCGAACATAAAATGTTCAACAATCAATAGCTCAACCACATTTCTCATCTTATCCAAATAGTTATGTACCTTGCGTACTCTAAATTAAAAACCATTTAAAATGAAAAAAATCACCTTATTTGCTGCTTTAGCTGGACTGTTTATTACGGCACAAGCACAGGATAAAATTACAAATAAAGAAGGCAGTGCTTATGAGTTTACCGTTGTTTCCGATATAGAAGCAACAGAAGTACAAAGTCAAGGTAGAACGGGTACTTGTTGGAGCTTTTCTGCATTGTCTTTTATTGAGTCAGAGATTATGCGCATGGGCGGAGGTAAGCACGAATTATCAGAAATGTTTATTGTGCGCAATACGTATGCCGATAAAGCAGAAAAATATGTGCGTATGCACGGATATTTAAATTTTGGTCCTGGAGGAGCCTTTCACGATGTAAGTGAAATGATTAAAGCACACGGAATTGTTCCATTAGAAGTATACACAGGTAAACCTGCAAATGAAGAAGTGTTTAACCACGGAGAAATGGACCATGTTTTACACGGGATGGTAAAAGCTGTAGTAGATGCAGAGCAAAAAACACTTACGCCTTTATGGAAACCTGCTTACGAAGCTGTATTAGATACTTATCTTGGAGAAATCCCTAAAACATTTTCGTACAAAGGAGCTGAGTTCACTCCAAAATCTTTTGCCAAATCTGTAAAATTCAATGCAGACGATTACGTCTTCATCAGTTCTTATACGCACCATCCATTTTACGAAGATTTTATTATTGAAGTACAAGACAACTGGATGATGAAGTCTGTTTACAACATTCCAATGGATGAAATGGTTGAGGTTATAGACCATGCATTACTCAATGAATATTCTATTGCCTGGGCTTCCGATGTTTCTGAAAAAGGCTTTTCTTTTCGCGATGGTTTAGCTTTAGTTCCATTAGATGGAGCAAAAATTAAGAAATCTGGTACAGACAATAAAAACTTTTCTGACGCTGGAGCAGCAAAAGAAAGCACTGTTTTTGAAGCGCCTTGCCAAGAAAAAGAAATTACTCAGGAAATGCGTCAGCTTGCATTTGACAACTACGAAACTACCGATGATCATGGAATGCACATGACAGGAATCGTGAAAGATCAGAACGATAAGAAATACTATATTATCAAAAACTCTTGGGGTACAGATAATAATGACTGTGATGGCTACTTCTATGCATCTCAGGCATTTGTAGAATACAAAACTATGGATATAATGCTCCATAAAGATGCACTTCCAAAAGCATTGCGTAAAAAACTTGGAATTAAATAGTCCAATTTTCACTTCTAAAAAAGCCTCTTGAATCCATTCAAGAGGCTTTTTTATTTCATATTATGTTCAGATTTCCTACTTTTCAGCATAAAATTAATTTATGCTTTTCGAACAAATTCTGATTTTAAGCTTAAAGAACCAAAGCCCTCAATTTTACAGTTTATATTATGGTCTCCATCAGTTAACCGAATATTTTTCACCTTAGTACCAGCTTTTATAGGTCCTGGGGCTCCTTTTACAGGCAAGTTTTTTATGACTATAACAGTATCTCCATTCTCAAGAGGATTGTTATTACTGTCTAAAACTTTTAAACGGTCACTTTCTTCAGCTATCTTTTTAACTTCTTCTGGATTCCATTCGTGGTTGCATTCCGGACACGTAAATAATTCTCTTCCGCTGGAATACCCATAAGGAGATTCACATATTGGGCAAGGCTTCATTTCTTCTGACATTTTTTATCCTTTTGGAATTAACATAACATTACGAGCGAATCTCACTCTTTGGTTATTCTTGTAAATATATAAAATACATAGATGCAGATTTACACCTTTGGTAAAAGCAAATAATCTTTAAAATAAAAAAGTCCTCCCGAATCGGGGAGGACTAGAGCGAGAGACGAGACTCGAACTCGCAACCCTCAGCTTGGAAGGCTGACGCTCTACCAATTGAGCTACTCTCGCTTATACTAATAGTGGTGGGAGAAGGATTCGAACCTTCGAAGGCTAAGCCAGCAGATTTACAGTCTGCCCTCGTTGACCGCTTGAGTATCCCACCCCAAAACTAATTTCAATACTTTAAAGAACTAAGAGCCGATGGAGGGACTCGAACCCACGACCTGCTGATTACAAATCAGCTGCTCTAGCCAGCTGAGCTACATCGGCAATTCCTCTTTTCTAAAATATGCCGCATAAAAATGCAGCCTCCGTAAAAAAGAGACTGCAAATTTAAAAAACTTAAACTGTACTACAAGCAATGATTGATTTTTTTTTCTATACCACTGAATTATGTTTCTCTTTGTAGCGTAATAGAGCCCTTCTTAGGGCCTCCACTCCACTATCAGTAGCTTCTTCAAAAGTTCTGGAGTGTTTCTTAACTATTAATTCTTTCCCTGGAACACTTATTTTTAATTCTATGTGCTTATTTTCGGTACCTAAAGAAGATTCTGCCTTCAAATAAACATCTGCGTGAATGATGTTGTCATAAAACACGTCGAGCTTGTCCATTTTTTTTTGAATAAAATCTAATAATTTAATGTCTGCGGTAAAATTAACCGAATGAAATTCTACTTTCATAATTATCTTCCTTTTTAATCGCCCCTTGGATGAGCTTGTTTGTATATTTCTTTTAGTCTCTCAGCAGAAGTTCTGGTATAAATCTGTGTAGAGGTTAAACTGGAGTGTCCAAGTATTTCTTTGATTGCATTTAAGTCTGCTCCATCCTCTAACATGTGTGTTGCAAAAGCGTGTCTTAGTATGTGAGGACTTTTATGCTGAACTCCAGTAACCATACTAAGGTAAGTATTCACCATTCTATATACAAGTTTTGGATACAAAACATTTCCAGTTTTTGTTAAAAACAAATTAGGTACATCGGTAAGCACTTTTGGCCTAACATTTAAGAGGTAAAGTTGTAAGCTCTTTAAATGATTGTCTAGTATAGGAATAATTCTTTCTTTAGATCGCTTTCCAAATACTTTGATTTGTTTAGACTCATAATCTACATCGAGAATTTTAAGATTTATTAATTCAGAAAGACGAATACCTGTTGAGTAAAACATCTCTAAAATCATTTTATCTCGCATGCCTTCAAAATCTTTTGGAAATTCTATTTGATCTAGCAATGCTACCATTTCCGTTTTTGTTAAGAATGAAGGAATGGTCTTATCGGCTTTCATAGAAGTGATCTTAACCATCGGATCGGTATCAATCCAGTCGTTTCTGAGTGAGAATTTGTAAAACTGCCTTAAGGAACTAAGTTTTCGATTGAGTGACCGCTTCGAACATCCACGCTCAATAAGTTGCATCATCCAGGAGCGAATAATTGAGCTCTTTATGCCAATGATCGAGCTTTCGTATTGAGTGACTACATAGTCGTTAAATTGAATTAAATCTGTTTTGTAGGCAATAATAGTATGAGAAGAGTATCTCTTCTCGAATTGCAAATAGTTTAAAAAGGCTTGAATATTTTCCATAAAAAAAAACGCTTTTGTGTAAAAATACACAAAAGCGTTTAAAATACTTTATAAGTAAAAGACTAAGCTTCTTCGGCTTGTCTTAGCTGCTGAATGTAAGCAGCCTTTATCATCTTCTTTCTTTTTCTAACAGAAGGTTTAAGGAATTCTTTACGAGCACGTAACTGACGCATACCGCCCGTTTTGTCGAATTTTCTTTTGAAACGCTTTAAAGCTCTTTCAATAGCTTCACCTTCTTTTACAGGAATAATAATCATGTCTATACTTATTTATGCTTTGTTTTTTTCTTCTTTCGGATGGCAAATATACGAATTTGTTTTACGATACAAACAAATGATTCCTTTTTAAATTACTTATTTCAATCTTATTCGTTTAAAATCAATTTTGAAATAACGATTTGTTGAATTTCAGAAGTTCCTTCTCCAATTGTACAAAGCTTTGCGTCTCGGTAAAATTTTTCTACAGGAAAGTCTTTTGTATAGCCATATCCTCCAAATATTTGCACGGCTTGATTGGCTATTCTAACGCAAGCTTCCGAGGCGTAGTACTTTGCCATAGCCCCTTCTTTTGTCATTTTCAAACCTTTATTTTTCTTATCTGCAGCACTATAAATAAGCAGTTCAGAAGCTTCTATCTCGGTTATCATGTCGGCTAATTTAAAGGCTATAGCTTGATGTTCGCATATAGGTTTGCCAAATTGAACGCGTTCCTTAGAATAATTTAATGCAGCTTTGTAGGCTCCTTTAGAAATTCCAAGTGAAAGTGCAGCAATCGAAATTCTACCTCCATCTAAAATCTTCATTGCCTGAATAAAACCTTCTCCAACTTTACCTAATAAATTTCCTTCTGGTATACGGCAGCCGTCAAAAACCAGCTCGGCAGTTTCAGAAGCTCGCATTCCTAATTTATCTTCCTTTTTTCCCGAGCTAAATCCTGGTGTTCCTTTTTCCACCACAAAGGCAGACATACCTCTTGAGTCTCCTTTGGCACCTGTGCGAACAATAACTACAGCAATGTCTCCTGATTTGGCATGGGTAATAAAGTTTTTAGAACCATTTAGTACCCATTCATTCCCATCTTTTACAGCTGTTGTATTCATCCCTCCGGCATCTGAGCCTGTATTGTGCTCCGTAAGTCCCCATGCTCCAATGTGCTCGGCGCTTGCTAATTTTGGCAACCACTTCTTCTTTTGGGCATCGTTACCAAACTGAAGTATATGACCAGTACAAAGCGAATTATGAGCAGCTAAAGAAAGGCCTATGGAAGAGTCTATTTGAGAAATCTCGTCTATTACTGTAATGTATTCATCGTAGCTTAAACCAGAGCCTCCAAATTCCTCGGGAACTAAAACGCCCATTAAGCCCAACGCTCCTAATGCTTTAAATACGTGTACCGGAAACTCTTGTGTATTATCCCAGTCCATCATAAATGGTTTTATGTGCTGTGCTCCAAAATCCTTTATGGTTTCGGCAATCATTTGTTGAGTTTCTGTATACGTAAAGTCCATTATTTGTAATTTACAATTGATATAATGTTATTTGAAATTGACTCTAAATTTTGTTCTAATTTTAAGAAGGTAAGGTTTACTAAAAAGGCAAAACCTACTACCTGACTTCCTGCTAGACTTACTAATTCGGCCGCTGCTTTAGCGGTTCCTCCTGTGGCTAATAAATCATCGTGTATTAAAACTCTGGAGTTTTTTTTTAAACGATCTTTTTGAATTTCTATTGTTGCAGTTCCATATTCTAGCTGGTAGGTTTTAGAAAAAACAGCTCCAGGCAATTTACCTTTTTTTCGAATTGGAATAAATGGAATGTTTAATTGCTGAGCAATTGCCGGACCGAACCAAAAACCTCTGCTTTCAACCCCTATGATAACATCAATATTTAAATCGATAAGAAGCTCGTGAAATGTTTTAATCACTTTGGTATATAAGTCCATGTCCATTAGGATGGGACTTATGTCTTTAAACATGATACCAGGCTTAGGATAATCGGGGAAATCTTGAATTACACGCTTAAGTTCAGCTTCTATCATTGCAACTTTATATAGAATGCAATTTTACGGAATAATTCCTCGTCAATCAAGGGAATACCTTTAAGATCACTTAAGCTAATGTAAGAGCCATGATGCTGCCTATATTTAACGATTGCTTTAGCAATCTTATAACTAATGTAAGGATGAGCTGCAAGAGTTTTATAATCGTCTGTATTGATGTTTATTTTTTTATGAGAATTTGATGCAACAAATATATTAGGCGAAATACGGGCTAATAAGTTGGAGTCTATTCCGTAAACCTCTTCTAATTGCTCTTTTGAATGGAAACCGCCTAACCAATTCCTGTATCGAACTATGCGCGAAGAAAACACTTTTCCAATACCGTTTAATTGGGTAAATTGAATGGAATCTGCTTTATTAATATCAATACGTAATTGCTTTAATATTTTGGGCTTTTTTGGATGGTATGGTTTTGTTTTTTTTGCATACTCTTTTTTAATTAAATCTGAATTATTAGTTTGTTTGCTTGTGTCTAGCCAATTAAACGATGGGTTTTCAAACTCATAATACACTTGTTTAAAGGAAGGTTTAAGCGCATGATGTAAACTACTAATTATAAGCATACATAGGAGGAACAAGAACAAAGCAAAACGTTCCTTTTTATTAAAATATAAGTATTTAAATATGGACTTCATCTTCATCTATTACATAGGTTGAATGTAAGAAATCTGTTTAAAATAACAAAGCCCTTCTCAGAGAAAGGGCTTTGTTTACTAAATAATAATAATAATAGCGATTGTACTATTTAAACTTTTTAATGGCACCACTTTTTACACGAGCCATATAGTCTTTTAAGTCTGCTCTAACTTCGCCAGACATAAGATATAAACCTAATATATTAGGAAAAGCCATCGACAGAATCATCATGTCTGAAAAGTCTATTACTGCTCCTAAACTTACCGAAGACCCTACTATAATAAACAATAAGAATATTAATTTATAGGAGTACTCTGTAAATTTAGATTTTCCGAACAAATACGTCCAAGCCTTTAAGCCGTAATAAGACCAGGAAATCATGGTAGAAAAGGCGAATAAGAATATAGCAACAACCAACAACATCGGGAACCATGAAATTACTGATTCAAAGGCAGAGGATGTTAACTGAGCACCTTCTAAATCGTATCCTGTATGTCTGCCGGTAATGATGATTACAAGAGCGGTCATTGTACAAATAACTACAGTATCTATAAAGGGTTCTAATAAAGCAACAATACCCTCTGAAACAGGTTCGTTTGTTTTAACTGCAGAATGTGCGATTGCGGCAGAACCAACTCCGGCTTCATTTGAGAAAGCGGCGCGTTTAAAACCTTGTATTAAAACTCCTACAAAACCACCTTTAGCTGCATCGGCAGAAAAAGCGGAGTCGAAAATAATTCCAAATACTTCAAATATTTGGTCGTAATTCATCATAATTATAAAAAGAGACGCTCCTACGTAAAGAACTGCCATAAAGGGTACAATTTTCTCTGTAATGTTAGCGATACTTTTAATACCTCCAATAATAACTACCCCCACTAAAATTGAGAGTATCAGGCCAAAGTAAACACCATTTCCCTGGAGAATAGAAAACTGTCCTTCTAACTGAGAAAATGCTTGATTGGCTTGAAACATATTTCCACCTCCTAAAGAACCTCCTACACATAAAATTGCAAAAAGTCCGGCAACTATTTTCCCTACAAAAGGCATGTTTTTTTGTTCGAAAGCGGTGTTAAGGTAATACATAGGCCCACCAGATACTTCACCATTCTCGTCTATTTTACGGTACTTTACCCCAAGGGTACATTCTACAAATTTTGAGGACATCCCAAGCAAACCGGCCACAATCATCCAAAAAGTTGCTCCCGGCCCTCCAATAGCAACCGCTACAGCAACACCTGCAATATTTCCTAAGCCAACGGTAGCAGAAAGAGCCGTTGTTAAAGCCTGAAAGTGAGACACCTCGCCCTTATCGTTTGGGTTGTCAAAATCTCCTTTTACAAGTTGAATGGCATGTTTAAACCCCCTTATATTTATAAAGTTCATCCGTAGAGTAAAAAACACAGCACCAATTACCAACCAAATAACAACTACTGGAATTCCTAAAAATGGCTCCCAAAAGATCACTTTTCCTAAAACATTTACAATTGGCTCAAAAAGAGTGTTAATGGCATCGCTTGCTGTAGTTTCTGCCCTTAAAATTTGAGGCATAAATAACAATAGGGCTACTAGTTTTTTCATTGGAGTTGATTTAGGTTTTGTTCTTGACTTACAATTTAATTCTTTATGTAAGGTGTATTCTGAGGATTAGATTGCTTGATTAATTCGTTTTTTTTGCCAATAAATAGAGTTCGGTGTTCTTTTTTAAAGATTAAGCAATTCGTTTAAACTCACTATTTGTTCTTGTTTGCCTAGTACAAATAGCTTAGAGTTTGCCTCTAAAAGAGTATCTGGACCTGGGTTTACTACATAGTCTCCGGTATTACTTTTAAAGCCAATAACGGTGCATCCTGTTTTGTATCGGGCTTCTAAATCTCGTAAGGTTCTTACAACGGAATGCTCAGGGAAGTCAGAAACTGTTAGCTCTTCTAAATTAATATCTCCAGTTCCTTCCACCGATATATTGTCTAGAAACTCAACTACATCGGGAGTAATTACTAAAGATGCCATATGAGAACCACCAACTTTATCGGGCATAATTACGTTATCAGCTCCTGCTTTTTTTAGTTTTGTGTACGATTTGGATTCGGATGCTCTACTAATAATAGTCAGGTCTGGATTTTGCTCTCGAGCACTTAATACAATAAACACATTATCGGCATCTTTAGGTAAAGTAGTTATAATAGATGCTGCGTTTTGAATGTTTGCCTTTTCTAATGTTTCATCTAAAGTAGCATCGTCTTCTACAAAGAGAAGATTGTCCTCTTTTATCCGGGCTATTCTTCCTGGATCTGTTTCTATAACAACAAAAAGTCTCTTATGAGCTTGAAGTTTTCTTACGGCTTCTTTTCCGTTCCTTCCATAACCACAAATAATGGTATGTCCCGATAATTTGTTAATTTCCTTTTCCACTTTATACTCTTTTAAAAATATTTTTAGTTCTCCATCTATAAAGTAGGATGTAAGAACAGAAATAGCATAAGCGTATATACTTATACTGAAAATAATTAAGAACGAAGTAAACAGACGACCATTTTCAGAAAGCGGCTCACCCATGGACAAACCAACTGTAGAAACCGTTATTACAGTCATGTAAAAGGCGTCTACATACTTATAGCCTTCAATCCAATGAAAGCCTAAAATACCCACAAAGAATATAAGGAGTATAAAGAAAATAGCTAAATATATTCTTGAAAAAAACGATCTTAACTTCATAGTTTAAAGGTCAAACACTGAGCTTCTTTTTGAATTTACTAAATCTTTTAATCGATAAACAAATCCCACAATCAAATAGGCTAGTAATGGGGAGCCTAAAGTTAAAAAAGAACTGTAAATAAAAAAGATTCTTACCGAAGACGCTTTCATATTTAAATATTCTGCTGTTCGAGAACAAACTCCAAAGGCTTGTTTGTCTATTGTATTTCTTAGTAAAGTATGCACTACTATTTAAGTATTTGATTGAACACCCTGCAATTTAAACATTTCCTAGGAATACAATACGCTTGATGCAAATGAATTAGTGCTTGAGATTTAAATGCATTTTTCACCTCTACAGCAGCATCAATGTAATATCGAACAATTTTATTGTCTTCATACTTAAGCGCTCTATACGAATCTACTACGCGCATCATCATTTCGTGGTCGGATTTTTGGCGTGCATAAAAAAAGCAAAACGGAAGGATTGCGTTGATTAAAATTAAATCGAAAGTAGCTTTACCCATTCTTTTATTAACTGATTTTACCTCTTTATCGAATACATAATGAGTGTTCCAGTAAGGCGAAACTTTTAAATCGATTAAAGATACGACGGTTTTTATATTTTTAAAGTTGAATAATTGTTCGAATACAAATGACGCATTCGAAACAAAATCAGCTAAATATGAAATCCGTATGGTTGGGAATGAGCTTGGACGGAGTCGAAAAAATTTCCATTGTGTTGGACTGATGCTTCTCAATTTGTACTTCTGCGCTAGATATGCATATTCATTTTTAAGTTTTTTTGCGTAATCGCTTTTACAATTGCGTTCCAGTAATCCACTCTGACCGTAAAGCATGGCCTCAATTTGGAACCTGTTGTTTTGGTGCTTTTGCAAGGTTAATAATGGCGTAGCTTTGGCCAAGTTTAGCATTGCATTGGCGTTAATTTTTAAACCTAAAGAATAAGCCAATAGTTGGTAAAAGCACTCTTGATAATTCTTATTTACATCCAAAAAAATCTGCCTTATTGTATTCATTTTAACTTCTAACCTTTCGATAAGAAGACTTTCGGAGTAAGATTGCCAAAACATGGTACTAAGATTACCTATAGCGAAGGAACATGGTAAATTGGAAACAGAATGGTAAAGGCTTTGATACTCTGATATGTATTTTTCGGGTATACGATTTTTAAGCTCTAAACAAACTAAAAAAGCTCCACTACGGTCTTTTACTTCCTGGTCGTTTTCGTAAACTACATGTAAAACTACCGAGTTGTAATTAGTGTCTAGTTGATGTTTGTGTGCATACCAGTCGGAGCTTTTTACATGTATTTCTACATCGCCACACCAAAGTAAATCGTCAACTTTAACTCGAGCATTTAAAAAATCGGGGCCAGCATTGTGGTTGTGTACTCCTTGTTTCAAAACATGAATATCGACTTGATTTGTGTCTTTTAAATCAGAGAAATCAAAGAGTTGGAATTTCCATATAAAATGAAGAAAGTTCTCATTTATCATAAGTAGATTATTCTATTAATATTCTACTAAAGGTATGAAATTTACTAAATAGTAGGCAAGATATTAAACTAGTATCTACTTAGCCTAAAAAAATTAGTTGTGTTTTATTCGTTTACAAATAAGATTGTAAGAGCCAAAAAAAATAAACATTCAAAAGAATAAACTATAATTTAGTACTATTTAGTTCGGACAATAAAAAGAGGATGGTTTTTTATTCCGGAAATACCAACTCCATAGTTTGCGTGTTGGAAGAGCCGAAAATACCTAGGCCATTTTGCACATTTGTAAATACCTGAACTGGTTCTCCAGAAAACAAACCGACTCCACCAGAATTAGATTGAGAGTGAGATTGATACGAACGTAAGTAATCAAAATAATCTTTTGAGATGGATGAAAATTGTACATAATACGAATCGTCCGACTGAGTCTCTCCAAAAGAATAAGACCAAGTGAAAAAATCTAAACTAATGGTATACAATTCACCATCAAATAGAGCATCACTAAAAACGGCATCGTTTAAAGACACTGTTACATCATCCGCCTCACCAGATTCGCTATTGGAGGAACTGAGTATAGATGGGTTTGAGGTTTCAAAACCTATTGCCACTAAGTCTTTTGAATTAATTTGATTCTCAAAGCCATACAGAATTCGCAACCTGTAAAAGTGAGCTCCTACCTCGTCTCGAAATTTAAGACTGACCTTATTCACTTTTGAATACTCATCGGCTTCTGAGCGAAGTAGCTCAAGCGATTGTAGGTTTACCTGATTTGCAAGAATAGATGATGCTTGAACATTCTCAAAAGAAGGATGACTTACCTTAAAGGTATAGGTGCTTCCTTCTAAGGGAATTGTATTTAAAACATAGGAGAAAACACTATCTGACTCTATAAATTCGTTGGAATTATACGGATAATAACCATCCGACATTCCCTCAAATTCTCTAGACATTTCTGCCATAAAATTGTCGTCCTGATATACATTAATGGTCGCATCTTTTACTTCGGTACTGCGATTAACATTGTCAAAAGAACCAACAGAATGACTTAAGCGCAACTTAAATATACTATCGGGATATAAAACGCTGTTTAAAACAAGTAAGGGCTCATGCTCCGGAATTTCTAGATCTACTACAATTTCGCATCCTGAAAAAAGTAGACTCATGAGTAAAATATAGAATGAATTTTTCATCGTTAAAATTTAAAATTATACGTAATGGATGGGATTATGGGAAATAATGAAACTTGTCTGGCTTTGCGTTGCCCGTTGCTAGAGCTATCGGATAGATAAACAAAAAACGGATTTTTTCTGCTGTAAGCATTGTAGAGTGCAACAGAAATGGTGCGAATTCCATTTTTTTTCTCTTTGTGAAAATTCATTCCTAAATCTAAACGATGGTAAGCTGCCATTCGAGTACTGTTTCGTTCGCCATAGTATTCTATATCGTTGTAGTAACCTAATTCTTGATTAGGGCTGTAACTTGCTAAAGGAAAAGTTATTGCATTCCCTGTTCCATAAACCCAAGTAAGTCCCATGTCAAAAGAATCTGAAAATTTATGAGCTACAACAAGCGAAAGGTCATGACGTCTATCGTATTTAAACGAATACCATTCTCCAAAATTAATTGCATCAAATCTTCTGTTTGCCCAAGACAAGGTGTAACCTAACCAGCCCGAGGTTTTCCCTTTTTTCTTTTGTATAAATAGTTCCATTCCATACGTCTCTCCTTGGCCACCTGTTTCAATGGTTTCCTGCCAATCGTTAAAACTCATAAATGAGGACCCTTCTTGGTACGATATTAATTGATCCATGGTTTTGTAATAGGCTTCCAAGCTCACTTCATAAGCACCCTCTTTAAAGACCCTAGCGATGGCAGCAGCTATTTGTTTGGAACTTTGAGGTTTAACCTTATCGGTGGATGGAACCCATATATCGGTTGGCAATCCTGCATTAGAATTGGTAAGTAGGTGAATGTTTTGTTGCATCTCTGCATAAGACATTTTAAAGGACCAATTAGGATTTAGCAAATAGCGAAGTGATAATCTAGGCTGAATGGAATGGTAATTGGTGTTTTTTATGCTAAACAGCGCTGCATGAATCCCCGCATTAATTTTCAACTTTTCATTAACTTTAATATCGTCTTCTAGATAGACAAAAGCATCGTGAGAATACAAGCGGCTAGAAAAAATATAAGAAGTATCTACTAATTCATTAAACTCTTGTTCCCTAGAATATAAATCAAGCTGTCCGGGTAAAAAGGTGTGGTATGTATTAGAAACACCAAACTTTATATAATGATTTGGACTTGGAATATAGTCAAAGTCTGTTTTGAAACCCCAATCTTTTATACCCGAGTAATACTCAAATTCAAACTCATCCGTATAGTTGTCGTAACCGACCTCTTCGGATGCTTCAATATTAAATTTATACTTACTAAAGGTAAGGGTTGTATTGCTAAATAATCGATCGTTAAAAAGATGATTCCATCTTAAAGACGAGGTTAAGTTACCCCAGCCTAAACCAAAATCATAGTTTTCGTTGTTGCCGCTATTTTCAGAAGAGTAAAAACGATCGTCACCAGAATACATGCTTAAATAAATTCGATCTTTATCGGAGATGGTATAATTGATCTTGGCGTTTAAATCGTAAAAATAATAGCCACCCGAGCCTCCGTCTGATGAAGCAGCAATAAAAGGTTTTGCCAATAGATCTATATACGTTCTTCTAGCAGAAACAATAAAAGAGGCTTTGTTTTTTACTAAGGGCCCTTGTAGGGTTAATTTTGATGCCACAATTCCTATAGAAGCTTCGCCAGTAATTTCTTTGGTATTGCCTTCTTTCATATCAATTTCTAGAACTGAAGAAAGCCGCCCTCCAAATCGAGCTGGAAAACCACCCTTTGTGAGGCGTACGTTTTTTATAGCATCGGCATTAAATACCGAAAAGAATCCGAAAAGGTGCGATGCATTGTAAACGGGAACTCCGTCTAATAAAATTAGATTTTGATCAGGACCACCACCTCTCACATAAAAACCCGAAGCTCCTTCGGAACCCGATTGTACTCCGGGTAATAACTGAATGGCTTTTAATACATCTACTTCGCCAAGTAAAGCGGGCATAGATTTTATTTGCTGTACCGGAACATTAATTACGGAAGACTGTGTTCTTTGCACTATACTTTCCTCTCCGATCAAAGTAATTTCATTGAGTTCTAAGGACGAAGACTCTAAGGCTACGTTTAAATGTATACTTTCTGTAAGATTAATCCATTTAGAACTCTTTTTATAGCCAATAAAAGACAGCTCCAAGGCAAAAGTTGATTTGGGTAGCGTTATACTGTAAAAACCAAAAGTGTTGGTTGTTGTTCCTAAAGAAAGTTCTTTGGCAACTACGTTGACACCTACCATACGTTCTCCAGTGCTTGCGTCTTCTACATAACCGCTTATGGTGTGTTTTTGAGCTAGTATATGAGAAGACAACAAAAATAAGAGTAGCCCCAGTAGGTTAAGTCGTTTTTTCATGTTTTTTTAATTTATTTTCAGACGTTGAATATAGCATAAAAAAAGTATTGATGGGAAAGCACCTGCAATAATATACTTAATTATTTTTTTTAATCTATTTTATATAAAACTTAAATATTAACTAAAGACAAAATGTTATGAAAAAAAAATTGCGCTTCAACAATTTGAGTACTCTCAGGAAGTTAAATCTTTGCTCAAGAAAAATAAAAAAAGACTTTAACCCAATAGTTAAGCAAGGAACCAATTTCTGTTTGCTCCTTGTATTTTTTATGTGTATTGTACCTTATAACTTAAAGGGACAAAGTATCTCTTTTAACCTTAATTCGATTAGTAATCATTCTCTGAATCAAGAGTACATTCAAGATGGTTTTGATGTTAACCAAACTAACGACAGTAGAGATAAATCTACTGACTTCGATATTGCCTATTCTTATAGCATTTCGAATACAACTGAATTATTTATTAGTGTTGGGGCTTTAATTACTACAAATTACACCCATGATGTAACACCATTAGGAGCCAATAATAGCGGGAGAGAAGGAACCGGAAATGGTAAAAGAAACCAAATTACTGCTAGGGTTGGTCTTTTAAAAAACGTTCTAGAGAAAGATCGATTTATTTTAAGAGGTGGTTTATCCTTTAATTATGCAAATGGCTAAACAGATAAAAATAAAAGAGTAGTAGAATGGTATGACATGAACTACATGGTAACGACAGATTGATTACTAAATCTAAAAAACCAAACTACACAAGCTATGGTCTTGCTGTTATGTTGAGGAATGAGTGTTTTTTAACCAAAAACATGTCTATTTATCTTGATATTCATTGTTTAAGCACCCAATCTACTAAGAGTGGCAGATATACTGAGACTAGGGTTTTGACTGATACAACAGAAGGTGCTGTGATTGATGAACAATCTAGAACAAGAAGAGATACTAATAAATATTTTAGCCAAAGGCCTCTTTATTCGATTGGGATAAGTTGGAATTTTCTTGCTAAAAAAAACAATCCGAAAGTATTTAGTCTAAAATAAAAGGCCCGATATAAAAAACAATAAACTGCTACGAAAGCCCAATGTAACATCATAAGAACTGTCTAAAAAAAAGCTCCAATTAAGGGGCTTTTTTAAACAAATAAACTTTTAAAGAACTTTAGCTTTAAGTTCAAGCACGTAACGTCTGTCAGTACATTTATCTTTTTCATTATAAAATTCGCGGTAAGGAACTAAATATTTTTCGAGGATTTTTACAGAGGCAGTATTTTCAACATTTACATCTGCTGTAATTTTAGTTAAGGAAAGTGTCTCAAAACTATAGTCTATTAAGCCTTTTGCTATTTCAGAACCGTATCCTTTGTTCCAATACTTATGCCTTAGCCTGTATGCCAGTTCTCTGTCTTTCTCATCATTGGTGAGTAAACCACAGATGCCGATAAGCTCTTTTTTATGCAACTCATAAACACCCCAAATACTTTTTGGACTGTCTTTTACGCTTATTGGATTGTTTAAGAAGGAGTTGAACTTTAAGATAATTTCGTCCAATTTAAAAGCCTTTTGAGGAATAAGCTTTAAAATTTTCGGATCCGATAACAACTCTATAAACTGAGCTTTATCTTCCAAACTCATCTGTCCTATGGACAGTCTTTTGGTGTTAAATACTATTGTTTTCATCTAG
>Ga0209533_1000186_pt1 | contig 58505 bp, 49 predicted proteins | sample COG_04_FD_184748 | JGI IMG/M metagenome (GOLD analysis project Ga0209533, IMG submission 184748) | Pelagic Microbial community sample from North Sea - COGITO 998_met_04 (SPAdes) (version 2) | ecosystem: Environmental > Aquatic > Marine > Neritic zone/Coastal water | place: Helgoland, sampling...
TAAAATAAGCACTCTTTTCTTACTCAATAACTTGAATACAGAGGGCCAGGATTTTTTCTTTAATATCCTAGACACTACCGATATACCCGAGTCAACTGCTACTAAATTAGAGAATCAAATAGGTACTGATAATATCATTGTTTCTATCCAAAAGAGCAATTTCAACCTTGAGTCAGTTACTAAACCAACACACGCATTTTTGGAAATTGTTTCAGGTAACTCTTCTGGCGTTACATTGGCGAATGCGGAGGAGTCATTCAACAATCTTACCAACCGTATGCATCCTAACGATGTGGCTTTATACGCTAAACAAATGGCTGAAGACGCAGAACTTCTAGCCGCCAACGCCCTGACATTAGCCGAAAAAATCAACGGACAAGTCTCTAATAGCAACGGTGATAAAAGCGAGAACGCCGATGGTGTAATGGTGTCCCCCGCCGATACACAAGCCCAAGCGGTTCTTGAAAAAGCAAAACTCGCTCGCGTCGAATACGACGAGAGGGCACTTGATGCTATCCAGGGTGTCTCCGTTAATGATACTGAAATCAATCTTAAAGCCACTCTTAAGGCTGTATATACTGCAACCCTTACCCAGTTTACTAACCTCCAACAGTTAGATCATGCTTAATAATCTAGCCCGAATAATCAAATAAAAAAGAATAAGTTTTTATTTGAATTTACGTTCATTTAGAACATATATGAAAACCATCACGGAATGGTACGTCCGGCACGTATTCATGGTCGTATCCACTCAATATGATATAATAAAATATATACTATTTTATTATGTTTTTCATGTAAATATGCATTAATTACGATTATTGGCGACGAGAAGAAGGAAGACCAGTGAACGAAGTAGGTGCAAAATGCTCGTCTTCATTTTTGGAAGGAAGACCAGTGAACGAAGTAGGTGCGAAATGCTCGGCTCTATTTTTGGAAGGAAGACCAGTGAACGAAGTAGATGCAATGTTATTGGCTCTATTTTTGGAAGGAACACCAGTGAACGAAGTAGATGCAATGTTATTGGCTCTATTTTTGGAAGGAAGACCAGTGAACGAAGTAGACCTAACTGACACTTCTTTGCGAACAGGTGCGGGAACTGCTTTGCGAACAGGTGCGGGAGCTGCTTTGCGAACAGGTGCGGGAGCTGCTTTGCGAACAGGTGCGGGAGCTGCTTTGCGAACAGGTGCGGGTGCTTCAATGCGTACGGGTGATGGTACAATTTTATTCTCTACTTCAATCGCATCCACAAAATCGTAGGGACGGCTAAAGTTCGACGACATTACAGATCTAAACATTATATTATATTATATAGATACAATTTATTTTATAGAAATAGCATTGAGACAACCTATCTATAGGTTATAATGAACGCATTAATAATCGGACATAGTAAGAATAATTTATGTATCTACATATGAAATCGGTAAAATGGTACAAATAGTGAATAAGTAAGTTATCTCACTAAATATCTCACGTCAAATCGGTACATTGGCCGTATTCGTTATGTATTGGTTGAAATTGTACGCACTAAATTACAAAATATTCAAATGCGTAGATAGATATGTGTGGTAAGATAATCCTACTAAACTCAATAATGATTGATGAATCCCGATAATAGGTGTATACATTGCACGAAAATAAAAAATATAGTTATATTTTTGTAAGTGTATCTATTAGATTGTATGTCGTTGGATAATCGCAACCTTTGCGGGGGTATCCTTTCTCCATTGTCCGTTATATATAAGTTCATTTGAATATTTCATACAGCCGGTTCCGTGACGTTGGTCTTGGCTCCAGTAACCATAATAAATGTCACCGTTTGCATATATCATTTTACCAAGTCCATGTTGAAACGTGCCATTGTAATTGCCTTGATAGATATCGCCATTATGATAGGTACATTTACCATAATCAGTGACTTCATCGTCGATCCATTCGCCTTGATATTTGTCCCCATTTGAACTAAGAAGTGTACCACTGCCGTGTCGCAGTCCATTTTTCCAATATCCGGTATACATGTCTCCATCCGCATATTTTACAGTGCCAATACCGTGATATTTGTTATTTTTCCAAAACCCACTATATATGTCACCGTTAGCGTAGTCCATTCGCCCGCGTCCGTGACGTTTGTCAATGCTCCATCGACCCTTATATTGGTTTCCGTTATTATAGACCATTTTTCCTGCACCGTGTTGATATCCATTGTCGGTAATTCCGGTATATGTTCCACGGTCAGTTGAGAATGTTTCGTGGGTAGTATGTGCGATATCGCGTATATGGTCGAGGCGTCTAATGATGGAAGGCATTATGAACGATAGTCGATAAGTAAAGTATGGATAATTAGACCAAGGTGCGACAATTCAATTTTACAGATCTAAAAATTGATTTAAAAACAGATGTACACTATATAGTAAACACCCAAAATGGTTAAATATAGTTGTCCTCGTTGCGGAAAGGATTTCGCCCAAAGATCTCATTACAGTAGCCATCAGAATCGAAAAAGGCAATGTGAAAATACAATGGAAAAAGTGAATGAAATAGTGGAAGAAAGAATTCAGGCACTCGCTCGTCCAGTAGAGACGAGTAATCTAGATACATCGCACAGTGACGCGCCCGTGTCAATCTTGGAAATTTTGAAAAACGCACTGAACGATCATTCTTATGGGGAGATTGCAGTTGCCTTAAATGTTGCGACGGGTACAGTTAAGAGATGGATCGAGTTGGAGTCTGTTCCAACCGCATATCAATTTGATCTGATGAAGTTTAGTAAAATTCCGATTGATTATTCGAAGTTTTCGTATAAAGAGAAGGATCAGTTTTATACACCCGTCGAGACGGCGCGCACGTGTTTTGATCGTTTTAAGACAATATTAGAATCTAATGGCGAATCTGATGCGGAATATACCTACATTGAGCCGTCTGCGGGAGACGGTAGTTTCTTAACAGTATTACCCACCGATCGAACGATAGCATTCGATATTGATCCTAAAGCGGAAGGGATAGAAACCGTAGATTATTTGGAATGGAATCCACCAACCAAAGAGAAATGCATAGTGTTTGGAAATCCACCATTTGGATTAAGAGGACAATTGGCATTGAAGTTCATTAACCATTCGGCCCCATTTGCTGATTATGTTTGTTTTATATTACCCCAATTGTTTGAAAGTGACGGGAAGGGTGTGCCTCGTAAACGCGTGACCGGTTATAATTTAATTCATTCTGAAAAGTTGGATACTGAATTTTATGAGCCATCCAAGAAGTCAGTAAAAGTGAATTGTATTTTCCAAGTTTGGTCGAAACATCATATATCCAAAGCATATGAGTTGAAGGCGCCAAACAGTAGCGTTTTAAAAATATATTCACTTTCTGATGGCGGAACTCCATCTACCACGCGTAATAAAAAAATGTTTTATGACTGTGATATGTATATTCCGTCGACATGTTTTGGTAAAAATTCGATGACACATTACAATACATTTGATGAGTTGCCTCGAAAAAAGGGGTACGGGATTGTATTTCATGAAAATAAAAGGGAAAATATACAAAAATTCAAGGACATTGATTGGTCCTCCGTCGCCTTTTTATCAACAAATTCGGCTTATAATATACGTTCTTCGCAAATAATCGAGCAATTTACATAATAATTCGTTGAATGAATTCACCTATCGATTCAAATGTGGTTTCTTCTGTTATTTTTATTGTATTGCCTTGTAATATGCATTGTTCGTTTAATTTAGGGGTGGTATCTAGTTTGAATGCGCCCGATTTTTTCCTCCAACAGAATGATCGAGTCGGGAAATAAGGTTCACATTTGACACAGTTTTTATATTGTTCTTCTGTAAAATTAGGAAATATGGTTAAATAGACACATTGTGGGTCGACATCGATAAACGCCATATACTCGGCGTGCCATGGAAATTCACCGAGTTCATGTTGGTAACTTGCGTTGCCTCCACAGTGTGCGGTTTTTATTTCTACGGTTTTTCCCTTTATGATTCCGTCCCCCGCTCCTCCGCCGATTTTTTTTGTTTTTGTACCATCGATGTCAGATTCGACCTTTGCGTTTTTACAAATGTTTCCAAGGAACATTTCTCCGACATTACCAATATTGTTTGATTGTAGTCCGGGTAAATGTTTATAATGGCTATTTTTCCATATATCGGTCCGTTCTTCCTTAATTTTTTGTTCGTCGATAATACCAAGGAGTGATGCTACTGGTGTATCTGCATTAACGGTAATATTATTAACGATGGACGGATTTTCATTCGTACTAGCAATATTTTCAGTAGGAGTATTTTCGGTTTCTTCAGTAAAGGACTCCATTGGGAATGCTATTTCGAGTTTAGAAATGGCCGTATGATAATCAAATTTATATTCGGTCCCTAGATATCGGATGATTCTATTCATGTGTATGATATTATACGAGTGATATATCGTGTACGCATTTCAATTTTATACTAAACATCACTTGTTTTTGTTTACTATTGATCGTTGATGTACTTGATACATAGCAGGGTCTCGGTGATGATGCGGATTATTATGAGGTCTCAAGTGTTCGGTATCTATTGAAATATCGAATATCGGTCGACCGGTTTTATAAAATATATTTAGTTGTCGTTGTCTCCATTTTTCCTGTTTTTGTGCGATTGATTCACGATGAAACTCGTGATTGAGTGTATAACTATTCATTATGATATATATTTTGAGAACATAATAATATTAAGTCATTGTTCTCGAAATATATTTACAGAAACTATATAGATGTATTGATACGAGAATAAGAAATAATGATATTAAATTTATTTGTATTACTAGCCTACGTGTGTAGTATTTCTGCGGAGTATGCCCCCGTTGCAACATTAGATCTTCCAACGTATATGGGTCGTTGGTATCAAGTATATAAGAATCGGTTTGATATGTCGTTTCAGGGCGATGGTACGTGTTCGGTTGCTGACTATGGACTAACTTCTACAAATGTTACGGTTTTAAATAGCCAATGTGATTCCGATGGTAAATTGGATCAGATCAATGGATACGCATTTTACCTACCAGGAGACAGTGGCGGGAATCTGCGAGTGTCATTAGAAGGGGTACCTAGATCGGCACCATATTGGGTAATTGAACTAGGTGAAATTCGTAACGGTCAATATCAGTATTCGATTGTTTCAGATGACAAGCGCGTGTCGTTATTTGTTTTAGCGAGAAACGTAAGCAGTTATTTTACAAACTATGACACTGCCGTGAAAGAATCACTTGAAAATTATGGATTTACAAATTATTTCAATAAGCCGATTCCTATGATTCAGGAAGACTGTGATTATACGCGTTATACAAACTAAATTCCATATTTTCTAACTCGACGTAATCCCGAATAAAATTGATTACAGTAATATTGTACTGTATTAGATAATAATATAACAACACCAATATGACATATTCCCATTGTTCTAATTCTGATATAAGATACGTCGAATTGGCCGCAACGGAGGCATATAAGTCAACGGTGAATTATCGACATGGATGCATAGCGGTTTCGTCGGGTAAGGTTATTGCTAGAGGGCATAATCACGATCGAACTATTTCTAGGGATGGATTAATCAGTAACAATGTATGTTCGTGTCATGCGGAAATAGACGTACTCCGCAAGTGTTTACGAATGAATCGTACAAAAAAAATTTCATTATATATTGCGAGATTAGGAAATCAAAATAACATGCTATCTTCAGGACCGTGTATAGAATGTTATAAACAAATGAAAAAGTTTGATATAAAGACCTTGGTGTATAGTGAAAGTAATGGTAATATTACAAAAACAAGGATGAGAAACTTCATTTCGAATCATGTTAGTAGTGGTTCTAGAGCATTCAATTCAAACCGAGTAACACTTCTTCATTTGTGATATTTAGGTAAATCCGTGATTCGCTGTTTATATATTACACACTCCGAATATAGGTCATATACAATATTACAGTATTCATAATTCGGATGATCTTTTTTGATTTGTTCGCAATATATTGTCTGTGTGGATAAAAATTTACAATAGTCATCTATTCTGTGTTCTTTCATAGCCTACTGTATAATAATATATAACATGTATTTTTATATTATTCGTTGTAATACGTAATTAAATGTGATTACTTATTATATAATTATGGATCATTTGAAAGTGGCTATAAACGATTACGCGCTTCCTGCCCCTATTTCAACCCAAATAGAAATAGTATTGTCAGAAGTTGTATTAAATTCTCACGCGAATATCACCGTACATCTATTAGATGCTAACGGTCATTTGTTAGAAAACAAATTTATAAAGGTGGAAGGAGACGAGTATGAAAATTGGTCTTCTGATGACAATTATATTGTAGAGTTGGTATTGACAAAACTAGGTTTAACAAAGTCCGCATAAACGGTATAAACACGAATTATGATATATAGTAATGGATCTAAATACGACCGTCAATGATTCGACTTTAGTGTCTAACCTGTCTGAAAAAAAAATTAATGATGATAATGATGCCCTGAATACTATGGTGTCTTTTTTGAGTGTCGCCCAAAAACGTGGGGCGTTCAGCATAGATGAATCCGCCAAATTATGGGAATGTATTAAGCGTTTCGTTCAGCCATCATCTAACTAATTTTCCCTTTAATATGATGTATTGTATACATATATCATATTACAGTAATCGAGTTGCGTATCTAGATAAATTCCTGACAATCGCGTATAAATTCTTCGTCTGATTTCTTAATAGGATCTTGAAATCGACCTTTTAGTAGAGTACTTATTATAAGATTGAGGTCATCTTGTGACGCATCAAGTCGTAATATTTCCCCTGTTTTAATGTTAAATATTTTGAATGTTTTATCTTCAAATACTTCGGTGTAACTGTGTCGCATTCTCCACAACCATGCGTAAATAATAACCTGTACTAGGTGTTCGACAGTAATTTCAGACGTACATTTCAGTTCCCATGCGATTGTTTCACTAATCAAATCTACCCGCCCAGTGAATCGGAATTGTTGCGATGTATCAAATATAGTTTGAAGATATTCGTCTATTTTTAGATGTTGTTCGTCTACGGACTCGTGAATGATGGTGTCTTCTACTGATGGCATATGGTTCTCGCAATCGGGTCCAATGACTTCTCGTAATCTATTTTTACAAGCCAATATCATATCATCGGTTAACCAGTTATATTCATCAATATCAATTTGTTTCAGTTTGAAATAAAGAGTCTCTTGAACGGCAACGCTCACGTTTGCCACATACAAATAATCATTGATGGTTTCTATTTTGGCAGGAAGGCTCTTTACAATATCTTTCAAAAATGTATGATCGTTTGTTCTCATTTTATCCATGCATTTGTCAATAACTTCAAATAATACATTTCCACGTTGAATATTATCACTTTCTTCCGAGGTTTCGGTAAAGATCTCTTTCAAATAATCATAATACATACATGGTATCGCAATGCCGTTTAAATCGCTAACTTCTTCGAAATAGCCCTTTCTAGTTTCAATAACACTGGGTATATCAAGTAAGATAGGTTGTTCGGTTTCTTTTATAAATATTCGATCAATAATAGGCGATATGGTTTCAATGACGCTTTCTGAAATGAATTTCACCATGTCGGTTGGTGTTAGAATATGTTTTTTGACGCCCATATCATTTAAATCATTCGTCTCTTCGTCTTGAAAGATGGATTTATGATGTCCTCGAAATTGAATATAATCACATTTTTTCATTTCAATGTGGCTTTTTTTTAAGAATTCTAGTGGTCGATCATTGGAATAGTTATCACTTTCTAGTAAATAGAGGCCATCGGTTGCGCGTGTTGCTGCTACATATAGTGTATTCGGACATGTATCTCTAGGTAACGTTCTAGCATTGAATCGAAAATACGCATTATCAAATCCAACGACAAATACATATTTCCGTTGTCTTCCTTTAACACTGTGAAATGTTGAAAATACAACTTTCCCGTCAATTACACGTTCATCTATTTTGTCGCCCTCCAACATAGGTACATGACAGGGTATATCTTTTTCCACCAATGTATTTTCCAATCGGCGTATATTGCTATTGGCACCTTTGACAGATCCCCCTAATACAAATATATCACTTGGTTTGACACCCGTTTCAAGTAGTTTTGTTATTTCAGCATATACTACTCGTGAAATATTACCACGAGAATTACGAATATAGGTAACTACATTGCCGTCGCGACATGCGTTCATCCGTTCTTCTCCTAGCATTACATCGTTTACAAAATGACGTATTTGATTGGTAATACGAAATGACATTTTCATGGTTCGTTTTTGAAATCCAACATTGGATAAATTATATAACCCATCCCATGTTTTATCTGCCATTGTTAAAAACCGTATATCGGCACCTTTGAAATCATACAATCCCTGCATATAGTCACCTAAAATCAATAATTGTATATTCGTACCCATATCTTTGATAAATTTCACCATTAACTGAAAGTATAACAACGTCATATCTTGACATTCATCCAATACGATCATATCATATTGTGGTATGGGAGTTTTTGGTTCTATCTCTTTCAACAATAGTCTACGTATTTCAGTGTCAGTATAACCAGTAGATAAATAATGTCGCTTTGCAAGACTATGATAGGTATGGACTGTTAAATTATGAATTTCATTTCGTTCAACTGTCTCCTTAACATCTTTCCGTAAAGACGCATTATACGTGAGTTGTAATATATTTTTGTCGGACATTTCTCTAGCAATTGATAGAATAAGAGTGGTTTTTCCAGTCCCTGCAACCGCATCTACCATGACATTATGTCCTTGTTTTACAGTGTCTAGAATGTCTTGCTGTTCGTCACTTAATTGTATCATATAATATAGTTCGTATTGGTCGGTATATTATATACGTTTATTTACCTTTATACCAATTCTATAAATTAACCATCAATTTTTAACAGCGGAATGCGTATGAAAATATTGCTACGGCAATAAGTCCGAGTACAAGTCCAACATGATAATGATATTGCATATCGCGGTACATTTTGAGCCAAGCATTGGTTTGTTTGGGGGTATCGATATGTTCTAACATGTACGTTTTCTTTGGTGTTAGTATATAGTAAAAATAGTTAATTATAAAAGCAGAGGTAGTGGAAAGGCATATCATCGATATGGTAGAGAATGTTCTCTTTGTGAACCATATATTGTATAAAATAAACAGAATGGCTACACTGAACCCTAATAGATAACCGGTATAATAAATACGGGTACGTTCATCGACAATTTGTTTGTATGTGCCTCGTAAATGATCGGGCAACTGTTTTTCATAAAGTTTGGTAGTTTCATTATTTGACATCGCATTTGTCATGTAAATCATTGCAACAATAAATGCTACGGAAATAGAACATGTTATTCTACACGCCATTATATATTATTAGGGAGATAATTACATTTTCATATTTCGTTGTGTTTTTCTACTGGAAACCTGTTTACGAAATGTTACGTTATTTTGTAGTCCACGAAGAAGACGCATTTGCGATAATGCGTTTTTTCGAGTGGAACATTTCGCGAAAGTTCTCTTTGTAATGGGATTATATACACGATAACATGGTTTGTTTCGTACCTTTCGTATTTTATACGGCATTATATATACATAATAGATTAATTGTTCTCGTACTGACAATTATTTATGTCGTTTATTTTTCCTTTTTGCAAATAACTTGATTTTCTCGGAGTATAGTTTGTCGGCATATAGAAGAAGATCGTTTTCTCCTTCAATTGAAAAGTTGTTTTCTGCAAAATGATTAAATATTTTGGCGATTCTATTTTCAGGATGAAGTGTTTCGGCAATTAGGTTGTTTACTATCATTTTGTCGTGTTTTTCAAGAAGTACATTGTATAAAACACATCCGTCATATTTAATAAATTCAACGTCCTTAATCACATTAACAAGATCCTTTGCTTTATTCATTTTTCCTTGATAGAAAAAACTATGATTCATTGAGGTAATCGTGTCTTGACATGGAATATTCTTGCTAAACGCATCCTTTTTGATACATACAAGTTGTTTTTCTTTCGTAATTGTCCGTGTAATCGCAATTATTTTCTTACCTCGAATAGTATGTCGTTTGACATTAATACTATTGATAGAAATAACTCCTTGATCGCACGAAATAGGTGTACCTGCGGGGAAACAAATTACACTAAGTCCGGCATTTTTTAGTTGCCTCTTTGTATATCCCGCATCAAGTAACTGTTGTTGCGAATATCCGGCATTAATTAATTCCATGACTTGAAAATTATATTCTTTTAATGGAGAACCTTGTATATTTTCATTATATGCGTCTATTGCAGAATCTAATACATTCTTCACTACAATAGAAAATTTGGCGGTTGTATTAAAATCTCCATATGATGCGATTAAGATGATTTCGTACGCACGCTTATTTTCATAATCAAACGTATGTTTTGCTACTATTTTACTACCATCTAATTCAAATGCGTCGGCATCGGGACCTGCTAATGTAAATGTAATTGGTTCGCCTGTATTTTTTAATACATCAATATTCGAAACAAATATTGAGTTCTCGTCGACGCTTGTATTTTCTAGTCCAACAATTACGCGTGGAAAAAACGAAACGTCCCCATTTGTGGTATTAAATTTTAAGGTATGATCGTTAATGAAATTATAGTAAGTAGTATACGTAAGGGCATTTACATATACAATTGCCGAAGGAGCCAAATTATAAAACGATGCGTTACCGATATTTGTGGTACTATCTGAAATATTTATAGACGTTGCGGATGTATTATTGTAAAAGGCAAATGCACCAATTGTATGTACGGCACTAGGAATAATATGGAAGGTCAACTTCGTAGCATTTCGAAACGCATTGTCACTAATAGTTGTTACTGTATCGGGAATAGTATATTCCGTATATGGTCCATTTGGTGGGTACTGTATAAGTATAGTTTTATCTTTATTAAATAAAACGCCCTCGGGAGTAGACGAGTATGTTGCATTATTGACGTGAACTGTGATGCGTTTTAAATTATTGACTTCTAAAAATATAGAATCGCCAACGGACAATACTGATTCAGGTATATGAACTTCTTCTAGGTGAATAGCGTTTCGAAAAGCATATGGTTCTATAGATTCTACACTAGTGGGTATAGTATAATTTACAGTAGTCTTTTGAGGTGGATATAATAGTAATCTCGTTTTTTGTTTATCAAACAATACTCCATTTTGGGAAGAATAAACAGCATTTCCTCCGACAACATTTATTGTGGTCCCGCCAAATCTCAAGTTACCAATATGAGTTACAGAACTCGGTATAGTCAAAGTTTGCACTAGGTCGGTTTTATAATAAACATTTTCTCCTATATGTGTCACGGTTGCCGGTATGTTAATTGTACTTAAATTCGCCATCCAACTAAATGCACTGTCTTTTATATGAGTGACGCCATTTGACAAAGTTACACTAGTTAATCGCGTAGCCAATTTAAATGCGTTATCCGATATTATTGTTACTGATGATGGTATAGTATATTCTGTATCTAATTTTGCCACTGGATAATGTAGTAATTGTGTCTGTGTTTTGTTAAACAATATTCCGTCTTGAGATAAATAGTTAGAATTTTCGGAATCCACTAGAATTTCTGTTAATAGAGGCGTTGATCCAAACGTTTCATATCCAATACTACTCACATTTATCGGAATTGAGATTGTGGTTAATTTCACAGTACCATAAAACGCATAATCTCCAATATGTGTTACCGAATTTGGTAAATTGACAGTAGTCAAACTTGACATTTTATAAAACGCATAATCTCCAATATGCGTTACAGAATTTGATATAGTAATTGTGGTTATATCAGTGGATAATTTAAACGCATAATTTCCGATACTAGTATAATTATTGATAACTACTGCATATACATTATGATCCAAATACATCGTACAATTTATTAATTCACCAGATCCACTAAAGGTAGCTATTCCATCTGTAATTGTAACTGACATTATATATATATGGTTAAAATACAGCTGAACTCATAACTTATTATATTTATATACTATAAATCATACATCAACTTAAAATCAAGACAGAATGAAAAGTTCGAATTATTCATTGGCAGAATGCGTCCATGTTCGTCAAACAAACGAATGCGAAGGCGTTGAATATCGACTGGGCCGAAATATCTTCTAGGTTCGGATACAATATTCAAATCATTTTCAACAATAGTACTAAAATAGGCTCCTTTTACAGATATCCTCGCTAGAATATTTGGACTCATGATTGAATTATTAAATACATTAATAAATTGATTATTAGCACTGTTTGCATAATCATCCACTGCCAAATATACATATCGTAATCCATTCGGTTCTATTACAGTGTCCGCCGTGTAAGATATCGCACCTTGGTATATTTTCTGAATAAATCCAAGATTCCACCCAATTTTTGTCGAAACTTCTGTTTTGTCAACATTTCCATGTATATTTCTAGTAAAATCGAGGTTTATGTTTGTAATTAAACCTTCATTTGATCTAGATGGTGAAACGGTTACTTTACCGGTACCCGATCCGGATTCAGTTAGATCATATGTGAATACAATATTTGAAAAAATATCAGTAGAACTTACTAAATTACCGTCTTCAATCTTATTCGTTAATAGGTTATTGATGGTATTAATTAAATCAACAGGATAATAGTTACCGTCAGGTATAATAAATACTCTTGATTCCGTATTTGTTTTTTCCGAATCGTTCAAATCCGTATACGTTACTTCCAAATATAGATAATTATTCCCCAAACTCGATGATATTCCATAAAATGAAATCGGCAACTCAAGTGATGATAGGCTCATAGATACCACTTTATTGAATTTCACTGGCATTTGCAATAAAAAATCCGAACTTTGGGTTTCATATAGTTTGTCCCGAAATCGCGTATCTATATTTACACTTTTAGTAATGACACGGGTATTTAACTGGTTTAATTTACCGGGTAAGAACTCACTATTTGTAGAATAAATGAACTGTGTTTCGGGATGATCGATGAGTTCATTTGTTCGCGGTTCTACCTCTTTTGAAATGGGCGTATTCATCGTATCTAATTTATAGTTATTGGGTATAGTAGTAGGTGCATTCATTTTCCCTTTCCTGCATTTAACAAATATCAACCAATTCTTTGCTAATTCTAGAAATTCAATCAAATCTCGTTTAAATCGTTTATTTATATGACCGCTAGACAAGAGTTGTTCTCGAATGCTATATTCTTTTAATTCAATATCACTTTCACTATAGTTTCCATTTGAACTTATTTGAAAAAAACGCTCTAGATCATTAATATTATAGTTATTTATATCTAAATCAAGATTTTCCATTCCTTAATACGTGTATATTAATATATCACTATATCATTTCAATAATATAGTAATTACCCAATATTTTATATCTCCATACATATATACTATGTCAATAGCAACATTAAAGCGTAAAACACAAGCCAAATATAATAACATGAGTGTAGGTGCACCTGGAGGATTTTCTTTAAATGGAACACATCGTAATCAAGGGTATGTAGGACAAACATCTTTATCGCGTTCTCTGCCAAGAACATTACAGCAGGGCCATGGTGGTTGTTGTGGCACTTATAACAATGTACCAGTTGTAATGTCTAGTATTAAATCTACTGAAGATTCTACAACTATAAAACGAAGTGTTCTCGGAACATCCGGAATGATAAGTAATAAATATAGAATGACACGTCGACCATACCCATATGGTAGTGTGAAACCGGACAGTAACAATCATAATGTCGACCAAAATACGTATATTACAAATTTACGAAAAAAAACATTCAGTGAAATTAAGAAAGCAAATGACCCAAATAATACTACCTGTTTGAACGCAAACGTTTCTGCTCTCGGGGAATGTAACAACGGTAAAAAGATATGTAGTTATACACGTTCGGCGAGCGAGTTTTTGCCTATTTCATCGGGTGACTATATATACCAACTAGGAGAACAATGTCAAGAAAATGACATTATAGTAAAACGTAAAAATCAAGGTATGCCGTTCGCTTGTTAATATAAAATTGAAATTTTTGAAAATAATAGAATGATTTACATTATATTATTCACATCAATATGCCCGTTCAAACTACACCAACCAACGATCCTGAATTAAACGCGTATTTGCAAAGTTTATCGCCCAAGGAATTGAAGGGGTATTATATTGCGAAGGATCATCTTGGAATGACCTATCAGTACAACAAAACAATTGGTTACTTGGCGTGGAAAACAAAACAATCTAATTAATTAAAGGCGATGATTGTCTATTCTTAAAATCTTTATAACTTAATACCTTCATCTGAAGGTCATTTTCTCCTGTTAAATTATTCAACATATTAGAATGAAATCCGTTCAACGAATTTTGTTTGGTTGAGACATCTACCTTTTGTAAAAGTGAATAATTCGTAGTTTTACCAAGACAAATAAACCGATTTCGATAATATATTTTCGCGGGTATTTCATCTTTATAGTGAACGGTATTTGTTTTCTTATATTTCTTTAATTTTGCAAATGCTGATTTGGAGGATTGAATTGTTCTCGTCGTATCATTAACAGGATTCTTTTTTTTATCTACCATGTGAATTTGAATGAACGGAGATGGATAAATAGCAGGTGTAATTTCATCATCTACGAAAAAATCCCTACAATAATAAATTCTAACATATTTCATTGCCACCGCATTTAATATGGTGTATGGAATACTATATGCGTCAGAATAATACGAGAACCCCAATTTATACGGATCATAGAACATAATAATGTTCCCCCTAGGTGTATTTTCTATCAACACTCGTTTCTTCCATGTGCGTTCAATTTCATTGTTATATTCAATTACGCATTTCGCATACTCTTCTTTTATATAAAACTCTTTCTGTATATTCGAATTTATATTTTCGTTTACGTTAATGTTCTCAAATGTAGATTTAAACCTTACGATAGACGCATCAACATATTCTTTTGTGCTATCGGTCGAGGATGATTTCTTTTCGGATTTCGTACTATATGTTAGATATTTCATAGCACGTGAAATCAACACATTTCCACCAATAAAAAGTATTGGTTTTATTATCTTATAAACATGTTTATAAAATACATGTTTAAACGCGTACTGTTGGAAAGGTTTGATAAAAAAATCCATAGTTAGGTACACTATTATAATCATATATATTTATGCCGTTTATTAGTTTTATTTATTAGTTATTGGATTTTTAATTTTTCATTGCGTGTACTTCTGACAATCGTAGATTGAATAAATCGCTTATTTCAGAATTTAGAAATGGAACTTCGATACGATCGTATGTTTGGTATGGATTGTCCGGATGCATACATACTAGATACAAGTTCGTTACCTTTTTACCGTATTTATGTTCTAATATTGTCTTGTATACGTTCAATTGAAGTGCATAATGCCAAAAGTTGGTGTCGGGTAAATGCGAAATACATGGCGTTGTCGCATACTTTCCAAAGTTCGTTTCATGTTGAATTTCTTTACATCGTTTCCAATCATAGATTTGTAGCGTTCCGTCAGGATTTTCAAATATCATATCAATTGAACCCGATAATTTCAGTTCTTCGTAATACACCATCCATTCAGTACGATATGGTTTTAGGTCACCACTCATATCTTCCGTGAATTTGCGAAAATATTGGAACTCTACGCTATCATTAACTACATCCTGCTTATTATAATAACATTCAATATCATAGTGCATTTTTGTACCCGCTTGCGCTGCTTGGTCTCGGTTATTATCCCACATCTTATTTATATCATCCCGGGTCATTTTGTAATACTTATATGATGGGTCAGTATCCCACTTCTTACTGTTTAAAATATTTGTAATAATTTTATCTGAATTAAATTCCGAAAAATGCCGATGATTCCATGTAGTCACGGAAGTATATCCTCCGCGATCGCCCAAAACCGTATAAATATGCGGACCCTCTTCAAACGAAATGTCCTTATCGCGTTCATGTGGATTTTGTTCGGCCAAATAGGTAGGTACCGGATTTTCGAAAATGCTTTGTGATTCACTCATTGTGATGTGTATTGATAAAAAAACATTCATGAGATTATGTATTTCAATTTTCTATGCTGTATCTGTGTACTCAATTACTGTTTTAGGTGTTTGTTTAATCATATCAAATATATGTTTTCGTAATTTTTGAAATCGAGTTTCTTCTGACATTCGCTTACCTCCAAGTATTTTTCCATAGTACTCTAGGTACATCTCGTTATATGTCTCTTCGGTTTCTACCCTATCCTTGTTTACGTCATACCAATGTTCTTTAAAATCATACATGAATTGGTTTGATATGCGACGTAAATATTTATCTAGATCAGTTACATTAATTTTCATCCATCTATTCACTTTGTTTTCATCTGTCTTGAATATGTAAAATGAAGTTGAATTGTCAAATGTACGAATAGGTAAACGCATAATATCGAAATTATTTATTGCCGAAGATATAACCGATTTCAAACCGGATAACAAATCGTCGTCATATACAGTTTGTAAATATTTTGGAATCTCACTCAATATATTTTGCTTAACCCATTCAGAGAACGTTATATCCATTCTTTCAAGAGTCTCTGGACTATTCATTAATTCTAATATATTTTGTTTCTTTCGCGCTACCTGATGAAGCCGTTTATTTTCTTTTTCTAATTTATCAACACGAACGGATAAGTGCTGAATGAATTGATACATTTCATGATGTGAAGGGGCAGGTGCTAACATATCAATTTCATTGTTTTGTTCTCGACGCGATTTAAATGTAAATTCACAACACTGAATATGTCGATCATAGTTGAACTTTTCCCTATATTCACGCTTACAGTACCGGCAATCATATGTACTTGATGTGGTTGTCATTGTATTTAATATATTTCATGTAATATACTGTGTAGCAGTTATTCAATTTTACAATCCCCGTTTAGTGAGTATTTAGAACAATTAATTTATCGCATATGTGTATATAATGCTAAAGTCAATTTTATCAAATAGTAGAATACAAACGATCACCTTATCATTGCTTGGGTTATTTACAGTAACACAATCACTCAAATATATGAATTTATATGAAGGACTTGAGAACAATGACACAAATTTTAAAGTTAGTGATAATCATAAAAAAATAGCACGAACATACGCCTTTTAAACATGACAACGCAATAACGTATGAATTATATATAATTTATCGCATGGTATATTATATATAACAAATGAGTCAATACTTCGATAAAAACAATTTGTTTTTAGAACCAAAGGTAAAACAATATGGTAGTCATATGGTTATGACAAACGTACATAAACCAATAAAAACAAAATATATAAATTTAGATACTAGGTTTAGTGACGATTATAATGATTCGTCGTCTACTAACTACAATCTTACTTTGCCTGAACGAATAAACGAGATTAAGTCCATAACAGTTACCAATATAGAATTACCCATGTCATTTTATAATATTTCATCATCGTTAGGAAATAACAGTTTTCAAATTGTAAATCATTCAATAAACGGAAGCGCTCCATATCTCAACGCAATGGAAACTGAGAACCGAAATGATAATAATGAAATTGTAGACACAATTATCATACCCGATGGAAATTACTCTATTTCAGATTTGAAAACCACGATTAATGCAGAAATGGATAAATTGAATCGGGTTCCTAAAAACGCGAACGGAATGCTTGTAGTGAATTCTAGCGGAAATGTAGTATATGAATCTAATGGAACAACTATGATTACTTTAACAAATACGAACGCTCCATTTGATACCAATGGAGAATTAGTATATGATCGAAATCAGAATGGTGATTATATTTTAGACAATTACGGAAATTTTAGAGTGACATTATTAAATTCTAACCTTGTATGGATTAATGGAGCGCCCGCAAATACAAATGATCTACAATTTGACTATTATACAAAAGGATCAGGTGGTATTCAATGCTATTTTTATTCGAATCGTTCTAATATAACCGTACATTTTGCAGTAAACGAGAAGGGTACATTTGATAAATATAATTTTAAAGCAAAATTAGGATGGATTATGGGTTTTCGTAAAATCAGTTGTAATATTAGTTATAGTTCTCAATCTATTGTTGGTACTTACGATCCAATGAATGGATTTGGTCCTGCGGGACAACCATTGACTTATGGAGAGTTCTTGGCCGATTTAAATTCGTTACGATACGTTTATCTTGCGATGGATGAATTTAATAAAGGCGCGCAAAATTCATTTATATCGCCAACCCATTCATCGTTGTTAAATAAAAACATTATCGCGCGTATTTCACTTGACCGTTCCAATTATGGATTTGGTACTTATTTGCCTGCGAACAATCAAAATGGACTGTTATTGAGTGATAGACGAGAATACAATGGAAAGATTGACCTTCATAAGTTGAAATTACAAATAGTGAATGAAATGGGAATTCCATTGCCACTAAATGGGTTCGATTTCTCACTCTGTTTAGAACTAGAGCACGATTAAATATAAAATTGAAATCAACATACTATATTTGAATTCAATAAACACATCAACCACAATGAGTGATTTTGAAAAGACAATAGAACAATTTAAATGCAATGTTGACGATAAACCCAAAGATCCCTCCGTGAAATCTATAACAACTCTAGCGAGTTCAACTGACGTATCAACTACTAATCCGACTATAACATTATCAAACGAACAAAAAATCGCATACAGAAAATTTATAAATGGTGAAAATATATTTATAACAGGGCCTGGGGGAACTGGAAAAACACATCTGATAAGACATTTAATTAAATTTTCAAATAGCATTAATAAAAACATTCCAGTATGTGCGATGACTGGATGTGCTGCCGTATTATTGGAATGTAATGCTAGAACATTACACTCGTGGAGTGGGATAAAATTGGCGAAAGGAACAAAGGATATGGTTATTAATAATGTTATTAAAAACAAACACGCGACTAAAACGTGGAAATTGGCAAAAGGGATTATTTTGGATGAAGTTAGTATGTTGTCTAAAAAGGTTTTCGAAATTATTGAAAATATAGCCCGTATTGTGAAAAAAGACCCGCGTCCATTTGGTGGAATGCAGGTCGTATTTACAGGCGATTTCTTTCAATTGCCACCAGTAGGCAACAATGAAGATAATGAAACATCGCAATTTTGTTTTGAATCACCTAGATGGGACATGGTATTCAAACCTGAAAATCATATCGAATTAACTACAATGTTCCGTCAAAGTGATCCGTTATATATTGACATATTACAACAGATTAGAAGAGGTAGTTTAGATTCAGATAAGCAGACGATATTGAAGTCTTATGTAAATCGAAAATATGATTCAGAAACAACGAATGGATGTGTCCCGACCAAGTTGTTTCCATTAAGGTCTAAAACGGATTTCGTAAATTCGATGATGTTTAAACGACTTGCTGAAAAGGAATATGTATTTGAAACTATCCGAAAAATAGATTGCACGACCCATTTAGATTCCACCAAACCGATTTCATTTGAAGAAATGCGAAAATGTCGTTCATTAAATGAACGTGAAATCGGATATGAACTAGATTTATTATCAAATAGTATTCCATCGTCCCAAATAATACGATTAAAAAAGGGCGCGATTGTTATGTGTACGGTAAATCTAGATATGGATAACGCTATATGCAATGGTTCACAAGGAGTTGTCATTGATATTAAAGAAACACCAAGTGGTACAATATTACCAACCGTGCGCTTTTCAAATGGGATTGAAAAAACAATATCTCCCCACTTTTGGCAGTCAGAAGAATATCCCACAATAGCAGTCGGTCAATATCCATTATGTTTGGCATGGGCGTTAACGATTCATAAAATACAAGGCGCAACGTTAACCATGGCAGAAATGGATATCGGCCAAAGTATATTTGAATACGGTCAAACATATGTAGCACTCTCGCGAATTAAGTCACTCGATGGCCTATATTTATCGGCATTTTACAGTAAAAAAATATCGGCAAATCCCAAGGTCACTGAATTTTATAAAAATATGTCAACTAATGAAGTCGCGATATCAGATAATATAGACAATACTGTGAAAAATAATCAAGAACAAGATGCAAATACACAATCCGTCTCTTCTGACGTAAAAATTATCAAACTATAATCTATCATAATTATATAATATAATGGTGGCTGGCAGTATATTACCAATGGCGATTCATAATAACAAATTGTATTTTTTATTCGGTAAAGAAAACCCATTAGAAAAAAGCGCAAAGGGATGGTCTGATTTTGGTGGTAGATTGGAAAATTCTGAAACGCCATTTTCGGCGGCGATTCGAGAAGGCAGTGAGGAATTAACTGGTTTTTTAGGAAACAAAGCACAATTAAAAAAACTAATTCGCAATAATGGCGGTGTATATAAGTTAAAACATAACCAATACCACATACATCTATTTTGTATGAAATATGACGAGAACCTTCCTGTATATTTTAACCAAAACCACTCTTTTTTATGGAACAATATGGATCATGATGTATTACATAAAACCAAACTGTTTGAAAAAATAGAAATTGAGTGGTTTTCAATCGAGGATATGAAAAAAAAACGCAAGGATTTTCGTAATTTTTATCAACAGATAGTCGATTTATTGCGTGACGATATTGATAATATACAATCGTTCGCCAGTAGTCGGCTTATAAAATGATAATACCATTTTAGTAAGATACATATAAAAAATATACATGATAACTATATACGATTATCATGTCTTGGAAGCAATATGGTGGAATACGCAAAAATGATAAATTAAATAATATAGGAATCGGTACTATTGTCGCTGACGATATTATATTAAGACAGGTCAAAGTAACTACTCATATATTTGATGATACCATCGTCGCAAAAAAGGATATTCAGATACATCGTAATTTGGATGTTAGTCAAAATGTAGATATAAGTGGTGATATGGTAGTCCATCAAAATATATATGGTTTAAATTATGTACTTAATACGAATCGAGATATATCATTAAATATCGAAAAGGCGGACGGGTTCCGCTCCTATATTTCATCTGACATATATAAAGATTGCATTGGAATTGGCACAAACAAACCATATGCGTTTGTTGATATTAGTTCAATTGAAATCGATAGTTTTGCTATCAGAAATAATAAACCCTATATACGAAATATATTAACTCAAAATCAAAATAATTCGGGTATTGTACTTGATACAAATGGTGACACCGCGGGTATTCGATTTTTTCACCGAGATGTTAGTAATACAAATGCGGTTCCAATATCAAATATAACAGTGGATACGTCTGACAGTACACTCACATTGGATAGTAGTTTCAATAATATTACATCTCGTAATACCACAACGATCGCAAGTGAGTTAGGTACAAATATAACAACGCACAAGGGTGATATTTCCATGAATGCCGAATCAATTTACATTACTAGTTTAAATGGAGATGTTTATGTATCTTCAGAAAATTCAACTGGCATTGTGAGTATAACCGGTGACGTAGACATTAGTTCGAATGAAGGAAATATTACGATTTCATCGAATGATGCGACTAGAATGCGTTCCGCAGTTAGAATTTCGGAACGGGATACCATTTTAAATTTGAAAAATGAACCTCTTACTATATATGATAACGCACAGTCGACCCCGTTTGTTTACGATTACTATAATAATAATAGTTTAACTACGGGACATTCTTCCGTCCATGTTGCAATTGATAATTCAAGTACCACTTTTTCCCATTTATTAACACCCGATACAAAAGGTCTTTCTATTGGAGGCGGTGCACATGTATATGATACATCGCGTTCGATGGGATTTGTTGGACTGGCTACTACTGACATATCTTTTTTACCAGTACAGTCATATGTATCGAATTCAGACACAGTATTATCTCGTACAACAATGGGCGTCAATACGTATGTTCCTCGAATGAATAAATATGTAATGGATGTAAATGGTCCAACGCGAATTGGAAATGGAGAGTTGCATCCAATGGTATATCATTCATCCAAAATTACGAGTATCAAGTCTTCGAGAGATAATCCGTCGTATATATTTGCGGGCGGAAGACGAGAAAAGATGAAAGGTACAGACAACAATTATCCCACATTTGGATTTGCATCAACGGACGCAGGTGAATCATGGACTAAAATAATCGTAGATAACTACATTAATGGGAGGACGAACGATATGTTTGTCTACTGTACTGGAAAATACGCATATACGTTAACATCTAATACGAGACTAAATCGTTATAATTTCGATACTGGGATTGTTGATTTATTTAATCATAAAATCAATAACATCCAGTCATCGGGAATATACGTGAAACATTTTAAGAATAATGAGGTCGACCCACTTATGATAACAATTGGACGACTAACTACCGAATCGAATACAACCAACAAAAACCGAATTTTTTGTACACAAATTAATGGTGATTTTAAGGATATTATTGATATACCCAGTATCAAAACTGCGGGAGCAGATTTTAAAGATATTGATGGGTTTGGTGACTCTGTATATGCTGTCGGAAATATTGGTATTGTTAATTTTAATATTAATGAAACTACTATTAGCGCAGAAAATTTAAATACTAATGTTAATATCACTGACACTCAATATAATACCGTTTCCGCATTTGATATTAGTAATGCAGTTGTAGCAGGTGAAGAATCAATAATGCATACTACAGATGCTGGCAAAACATGGAAGTCGGATAAGGTGTATATCAATGATAAATTATATGATTCAAGCTTTAACATAACCAAAGTATCCATGTTGCATGACGGCAGAGGTATGGCTATAGGAACATATAATATTAACCAAACGATAAAACGTGGTATCATATTGTATACACTTTCGGGATCGGGTAAGTGGCAAGATGTACCAAATGATCGCGCGTTTTATTCTTTTGGAAACGAAGATGTTTTACGTTCACTATCTATTAATGACTTTTGTATTTCGTCAAATGGGGCTTTCGCATTTACAAACGTAACAACTGATGTTTCGAATTCAGGTGGAGAAGAACTGTATAATAGTGGATCAAGTACAATATATTATGGTAAGTACCCCGCACTATTTGATGTATATAATAACAACGTTTTAGATGTTAACGGTGGAATGAATGTAAACGGGCAAATTTTACAGTTTTAATTATAGATTGTACGTAAATACATACAATCTATATTGACGGGGGTTTTGAGAATAATATAATTTGATTAACATAAACACGATATTATTTACACCCTTGGTAATATCTATTTAGTATTTTGTTTGAAACCGCAAATGTTTCTATCTGATAACTATATAGACTTGTACGATGGCCACGAATAATATTTGGCTAGACGACACAAAATCAAATCGCTTTATACAAACATATCTACAAGGGTATTTAGATATGAGCGGGGGCGATTTAAGATTAAGAAATCAAAATATTTTTGTCAACGATGGTGATATATCATTAAATGGTATCTTATCAGTAGCGAGTGATACATCACTAAATTCTCAATTATTTGTCGCGAATGATGTTTCTATGGATACTATCCTTATGGTCGGTGGAGATGTCAGTTTGAATAGCAAATTGTTCGTCGCGAACGATGTTTCCATGGATACTGTTCTTATGGTCGGCGGAGATGTCAGTTTGAATAGCAAATTATTTGTTGCGAATGATGTTTCCATGGATACTATTCTTATGGTCGGTGGAGATGTCAGTTTGAATAGCAAGTTATTTGTCGCGAACGATGTTTCCATGGATACTGTTCTCATGGTAGGGAGCGATGCCAGTTTGAATAGCAAGTTATTTGTTGCGAATGATGCATCTATGAATGCCATTCTATCCGTCGGTAGCAACTTAATGGTTGGTGGCGACGCCAGTTTGAATGGAAAGGTATTTATCGCTAATGATGTTTCTATGGATACTGTCCTTATGGTTGGAAGTGATGTTAGTATGAATTCCAAATTGTTTGTTGCGAATGATGTTTCTATGGATACTATTCTATCTGTTGGTAGAAAGTTAATGGTTGGAGGCGATGCTAGTTTGAATAGCAAATTGTTTGTCGCTAACGATGTTTCCATGGATACTATCCTTATGGTAGGAGGCGATGCCAGTTTGAATAGCAAATTATTTGTCGTGAATGATGTATCTATGAATTCCATTCTATCTGTTGGTAGTAACATAATGGCAGGGGGTGATGTCAGTTTGAATAGCAAGTTATTTGTGGTCGAGGATGTTTCTATGAATTCTATACTATCTGTTGGTAGTAACATAATGGTAGGAAGCGATGCCAGTTTGAACGGTAAATTATTTGTTGGGAACGACGTTTCTATGGATACTATTCTCACAGTTGGAAGTGATGTCAGTTTGAACGGTAAGTTATTTGTCGCGAATGACGTTTCTATGGATACTATCCTCACAGTTGGAAGTGATGTTAGTTTGAACGGTAAGTTATTTGTCGCGAATGACGTTTCTATGGATACTATCCTCACAGTTGGAAGTGATGTTAGTTTGAACGGTAAGTTGTATGTGGTCGATGATGTTTCCATGAATGCCATTCTATCCGTCGGTAGCAACCTAATGATTGGTGGCGATGCAAGTTTGAACGGCAAGTTATTTGTGGTCGAGGATGTTTCCATGAATACCATTCTATCTGTCGGTAGCAACCTAATGATTGGTGGCGATGCTAGTTTGAACGGCAAGTTATTTGTCGAGAATGATGTTTCGTTAAATGGTAATTTAAGTCTAGGTGGTGATTTTATCCCCGCAAATATTGTAACTGGTGGTTACGCCAAAATCGGAAGAACCCTTGATGTTAGCAATGATGTCGTGTTTGGATCAACATTAGATGTAAGTGGATCAACAACTATCCGCTCGTCATTACATGTTATTGGCGATGTCTCGATGGATACTGGTATTATAGTAGGAGGAGATGCTTCATTCAATTCAATGATGACGGTATCCGGCGATGTTTCATTTCATAAGAATTTGTCCGTTCAAAATAATCTAAATATTGTAGATGGTACGGTTACAAATAAACAAATTATAACCATAAGTAATTTACCATATTACTCATTGGGTCCTACGCCGTCGTTTACTAACGATGAAATTGACATATATTCTGATTTTTCTGGTAATCTATCTATACTCAATGGTAGATATGATATTTTAGCGAGTAGTATTCTTACCGATAATGGTATAACATACAATCCATCTAATGTTTTTGACGGTCATAATAATACGTATTGGGCTAGTTCAGACAATCAGTATGATGAATCAACATATACGGGTTCCATAAATACTGAAATCACTGAAATCAATGGTAATGCAACCACCATTTCAGGTGAATATATTGAGGTTACATTACCATTTCATATACGCTTACGTGAAGTATCAGTCGGTTGTATAAATAACCGCGATACTAATCAATCGAATAATGATAATATTAAGATACATGGATTATCTATTGTCGCTGAAAATAATAATATATGGTATCAAGTATATTCTTCAAATATAGATGATTTAGGTATTCATGATGTATCATCTATTGCTATCGATACCGATATTTATGCAAACAAATTTAGATACATTATTACGAAGATTACTGACCAGGTATTTAAAAACGCAATTGTCTCCGATTTATCATTCAGTGGAGATGTAATCGGGAGTACGATTCATATGAATAATGGTAGTATAGGTATAGGTGCCGATGATCCGCGTTCAGCATTAGAAGTAGTTGGTGATGTCACAATATCCAAAGTACACAGTGGTAAAAATACTAGTGATACCGATGTAGAACATGGCAGAATCAGTTGGTGTGGTAAAGATAACCATAAAACAGGAAGTTACATTCGATCTTATTTTGAAAAAGATACACTTGATACTTCGGGCAACCTTGCGTTCGGAACGAGTGACGGGTCAAACGATGCAGTAGATAGATTTATACTACACTCTGATGGGGTAAGTAATTTTATAAGTGACGTTTCAATGGACGCTAACCTCGCAGTTAATGGAGACGTTTCAATGAATTCAGAACTGTCAATCGGTGACGTAGCGCGGTTTAACGATAAAGTTGTTATAGGTAAAAACACAGTTGACAGAGAAAGCGATTATATATTAGACGTTAGTGGAAGCATACGAACAACTAACATTTCTATTACTAAAGATATTTCAACGACTGGTACAGTGGGTTCGGGAAAACTCGAACTTAACGACGGTACTAATACAAATATTGACTACCCGATCATTCAACCATCGAATGATAAAGAAGGGATCGATTTTGTCACGGGTGATTCTATTAACTTTCATATTAGTAAAAGTGGTGATATTTCAATGAATTCAAACCTTGTTGTAACCGGTGATATTTCACTCAATTCAAAACTCTTTGTAAATGGCGATGTTTCTTTTAATTCAAATTTATTCGTGAAAGAAACCGCTATATTGGGTAGTGACGCGTCCATGAACGCCGGATTAACCGTTGCAGAAGATGTATCGTTAAATAGTAATCTAAATGTCGTCGGCAATAGTCAACTTACTACAGTCACTGCAAGTGGTGATATTTCTGCGAACACACATCTCCGTATTGGAAACACACTTCAAGTAAACGGAGATGCTTCTTTCAATCAACATGTAGAAATTTCTGGAAATCTAGTAGTGAATGGATTTTTAGACGCACAATCGTTTCAAAATATAAATACCAAAAATACGACCGTAGAAAATTATACTCTCATCTTTTCAGAAGATATTTCATTGAATGGACGAATTGATGTTAGTGGTGGTGCGAATATTAACAATCGATTCATAGTCGATCCGGAAGCCGGAGTTGTTAATGTAATCGACCAAAATATTACCATTGGTAAAGAGATATACCTTGATAAATTAATATCCGAAGCGGTATTCTCTGAATCGAACGTGACAACCAATGCGGCTGGTGAAACTATATCAGAAGCAGCAAGCGAAAGCGAAAAAATTGTATCGTTTTCGAATGCTACATATAAAATTCAAGCAAGTAGTGTAAATACCGGGTCGAGTGGCAATAATCCAAGACGAGCATTAAATAATAATGATAAATCATGGAAAACCATGACACGGCAATATGATATAAATGGCGCGTATACTGGTAGTCAAAATACAAAATATAAGGATATCGGCGACACCCCTACTGTTTCTAATATAAGTGGCGAATGGATACAAATTACATTCCCTTATGAAACTGTGATTGATTCGTTTCAATTACATACTTCTGAGTTTCAACTCCCAAAACACGGCTTTTTACTCGCGTATACTGGTAATGGTACAGAGACGGATGTCTCATGGACGCTACTTGCTGAATATAACCCGAACAGGAATGATGCTAATCAAAATGATATGGTTAATACTGATATGAGCAGCAATCAAATACCAACTAGAGTAATTCGTTTAGTTATCGATAATATTTCAACTTCTAATAGATCCACAGAAAACTATTATAGTAATAACCTTGCTATACGGTTTTTGAATTTTAGTGGTACGTATAAAGATACTGGAATATTATACGGATCGGGTAATTCGCAGTCCGCTGGAAATACCGGTATTGGGTTCTCCACATTGACCGGAAATGTAACCGGTAAAAATAATATTGCCATTGGTGGGTATTCACTCGCACAAACAACCGATAGTAATAATGTCGGCGTTGGATATAATTCACTTGAATTAACTACCACTGGCGGTGAAAATGTTGGCATGGGAACAGATGCTTTATCAGATAATACTATTGGATCCGGAAATACCGCATTGGGATATTTTTCAGGAATTAATAATGTAGATGGTTCGTTTAATTCATTCATTGGGTATAATTCGGGGACGAATGGTAATAATCCATATTCATATTCAACCGCACTGGGCCAAAACGCAACAATTACGGATAATCATCAAATTGTTTTAGGTACGGTCGATGATACAATATCTATTCCAGGTGACGTTAGTTATATTAGTGTTAATAATGTGGATGTTAGTTATATTCATGTTACAACTATGACAGTTCAAGATGGTACTATCAACACTCTAATTGTACCACCCAATCAAGATCCACCTCAATTACGATCAGGGTTAATAGTAAGTAATACGACTACAAATATTAATGCAGGTCTTATCATCGGAACGGCAAGTACAACTACCATCAAGAATACTTTAAATGTGACGGGTGATGTATTGATGAATGATATTACGATTCATGGATCAGCACGAATTTCCGATATTTCGGCACAAGATATGATTGTCTCTGATTTTTCATCTATTGGATCTAACAACCTAAAATCGGGTGTAGACCAGATTTTACGATTGACACAGGGTAGTCATGCTAATTATACCAATAATAGTTATATAGATTTTGACAATGGTGATGATATCCAAATAAAAGCAAATATCGGTCTTGAATTAATCGCAGTTGACAATATATCCATTGTTATTGGTAACGCAACCCGACTTGAAATCGACAATGCCGGTCAGATTACACTTAGACCAGCCGCAGGAAAAACTGTGGAGATAAACGGACCATTACGAACAACCGGAGGAATTAGTACCCCATCACTTAGTGTTGCGTCGGGCGATGCGACGACCAAGAGCACATCAGCGTTCAGTGAAGTTGTCATTGGAAGTGATGTATCTAATGGACCCTCGTTGTATTCGGGAATTACCGATGAAGATGAGACCAAAAATGAAGCCAATATAATATATTTCGGTAAAATGGATGGCGATCCGGATGATCCAGAACCAATAACAGACTACTACGCATTATCAATAGATAGTCGATTAATTGGGCCGAACAGTACCCCCATTGGTACAGTTACGGCCGGTTTCGATATGGTAGTTAACCAAGATTTGTCTAATAATCGTACTATTTATGGTAAGTCACTCGTAATGGATTCGAGTTCAATATTACACGATCTTAAGGTTACTAATGATACATCATTAAATAACTTATACGTTACCAATGATGTATTATTTAACTCGAATCTCGATGTCAGTGGTACGACTACATTGAACTCACTCGATGTCAGTGGCACGACTACATTGAACTTACTCGATGTCAGTGGCGCGACTACATTGAACTCACTCGATGTCAGTGGCTCATCTTTGTTCCAAAATGGAACATTTGAAATAAATGACAATTCGTTTAATCATACGAATATACCACTATCTATTACTGGCGACTTCACTGGTAATACAAAGGTAATATATTCACAATATCATGGCTCTGATCGTGTATTTAATGGTATGTATGATGTTTCGGCCAGTTCGAAACCGGGTGATGCATGGAAGGTATTTAATGGTGCTACTGATTCGTTTTGGCAATCAGAATCAGGTATTACTGGTGATGATGTATATTCCAGTGGTGACTACATCGGTACACTTGACATATCACATGTTACTCACTATTATGCCGACGATATCAACGAGTTAACAGGCATAAGCGGGGAATATATAGAATTTAATTTCCCATTTTCATTGAAAGTAACCGATATTAGTTTCGGTACAATTACCAATTCTAGTAATACCATAGGAACTGCCAAATTGGTAGGTGAAGTAAACAACCAATGGAAACATATTTTGGATGTAGATATTCAGGTCAACACTGGTACTAACAGCGCTATTGAAGCAAATGTATCTGATATATCCTATGCGTTTACACAGAAACTTCGTCTTGTTGTATTGAAAACAAGATCTGTTGGTGATAGTTTTCCTACGACGGTTAAAATAACAGAACTGTCATTTTCAGGAGACGTTATCGGTAGTAAGTTTCATATTTCAGAAGGTAATGTCGGTATTGGAACAGTTACCCCACGTTCAGCACTAGATGTAGATGGTGATATAATACTTTCAAAGGCCCATTCGGGATTAAATGAAACCGGAGATCTCATAGAACATGGCCGTATTTCATGGTTAGGTCGACAAGGCACTACGGATAAGACGAGTAGTTATATTCGGTCTTATTATAAAAACGATACGTACGATACATGTGGAAACCTTGCGTTTGGAACAAGTGATGGAAATAATAATGCGACCGACCATATTATACTTCATTCTAGTGGTAAAACTTCGTTTACTAGCGATATGAGTGTTAATGGTCTTACTATTGGTACCGGTTCCGGAGATATTACTACTAATACGGTAATTGGATACCAAGCCTTATATTCTAACACATCGGGCTATTATAATACGGCAATTGGGTACCAATCATTATTCACTAACGAACAGGCCATACGATGTGTAGCTGTTGGATACCAAGCATTATATCATAACACGGGCAATTTTAATGTTGCCAATGGATACCAATCATTATTTGCTAACACAACGGGCCAAAATAATACAGCCATTGGAGACGGATCATTAAAAAATAACACAACGGGCAATGATAATACAGCCAATGGTGCCGACGCGTTATTGAATAACGAAACTGGCACTAAGAATACAGCCATTGGAACACGAGCATTGTATGCAAACACAACGGGCACTTATAATGTTGCGATTGGAGCCGATGCATTAAACAAGAACACAACGGGCACTTCTAATGTTGCCGTTGGACTCCAAGCATTATTGAATAACGACACGGGCAGTTATAATGTTGCCAATGGATTAAATGCGTTATCCAATAACGACACGGGCAGTTCTAATGTTGCCACTGGATACCAAGCATTATATGATAACTCATCGGGCAATTATAATGTTGCCAATGGAACCAGTGCATTACATAATAACGCAACGGGCAGTTCTAATGTTGCCACTGGATACAAATCATTATTTTCTAACGAAACGGGTATTTCTAATGTTGCCGCTGGATACCAAGCATTATATAATAACACGGGCAACTTTAATGTTGCCAATGGATACCAAGCATTATATAATAACACAGATGGATCTTATAATGTTGCCACTGGATACCAATCATTATTTTTAAATCAAACGGGCATTTCTAATGTTGCCACTGGATACCAAGCGTTATATAAAAACACGGGCACCTTTAATGTTGCCAATGGAACATTCGCATTATTTAATAACACAGAGGGTAGTTCTAATGTTGCGATTGGAACGAATAGTGGACTTAATAATACCAATGGTGATTACAATACATTCCTTGGTACTAATACGGATGTTTCTAACACCACCAGCAATTTCTCGGTGTCCACCGCATTAGGATACAATGCGAAAATCACCGCATCCAATCAAATTATGTTGGGAACAACTAATGAAACCGTCGTTGTTCCGAATAGGTTGAATGTTACTGGCAATGTCGGTATTGGAACGACGAATCCACTAGGACCTTTACATATTTCAAAAGCATCTGGGCTTGTAAATTGTTATTTCGAGTCAGGTGCCGGGTTTACGAGTACACAAGCAGAACGCGTTAGTCTTATATTAAAAAATCAGAATTTTGAAATGGCGTCTATTGTTGCGATTGATGAGCGTACAGTCTACAATGGTACGTACCTAGGAGGCCTTGCTTTCAAAACACATTATAATAACGTGATGTCAGAACAAATGCGTATCGATGCAAATGGCAATGTCGGTATTGGAACGACTAATCCAACTGGCAAGTTACATATATATGAAGCAACTGGGACAACAGAGGGCCCAACTACCGGTTCATTAGTTATCGAACATGGGAATCCACGAGGCGAAAGTTCTATTGTATTTCCCTCCAAACAAAATAGAGGTAGTGATTATGGATACATTAAATATAAAGACGATATATATAATACATCGGGACAAGAGAGGGCTGTATTAATTATTGGAACATCGAATGATACCAATGATAACATTATACTACAGCCTTCAGGTAGCGTTGGTATTAAGGGGAATCCAAACAATTCGTACGCGTTAGATGTAAATGGTGCGGTAGATGCTACTTCATACAATGCCTCTTCAGATTATCGTATCAAAGAAAACGTTATTCCTATTTCCGACACATCCTATAATATTGATAACATAAGACCGGTTACTTATACAAACACCAAAATGGAAAAACAGGATTTCGGTGTAATCGCTCATGAACTACAAGAACAAATACCGTTTTTAGTCACAGGCGAAAAGGATGGCGAACATCATCAATCCGTTAATTATAATGGTCTCATTGGTCTATTGATAAATGAAGTTCAACAACTTAAGAAACGAGTCCAAGAATTAGAGCAATCTAAACCATAATTTTTATCCATTCATTCACATAATACATTTCATAAGATAATGAATTTATTAAATGTATTTTTAACGCACGATACCAAAAGCGCCCAATTTACAACCGCAACTATTCGCATCTGTATGACCTTTATGTAAAGCACATTTACACTCATTTTTCAGATTTACTGCTTCATTGCGAGTCATTATATCTAATGCACCAGGTGTAGGTACTGAAGGGTCCGAACGAATTGTCATAGGAACGCGGTTTGTTCGTAGATTCGTGTTCGTACATACTGGAAACGTTGGACATCCACTCGCCCCTTTTTCCATGGAAAAAATCATTTGTTTTCCCGAAGGAATTAATTGATTGTAACGCGGACTTGTATCGACTGTACTGTTTAAAAACGCATATTGTTGATTTTGTGTCAATATGGTTGATGGGAAAACTGGTGGTTGTTTTTCAGAGTCATTGTCTAATCGTAGACGAGTAGATAGACGTTTATATTTTAAATAATCACTTTGTGACATCTTTTATTAAAGAACTATATACATATGTGCGATATTTTGTTATTTGTTATAATCTATAATCTATTCGACGGATTTCATGTATGTGTTTTCTCGTAAATGGTTCTTGGTTATATAATACCCACCATATGCTACAACAATACCAATTACCGACCCGACCATTAGTTGTTCTATGGTATGTCGATTGTATTTCCATCTCTGAAATATAGTCAATCCAGCAATAAACAAGCCCATAATTAGCCAAAATGGCGAGCCTTTGACTAAATGTAAAAAAGCAATAGATGAGAATATTGATTGAGCGTGACCGGAGGGCATTCCATATACTTCAATGCCTGTATATTTTTCATATGACGTAATACTTTCTCCATTATTAGGTCGAGGTTGTCTCACAATAGCCTTTATAATTTTATTGATACCAATATTTGTGATAAATATAATTATATATGTCGCAAAAAATCCATGATATTCCCATAACTGCACGGCAGTAGTAACAAATAAAATAATTGGTCCCCAAAATCCGATTTTGTCGAAATGGCGCATTGTATGTTTTGGTTCTATTATATCATATTCATCCATTTATAATGATCTATTATACATATCATTATAAATATTCTTATTCTGCTATTTATGAACTGCACTATTGATTACTTTAATTGAGGCTTATATAATTGTTCGCAAATCAGAGAAAACGACCAATTCGCATTGTTTAAATCAACTACATTCCCACGGTCACTTACTAATTTTATGGATAATCGTTGTATATTCACTGGCCCGAAGTACTGTCTTTCTTGATTTTGTAATGTTCCCCCAAACTCTACAATTGATTCACCTGGTGACCTTCCTGATAATTTCATTGGTATCACTCCAAATACGTCACTCGCAAATGGTGTTGAACCATATATCTTTGAACTTACATTACCAGTAGTAGCATTATTATCAGAATCACTAGTATTTGCTTTCGAGACTAGTGACTGTACCTGTTTCTCGGTTAACTTGTTATAATCAGTTCTCGATTCTGTGTTATATACCTTTTCACCTGTAACTGGATCACATACGAATTTAGTTCGTATTGCGTAGGATGGTAATGGTATTTCTGTATCTCGCGAAGTTATCGTAACCAGTCCATCATTTAGATGACTTTGATTATAATCATCAATACAAAGCATAAAGTAGTTGAATAATTCTGTACTAATACCGGTATCCGCAACAATTTGAATTACGAATGAATTGGTTGTTATGTAGTTGGATAATTTGTATATGGTAAATTGACGAAATCCTAATATCCAACCAAGTGTAGTATCCCACGTTGCACTACGCACACTACCTACACCTTGGTAGCATTTAACAAAACTATATACGTCAAAAAACGAGATATTGTAATCACTCGCTCGATATTCTTTGTTTACAGTTATACGAAGTAGAGTTTTTTCGATTCCATCAATGGTTATTATAGAAATTGATGATTCTGACATGGTTGTATTATTAGTAAAAGCACTATTGATTGCGCGAATTAACGCGTCTCTAGTATAGCGTATATCAATGTTGTTTTCTTTAACAGGTAGATCGATAACTAATGTGTTCTCACCTCCACTAGAAAATACACCATCTTCATATGGAATTATTTCTATCTTGTTTGTTTCGTCAGTCAATGTAATTATATTTTGCGAAATTGTAGAATTGCCTCTTACACCTAATAGTTCTCGATCATTCGATACAGTTGTACTGTATGATATATCGGTATATTCTCGGTTTACGTCCGATACTGATTCTATAGTACTTCCGTATAATGGAAACGAATTATCTATCATAGCATAGTCTATATTTAATACCCTGTTCCATATGTCAAAATAATAATATTGATTGATTTTGAATGTTAATTTTACGGTGGCTGCGTAATCAGCAGGATCGTCATTTTGAATAATCTCAAATGTTGTCCCATTTAAGTCATCAAATCTATTTATTTCTTGTCTTATCGCAGTTTCTAATGTATCCAATGTATACGAAACATCACTTGGAGGAGACGGAATTAAATAGCCATATGGATTACGTGATTTAAATGTAGTAGACCTACCATAATCGGGATCGATTGCGTTTCCATAATCGATAGATAGATACATCAAGTATTCATCACTTGAATCAATCCTAAATTCATTACTTAAATCGAATGTGTCTATTGTAAATTCTAATGTGTCGTCCGTAATAAAAATTAAATCACTTGACCCTAATAAATTGTTATTTCTAAGGATACCGACATTTGCTTCGTCAATAAAAGAAGTCTGCAATTCAATCGTATCTGTATTACTATTATATTTAAGGTATGGTACATTTTCAGTTCTCCCTATATCTACACTCCCTTGTTCGAGGATAAAATGCGTATTGGATAGGTTATAACTAATATCTTCGGCAAATTGTATTGAATAACCCGACTCGAGCAATTGTTTTGATATGTTAATTGAGAATGTTGCTTCCATACGTCCATCTGCGTTTACAACAGTTTCTATTTTTGATGTTGCAAATAGAGGGTAGCCTTCTGTATCTTGGAAATTGTTCAGTATGTTATTTATTTCTTGAAATAATGTTCCACCACTTCGTACCCCACTTTCACTTACGTTTAGATTATAACTTATGTCTCTACTAACGCCATCATCTGGTATTTTTGCGTATACTGTAAATATTTTAGTAGACGATAAATTATAACTGTTTTGAAGGGCGAAAGTTGTATGAAATACATTTATACCGTCTACCAAATCATATGTTGTATCAAAATCAAATACATCGTGAAGAAAACTTCCATTAAGGTCAACTCTGTATTTTCCAGTCTTTATTGTTTTAAATATATCGACATCTAGATGGTATCTACCGTCATTATCGGGATCTATATACCCACGGGTTAGATCTGTTATTTCCGCATTATTACTTACATCTGAAATGCGTTGATTTATTTTCTCGATGAAACTAGATACATTAACAATATCATTTATGTTATTTATATCCGAATTACTTATATCGATCTTGAAATCATTTGTACTTACATCATAGCCATTTACGGTATTTTTTAAGTAAATATACGGAGATGTAAAAATACGAAATTGATCTTCTTGTTGAGATAATGGAGACACTTCTGAAACAAGGTTGTTTAATATAATATTATTATCCTTAAAATAAAAACAAGACCCAGTATCGGTCCATATTAATTGGGGCGTTTCTGTACTGATTTTTTCGGTTGGAAATATCACGCGCAGTTTTGAGTTAGGTAAATTGTTGGTAGTAAATCGGTCGGCCTTTAAAGTAAGTTTGAAATATTTGTTTGTATTATCGTGGTTGCTTAATAACTCGATACCGGATTCATCATTTAAATTGTCGTTTTTCGATATTACGTCTTTAAGATTTGTATAAATTTGACTACGGGTATATGCTGTATTAATCGGTAAAGATAGGGTTATTGTAATCGTTAAATCCAATGTTTCGACATCACTGTCAGGAATACGTATGATTTTTTCTATTGTAAACTTGTTATTTGAACCGGTTATTACATATCGCATTAGATCATTATTTTCGATCATATTGCTATTGATTGAAGTAAAAGAATAAGATGGATCACTAAACCCCAATAACGCAGGTATGCTGTCTGACCGTTTAATCGCGTAATTTGGATCATTGAATGAGATATCTGTTATGACCGGAGTAGTCCATCCGGGAAAATTCAATACATAACTCGTCTCATTGTATTGTTTGTATATTTCGGTATTTAATGAAATTAACGAATTATTCGGATTGTATTCAATTCCAGTATCGCCAAAACTAACATCTGAATATAATGTTTTGATGGCCTGCATACTATTATTAATAGTCGCCGATAATTCAGCAGGCTTATAATTTCCCGGCGTTATATCTACCGTATAATCATGATTTCCATTGTCAATTCCCGGAACATCCCCCCTTAATATGAAAAAATTGCTACCGAAACTCGAACTTACAGTCCACCAGGTATATGGGATTCCCACTGAATATAACTTCATTGAAACTACGTCTCGTAATGGTTCAGATAGATTTAATGTAAATTCAGTTGGCATTGTTCGTTTGTCTTGTCTATATTTGCTATCTATCGTAACTATGCGTTTCACGGTTTCCTTTAATAATGGGTTCAACATTCCCTTTGCGTGCTCTAGATCTTTCGTATAATTAGTCACCTTTTCCATCTTTTCTTCACTTCCTGTCAAATAGGATTTATCGTTGATTTTTGATAATATAGTATCATTATTTGCTACTTGAATCTCCTGGTTACTTGTTGAATTATTTGTTAAAGTCACACCTTCATTGGTTATATCATCGTCATTAAACTCTTCAATCATATTATCATTTTCAGATGCATTACTATTTTCGTCATCACTTGTTTGAAAAAAATGATTGAATATCTCCGAAAAAAAAGATGCCAATTGGTCTCCGGATTCATTTTGGATATTGGTGTATTTATTGATAAGGAAAAGTATCTTTGCTTCCAATTCTCGATCACTTGGACTTGATAAATCTAATATATCTAATAATTCACGATCTGAATAACTCGTCACGTCATACATATCTTGTTTTTTTCGTATTTCTATTGTATCGTTCATTATATAATTACAAATACAACTTCTTATATACTATTCATGGCTATTTAATTGTTCTATTTTCATTCTGTAAGATCCGACGTTTAAACATGTTTCCAATGTATTTCAACAAGTCTATTTTTTTTGATAACATGTATAATAATTCCGTAGGGAAACTCGTCAATCCTTGACCTCTTTTCATGTGTTTATTGCCACGGAAACATAAAATGTCGAAAATATTCATTACTAAAACTTCTTCTTCGCTCATCTCTTGTCTATCTATTCGCATTTTTCCAATAAATGTATACCGATTATAATTCCCCTTATCGTATACGTTTAATTTACCGTTTGTTGGTTTATTTTGAATTAATCCTATTCCCAATATTTGATTCGTGTCATTATTCATCTCCAGCATAAATATATTTGTATCTACCGTTATTGTTTTGGTAATCGGCTCAGGCGAACAATACACACATCCCACCCCGGGATACCGTTTACGGTAAGTTATATTCTCATTCCAGGTCGAACTTGTAAATCGACTCGTTAATAATTGGTTTCGCAAACCCATTTTAAAGGTGCGAAGTTGTTTTCGATAAATACGCGTTTCCGGTGCGATTTGTGTTGACATAATCAATCGTTGTTTAGTGTTAATGTTCTCGGATGTTTATAAGTAAAATCAATTTTATGTTTATACTGATATAATAATTTCTACATGTATTCATAATTATGAATATAGATATTTCCGGTACGAATCATACATTACTACCCGTACACGATATTCATCCGTCGGATATCACATCTAACGATATTGAAATACATACTACTATGTCTGATAAAAGTACTGATTCTGACAAATTATCAAAACCAGTATTAATCAAAGTGAATAGTGACATACCATTAACATCTAATTCTATTCAACAAGAACCGTCATTATCACAATATACCGATAATCATTTTGTTACTCTCACCAATTTAGATCTAGATAACATAGAGAACCAAAATCAACAATATTTTACTCATTATCCACAGTTTTCTAATTCGGGTAGTAATAGTCCGGTATTGTCATTAGTAGGTAGTAATAATAACAGTAATGAAAATAGTAATGAAAATAGCGATTGTGATACCGACGATAATGATGAAAATGAAACATATACATCCAATATGAATTCATCTAAAATGAAATATACAAAATTAAATACTAGCGATATTCAACGTTATATTCGAAAATATCATTCGGATTGTTTGATTGATAAATACGCAAACGAACTAGATATACTTACGACCTTCATAAAAGGCCAAAAAAATCTATATATTCAATCTAATAATATTACACAACAAAAACTGAACTTGTTGGTTTTTCCAGCATTACTAGTTGCCGCAGCGATTACGGCATTCTCACCTATTTTAGAATGCAAAGAATCGAATAAAAATATTCTTACTGGATTAAATGCAATTGTTACTCTGTTTATTTCGATGGTTGGATTTTTAAAACTAGAATCTTCTTCCGAGAAATTCTTTGTTATAGCTTCCTTATTTGATACGATTGAAACATCTCTCGAACTTTCATCTACCAAAATAATGGTAATGAAAAAAGAGAAAGATATATCGCAACTAGTCATTTCCAAATTCAACGAGGTCGAAGATAAAATCGCAGAATATAAATTAATTACCCCGGTACTTATACCTGAAGAAATAAAAACACTGTTCCCGATTATATCACACGTCAATATTTTTTCATTTATCAAGAAAACCGAACTTATCAAACGTGGACTTATTGAAAAATTAAAAGATGTGAAGAATGAAATCCATTTAATACAATATAAATGGAATAAAATGGAAACCATTCGCAAAATCAAGTTATCGGCTAGTTATTTGAATAACAAGCAAGATCCAGATTCTATCGACCATACACCCCCATATACCGATTATAAAAAAGAACAATCGAGACTAACATATTTGCATCAACTCAAAAATGACATCAAAAATGAAATCATGGAATTTCAAAACGCGTATACTATCATGGATACCATATTCTCTCGTGAAATAGCACATGCAGAGAAAAATCAAAATCAATGGTGGTTTTGTTTACTATGTTTCTATGGAAAAAAAAACACACCCAGTCAATATCTAGATGATATATCCACTACACTATCTCCAAAATTAAAAGAAATTATATATCCATATTCGAGTTAACGAGCGGGACACATCTTCCAGTACCAAGGCATATCATAAACCAAATTTACGGACCCAAAAGATTTCATATGTGAAAGTATTTCCTTCGTTTTCTCGTTTCGTGTATCCCAGTTCATTTTGATTATCACGCGCTTATGACTAGGGTCTTTATGTAAAGGGATTTCATACATCTTCTCAATATACCCTATTTTCATATTGTCAATTATGTTTTCTATGTAATTTCGACTCATTGTCGAATTTATACGCGGAATACATACTGAAGTTGTTACCATATTTATACTATTATTAGTTGTAATATATTATTTTATAATATTGAACTTTCAATTTTATAAAATATACCATATTTCCTAGTAAACCCACGATGTGAGTTGCTGTTTCGGTTAAAATTCATACGAATAAATAGATAACTACGTATCATTAAAAATAGAATATACTAATCTCTCTACTCAAATTATATGGTTCTGCTATTATATAATAACATCGACATATCATTGAACGTTAACATTCAATACGTATATACTAAGTTTTTTAAACAATTTTTTGCGGTTCCGAAACAAGATATATGTATGTAATCCTTTAACCTGTTTTCAGGAGTATACATAATCCTACAATATTAGTTTATTCTAATAGATTTTTTTATGTCTATATTCAAGAAATGACGGCTTTAATTGATGATGTTTTAGACGATTCGTGGATTAAAGAACAACAACGCATTCATGACATAAATTTTAATTATTGTAAAGAACCCATGGAGAACATTTCAATATCATCCATATTTGTCAACAATAATAAACAGATCAACAATATAACCACAATCAATGTATCTCTTTCGCGAACTACGGGGGATTCACCCATTACACTTTTACCAAAAGAACGTCTTATCGAATTAATACAAAAGAATAAGAAATCGTCTATTGGTGACAACAATTCGCGATATAAAATCGCAGAGGTGGCGACATTTATCGTTGACATAAATCCGGAAGATATACAACGATATACCAAAACTGTGGATTTAACAAATACTTACAAACCTTTTTTCAAAATACAATCTCGGATTCATGATGTTATTATTCCAGAGTCAGTATTTATTTTTCATAAAGTGAATTCTATATTCTTCATTTTTCAAGAGATATCGGAGAACTTGCGGAATCATACCATTAAATCTATTCTTAAAAACACAGACAATAAAAAAACGAAACCGACCATTACAAAGCGGGTTAACATTAACGTTTCGAAAAATCAAATATATCCTTTAACAGGGAAGCGTCATCGAAAAACACGCAAATTCATACGATAAAACTAACTATAATGTTAATGTTCTCAACACATTCATAAAATGATATAAATATTACTATCGATCCATATTAGTTACTCGTCAGTATGTCTGTTTATATGGAGGATTTCCCACCATTAGATACAACACGTGATATCACCGAGTTTTTCCGCGAAGAACTTGTTTTCTTTTACTTCCATAATTCTCGTCTTCAAGACTACGGAGATCTAGTACATTTTTCAAATCGGTTTGATACCGTATTGAGTACGATAAAAACCCAAATGACACTAAATAGAAAAACTACCTTGCCCTATTTATCCCTCTTTTATCGCCTTATTGCTAATAATAGGGACATTCGGAAAGGCAAAGGCGAACAGACCAGTACATATATGATGATATGGAAGTTATATAGGTATTTTCCATCACTCGCAACCTTCCTTTTACATAGATTCGTTAAGACGACAACTAATCAGGAATACGCATTTGGATCTTGGCGAGATATTAAATATCTATGTGACTTTATTAAACAACATAGTAGATACCATGAAAACGACTCCTTTATTGAAACGTGTATCGAAATTACGAATACACAATTGAAGTATGACATTAATACTTGGAAATGTAGTGAAAATGCTATGGATATACGCTATGTATCTAATGTCGCAAAATGGATTCCACGTGAATACAAAAAAATGGGCTGGCTATTTGATAAATTATCGCAACATTGGGGAAATACCCATTATCCATACATTATGAAGTCTACGAATACACATACATCTAAAATGAAGGCAGAAAGCAAATACAAACAATTATACCGGAAGAATATTTCGTATATGAATAAAGCAATCGATACAACCGAAATTAAACTTTGTAAGAATCAACGATCTTTAATTGAACCAACCCATATTCCATTATGCTGTGTATCCAAACATAAAAATGTGGTTTATTATGACTCTGATGACAATGATAAACTCGAATGTAGTGTGAATATACAAAAACATCTTGAATATAAATATTCAAACCCAACAACCAAGTTATTAAATACCGACTGTTATAATTCATCGTCGTCATTGCCTATTTCATATTATGTAAAAGAAGCCATTTCTTTCCTTGAAAATGACGACGGAAACGAAAACGCACATTATCATATTTTGAATAATCAATGGCAACTCCTTTCAAATACACATTCGCATGATTTTACTGGGGATGTTATTCCGGTTATTGATGTCACGTCGTCTATGCAAAAATATAACGATGACCCGCTTTTTGCCGCTATTGGTTATGCGATTCTTATTTCACAATACAGTTCTATTCAAAACCGGATTCTAGCAGTCGATAACAACCCTACATGGATTCAACTAGAAGAAGATATGACGTTCATCTACAAGGTCAAGCGAATTCTAGAATATATTTCGGTCGGGTATTCTACCAAGTCGTCGTATTCTAGGGCATTTAATCTCATCGGAAAAACATTCTTACAAACTAGAATGGCGGGAGAAGATATACAAAACATGCACTTCGTCATTTTTTCAACATTTAATGAAAAATTCGATATACCTATGTATGATACTCTCACTACTATACTATACACATACAGTGAAAATATACCACACATTACTTTTTGGAATCTATCCAAACATGATATTACGGACATGCCGTGTAATTATTGCGAACCCAACGTCCAATTATTATCAGGATATTCTCCATATTTAATATCAAATCTACAAATAAATAATGCTTTCATTCCTTACCTAAAAATTAAAAATATTCTTGATGGACCACAATATCAAGTTCTTGACGATTATATTCGTAAGATTATTAATCGTCTTCCTAATCATCATCTATCCGTATCGTCCAATAAACATGTTGCTATTTCCGACATTTGCCTCGACATTTGCAATGTATAAAAACGCATTTATACAATAATAACACTAATGTATATTGTTATTATTTCAATATTAGAACATACGCTCATTTATACATGTTGTTATAAATCCTCTTTTGTGTATGTAACTCTCGTTTAATAGTTGTTAACATGTTCTTATGAATATTATCGCTGTTTTTTTTATCCGACAATAGGGCATTTACTGAATTCTTTAATGAATTTAATTCGTCTCTATCTATTTCCATAAACAATTCGTTCAATCGCATTTTCATTGTATTACCTGTCATTCTATTAGTAGGCAGAGATAACACCATGTTCTCTAATAACTTTTTATATGAATTCCAAAACGAAACATTTACCTCCATTTTTTGGAGGTTTAAATCACGAAGTAAATATAAATAACATACAGATACCGCATAACAATCCCAGGTTGAAACATTGGATAACAGTGCGTCTATCACATTCTTCCAGGGCTTCCCTTCAAATGTAATAAAATATTCCAGTAGGGTTATATTGTACGTTTTACGCTGATCGGCAGTAAATAAATCCAATAATGCAACATTTTTACTCGTGTAGTCATTTATTATACGACTTAATGTTTCTCGGGTTACTAATATATCTTTCCAATCTACTGGCGCATTAGTATTATTAAATCCGACAAATCCTAACATTCCACTTTCGACCTTACTGTCTTTCAATTCGTTTACTATGTAGGTCATTATACATATATCAATACACCATGGACCATATTCGGGACCATATACAAAAAATACATCACTATAATCATTTTCTGACAGGTTTGATATTTCACTCGACAGTCCAAAATCTATGATTATAGGCAATTCCGTGCTGTCATCGATCATAATATTATTTTCTTTTACATCTAAATGTAATATTCCCGCATCAAATAACTTGGTAAATCCGGTTATCAATCTGATATGTGTATTTAATAATACGTGTAATAATCGTCTCGGGGTTTCCTTTGTAATATACAAAATATGTTTCGCTAATGTGTTTTTTCCTACATACCTTAACTTATTTGACTCATATGTTATATTATTTGTATCGTCTATAAAATCACACCGTTTTATCTTTGTTTGATCCATTTTTGCCAAAGATACTTCACATGTCTTTATTATTGGTGCAAAATAATCAGTTGAGTGTTTTATACCCTTTACAATTTTACCAATACTGTTTTCGCGACTTGATGTATCCGCACTTTTTTGAATCTTGGTTATATACTTTTTATCTCGTCCACGCCCATTACATGTAAATCCTGGACTAAATATACAACCATAACTTCCTTGACTTAATAAATCTATATTTACTTCGGATTTTACCATATTTATACTTACTATATAGTTTTCTTATACTAAAAAATACGGATTGTCGTTATATTTTCTCATATACGATCAAAAGAAAATGGCGGGACATATTCATCCACCTTTTCAGATTGTTTGTATTTATTTACTTATTTCGTTATTTTTCCAAATTTGTCTTTATCTTGTAGAAGCGATTTTTATACGTCTTTTTTAATCGCTCTAATGATTCAGTATTTTGTAAACGACGGTCCATTGCGGTTTCCTCCGGTATACTAATTAAATCGTCCACACATGTCGGATTCTCTTCACAGTACTTGTTAAAACTTATAGCAGGTGTAAACCGACTAATCACTTTTTCACTACCCTCAATCATATCTATATTACCATTTATTTCACGAATGATATGTTGGTCCATTCTTACTAAGATATCTTTTGATAACCCTTTGTAAGTCTTACGTGATTTGGGAGCCACTGGTTGCTTGTTAATCTTTTTTCGATAATAATAACGTGAACTTTTATACATGCGATCCATTATATCACTTGTTTGACCTTCTTTTACTAATCGACTACATTCATCATCCATTATCGTCTTGATTTCTTCTTGGATTATCCAATTATTCCATGCTATTTTATAATCCTTACTTTTTTCATATTGATGGAGTTTTACAAACTCACATAACAGATCGGATACCTCTTCTGTAAATTTGTAACGATTTGTCTGCAGTTTTATATTACCACCATACTGACACTTAGTTTCAGTCAACATATCTGACTTCACCAAATCAATACTAGACGACGATTTTTCCATAATGACTTTATATTTTTGATGATTGATTAACAATTCTATTTATACTTATTACTATCTATAATTTAAGTTTTCAATTTTTTGTATTTCAATGAAGGAAATACAAAACGCTACGTACAGGGCTCGATCCTGTGACTTTTTGGTTAACAGCCAAACACTCTACCAACTGAGTTAACACAGCAATGTTATTTTACAAACAATACACTTATACCCCTCCCCAATCTAATATCAATATTATTCTTTAAATACTTTTATCGCGTATATTTTATTACTATTTTATATATGAATAGCCCATTTGACACTCATAATAATCATGTTATTCTTTATTTAGAGCCTTTTTTGAATACATTTTATAAAACATATCAAACTATCGTGACACTTAGTTCTGTACCACCAGGACCTCTTTCCGAGTTAGTTACGCAAATTTCTACCTCGAAACTTTCTCCATTCCAAAATATCTCGCCCTTTTCACAAACGTCCGCTTCTTGTTTACATGTTCTCTTACGCTACCCTAAATCTTCTATTGGAAACGCATCCTCTATTAAAAACCCTGATTATTTTATGGGACCCGAAGACATTCCTTCCATCTTTTCCTATTTACATAGTAACGGTTATGTTGTCGATACTCAACTTACGAAATTACTCTTTAAAGGTAACCATAATGGAGGATTGTCCGAACATGCAGGCTTTTCAGGTAACAAAAAAATGATATGTATGATACGTCAAAAAGACTAATTCAGAAAATTGAATTTAGGTCGGTGTATTTTACATCAATATACTAATTATTAATATGTCATCTAACCCATATTGCAGGACATGCCATAAGGCGGGTAAATCATTCACCGAATACACGAACCATTGGACTCGGGATAAACCTGGCCCGGATGGTATTATTGTGTGTCCGACTGTATTAAATTCTATTTGTGGATATTGTAAACAAAAAGGACATTGGACGAAATACTGTAAGGGTATCGTCAAACAATATAAACAACCCGACGAATCTATTATTCCGACGACCTCTCGCATGTGGGCCAATATCGTAAAGAAAGTTACACAGCCGATCAAGACTATATCGCCCACCACTGACCCGTACCAACTTTATATGGATACTGACGTAGACGTTACGATAGACGCTAGTTATATATGTTCTAGACCACCTTCACCTGATTATCCTCCGCCTCCACATGATTATCGACCACCTTCACCTGATTACCCACCTCCCGATTCATATACATAACAAACACGTACATTAATATTATAATTCATAATTTTTTATAATAAAAGGTATAAATATATTTATTCCTATTATCTACCTACTAATTTCATGCGATCTTTTTTGTATCACACTATACCGCGACACTACATATATACATCACAACCTAAATATTATGATAAAATAGACGTATATTATCATCGATTCAATGTAGATCAACGTTTACTCGAACCAAAAACTACATTATTGTCTGCGCGAAAAGGTCACCCGGAATGGTGGGGCATGGATATCCAACTACGCAACGAGAAAGATATCGTATTTACAAACCCATGGAGAAATCATCACGAATGGTGGGGGTATTAATTTATAATTGAACGTATATAAAAAAATAGTTCTATTCAATATAACCACAATCGAATATGTCAGATTCATCTATACCTCTCCTATGCAAGTGCGGTAAAACCTACAAAATGAAACAACCGTTTATTAAACACGTTCAAAAATGTCAATTTAATATACATGATAGTTCTAGTGAAGAACCACCCGCTGAAAATTCTAACACACACGAAGAAAAACCCGTTGAAAATTCTAATGTATCCGAAGAACACCCACCCGAAAATACGAATAAACCAAGTATTAAACCTACTGCCGAATCTTTGGCTCAACTTAACAATGAAGTTAAAAACGACCTCCAAACATTTATGAGTGGTGGACGACCATTACCTACACACGAACCTCTTCAAGGAGAAAATATCTTAGTTAATACACTTGTTATCGAAACGTTATTTAAAACTGTACTTTCACAAGTATTGATTCATCATCATCGACATACACAAAGTATTATCGAACAAAACGCAAAGTTAATTGAAGAAAACAAGATGCTTATTAACCTTGTTGGAAACGTCGTTTGTAACAAAAATAATATTCGTTCCGAAACTGATTTGTCAGATGAAAACGAATCTACCAATTCTAGTGACACCGACACAGTTTAAATAGAGAATTTATTATAATACTGTAAACTTGATATATTGAATATATTATATTACTATATACTACAATTAATCACCATCCAATACACGATGGAATGGTCGTTTAATCAAAATCGGATGTTATCTATGATTGAACTCAATGAGCGACCGGACAGACATAAAAAATCATATTATCGTTATCTATGTTGCTTCACGCGGAAAAAATATGTATAATATCGATATATATATATATATTATAATATCTACTTTATAATATATAAATATGGATAATGAAACTTTTCGTAAATTTAACATGTATATACATTCTACGTTCCGTAACGTTGGTCTCTTTACCTCACTCGCATATGGGTCTTTAGCATATTCGCGCATATACCGCGGGCATAATGCTATTTATGATATTTTACTTATCCTTGTTAGCATGGCATTCATTATCATAGCATTCATTATTAATTGGTATCTTCACTCTGATATCATTGACTATACTCAAAAACATAAAGCGAATCGTTCCACTTTGACGCGATGGACGCATATTTCGACCGCCGTTATGGGAATCCATACTATATTAATATTACTCGCTTGTTTTACACTTTATAGATCACTCGCATAATTATTTCCTATTTAACATTTCATAATAATATAAAGTTTCAAGTTTATATTATCGTAGCACATGAACGACTTTACGTCATTATCGAAACAAATTACCGATAGTTTCACGTCGATTCAGAAGAAACAAGATGGTATATTTTTTACACCTCTCTCTATTATTCAAACTATGATTGATCGTATTCTTCAGATACCCGAATTGTCTATTCAACGAGTTCTTGAACCATCGTGCGGTTCCTGTGAAATTATCGCACATTTACTTCGTTCCATCGACCCAACGCAACATATTGATATTATTGGAATCGAAAAAAATACACAAATTTACGAACAAATACAACATCTATTTATTGACGATCCGCGAGTATCCCTTTTACATCGTGATTTTTTACAATGGGACGCCATGAACGAACATAAATTTGATCTCATTATCGGAAATCCTCCTTATTTTGTTGTTAGTAAAGAGTCCGTAGACGAAACGTTTTACTCACTTCTTGATGGACGACCCAATATATTCGTACTTTTTCTGATTCATTCCTTACAGAAATTACGAGAAGGTGGGGTTCTCGCATTTGTACTCCCACATAACTTTATTAACTGTCTTTACTATTCTAAAATTAGGAATTATATTCACGAAAATTTCGCCATCATTGATATTATTGACTGTATGGACGATTCTTTTCTAGATACCAAACAAGAAACCTTTCTATTTATCCTACAAAAAAAATCAGATAAGAGCGAAAATAATAGATTTGGACTCTTTGCCAATAACGATATTGTTTTCCATACACCCGAGAATATATCTATTATTCATCAACTATATCATGGTTCAGTATCATTATTTTCGATGGGGTTTGACGTTAATGTTGGTACGGTTGTATGGAACCAATACAAAGATATACTCACCGATGACGACACGCGTACACGACTCATTTATAGCGGTGATATCAAAAATAATCAACTTACACAATTGCCATATAAGAATCCTTGTAAAAAACATTTCATTATGAAAGATGGAATTAATGAACCTGTATTAGTGATTAATCGCGGTTATGGTAAAGGAAAATACACATTTTCTTATTGTATTATTGACATCGAAACACCATTCCTAGTTGAAAATCATCTTATTGTCATACGTAACAAAGCATGCGGTTCAAGAGAAGACCACATACGCAGATATCAGACAATCATCGACTCTTTTACTAATGAAAAAACCGCACAATTCGTAGACGTTTATTTTGGGAATAATGCCATTAATACTACCGAATTAAAACACGTATTACCTATATATCTATCATAAATCATATAAAATTGAAATATTTCATTGATATAACATACATAATAATATTATTATAACACCAATATGAATTTTTCGAAAACGATTCAAATGTTTGTCGCGTCCATTGGTAAAACTCCAAAAACACCACTTGGACGTTGGAATTTAGACTCACCTCGACATGCTATGTTAAAAACACATTATGCAAATGAAGACCATTGTGGTACATGTTCCGAATATATCAATCAACAAAAGGAACAAAAAGAAATTGAAGAATTCTACCAAATTGTTATTTATAGCGAATCTGTCCCAGACAAACATATCACCGATAACAAACCACCATAAAACGTATCTTACCCAATCACATAAAATACATTGTTTATATGATTAATGATTCTGATATCACAATTCGTCATTTTTCTATATCAACCTCCATCTATATCTAACTCACATCGCTTACATACTCTATACGGTTCACCGTACATACCCGATTCTATTTGGGTAATTATTTCATGTCCTCCCGACAACCGACAATACATTTGTTTCGCACGAACTATCTTTAATCGTTGCTCTTCTAATTCTTCCATTTTTTTACGATGAAACTCTCTATCGCTGTATATTGCCATTATTTGGGTATTATATCTTAACATACGGTCATCATCTTCACTCATTTCACAACAATATATTGAATGGATCCGAATATATCTTAACAAGATATTATTTGTTGTAAAATATCATTCTAAAATATTGCTCTAAAAATTGATACTGTTTATATTACATATATATACATATATATAACTTATTACCAAATATGCAGAGATTACAAACTATTGTTGCTACGCATAACGCAGACCCTATTCTTCGATCGCTTCCTCATGATTTACACCCATATATATATAGTTTCATACAAGATGAAGTGAAGATCCATTATTTAATGGAGAAATATAACTGGCATGATATATTAGACCAATTACGAGATTATTATAACGATTTTCACCTAATCATCTCCTATTTTAAATATGTGACAATTCTAACTTCTACAAAGGCAGACATGTTATATGAGATGGGAATGTACCGGGAAAAAGACAAATTTCGAGACGCAAATGGTAACATTATTCGAATAGAATGGACGTGGAATGATGATAATTGTAATTATGATGTAATCTTTACCGAATTCATAGAAACCATGAATACACAATACCGGGAACGGCGCGATATTCATGGCCTTTATACGTATTTTCGATACCTACTTTCATTACTTCATCGCGCACATAATAATCTAATCGACCACGATGAATAGTAATTCTACACATTTTATTGGCGTTTCACTTATTTTGTATTCATATAATAACTATGAATAAAAATAGAACGCATAAACAAACGCATACAAAAAATAAAAAAAACAAAAAACATAAGAAACATGTTTGCTATAATGGATATGGTTCAAATAAATCGGGAAACCACACGGTCAAACAATTTAGAGAGGTTATGAGAAAACATCATTTATACGATTGTTTATGTAAACTGTGTAAAGAAACCAAAGACACTCAAATATGCAGTCTATCGCGAAAATGTACGCGTCGCAACAAACAAAAACGTAAATTTACCGCTAAAAAATGGGTAAAATGGTCCGGCTCACATTATGGAAAATGTTTATAGGGACAGTCACGCTATTTATATTTTCCATCATTATGAGAAGTAGATAAATCTAACCTTGTTTTTTGATTAGATTTATCAAAATTTTCGAAAACATTGAAAACACAATACATAGAACGACGCGATATGAATGGATTGGATTATATACGTATTTTCGATACCTACTTTCATTACTTGATAACAGTTCACTTATCAAAGAATGACATTTAGTAATATAATCGGTTTTAATCTTCAACTGTATATATACCAATGGAAAACGGATTTACAATGTTGTTTCATTCAATTATTATTGGATTTGTTCTATATATATTTATGATTTATATATTAGGGCAATCGCAATTTGTAGCCGGAAATAGAAGTATACTTATATCCGCATGTGCATTAATATATATGATTATGTTCGGTCACAAGTTACCGAATACTAAATCATTGTTTACATCATCGAAGACTTAACCTGATATGCCATTCTTATTTACCTAATTTAAGGACGATAAATCTAAAATATTCATTGAATTTAGATTTATCAATAGTGCGGATTAATCATGTTTACATAAGGCAGTACCAATGAAGAAATCACGTATATTAAATGCTTTACCCAAAGTCTTCTTTTTATACATGTAATAATCACCAACACCTATACTTAAAATCACTGGCAATGCGTATAACATCACCTTTTCTATCGCAAATACCTTATCATTTGTATCATCTGATATACGTTCACGATTGTGGTAGTAGGAACGCTGTGTATTCACTAGATATAAAACGAATAATAATGATAAAAATGCTATATTCCAACCTATACGTGCCTTCGACGATAGGACAAATATTATGTAAATTACGACACTGTATAGCATTGTATCAATACAATTACCATTCGTCCAGTCCGTTGGATTCTTTTCATCGTCTTTATCATCAAACGACCATCCACCTACCTGCATAATAAATACAAATAATATCGCTATTCCGACTACATGCTTTGCATATATATTTCCAGTTAAAGCACGTTGCATGCTACATGAAAAAAGAGGAGTCGCATAACCCGCACTTATAATCAAAATTACTATCAACATATAGGATACTTTTGATATATTGCTCGCAATACGCTCATGTTCTATTTTTTTTACTAAACTATGTGTATCCGATTTTACATCTTTATCTATTGAATTTACTTCCTTGTCTACCGATTTTAAATCATCTACTACGGCGTTTACTTCTTTGTCTACTGAATTTATATCCTTTTCTACTGGTTTTATAGTTGTTTCGTCTGCTGTTATATATGTATGACCGTTCATTTGGTATAATAATATATAATATAATAGTATTTTTAGTTATTCGTCTTTATTTTTATTTCCTTGTATTCACGGCATATTCATATAATTCTTCCCAATCCTCAGCCATTCGCATCCAATACACGACATCGCGCCTTTGTTTGTTTATGATTCCATTCAGTCTGTCTATTTCCTCTGCATGAGTATATTTTGTATTTAATAAATCTACTAGCACATTTGCTACATCAATAGAATTATTAGGGTTTCTCGAAATGCACCCTTGGCTACGCGTTTGACTACGTGTGATAGGGGCATTTTGACTACGGGTTTGACTACGGGTTTGACTACGGGTATGCATTTTATTCAATGATATGTTCTTGTTGCTTTTTCTTTCTTTCCTATATTGTATTCAATTTTATAATCATCTAGTTATAGACATACTACTTCATCGTTTCAAATACATTTTCCCATTTTAGATCTGACTCTATTAGTCCGTACTCACTCATCACAATGAGTAATTCCTCCTTACTTTCTATGTTATATACGTCCATGAAATGTTTTTTCCAATATTTATCAGCACTTAATCCGATCTCATATGGGAACAAATAATGTTCTTCATCCGCACTCTCATATTCATCCATCATATATTTCGCAATATTCAATCCGGATATTCTACTATCTATGTAATTTATAAAATGACATGGAATATGTCCGTCCTTCTCTACTTTCCACGGACATAACCATATATAGCCTAACACGTAATTTTGTTTTGCTATAGACATGTCGATTGTATTTTTATTTGTTGAATTTAATTTGTCAAATGGGAACCCCGATTTTGAAACCAACGTATATATATTGGATAAATCCGGTAACATGATGCCATACCCATTGTTATTCTTTTCATCAAATGGATTCATATTCATTATCACATTCGTTACAAATTCACACAATCCATTCTTATCGGAAATACTATTATTCCATATATCACACACCTTTCCAAATTCCGTATATTCGTGTAAATTTATCGTCTTCATTTCATTCACTATTTTTTTTAATATGTCAACTAATATTTTCAATTTTCAATTATATCGTATACGGCATCATTAAAATACTGGTATTGAAACTGTGGGATATTGATAGGTTCGAATCAATTTTATATTTACGGTACGCACATATTCATGCAAAAAATAAAAATACAATAAATATACACCAACTAACCGTCATATTATTAATCCTTTTTTATTTTACCCATTAACCATGCTCCCAATAACGACCACATACCGATAATACTGTTTCCGCCATTGTATATAGCCCAACGTAATGAATAACAATGTGGTGCGGGAACTAAAAAGGCCGACATTAGGAATCCCGTCATTGTTGCAGGTACACACCAATATACATACATATGGACCGAAAGATAATGCAGTGTTATCCAACACATATATAAACCACAAGTCGCTACTATATAATTAAACATTGACCGGATATTCAACGAACTCCACCATGACTTCATATTTGTTACTGTTTCTGAATAATCCATTATCACTTATCTGTTAGACCTTATTATTTATCGAAGCCATTCAATTTTTCATCAGTTACCATGAATATATCTCGATAAAACTATATATATCGTACTCTATATATAATTATAGTATGGACCCGAGCAATTGTACTGTTTCAACACCTACACAACAATGGTACTGTTATATACTTCGCAACCGACAACAACGTTACGCACATCTTACCTACAATGGTTCCACGAATAACCCATATCGTCGTCTTCGACAACATAATGAAGAGATTTCGGGAGGCGCTGTATATACACACGGCAGAGGAGGAGGGTGGGAGATATACGCATTGGTTACAGGATTTGTAGATCATAGAAACGCATTATCATGCGAATGGCGGATTAAACACACCAATGGTAGACCTGGCAAACGACCCAACGAACATTTGGGGGTTGAAGGCAGGATACGCGGTTTAAACGAAGTTTTGAAATTGGATAAATGGACGGGAAAATGCTTGATTAGCAACAAGGACGTTGAATATACTGTATATATAGCACCTGAACTAGCACATCTAATTCAAACAGAACAACTTCCTCAAAATATACAAGTCATACAGGGAATACCAGAGTTTACGAAATGATTTATTTATTTTTACTGTAATATTCATTCTTTTTTTAATCATCATTGAGAACATTGACATGAATCACCATTACAATAATATGCGTGTAATGGTGAAAACTATAGATCAACTACTGGATTCTCTACAGTCCGTTCAATAGTTATGGTATCATTGACACATATCTCGGATAAGCATTCACACCAACATAATCCACACGCACATATTACTAATAACCCAATTACAAGTATACTTCCAGGTGACATTTATATCATACATACCCTTTTCTTTAGTTCAGTTTTATCCTTTATAAAATTGATTGTATATAAAGATATTAGAGCATGATATAATAACAAAATGGGTAAATATAATTGTAACCGTTGTGGAAAGGAATTTTCTCAAAAATCTCGATTCGATTCACATTGCCTACGCAAAACGGATTGTTGTAAAGGCGACTCTTCTACTAATGTAGAAAATATGATCTCTGTCGGAGGCAAGGAAAATACCAGCAAAGTTAAGTTTATCGATTTATTCGCAGGAACCGGAGCATTTTCATTAGCACTTGAGCGGAATCCGAAATTCGGATGTGTCTTTACAAACGACATGATGGAATGTTCGAAACAAATATATGAACTCAATCATCCTCAACATACATTTACTCTTCAAGATCTAAATGAAATCAATGTTGACGATATACCATCACATAATCTTCTATGCGGAGGCTTTCCGTGTCAACCTTTCAGTATCGCGGGTGATAAAAAAGGATTTGACGATACGCGATCTAATGTATTTTGGAAAATTGTAGAAATATTAGAGAAACACACGCCCGAAATTATTATCTTGGAAAATGTGAAAAATCTCAAGTCACATGACAAGGGCAATACATTCAATATTATCGAACAAAAACTACAAGACATTGGATATCATCTGAAAACGGCTATCCTTGATACTAGTGCAATTACTACCATACCACAACACCGTGAAAGGATTTATATTGTCGGATTCAGAGACAAAGTAAAACACGATTTGTTTAACTTTGATTTTGATAGGGTCGAAAAGGGGAACATTCATGAATTACTAGAAGAAAATGTCGACGACAAGTACTATTATTCAGATCGATTTAAAGTGTTTCCGGAAATTGAAAAAAACATCACCAAAACCATTTACGATAATGTATTATATCAATATCGACGATTCTATGTACGCGAAAATAAAAGCGGATTATGTCCGACATTAACTGCTAATATGGGCGGAGGCGGACATAATGTTCCGTTATTAAAAGATAAAAAAGGGATTCGCAAACTTACCCCACGGGAATGTTTCAACCTACAGGGGTTTCCACGTGATTATAAACTTCCAGATATTTGCGACGGTTCATTATATAAATTAGCAGGAAATGCCGTCTCCGTTCCCGTTGTTGATTTGATTGTAAAGAAACTAAATTGTGTTATTTAAACCGTTGGAAATTAAAATAGGAACAACTTTGTTGTCCGAATTCCATTTCCTTACCGGTATCTGACCCTTGTAACTTCAAATGGAACATTTGAAGTTACAAGGGTTTAATTCTGATATATGTCCGTCAAATATTAATTTACAATTCTCACCTAAATGAGGTTTGAATATTTTTTCGAAACTACCTCGCAACTCACCTCTTCGCTTTTGTTCAACGATATCTCCAAAGGTTTTTAGCGGTTTGTGCTTGGATCCTGGTGCTTCATTTTTCAATCTATGTACTATATCCGATTTTCTACCACCTAATTTTAATCCTCTAGACTTACATAATTCTTTCAATGGGCCAATTTTCCATTTTTTATCGTTGTCTATATCTTCGGGAAGTTCATCAATATTATCTAATTCAAATACACAACCGCTTAATTGTACGTTCTTCATTTCTTCACTTGTATTAGAACATTTTATTTCGTACACTTTGAATGAACCATCCAATGTGTCTTTGGCATCCACAAAATATAACCAGTCCCATGTTTCAGTGGGACCGAACGAAGATGGTCCATCTGACATGAATGCTTTTACTTCTATACGTTTAATTATCTCACCCGACCCCGGGCTAATTATAATAAGATCTCCTTTATCTGTCTCCCATGAAGGCATTGTACTGTACTTTTTAAATATCGCGAATTTTGCTATGTTTTCGGATAAATGAGATGGGAAATTGTCGTTTCTAACTTTTTTGTTTTTTTTTATTCTTAATTTTGCGAGGATATTAGACATGCGAGATGAAATATTGTCATTCGGTTTTAATATTTCGTTGACTTCCTTCACGGCAATTAGCCTCCGGTTATATGTTTCTAACCATTTATTCATCATTGGAAATGTCGCGTTATCTACAAGACACTTTATGTCTCTTCGAGCATTGTACCCGCGGACCAATGATTGGATTCGGATTGACATTTGGATTTGAAGTTCCATATTTTACGGTGGATGTTAATATATCGTTTGATTTAAGTTGGGTTACCTACTATATCACTTGTCGTTTTCAATTTTTCGAAACTTATTTCATCGTTTATAATTCACTTTTTAATAATATATTGAGAACATTGACATCAAAATATATGATAAAATTGAAAACTTTTTCCTTTTTTTTTCTTCGGTATCAATTAACACAACTTAATAATTAACACAATTTAAATTACGAATTCAATAATGTCAGTCGTTCTCGAAACTATCCTTATTATCGGTTTCTTCGTTCTTGTAATGGCTAGAGAAGGATATAGAATGTACCATGATGACTAGACCATATCATCGTCATACTTTTACAAAAACAAAAATAAAAAATATCCCTTCCATTTGGGATATTTTTTACATATTTGACATTCACTAAAACGGTTATTTGTTATATTTTACATGTTTCTATTATTTATACTATCCTTTATACATTCCACGGTCATATACGCACCGCGACATATAGGACAAGTACAGTCCGTACGCCTTGAAATACAGGTTATTGTATGTTTAAATACGCAAGTACTACAGAAATGGTGCCCGCACCGAAGCACTATATTATCCGTTTCTCCTATCGTATCCATACATATCGGACACGATTCGGATTTAATCGCATTCTCGCGTTTTTCGGACAATTGTACTCGAGGTCGGTTCGGTCTAGGTGGCACTGGTTGGGGTAATCCTTGTCCCAATATCGCTTGTTGTCTTTCTTGTAATTCAATGCGTTCACGTCTTGCTCGTTCACGTTGTTCTATAATAATACGCCCTCGCGCGATCGCATCATTGAGTCTCTGTACTTCTTCTCTTTTTTGAAAGTCCGACGCAGGGCGAATACTGGATAACGTATAGGTGGTAGGATTATTTCTATACTTTTCCAGTTCTTCATTTAATATAGGTCGCGAACGCATTAATTCTTGATATATAGTTCGGTCATCGAAATTCGACCGAGATGATGTAATTTCACCGGTTTCGGCATTTCTTACGTATTTCGCAAGTGTATTGTGTGCATTGTAAACGACTATATGATCTAATCGTTCACATTGAACTAGTCTAAGTAATATCACTATACGTAACACTGTTATACGTTTCACTTCTTCGCGTTCTGACAAAATACTATTCGGATCGTCATTCAGTACTGAAAATGCTTCGCGCATTACACGAACCTCGCATGTGGAACGATTGTGCATGCATTTTCCACATTCACGACAAGGCATTTTGGATAATATTGGATTTCAATATATCGGTTGATTTAACTTGGGTTACCTACTATACTATTACTTTTCTCCAGGCAATTTTATAGAAAGTATTATCTATCCTTATTGAAATACTTTACGTAAACCTCTGAATACGGACCGTGCGACATATGATTTGAAAATTGAAAACCCTCGGTAAATCACTGGCGAATATAAAATGTCCGACCACGTGTTATTGATCGCCATACTATTTATACTCACCATACTCTTTGGAATGATATCATGCATATGCATACACGTCTTTATGTGTAGTAGTTCTGAATCAAATGGTTCAGGTAGAGATACTTTAAGTGTCGATGAAATTCTATGTGCGCTACATCACGCACCAATAAATAAAGATAGTGGTATTTCTCGTAGTAACACCACTATTGAGTTATAACTTATATCAGGTCTAATATATTCGACGATGTTACCGCATTTTACACATGTTATTTACACGCTATATGCTTTTGATGTCGATTTGGATTTTCGCGTTTTATTTGGTGACATACTTTTTGCCTTCGTTTTGCGTAGAGATGGTGATTTTCCTACGTACGTTTTCTTCATATAATAGTATTCTTCGTCTAGTTTGTTACCTAAAAGAAACTCTTTAAAACCATATTTCTTATAATATTCCAATAAAAATTCGGGTTCCCCATGTTCGGGTGACTTTTCCACATATAAATATGATCCATTCACTTTTTTGGATTTCTTCATCAACGTAGTTCTGATATATTTATCAATTAAATCCATTGTTTGGATTACTGGACTTGTTATTTTTTTTAAAATACGCTTTGAACGACATACTTCATTCAACCAGGGTTGTTGCGTTGGCAATACACCTTGAG